>Ga0299913_10001182_pt1 | contig 18790 bp, 12 predicted proteins | sample RVTome_9_FD_201360 | JGI IMG/M metagenome (GOLD analysis project Ga0299913, IMG submission 201360) | Soil microbial communities from uranium-contaminated site in the Upper Colorado River Basin, Wyoming, United States - RVT155D38 (version 2) ... | reverse complement strand
TCGCGGCCATCGTGGCGGTGATGCTGGGCGGGTCCTCGGGCGGCGGCTTCGCCGAGCCGGCCCGCACGGGAGTCGGCGTGTCGGGCACCGCCCTGCCGGCGCTCGTGGATCCGGCCGCGGACACCGCCGTCGGGCAGGCGCTCCCGGCCCTGTCCGGCACCGACCTCGTCGGGGAGCCGATCAGCATCGGCGCCGACGACGGCCCGATGGCGATCGTGCTCCTCGCGCACTGGTGCTCGCATTGCCAGACGGAGGTCCCCGTGCTCGTCGACTACCTCGCGTCCACGGGCATGCCCGACGGCGTTCGACTCGTGGCCCTGTCGACCTCCATCGACGCCGCCCGGCCGAACTATCCGCCGTCGGCCTGGCTGGAACGCGAGGGATGGACGGTGCCGACGCTCGTCGACGACGCCTCGAGCCGCGGCCTGGCGGCCCTCGGCATGGCGAGCTTCCCGGGGTTCGTCTTCGTCGACGGCGATGGGCGCGTCGTCCAGCGCTCGACCGGCGAGATGCCCGCCGAGTCGTTCGACCAGGTGGTGCGCGCGCTCGCTCCGTAAGGGGGCCTCGTTGCGCACCGGCCGCCGGCCTGCCACGATCGGTGGGCGATGCCCACCCCCGAGCCGACCCGCGACACCCTCGGCCGACCGCTGCGCGACCTGCGAATCAGCGTGACCGACCGCTGCAACTTCCGCTGCGGCTACTGCATGCCGAAGGAGGTCTTCGGGGTCGATCACGCCTTCCTGCCGCGTGCCGAGATCCTCGACTTCGAGGAGATCGAACGCGTCGTGCGCGCGTCGGTCGATCTCGGCGTCCGGAAGGTCCGGCTCACCGGCGGCGAGCCACTCGTCCGCCGCCACCTCGAGCGGCTGGTCGGCATGCTGGCGCCGATCCCCGAGATCGAGGACCTCACGCTGACCACCAACGCCTCCCTGCTGGCCGGGAAGGCGCAGGCACTGGCCGATGCGGGCCTCGACCGCCTCACCGTCAGCCTCGACGCGCTCGACGACGCCACCTTCATGCGCATGAACGACGTCGGGTTCCCGGTCTCCCGCGTGCTCGACGGAATCGCGGCGGCGAAGGCGGCCGGGCTGGCGTCGGTCAAGATCAATTCCGTGGTCCGGCGGGGACTGAACGAGCACGCCATTCTCGATCTCGCGGAACACTTCCGCGGCACGGGGATGACGGTGCGCTTCATCGAGTACATGGACGTCGGGCATACGAATGGCTGGCGCATGGACGACGTCGTGCCGGCGGCCGAGGTCATCTCGCGCATCGACGCGCGCTGGCCGCTCGAGCCGGTCGAGCCCGAGTACCGCGGGGAGGTGGCGCAGCGCTACCGCTACCGCGACGGGGGCGGCGAGATCGGCGTGATCAGCAGCGTCACCCAACCGTTCTGCGGCGACTGTACCCGTGCCCGCCTCTCGGCCGATGGGAGCCTGTACACCTGCCTGTTCGCGACGGCCGGCCACGACCTGCGCGGCCTTCTCCGCTCGGGTGCGACCGATGCGGACCTGGCCACCGCGATCCGCGCGATCTGGACGCGCCGCTCGGACCGCTACTCCGAGCTGCGATCGCTCGACACCGTCGAGATCCCGAAGGTGGAGATGAGCTTCATCGGCGGCTGATCAGCCGTGGATCGGCCCCGGCCGCTCCCGGAGCGGCGCTCCGGACCGGCCGTGGAGGACCGCCAGGATCTCGGCCACGATGGCGGTGGCCACCTGCTCCGAGCCATCCGCGCCGATGTCGAGCCCGGCGGGCGCATGGAGCACGGCCGCATCGGCCGCGGACGGCGCGTCCGGGAGCTCGCCGATGAGCCGCTCGGTCCGGTCGCGCGGCCCGAGCACGCCGAGGTAGCTGACGCCACGCGCCAGGAAGCCCGCGAGGAACGCCGCGTCCCGAAGGTAGTCGTGGCTCATGATCACGACCGCGCTCCACTCTCCCGCCGCCGTGGCCGTCGCCGCATCGGCCGGTTGCGCGTCGAGAAGGCGGGCCGCTGGGAAGCGCTCGGGCCGCAGGAAGGATCGACGCGGATCGACCACGTCCACGCGCCATCCCTGGCGAGCGCCGGCGGCGGCCAGCGGGCCGGCATCCGGGCCGGCCCCGCAGATCACGAGGTGGAGCGGCGGCAGGATGGGGTCGAGCACGCTGTCGCCGATCACCGTCGGCCGTCCGTGGGCGGCGGCCAGCGCCGCCCGCTCGCCCAGCGTGTCCGCCTCCGCCGCCGCCGACAGCTCGCGCCGCTCACCGTCGAGGCCGGTCAGCAGGTACGTCGCGCGCCCGTGGCGGCGGGCAGCCAGCAGCGCGTCGATCGTTTCGGCCGCCATGGCCGGAGGCTCGGCGAGCATATCGATCACCCCGCGGCAGCCGAGGCCGATCCCCCACAGCTCGTCGCCCTCGGCGGAGTGATCGATCGTCACGAGCACCGGTGCGTCGAGCTCGATCGCCCGCCGCGCCAGCCGCGCCGCCTCCTCCTCGAGACAGCCGCCGCTGATGAGGCCGATCGGCGCGCCCTCGGCGGGCACCAGGAGGCGTGCGCCCGGTCGTCGATACGACGATCCACGCACCGCCACGACCGTGGCCAGCGCGCACGGGACGCCGCGACGGCGGTGATCCTCCGCCGCCTCCAGGATGTCGTCGATCTCGCTCATGCCGCCAATGCTAGCGACCCGACACCTCGTCGAGGAACTGCCGCAGCACCTGGTTGAACCGCTGCGGCTGCTCGAGGTTGATCATGTGCGCCACACCCTCGAAGACCTCGAGCCGCGCGGACACCGTCTCGGCGAGGTACCGCATGTTGCCCCGCGTGCCGGGATCGTCCAGCGTCCCGATCATCACCAGCAGCGGCGCGCGCAGGTCGCCGAGCCGGGCGTTGGCCGGCGGGTCGAGCGGCCGCGGGGTGCCCTCCTCCTTCTCAGCCTCGTAGGTCGTGAGGATCCAGCCATGGACCCGTGCGCGCAGCGCCGGGTCGACCCGGTCCACCGGCTGGCCCGGACCGTCGACCCAGTACCTGGTCTCCCACTCGCTGACGGCCGCCCAGTCCTTTGCCTTCCAGGCGGCCTCCGGCTCCTCAAAGATCGCCGGATCGGCTTCCTCGGGCGCGTCGAACCCACTGACGCCACCGGCGGCGACGGTGAGGGAGCGAACGCGAGCGGGGTACTCGAGCGCGAAGTCGAGCGCGATCTGGCCGCCGCGCGACAGGCCCACGACGTGCGCGGCCTTCTCGCCGACCTCGTCGAGCAGGGCCGCGATGTCCGCTCGGTTCGAGAACTCGACCGCATCGGTCTCCGTCTCGCCGAACCCGCGCGTGTCGTAGCGGATGAGGCGATAGCCATCCTTCAGCGCAGTGACCTGGTCGTCCCACATCCGCCGATTCGCCACGCCGGCATGGATGAGCACGACGGGCTCGCCGGTGCCCGCGGTGTCGTACGCGATCCGCGCGCCGTTCGTTTCGAGGATCTCAGTCATGCGGCCCATCGTACGGGCCATTCCGGACGGTCAGCGTCATGAATCCCGCGGTGGCGTTCGGCAGGACCAGCGATCGTGGCCAACGCACGGGCCCTCATGGCGATCACGGCCAGCTCTCCCTGCACTGGTCTCCGACAACGAACGCGGGTCACCGGCCGAATATGACGCCGGGATTCAGAATGCCGCGCGGATCCCAGGCATCCTTGATGGCGCGCATGGCCGCCACGGTCTCGACACCCCGATCGCGGCCCAGCCACGAGACCTTCGCGATGCCGATGCCGTGCTCCGCCGACACGCTCCCTCCGAGCTCGAGGACCAACCCCAGGACAGCGTCGTCCACCGCGTCGTCGTCGGGTGCGGGGCCAAGGATGTTGACGTGGACGTTGCCATCGCCGACGTGCCCGTAGCTGATGACCCGCGCCCCGGCGTCCACGGCCGCCACCGCCACCGGAGCACGCTCGATGAGCTCAGCGTAGCGAGCGAGCGGAACCGACACGTCCAGCTTGTGCGGCACCCCCTCGGCGTTGACCGCCTCGGTATGCCGCTCGCGCAGCTGCCATAGCCGATGCCGCCCGGCCGGGTCGGTCGCGACAGCGGCGGCACCGTCGTCGACGCCCAGGGCTTCGAGCGCAGCCACCAGCTCATCGGTCGGATCGGCGCCGTCCAGCCCGGCCTCGGCCAGCAGGTAGACCGGCCGCCGCTCGGCGAACGGCGCCGCCACCGACGCATGGCGCGTGACGAGCTCCATGCCCGCGTCGGTGAACAGCTCGAGCGCAAGGACCGATGCGAGCGTTCGACGCAGCCGAGCGGCGGCCCTGACCGCGGCGGCGGCGTCGGTGAAGCCGACGACCGCGACGGCTCGCTGCGCCAGGCGCGGCACGAGCCGCAGGCGAACGCGGGTGATGACCGCCAGGGTGCCCTCCGATCCCGCGAGCAGGCCGGCCAGGTCGTACCCGGTGTTGTCCTTCGGCATGCCCGGCAGCCGGCGCAGGACGGTGCCATCGGCGCGGACGGCCTCGAAGCCGAGGATCTGCTGCCGCATCGGCCCATGACGCAGCACGTTCACGCCACCGGCGTTCGTCGCCACCATGCCGCCGATGGTGGCCGAGTCCCGCGCTCCCAGGTCGACGCCGACGTCCCACCCCGCCGAGTGCGCAGCTGCCTGAACGGCGGCCAGGGTCGCACCGGCGCCGGCCGTCAGCTCGCCCGCGTCGGCATCAATATCGTCGATGGCGCTCAGCCGCAGCGTGGACAGCACCACCTCGCCGCCCCGCGGCACCGATCCACCGACCAGACCCGTGTTGCCGCCCTGGGGCACGACCGCGGCACCGGCATCGGTGCAGGCACGCAGCACGGACGCCACCTCGTCGACGCTCCCGGGCCGGACGACGGCAAGGGCGTGGCCACCGTAGCGCCGCGTCCAGTCGGTCTCATAGGAGGCGCGAAGGGAAGCGTCGGTCAGGCAGTGGCGCTCGCCGACGATGTCGCGCAGGGACTCGAGGAGTGGCATGTCGGCACGATCCTACCCGGCACGCCGCTTGCGCCTCTGCCCCGACGGTTCCCATGGAGACCCGCTGGTCGTCCCGTCAGCGCTTCTCAGCCGCCGGCAGGCCCTCCTGTCAGCGGGTATATCGCTACTGATATAACGGCTCACAGCGGCGGACCTACCTGAGACCCCAGCCTGCGGCACGGGCTGGTTTGCATGATCATGCGTCCAGCCCGTATGCTCATGCGTCCATGGAAGAAGACTCCAGCCCAACCACGCGCCCGTTGTGGGGCAGTCGCGTCCAGGCGCCGCTGACGGCGACCGCCGTTGAGCTCTCGAGCTCGACCGCCGTCGACCGTCCACTCGCCGCATACGACATCGCGGCGAGCCGAGCCCACCTCCATGAGCTGGAGCGGCTGGGCATGCTCGACGCCGCGAGCCGTGGACGCCTCGACGCGGCGTTGGCGGACATCGGCGCGGCGATCCAGTCCGGCACCTTCGCATGGAGCGAGGAGCACGAGGACGTCCACATGAACGTGGAGGCGGCCGTGCGCGACGCCGTCGGCCCCGAGCTCGCCGGCCACCTCCAGGCCGGTCGCAGCCGGAACGAGGAGGTCGTCACCGACGAGCGACTCTGGCTGCGGGACGCCGTCCTGCGCCTGGACGAGGCCATCCGTCGCCTGCAGCAGACGCTCGGCGCGCGCGCCGAAGAGCAGCTCGACACCATCCTGCCGGCGCATACGCATACGCAACCGGCCCAGCCGATGCTGCTCGCCCACCACCTCCTCGCGTACGTCGAGATGCTCGACCGCGACCGTGGTCGCCTTGCCGATGCGGCGCGGCGCGCCGACGCCTCGCCGGCGGGATCGGGCGCGGCGGTCGGCAGCGGCCTGCCGATCGATCGCACCGCCGTGGCGGAGCGCATCGGCTTCACCCGCATCACCGCCAACAGCCTGGACGCCGTCGCCGACCGTGACTACGCGATCGAGCTGGTCGCCGCATGCGCCACCGCGCTCGTCCACCTGTCGCGGCTCGCAGCGGATCTCGTGACCTGGTCGACGCCGTACTACGGCTTCGCTCGCATCGGTGACGGATACGCGACCGGCAGCTCCATGCTCCCGAACAAGCGCAACCCCGACATCGCCGAGCTGGTCCGCGCTCGCGCCGCGCGCGCGCAGGGCGACCTGGTGGCCGTCCTCGCCGTCCAGGCCGGGCTGCCGCTCGGCTACCACCGGGACCTCCAGGAGACCCGGGCGCCGATGCAGGCCGGGGTCGCCTCGCTCGAGCTGTGCCTGGCCGGGATGGCCGACATGCTGGCCGGCACGACCTTCGACGCCGATGCCATGGCCGCTGCGGCCGGCTCCGGCCACGCCCTGTCCACGGCCCTCGCGGAACGCCTGCTGCGCGCCGGCGTGCCGTTCCGTGACGCGCACTGGCGCATCGGCGAGCTCGTGGCTCGTGCCGAGAGCGCCGGATGCGACATCAGCGAGCTTCCCGAGACAGACCTCCGGGCCGCACTCCCCGAGCTCGCGGACCACGACCCGATCATCCCCGACCTGGCGGAGGCCGTCGCCGCCGCCGACGTGCCGGGGGGAACCGCGCCGGGCCGGGTGCGCGCCGCCCTCGATGACGTCCTCGAAAGGATCCGTACCCCATGACCGAAACCGTCGTCCTCGCCTACTCCGGCGGACTGGATACCTCCGTCGCCGTGCCGTGGCTGCGCGAGACCCGCGGATGCGAGGTCGTGACGCTCACCGTGGACGTCGGCGCCGGCGCCGCCTCCGATGACGTGCTGAGCCGGGCGCTGGCCGGCGGGGCGCGCGAGGCGCTCGCCGTCGACGCGCGCGAGGCGTTCGTGACCGACTTCGTGTGGCCGACCCTGCAGGCCGGAGCGCGCTACCAGGGCGTCTACCCCTTGGCGACGGCCATCGCGCGGCCGCTGATCGCGCGGCTGCTCGTCGAGGTGGCGCATCAGAGTGGCGCCACCTCGGTCGCCCACGGCTGCACCGGCAAGGGCAACGACCAGGTCCGCTTCGACGTCGCGGTCGCGGCGCTCGATCCGGCGCTGAGCGTGATTGCGCCGATGCGCGTCGGCATGGGCATGAACCGCGACGAGGAGCTGGCGTATGCGCACGCCCACGGCATCGAGATCGACCTCGGTCCGGGCTCGCCGTACAGCATCGACCTCAACCTGTGGGGCCGCTCGGTGGAGGCCGGCCTGCTCGAGGACCCGTGGACGGCGCCGCCGGAGGATGCGTTCGCCTGGACCGTCAGCCCGGCCGATGCCCCGCGCCAGGCGACCGAGGTCGTCATCGGCTTCAGCAACGGCGTGCCGGTCAGCCTGGATGGACGGAAGCTCGACGGCGTCACCCTCATCGAGGAGCTCAACCGCCTGGCCGGCTCGTACGGCATCGGGCGGATCGACCACGTCGAGGACCGCCTGGTCGGCATCAAGAGCCGGGAGGTCTACGAGGCGCCGGCGGCCGTCGTGCTGCACCAGGCCCATGACGCGCTCGAGGGACTGACCCTGAGCCGGGAGCTGCTCGGCTTCAAGCGCCAGGTGGCCGACCGGTTCGCCACCCTCGCCTACGACGGCCTGTGGTTCAGCGAGCTGGCGCGATCGCTGCGTGCGTTCGTGGGCTGGACGCAGCAGCACGTCACCGGCGAGGTCCGGCTGCGGTTCGCCCCCGGCGCCGCCGCGGTGGTCGGACGCCGCTCGCCGCACTCGCTGTACGACCTGACCCTGGCGAGCTACGGCGGCGAGGACACCTTCGACCACGAGGCGGCCGTCGGCTTCATCAGCATCTGGGGACTGCCGGTCCGCACGCAGGCCGCGGTGCGCGGACCGTTCGAGGATCCCGACGAGCAGCCACTCATCGGCCGCCTCTCGACGGTCCGGCGGGATCGCGATGACGCCGCGCCGAAGCCTCCGGCCGCCGCCCCGACACCGACCCAGCCGGCCCGGGTGGTGGCCTCGCTGACGGCCGGCGCCTCGTTCCAGCGACGAGCCAAGCTCGCCGACGTGGCCGCCATCCACCAGATCAACGAGCGCTTCGCGCGCCGCGGCATCCTCCTGTCGCGCACGCCGGACGAGATCGCCGAGCAGATCGGCACGTTCCGGGTCAGCGAGCTCGACGGCGAGGTCGTCGGCATCGCCGCACTCCGTGACTTCGGCGACGGCCTGGGCGAGCTGCGCTCGCTGGCGGTCGCGGATGCGACCCAGGGTCGCGGCATGGGCGAGATGCTCGTCCGGGCCATCGTGCGCGACGCCCGAGAGGCGGGCATCGGGCAGCTCTACGTGCTGACGGCCAACCCCGGCTACTTCGCGCTCCACGGGTTCACGGAGCTCCGGTGGGAGGAGGTGCCCGAGGTGCTCGATGCCGATCGCGCGTCCGGCATCGCGCGACGCCGGTGGAACACGGCCATGGTCCGGTGGCCGTGAGCGCCACCGCTCGAGCCCGCACCGTCGCGGCCGCGCCACGCCACCTGCTCTCGTCCCACGACCTCGACTCCGAGGCACAGGAGCGGGTGCTCGACGCCGCCACGACGCTGCGCGACCAGCGCCGCCTCGGCCGGACCCCGCCGCGCCTGGCCGGCCGGCAGGTCGCGATGCTGTTCGAGAAGCCGAGCCTGCGCACCCGCGTCACCTTCGACGTCGGCATCTCCGCGCTCGGCGGGCACCCGGTCTACCTCAGCCCCGACGAGGTCGGCATCGGGCGGCGCGAGACGGCCACCGACGTGGGGCGCAACCTGAGCCGCTGGGTGGACGCCATCGTGTTCCGGACCTTCGGCCACGACACGCTCACGGAGCTCGCGAGCGCCGCATCGGTGCCGGTGGTGAACGCCCTGAGCGACCACGAGCATCCGTGCCAGGCACTCGCCGACCTGCTGACCCTGCGCCAGCATCTCGGGGAGCTCCGCGGGCGGACCCTGGCCTTCATCGGCGACGGCAACAACGTCTGCCACTCGCTGCTGCTGGCCGGCTCACTCGCCGGGCTCACGGTACGCGTGGCCACGCCACCCGGCTACGAGCCGGACCCATCGGTCGTGCGTGCCGCGCTCGATGCCGCGCGACGCAGCGGTGGGGCGGTCGAGCTGGGCACCGATCCGGCCGTCGCCGTCCGCGGCGCCGACGCCGTCTACACTGACGCCTGGACGAGCATGGGGGCCGAGGCGGAGGCCGACCTGCGGCGGCTGCGGTTCGCGGGGTTCCGCGTCGACGAGGCCCTCCTCGCCGGCGCGCCGAAGGCCCTCGTCATGCACTGCCTCCCGGCCCACCGCGGCGAGGAGATCAGTGACGGAGCCCTCGATGGGCCGAACTCGGTCGTGCTCGACCAGGCGGAGAACCGGCTCTACGTGCAGCAGGCGCTGCTCGTGGAGCTGCTGACGGAAGCAGCGCACTGACGAGGAAGCCGATGGCGACGACGCGCGAGACGGAGGCCGATCCGTCCGACGCCGCCGTCGTGGCGGCCGCCGACCGCGACGAGCTGGCCGCGCTGCGCGAGATCGTGCAGCTCGGTACGACCGCGCCGACATGGGATGAGCTCATGCAGCTGATCGTCGACCGCAGCACGGTCGCCATGGGCGCGGAGGTCTGCTCGCTCTACCTGGTGGACCGCGACCGCGCGGGCTTGACGCTGGCCGCGACGAACGGCGTCGATCGCCAGCACGTGGGGGTGGCTCGGCTCGATATCGGCCAGGGCATCACCGGCCTGGCGGCCGAGACACGGTCCCCGGTTGTCAGCACCGACCTTGCCAACGATCCGCGCTGCGCCTGGATCCGCGGCGTCGACCATGAGCGGTACACCTCGATCCTGGCCGTGCCGCTCGAGGTGCGCGATCTCGTGACCGGCGTGCTCAACGTGAAGACCGAGGCGCGACGCGACTTTACGCCCGGCGAGGTCCGGCGCCTTTCGACCATCGCCAACCTGCTGGCCGGCGTCGTCGAACGCCGCCGCCTTCACCTCGAGACGGAGGCGCAGCTCGACAGCCTGCGCAGCATCGACCACGCGCGCGCGGAGCTCATCGCCGTCGTTACCCATCAGCTTCGCACCCCGCTGGCGGTCGTCCGCGCCTACCTCGACCTGCTGGCGGAGACGGCGGCAGAGGCCGGCAACCCGGAGGTCCGCGCCTGGCACGACGCGGCGAGCGGGCAGGTCCGACGCCTGGACGAGCTGGTGAGCACCATCCTCGACACCGTGCGCGCGGATCGGCTGCTCACCGTCGATGCGCGGCCATTCGACGTCGGCGCGGTCATCGACGAGGTCCTCACCCGGCTCGCCCCGCTGCTGCGGCGCCATCGGCTCGAGCGTTACGCGGACGCCGCGCCCGCGGCCATGGGCGACCCGGCGCGCTTCGCGCAGATCCTCGAGCTGCTGCTCGAGAATGCGGCGAAGTACGCGCCGGCGGGCGCCATCATCGTGGTCGCCGACTGGACCGAGACGGGCGAGATCCACGTCGCGGTCGGCGACAACGGGCCTGGCATTCCGACCGAGCTGCGGGAGAGCGTGTTCGAACCGTTCGTGCGGCTCGACGACACCGGGCGGCCCGGCGCCGGGGTCGGCCTGTTCGCCGCCCGACGGCTGGCGGGGGCCATGGGCGGCCGGCTGTGGATCGAGGACAAGCCCGCCGGCGGCAGCCAGTTCGTCATCGCCCTCCGGCCGGCTGACGGGGCGGCGAGATGAGCGACGGACTGCGCATCCTCGTCATCGACGACGAGCCGGCCATGGTGGGCGCCGTGGCGGCCCTCGTCGGCAGCGTGGGCCACCGGGTCAGCGCCGCGTACGACGGTGCGGAGGGCCTGCGCCACTACGACGCTGATCGGCCCGACCTCGTCATCCTCGACCTCGCCATGCCCGGCATGGACGGCCTGACCGTGTGCACCGAGCTGCGCGAGCGCGGCGCCACCCCGATCATCGTCCTGTCGGGCGAGGGACAGGAGGCGGCGAAGGTCGAGGCGCTCGACGCCGGGGCCGACGACTACGTCACGAAGCCGTTCGGCAAGGCGGAGCTGCTGGCACGCATCCGGGCGGTCACCCGCCGTCGCGCAGCTGAAGCCGTCGACGAGCCGGAGCCCGGATCGGTGCGCATCGACCGCCGGCGCCACGAGGCATGGGCCGGCGATCGACTCCTGCGGCTCACGCCGATCGAGTTCGCACTGCTCGAGGAGCTTGTCGCCGCCCGCGGCGATCTCGTGCCGCACGCGGACCTGCTGGAAGCCGGCTGGCCGGGCGAGCCCGATCCCGATCCCCTGTGGGTGAAACCGCATCTCGCCCGGCTCCGCGCCAAGCTCCGCGACGCCGACGCTGCCGAGCCGACCCCGGTCCGCGCGATCGGCTATCGCCTCATCGAGCCGCAGCCACCCGCTCGTCCACGCTGACGGCGGCCGGCGCGGCCGAACGCGGCTCGACCACCAGGAACCGTTCCGGCCGCCAGTCGCGCAGCAGGTCGGTCGCCCGACGGCTCCCCTCCGCGGAGTGCGCGGCGAGCAGCTCGCGCAGCACGCGGAGATCGGTCTCCTCGAGGGCGCGGGCCTCGACGCTCTCCGCGTTCAGCCGGCCGCGGGCCTCGACGCCGTCGAGCACGAAGGCACGGCCGCCCGTCATCCCGGCCCCGAAGTTCGGCCCGACCTCGCCGAGCACCACGACGATGCCACCGGTCATGTACTCGCAGCCATGCGCGCCGATCCCCTCGACCACGGCGCGCGCGCCGCTGTTGCGCACGCCGAAGCGCATCCCGGCCCGTCCCACCACGTGGAGCACCCCACCAGTGGCGCCGAACAGGCAGACGTTCCCGGCCAGCGCCTGATCCTGCCCGTCGGCCGCGGCCTCGGGCGGGCGGATGATCAGGGTGGCGCCCGACAGGCCCTTGCCGACGTAGTCGTTCGCCTCGCCGGTCACCGTGATCCGCATGCCGGCCACGGCGAAGGCGCCCAGTGACTGGCCGGCCGACCCGGTCAGCTCGTAGCGCACGTGCGGCAGCTGGCGCGGCTCGGGCCGGCGCGAGAGCGCCCCGGACAGCCGCGCTCCCACGCTGCGATCGCGCGGCGTGACCCGCTCGCGGACGGTGACCCTGCGGCCGGCCTCGACCCGCGTGAGCAGCTCGTCGACCGCATCGGCCTCGAAGCCCGTCGGTGCCGGCCGTCCGTCGTACAGCGGCCGGTCCTTGGGCGCCACGTCGCGAATTGCCGCGTCGGGAGCCCAGCGCGGGCCGCTCACCACGCCATCGAGAACGAGGGGGCCCCGCTCCGCTGCCTGCAGGAGGTCGACGCGCCCGACCCCTTCGCCGATGCTCCGCAGGCCGATGGCCGCCAGCTCGCGCCTCACGTCGTCGGCGATGGCCATGAAGAAGGCGACGACCTGCTCGGGCGTACCGCTGAACTTGGCGCGCAGGTCCTCGCGCTGCGTGGCGATCCCGGTCGGGCAGGTGTCGAGATGGCACTGGCGCGCCATGTCGCAGCCGATGGCGACGAGCGCGGCGGTGCCGAACCCGAACTCCTCCGCCCCGAGCAGCGCCGCCATCAGGACGTCCCGGCCGGTCTGCAGCCCTCCATCGGTGCGCAGGGCGACCCGGTCGCGCAGCCGGTTGCGGACGAGCACCTGGTGCACCTCGGCCAATCCGAGCTCCCATGGGAGTCCGGCGTGCTTGATCGACGAGAGCGGCGACGCGCCGGTGCCGCCCGAGTGCCCGGACACCATGATGTAGTCGGCGTGCGCCTTGGCGACCCCGGCGGCGATGGTCCCGATCCCCGCCCCGGCAACGAGCTTGACGCCGATGCGGGCGCGCGGGTTGACGGCCCGCAGGTCGCCGATGAGCTGGGCGAGATCCTCGATCGAGTAGATGTCATGATGCGGCGGCGGGCTGATCATCGTCATGCCGGGCTGGCCGCGTCGCAGGCCGGCGATGAATGCCGTCGCCTTCCTGCCCGGCAGCTGGCCGCCCTCGCCGGGCTTCGAGCCCTGGCTGATCTTGATCTCGAGCTGGTCGGCCCGGGCGAGGTACTCGGCGGTCACGCCGAAGCGCGCGGAGGCGACCTGCTTGATGGCCGCGTCGCGACGGTCGCCGTCGTCGGACGGCGCGTACCAGGCCGGATCCTCCCCGCCCTCCCCGGAGTTCGCGGCGCCGCCCAGGCGGGCCATGCCGATGCTGATCGCCTGGTGCGCCTCCGGCGAGAGTGCCCCGAGGCTCATTGCCGAGCTCACGAAGCGGCGCGCGATCGCCTCGGCCGGCTCGACATCGGCGAGGGGAATCGGCGCATGCGAGCGCAGCGCCAGGAGGTCGCGCGGCTGGCGCGGTCCGCCGTCGGTGACCACCTCGCGATAGGCGGCCAGTGCGGCACTCGTCTCCGCATCCGGGGCCGTCATGGCCTGGGTGACCTTGACGACGCGCGGTGCAAAGGCATGGGCCTCGCCGCTGCCTCGGAAGCGCACGAGTCCGGGGTCCTCGAGCGCCGGCGGCTCGCCGTGCCAGGCGCGCCGATGTCGCACGACCAGCGTCCGGCCGATCTCATCGGCTCCGACGCTGCCCGGCCATGAGCCGGCCGCGGGGAAGCATCGGCTCACCAGCTGCGGATCGAGTCCGATGGCGTCGAACAGCTGGCCGCCGCGGTACGACGCCAGCGTGGAGATGCCCATGCGCGCCAGCACCTTGCGGAGGCCGGCCTCGAGCGCGGCGATCGTGTTGGCACGTGCCTGGTCGGGCTCGAGGTCCTCGGACCCGCGGCCGCCCGCCTGTTCGGCCGCGAGCTCCATGAGCAGCCACGGATGGACCGCCGATGCGCCGGCGGCGAGCAGCATGGCGACGTCGTGGACGTCGAAGCATTCCCCGCACTCGATGGCGATGTCGGTGCGGGACCGGCGCCCGGCGGCGAGCAGCTCCGCATGGACTCGCCCGACCGCCAGGACGGGCGGGATGGCGATGCGCCGGCCGCTGATGGCCCGGTCGGACAGGATCAGCAGGTTGGCACCACGGCGTGCCGCCGACGCCGCCTGGCGGCCCAGACGGCCGAGCGCGAAACCGAGACCGCGCGGGCCCCGTTCGGCGGACCACGTCGCGTCCAGGGTGACGACCCGCTCCTCGCCGATGCGGTCGATCATCCCGGCCCAGCCGCCCGCATCGACGACCGGCCCGTCCAGGACGGTCACCGATGCCCCGCGCCCGCCGAGCAGCGTCGGCTGGCGGCCGACGGCCAGCCGCAGCGACATGACGGCCCGCTCCCGCTCCGGATCGATGGCCGGGTTGGTGACCTGCGCGAACGCCTGCCGCAGGTGGGCGGTCACGCGCCGCGGCCGGGTGGCGAGTGGCGCGATCGGCGTGTCGTCGCCCATGCTCCAGATCGCTTCGTGCGCCTCGGTCGCCATCGGCTTGACGAGCTGCCGAACGATCTCGGCATCGAGGCCGAGGGCGACCCGCTGACGCGCGCCGGTCGACGCCGGCGACACGAATGCCAGGTTGTCGGACGCGGCAACCGGAATGGTGCTGGTCGCAAGCCGCGCCGGCGGCAGCGACGGCCCGGTGATCCGGCCGGCCGGAACGTCGACGACGACCATTTCGCCAGGGCCGAGACGGTGCCGGCTCACGACGCGGTCGACTGCGAGATCCACGCTGCCGGCCTCCGACGAGACGACCACCAGTCCGTCGCGAGTGACCGTCATGGCAAGCGGGCGCAGACCGTTGCGGTCGAGCACCGCGCCGACACGCCGGCCGTCGCCGAAGACGAGCGCAGCGGGACCGTCCCACGGCTCGGTCCGGGCGGGCAGTGCCTCGGCCGGGGCGCCCAGGCCGGTCGCGGCTGGGATGAGCGTGCCCACCGCCTCGTCGACCGGCACACCGTCCAGCACGAGCAGCTCGAGCGCATCATCCAGTGACTGTGAGTCCGAACCGTCGACGCTCACCAGGGGCCCGGCATCGGCGAGGCGCCTCGCCCACGCTCCTCCGCCCAGGTCGGCCCGACGGCCGCGCATCGCCTCGCGGTTGGCGCGCACGGTGTTGATCTCTCCGTTGTGCGCGAGGTAGCCGAACGGCTGGGACAGGCGCCACGACGGGAAGGTATTCGTCGAGTAGCGCTGATGGAACATCGCGTAGGCGGCGTCGAGGTCGTCGGCGCGCAGATCGGCGTAGTAGCGGCCGAGCTCGTCGCCGACGAACAGGCCCTTGTAGACGATCGTCGCGGCCGACAGCGACGGCACGGCCAGCTCCTCGAGACCGGGGGTTGCGGCCGCCGTCGCCTCGACGGAACGCCGGGCCAATGCCAGCGCCCGGGCAAATCGTGGCCCCGCCAGGCGCCCCGCGCCGACGATCACCACCTGTCGCACGACCGGGGTGCCGCCGATGCGCCGCGCCGCGACCATGTCGGAGGCGACCGGGACGGATCGCCATCCCACGACCTGCAGGCCCGCCGCGGCCACGCGCGCCTCGACGAGTGCCGTCGCCTCCGATACGGCGTCCGCCGGCAGGAAGCACATGCCGATCGCCGACCGGCGCCGCGGCCCGAGCGCGACGCCCGCCTCTTCGAGCAGGCGGCGGCGGAACCTCGGCGAAATGGGGAACGAGATGCCGGCGCCGTCGCCGGTGGTGTCGTCGGCACCGCGCGCCCCGCGGTGGGCGAGGGCCGCCAGCGCCTCGAGGGCCAGGGCGACCGTGTCGCCCACGTGGCGTCCACTCGTGTCCGCGATGAACCCGACGCCGCACGCATCGTGCTCGTGGCGCGGGTCGTACAGCGGCGCATCGATCGGCCGCAGCGGAGTAGCGGTCATCTGGGTCGGATGGTGGGCGCTGCCGCGGCCCATGTCGGCAGCGCCCCGGTTGCGCCTCGGTTCCATAGGCGAACCGATTGGTCGCACCCGCTTCGCAACCCAGGCACGTGGGCTGTCCGCATCGCTGCACCGGATGCGACCAAGGCGAATGAGGGAGGTACAGTGGCGGGCGCGGACCCGGCATCGGCGGGCAGCATCGGCGTCGATGCACATCGCAACCGAACGGCAATCGTTGACAGCCCTGCTAGGGTCGGAGCCAGATGTACCCCGATCACCACGTCCCGCACCACACCACCATGTGTATGCCCTGGCGGCCCCGCCGCCTGGAGGACTGCGCCTGATCGCCAGCGACAGCTAGCATCGGCCCAGAACTGATCGGGGCCGCACCTTCCTTCACGAGGACGGTGCGGCCTTTTCGTTTCCCTTCAGCGACGCGGACCAGCCGCACACCCCTCCCTCCCGGGGCCGCGTCGCATGACCACCACCGCGTTCTCGCGCATCCTCGGTGGTCGACACGAAGGACCGATACGAACCATGAGCGACACGAACGGCAATGGCAACGGGCACGCTCCCGAGCGCGCCCTCCTCACCGAGACGCTGGCCCTCCACGCCGGCCAGCAGCCCGACCCGACGACCGGATCGCGCGCCGTCCCGATCTACGCGACGAGCTCGTACAACTTCCAGGACGCCGGCCACGCCGCGCGGCTGTTCGCGCTCCAGGAGTTCGGCAACATCTACACGCGGATCATGAACCCGACGACCGACGTCTTCGAGCAGCGCATCGCCGCGCTCGAGGGTGGCGTCGCGGCACTCGGGCTCGCGTCGGGCCAGGCGGCCGAGACGCTGACGATCCTCAACCTGGCCGGCGCCGGCGACAACATCGTCAGCTCCACCAGCCTGTACGGCGGGACGTACAACCTCTTCTTCTACACGCTGCCGCGCCTCGGCATCGAGGTGCGCTGGGTGGAGGGCAACGACCCGGCCGACTTCGTCGCCAGGACCGACGAGCGCACGAAGGCGTACTTCATCGAGACGATCGGCAACCCCCGGCTCGACGTGCCCGACATCGCCGCCATCGCCGATGCGGCCCATGGCCAGCAGCTGCCGCTCGTCATCGACAACACGTTCGCGCCGATCCTGGCGAAGCCCATCGAGCATGGCGCCGACATCGTCATCCACTCGGCCACCAAGTGGATCGGCGGGCATGGCACCAGCATCGGTGGCGTGGTGGTCGATGGCGGGAAGTTCGACTGGGCGGCCAGCCCGCGCTTCCGGGACTTCGTCGATCCCGATCCGTCGTACCACGGCGTCAGCTACACGGGGGCCTTCGGGCCGCTGGCGTTCATCATCAAGCTTCGCGTCCAGCTGCTGCGCGACATCGGTCCCGCCCTGAGCCCGTTCAACTCCTGGCTCTTCATCCAGGGGCTCGAGACGCTCCCGCTGCGGATCGAGCGACACAGCGCGAACGCGCTGGCGGTGGCGAAGTGGCTCGAGGCCGACGACCGCGTCGTGTGGGTCAGCTATCCCGGCCTGCCGTCGCACCCGACCCACGCGAACGCGCAACGCTACCTGGCCGGCGGCTCGGGCGGGATCATCACGTTCGGCGTCACCGGCGGGGCCGAGGCCGGCCGCGCCCTCATCGACAGCGTGAAGCTGTTCAGCCTGCTCGCCAACGTCGGTGACGCGAAGTCGCTGATCATCCACCCGGCGTCGACGACCCACCAGCAGCTCGACGAGGAGGGACAGCGCGCGTCGGGCGTGACGCCGGACCTCGTGCGGCTGAGCGTCGGGATCGAGGCGGTCGACGACATCATCGCCGACCTCGACCAGGCGCTGGCCGCCGCCACCAGCCGGGAGGGGGTCACTGCGTGACGCTCCTCCCCCTGAGCCCGGGCGAGCCCCCGCTGCGCCTCGGTCCATTTCGGACCGAGGCCGGCGCCACGCTCCCCGAGCTGCGCGTCGCGTACCGCCGGGACGGCCCTCCCTCCGCCTCGGCGGTACTCGTCGTGCACGCGCTCACCGGATCGGCCGATGCGGCCGGCGACTGGTGGGAGCCGCTCATCGGCAGCGGCCGGGCGCTCGACACCGACGAGCGACAGGTGATCTGCCTCAACCTGCTCGGCTCCTGCTACGGCACCACCGGCCCGCGCGACCTGGATCGATTCCCGCCGATCACGCCCCGTGACATGGCCCGCGCCCAGTGGGCGGCGCTCGACGCCCTCGGCGTGGAGCGGCTCGACCTCGTGGTCGGCGGCTCGCTCGGTGGCATGGTCGCGCTGGAGGTGGCGCTCGAGCGGCCGGTCTCCGTGCACGCCGTCATGCCGATCGCCGCGCCGGCGGTCATCGGCAACCTGGCGGCCGGCTGGAACCACATCCAGCTCCAGCTGGTCGAGCTCGACCGCGATCGTGGCCTCGAGCTGGCTCGGCAGCTGGCGATGACGACATATCGGTCGGAGGTCGACTTCGAGACGCGCGACGGCATCGGCTCGTACCTCGAGCACCAGGGGGTGAAGCTGCGGCACCGATTCCACGCCGGCTCCTATGCGGCGCTGGCGGGCGCCATGAACGCCCACGACATCGGGCTCGACCGCGGCGGCGTCGTCGCCGCACTTCGAACCCTGGCGGAAGCCGATGTGGCCGTCACCGGCGTCGGCATCCAGGGCGACATCCTGTACGGACCGCGCCAGGTCCGCGCCCTGGTCGACGCCGCGCTCGCCGCCGGAGCCGACGCGTCCTACCGCGAGATCCGTTCCGATAAGGGCCACGACGCCTTCCTGGTGGAGTGGGGCCAGCTCACCGAGATCCTCGCCGAGGCCCTCGCGGCGGAGGAGCCGATCGCGGCCAGCGCATAGGGGACGTCGGTCTCATGGTTTGGGGCCGCTTGCCACGCAACTGGCTGCGACGGGCGCATTGTCGGAGTCGCCACGCCCCGAGTCCGACAACGTGCTGGCTCGCGCCCATTGCGCGGCCGGAGACGGATGTGCCGCTCCGAGCTGAGCGTGAGCGGCCGTCCTCGCGACCCGTCGGCCACGCAACTGGCTGCGACGGGAGCATTGTCGGAGTCGCGATGAAGCCACGGGCAAGG
>Ga0299913_10001181_pt1 | contig 18791 bp, 18 predicted proteins | sample RVTome_9_FD_201360 | JGI IMG/M metagenome (GOLD analysis project Ga0299913, IMG submission 201360) | Soil microbial communities from uranium-contaminated site in the Upper Colorado River Basin, Wyoming, United States - RVT155D38 (version 2) ... | reverse complement strand
AGCCGTCGTTTTGTTCGGTGTCTGACGTGCGACGGCAGCCTGCGGGGCGCGGGTTATCGGGCGGCGTGGTCGCGAGCACAGCGTCCGAAGCCGACCAAGCTCCCGCGGCTACCGGGGTCGCCCGCGCCGCCGGAAAGGGGAGTACCTACTCCCTGCCACTCTCAACGTATAGCGCACTGGGGGGCTTGCGGCAAGACCCGGGTCGTGCCGCAGAATCGCCGGCCGAAGGCCAGAACCTGCGGAAACGGGAGTCGCGAAGTGCGTGTGTTGTTGTCGACGTATGGGTCGCGCGGGGACGTCGAACCGCTGGTGGCGCTCGCGGTGCGGTTGCGGGCACTCGGCGCGGAGGTGCGGGTGTGCGCGCCGCCGGACGAGGACTTCGCGCAGCGGCTGGCCGGTGTCGGCGTGCCGCTGGTGCCCTTCGGCCGGTCGGCGCGCGCGCTGACGACTGCAGCGATGCCGCCGTCGGCGGCGGACCTGCCCCGGCGCGCGGCCGAGTTGATCGCCAGCCAGTTCGACGTGGTCACCGCGGCGGCCGAGGGATGTGACGCGCTGGTGGCGACCGGCGTGATGCCGGCCGTGGCCGGCGCGCGGGCGGTGGCCGAGAAACTGGGCATCCGCTACGTGTACGCGACCTTCCAGCAGCTCACCCTGCCGTCGCCGCACCACCCGCCGCTGGCGTATGCGGGCCGGCCGTTCCCGCCGGAGGTGGCCGACAACCAGGTGCTGTGGGACCTGGACGCCCAGAGCATCAACGCGCTGTTCGGTGAGGCGCTCAACACCAGCCGGGCGTCGATCGGCCTGCCCCCGGTGGACAACGTTCGCGACTACGTCATCGGCGACCAGCCGTGGCTGGCGACGGACCCGACCCTGGACCCGTTGCAGCAGACTCCGGACCTCGACGTCGTGCAGACCGGCGCGTGGATCCTGCCCGACGAACGCCGGCTCCCGGACGAACTGGTGGCGTTCCTGGACGCCGGCGCACCACCGGTGTACGTGGGGTTCGGCAGCATGCCCATGCGCGCCTCGAAGGGCGCCGCCCAGGTGGCCATCGAGGCGATCCGCGCGCAGGGCCGCCGCGCGGTCGTCGGCCGAGGCTGGGCCGACCTGGCCCTGATCGACGACCGGGACGACTGTTTCGTCGTCGGCGAGGTCAACCACCAGGCACTGTTCGGTCGGGTGGCCGCCGTCGTGCACCACGGCGGCGCGGGCACCACGACGACGGCCACTCGGGCCGGCGCACCCCAGGTGGTGGTACCCCAGGCGGCGGACCAGCCGTACTGGGCCGGCCGGGTCGCCGAACTGGGCATCGGCACGGCACACGACGGTCCGACCCCGACCTTCGAGTCCCTGTCGGCCGCGCTCGGGACGGCCATGACACCCGAGACCCGCGCACGAGCGACCGCCGTGGCCGGCACGATCCGCACCGACGGGGCGACGGTGGCCGCGACGCTGCTGCTCGACGCGATCAGCCGAAAAAGGCCGCCACTGTCCGCGTGAACCACGCGGGACCGGCGAGGAACAGCACCGGCTGTCAAAACCATTCTGTCAAGACTTCATGCCGTTCGGCGCATCCTTAACGACGTTCATTGAATGGGGGTTTCATGATTGACGTGATCGTTGCCGGCGGCGGACCGACCGGCGTGATGCTGGCCAGCGAGTTGCGGCTGCACGGTGTGCACGTGCTCGTGCTGGAGAAGGAGGCGGAGCCGACCAGGATCGTCCGGTCGCTCGGCCTGCACGTGCGCAGCATCGAGGTGATGGACCAGCGCGGGCTGCTGGAGCGGTTCCTCGCGCACGGCCAGCAGTACCCACTCGGCGATTACCCGCACAACTTCGCCGGCATCGACAAGCCGTGGCCGGACCGGCTGGACACCGCGCATCCCTACATCCTCGGCATCCCGCAGCCCATCACCGTGCGCCTGCTGACCGAGCGCGCCACCGAGCTCAGCGCCGAGATCCGGCGCGGCTGCGAACTGGTCGGGCTGAGCCAGGACGACCACGGGGTGACCGCCGAGTTGGCCGACGGCACGCGGCTGCGCGCGCACTACCTCGTCGGCTGCGACGGCGGCCGCAGCACGGTCCGCAAGCTGCTCGGCGTCGGCTTCCCCGGCGAGTCTTCCAGGGTCGAGACCCTGCTGGGCGAGATGGAGGTGGCCGCGCCACCGGAGACGGTGGCCGAAGTGGTGGCCGAAGTCCGCAAGACCGAGAAGCGGTTCGGTCTCGCACCCTTCGGGGAAGGGGTGTACCGCGTCGTCGTGCCCGCCGAGGGGGTGGCCGAAAACCGCACGGTCCCGCCGACCCTCGAGGAGTTCAGGCAACAGCTGCGAATGGTCGCTGGCACCGATTTCGGCGTGCACTCACCGCGCTGGCTGTCCCGCTTCGGCGACGCCACCCGGCTGGCCGAGCGCTACCGGGTCGGCCGGGTGCTGCTGGCCGGCGACGCGGCGCATGTCCACCCGCCGATGGGCGGGCAGGGCCTCAACCTCGGCATCCAGGACGCGTTCAACCTCGGCTGGAAACTGGCCGCCGAGGTCAACGGCTGGGCACCGGAGGGGCTGCTGGCCAGCTACCACACCGAACGGCACCCGGTGGCCACCGACGTGCTGAGCAACACCCGCGCACAGATGGAGCTGGTGTCCACCGAGCCGGGCCCCCAGTCAGTGCGCCGGCTGGTGTCGGAACTGATGGACTTCGAGGAGGTGAACCGATACCTGGTCGAGAAGATCACCGCGATCGGAGTCCGCTACGACTTCGGTGAGGGGCATGACCTGCTCGGCCGGCGGATGCGGGACGTCGGCTTGAAGCAGGGCCGCCTCTACGGGCTGATGCACGGCGGCCGCGGGCTGCTGCTCGACCAGACCGGCCGGCTCTCGGTCACCGGGTGGGCCGACCGGATCGACCACGCCGTCGGCGGCAGCGAGGAGCTGGACGTGCCCGCCGTGCTGCTGCGGCCGGACGGCCACGTGGCCTGGGCCGGCGACGATCAGGCGGATCTGCGCGGCCAGCTGGCGAGGTGGTTCGGCGCGCCGTCGACTGATCGACGTGGTCGGCCGGGAAATGTCGCCGAATTCGATATCAGTTAGTCGCTGTGAGGGGACCTGTGTCAAATCAGGGGTACGAAGAGGAATTGCGGTCCGAGCGGAGCTACGTGGCCAGGCTCTACACGCGGCTCGACGCCGAGCGCGCGCGAGTGAAGGGGAAGTACAACGCGGCGTTGCGGGGGAACGGCGGGACACCCATGGAGCGGGATGTCGAGGTACGCGCGCTGGCCAAGGAGACGAAGCGGCTGGACGTGGCGGACAACGGGCTGTGTTTCGGCCGGTTGGACACCCTCTCGGGCGACCATTCGTACATCGGCCGGATCGGCCTGTTCGACGAGGAGAACGACTACGAACCGGTGTTGCTCGATTGGCGGGCACCGGCGTCGCGCGCGTTCTACGTCGCCACCGCCGCGAACCCGGAGAACATGCGTCGGCGCCGCCAGTTCCACGCCCGCGGGCGCCGGGTGGTCGATTTCACCGACGAGGTGCTCGGCCGCCCCAGCGGTGACGAGCGAGGTGGCCGAGGAGACACAGCCCTGCTCGCGGCGGTCGACGCGCCGCGCGGGGACGGGATGCGCGACATCGTGGCGACGATCCAGGCCGAGCAGGACGAGATCATCCGGCTCGACCACCCGGGGGTGCTGGTGATCGAGGGCGGTCCTGGCACCGGGAAGACCGTGGTGGCGCTGCACCGCGTCGCGTACCTGCTCTACACCCAGCGGGAGCGGATGGAGCGCCATGGCGTGCTCGTGGTCGGGCCCAACCCGGCGTTCCTGAACCACATCAGCCGCGTTCTGCCGTCGCTGGGCGAGTCCAACGTGGTGTTCATGACCCCCGGCGACCTCGTGCCCGGCCTGCGCGTCACCGCCGAGGACACCCCGGAAGCCGCGCGGCTCAAGGGCTCTCTGAAGATCCTCGACGTGCTCGCGGCGGCGGTCGCCGACCGTCAGCGGCTGCCCGAGCATCCGCTGCCGATCGAGCTGGGGGGCGTCACGGTGCGGATCGACGCCGAGACCGCGGAGTGGGCCAGGGAGGAGGCGCGCGCGAGCGGGCTGCCGCACAACGAGGCTCGCGCGGTGTTCACCGAGATCGTCACGTATGTGCTCACCGAACGGGCGACAGCCAGGATCGGCAAGGGCTGGCTGACCCGGGCGGACCGCGAAGGGTGGGAGCGGCTGCGGGCGGAGCTGCTCAAGGAGCTCGCGGACGACGACGCGTTCACCGCCGCGCTTGACGAGCTCTGGCCGGTACTGACGCCGGAGACACTGCTGGCGCCGCTGTACACGTCCCCGGAGCGGCTGCGCGCGGCCGGCGCCGACCAGGCGCTGTTGCGCGCCGACGGCGCCGCCTGGACGGTGTCGGACGTGCCGCTGCTCGACGAGCTGGTCGACCTGCTGGGCCGCGACAAGCCGGCCGACCAGGCCGCCGAGCAGGCCGCCGAGCGGCAACGGAAGGCCGAGGCCGAGTACGCCGCCGGCGTGCTGGACAGCCTCGTCGGCCGCGCGGACTCCATGGACGACGAGGACCACCTGTTCGCCACGGACCTGCTCTACGCCGAGGACCTGGCGGAGCGCTTCGTCGAGCGCGACACCCGCGAGCTCGCCGAACGCGCCGCCGCGGACCGGGACTGGACCTACCGGCACGTGGTGGTCGACGAGGCCCAGGAACTGTCCGAAATGGACTGGCGGGTGCTGATGCGGCGCTGCCCTGGCCGGTCCTTCACGGTGGTCGGCGACCTCGCCCAACGCCGCTCGGTGGCCGGAGCGACCTCGTGGGACACGATGCTGGAGCCGTACGTGCCCGGCCGCTGGGCCTACCGGTCGCTGTCGGTGAACTACCGCACCCCCGCGGAGATCATGGCCGTCGCCGCCGCGCTGCTCGCCGAGTTCGCACCCGAGGTGAAGCCACCGGAGTCGGTCCGCGCGTGCGGCGTCCAGCCGTGGTCCAGGCGGATCACCGAGGACGAACTGCCCGCCGCCATCGAGGAATTCGTGCGGGACGAAGCCGGCCGCGAAGGCACCAGTGTCGTGATCGGGCCACCGGGAGTGCCGGGCGCGGTGGTGCCGTCGGAGACGAAGGGCCTGGAGTTCGACGCCGTCCTGGTCGTGGAACCGATGAGGATCCTCGCCGACGGCCCACGCGGCGCGGCCGAGCTCTACGTCGCCCTCACCCGTGCCACCCAGCGCCTCGGCGTCCTGCACCAGGGGCCGCTACCGCAGGTCCTGACCGGGCTCGCCGAAACCGGGACAGCCGCCCAGGCCGGGAATCGACGGTTGGCGTAGCGAATAGCCCAACGGGTCAGCGCCGGATCGGTGCATTGCGCAGCGAGCTGGGGGCGTCCGGATGGGCCGACTCGTCGACCCCGATCCCCAGCCGCTCGACGAGCTCGCCGCCGAGCCAGCCTCCGACGCCGGCGGTCGCGATGCCCACCCACGCCAGCGCGACGGCCGGCCACGACGGGGTCCAGTCCGTGGTGTCGAACCGCAGCAGCCAACTCGCGGCGAACAGCACCAGCACGGCGCTGTTGGCCAGGCCGTGCAGCAGGCCGACCCGGCGGGCGCGGGTGCCCGGCGGGACGGCCAGCAGCCAGTCGGCCCAGCCGGCCGCGCCGGCCACCAGGCCGGTGAGCACCCCGGTGGCCATCACGTGCGCCGCGGTGGACGCGAAGCTGGCCCGGTCGGTCAGCAGGTGCAGCACGTCGAACACCACGCCGGTGGCGAACAGCCCCAACGGGAACACGATGAGCATCGGGTGGATGGCGTGCCCTGCGGCCCGCACGCGACTGCGTACCACGGCCTGCTCCTTCGCTCGGTTGCGTTGCCAATCGGCTACCCACCGGCGTCCCGGCCAAACCCGACCGGTGGTGCCGCGCTGGTCGGGCGCTGTCAGCCTTGGCGTATGCCGCGTCACCTAACGCGCAACGATCCAGCGCAGTACGAGTTGCTCGCCGACGAGTGGTGGCGCCCGCGCGGGGTGTTCGCGATGCTGCACTGGCTGGCCGCGGCGCGCGGGGCCCTCATCCCGCCGGCGGACCGAGCGGGCGCGGTGCTCGTCGACATCGGCTGCGGCGCCGGCCTGCTCGCGCCGCACGTCGCCGGCAAGGGGTACCGGCACGTCGGGGTGGACCTCTCGCCGTCGGCGCTGCGGCAGGCGGCCGGGCACGGCGTGTCGGCGGTGCGCGGCGACGCGCTGGCCGTGCCCCTGGCCGACGGCTGCGCGGACGTGGTGGCCGCCGGCGAGATCCTGGAGCACGTGGCCGACCTTGGCGCGGCCGTGCGGCACGCGTGCCGGCTGCTGCGGCCGGGCGGCCTGCTGGTCCTGGACACCCTGGCCGACACCACGCTGTGCCGGCTGCTGGCGATCGGCATCGCCGAGCGGCTGCCCCGCATGGCGCCGCGCGGCATCCACGACCCGGCGCTGCTCGTCGATCGGGACGCGCTGGTCAGCGAATGTGCGGCGCACGGTGTACCGCTTACGCTGCGGGGTATCCGGCCCTCGCTGACCGACGTGCTGGCGTGGGCGACCGGGCGCCGCGACACGGTCCGCATGCTGCCCGTGCCGACCACGGCGGTGCTGTTCCAGGGTCGCGGCCGCAAGGAGGCTTGATCGTCGTGGTATCCCTCGCCCCGCAGGCCCGCGCCGCCGATGCCGTGGAGGTGGCCCGCGCGCTGGCGCCCGGGCTCGCCGAGCGCGCCGCCGGGTACGACGCCGACGGGTCGTTCCCGGCCGCCGACTTCGACGACCTGCGGTCCAGCGGCCTGCTCGGCCTGATGGCGCCCGCCGGGCTCGGCGGCTTCGGCGCCTCGTTCGCCGACTACGCCGCGGTCGCCGCCGAGCTGGGCGCGGGCGCCGGAGCCACCGCGTTGATCTTCAACATGCACGCGTCGGTGACCGGCGCGCTCGCGCACACCCCCGACGAGCTGGTGCGCGAGCTCGGCGCGCCGGACAGCTTCTTCGCGGCCCGGGACCGGGTGCTGGCCGACGCCGCGGGCGGGGCGCTCTACGCCGTGGCGATGAGCGAGCGCGGCGCCGGGTCACGGCTGTCCGCCATCACCACGCGCTACGAGCGCACCGCGGGCGGGTTCCACATCGCGGGCAGCAAGGCGTTCGTGTCGGCGGCCGGGCACGCCGACGCCTACCTGGTGGCGGCCCGTGCGGCCGACAACGTTTCGTACTTCCTGGTGCCGGCCGGGCCGGGCGTGACCGTCGAGCCGACCTGGGACTCGATGGGCATGCGCGCCACCGGCAGCCACGACGTGCACCTCGACGTGCACGTCGGGGAGGACGCGCTGCTCGGCGGCATCGAGGGGCTGGTGGTGCCGCTCGCGCAGGTCATGCCGCAGTGGCTGGTGGCGTCCTACGCCGCGGTCTACGTTGGGGTGGCCAGGTCCGCGCTGCACCACGCGGCCGAGCACCTGCGAGCCAGGAAGCTGCACACCCTGCCGACCGTGCGGGCGCGCATGGGGCGCGCCGACGCGGCGGTGGCTGCGGCCGAGCTGGTGGTCGGCGAGGCGGCCCGCAGGGTGACGGCGGCTCCCGGCACGCCCGAGACAAACCGCTGGGTGTGGCGCGCGAAGCTGGTGGCCGGCGACACCGCGGCCGAGGTGGCGTCCTCCGCGCTGGAGGCGGCCGGCACCTCGGCGACCCGCCGCGGCCACCCGCTGGAACGGATCTACCGGGACGCCCGGTGCGGCGCGCTGCAACCGGCCACCTCCGACGTGTGCGCGGACTGGCTCGGCGTGGCGGCCCTCGGCGGCGATCCCGAGCAGGACACCACGGTGCCGCGCTGGTGACCGCCCTCATCGCCGGGTTCGGAGCCGCGGTGCCGGGCGCCGCGATGGACCAGCAGGCGCTGTGGGGCGGCTTCTTCGGCCGCCACTTCGCCGGCAGCCGCGGCCGCACGGCCGAGCGGATCTTCACCGGCTCCGGGGTGCGCTGCCGGCACGCCGTGGTCAACCCGCTCGCCGAGGACGTCTCCGGGTGGTCGACCGAGCGGCGCATGCGCCGCTACGCGCTGGAGGCGCAGCCGCTCGGCCATCGCGCGGTCGCCGCGGCGCTGGCCGACGCCGGGCTGGCCGCCGACGAGGTCAAGCTGCTGATCGTCGCGTCGTGCACGGGCTACGCGACCCCGGGCCTCGACATCGGTCTCGCCGCGTCGCTCGGCCTGGCCTGCGATGCCCAACGGCTGCTCGTCGGGCACATGGGCTGCTATGCGGCGCTTCCGGCGCTCGGCAGCGCGGCCGACTTCGTCGTCGCGCGTGGCCAGCCCGTCGTGCTGCTGTGCCTTGAGCTCACCTCGCTGCACGTGCAGCCGCCGACCGACGACCTGCAGCAGGTGGTGGCGCACGCGCTGTTCGGCGACGCCGCGGCCGCGCTAGTGCTCGTCCCGACAGCTGGCCCCCGCAAGACGTCGACTCGCATCCGTAACGACACCTGGAAGGCCGCAAAACGTCGATACGGATGCGAGTCGACATGGGATCGGCCGGGCCTGTCGGGCCTTCGGCTGGTCGACCTGATCGCGCTCACCGACACCAGCGCCGCAGAGCAGCTCACCTGGGACGTCACCGACCTGGGCTTCCGGATGGGCGTGGCCCGCACCGTGCCGGCCGCGCTCGCCACCCACGTGCGCCCCGCGGTGGAGCGGCTGCTCGGTCGCAACGGGCTGGCCGTGCCCGACATACGCGGCTGGGCCGTGCACCCCGGCGGGCCGGCGATCCTGGAGACCGTCCAGCGCGAGCTGGCGCTGCCGCCCGCCGCGCTGGGTGCGTCGCGCGCCGTGCTGTCCAGGCACGGCAACTGCTCGTCGCCGACCGTGCTGCTCGTGCTCGACGAGCTGGTCAACAGCGACGCGATGGACGGCGGCGGCCCCGTGGTGGCGATGGCGTTCGGCCCTGGGCTCACCCTCTACGCCGCGCTGCTGTCCGCCTGAACCGTCTCCGCGAGTGCTCAACCGGTTCTCTAGCCGGCTGCCGCAGCATGCTTAGTCACTGACGGTGGCGCGGGCCGGGTCAGGCCGAGCCTTTTGGAGGGCAGCCAGGTGGATCACAACTCTTGCCCCATTCCCCTCGACCCCACCGGCCGGGACATCCACGCCGAAGCGGCGCGCCTGCGCGCGAACGGCCCGGCGACGAGGGTGGAGCTACCGCACGGCGTGGTGGCGTGGTCGATCACCGGCTACGAGCTCGTCAGGCAGATCCTGATGGATCCGCGCGTCTCCAAGGACCCGCGCAAGCACTGGCCGGCCTACATCAACGGCGAGATCAGCCAGGACTGGCCGCTGAACAGCTGGGTCGAGATGGACAACATGACCACCCGGCACGGCGGCGAGCACACCCGCCTGCGCAAGCTGATCGCCAAGGCGTTCACCACGCGCCGCACCGAGGCGATGCGACCGCGGGTCGAGGCGGTCGTCGCCGACCTGCTGGACGAGCTGGCTGCGATCCCGCCGGGCGAGCCGGTGGACTTCAAGGGCAGGTTCGCGTTCCAGCTGCCCGGCCGGATCATCTGCGACCTGTTCGGCGTGCCCGAGGAGTCGCGCGTCGAGGCGCTGCGCGGCGGCGAGGTGGCGGTCGACACGACCGTCACGCCGGAGGAGGCCGAGGCCAACGTCCGCAACTGGATCGCCACCATGACCGAGCTCATCGAGATCAAACGCCGGACGCCGGGCGACGACCTGACGACCGACCTCATCGCCGCGGTCGGCGACGACGGCAGCCGGCTGACCGACTCCGAGCTGATCGGCACGCTGTTCCTGCTGCTCAGCGCCGGGTCCGAGACCGTGATGAACCTGCTCACCTCGGCCGTGCGCGAGCTGCTGCGCCACCCCGACCAGCTGGAGCTGGTCCGCACCGGCGGCGCGTCCTGGTCGGACGTGATCGAGGAGACGCTGCGCATGCAGTCCCCCATCGCGCAACTGCCGCTGCGGTTCGCCAAGGAGGACATCGAGCTCGGCGGCGTGACGATCGGCAAGGGCGAGCCGATCCTGATCGGATTCGCGGCTGCCGGGCGCGATCCGGAGCTGCACGGCCCGGACGCCGACCGGTTCGACATCACGCGCCCGAACAAGGAACACCTCAGCTTCGGGCACGGCATGCACTACTGCATCGGCGCTCCGCTGGCCCGGCTCGAAGCGGGCATCGCCCTGCCGGCCCTGTTCGACCGGTTCCCGCACCTCGGCCTCGCCGTCGCGCCGGAGGAGCTGCAGCCGCAGGTCACCTTCATCATGAACGGCAACCGCACGCTGCCGATCTACCTGAACGCCACGGTGGCGGCCGCCGCCTGACGTCCGCGGGTGCGACGATGTCGGACATGCAGCCCCGACTGTGGATGCGGCACGAGGTGCGGCCGACGGAGCGCCGGGCGCCGATCGTGCCGGACGACGCCCGCGGGCTCGTGGCGCGGGGCGTCTCGGTCACGGTCGAGGAGTCGCCCCAGCGGGTGTTCCCCGCGGCCGACTACGCGGCGGCCGGCTGCCGCGTCGTCCCGGCCGGCAGCTGGGTCGACGCGGCGCGCGACCACTTCGTGGTCGGGCTCAAGGAGTTGCCTGACAGGCCGGCGGCGCTGGCCCACCGGCACGTGTACTTCGGCCACGCCTACAAGGGCCAGGAGGGCGCCCGCGACCTGCTGCGCCGGTTCGCCAGCGGCGGCGGGGAGCTGCTCGACCTCGAGTACCTGGTCGACGCCGACTGGCGCCGGCATGCCGCGTTCGGCTACTGGGCGGGCTACGTCGGCGCGGCGCTCGCCGTCCTGCGGTTCCGCGGCCGGCTGGACGAGCCCCTGCGGCCGCTCTCCAAGGAGTCGCTGGACGCAGCCCTCCGCGAGTCCGCCGACGGCCAGGCGCCGCCGCGGGCGATCGTGATCGGCGCGCTCGGCCGCTCGGGTCGCGGCGCGCGGGCCGCGCTCGAGACCGCCGGCATCCCCCCGACGTGCTGGGACCTCGCCGAGACCCGGGTGCTCGACCGCGACGCGCTGCTCGACCACGACATCCTGGTCAACACCGTGCTCACGACGCGGCCCGTCCCGCCGTTCCTGACCGGCGCCGACGTGGCGAACCCGGCGCGCCGGCTGGCCGTCGTCTCGGACGTCACGTGCGACGTGACCTCGGAGTGCAACGTGCTGTCCATCTACCAGCGCACCACCAGCTGGCAGCGGCCCGTGGACCGGCTGCACGACGCGCCACCGCTGGAGATCATCGCGATCGACAACCTGCCGTCGCTGCTACCCATGGAGGCCAGCGTCGACTTCTCCGCGGAGCTCACGCCGCACCTGGCGACGCTCGGCGGCTCCGACCCCGCGTGGCAGCGCTGCGCGCGGCACTTCCGCGACGCGCTGGACCGGCTCGGCGATCACGTCCAGTAGGTGTCGTGGCGGAGGAAGAACTCCGCGGCCTCCTCCGCGCCGAACTGCCGGCCGGTGGCACCCAGCTCCGCGAGCGTCTCGAAGTACTCCTCGCGCGGCGCCCCCGGCGTGAAGAGAATCAGCATCGACGCCGGCTCTCCGGACTCGTTGCGGAACGCGTGCAGCCCGCCGGGCGGCACGTAGAGGAAGTCCCCCTGCGTCGCGTCCACCCACCGCTCCCCGTCGAACAGCCGCACAAGACCCGACAGCACGAAGAACGACTCCGAGATCGTCCGGTGGAAGTGCGTGCCCGGCCCGCTCTGCCGCGCCCCCATGTCCCACCGGTACAGCCCCAACTCCCCGTTGGTCGACGCCCCGGTGGCCAGGTAGCTCGCAGACCCGCCACCGACCATCTTCAGCTCCGGCTCCGCCCCGGCCGGCCGGAACCGCCCGCTGACCTCGCCACCCTCACCCAGGTACCGAGCCTCCGGATACGACATCCTCACCCTCCCGCGGTCGTCCACTCGGCATCCGGCCCAGCCAACCACCCCACTGAGTTCCGTTCCCCCGGACCAACGACCCATGGCAACCCTGGCGAGGCTGAAACTGTAGAGCAGTTTTAGTTTGACCAGTCAGCTCCGTCTTATACTTAAGTTTTCGTATAGCATGAGCTTCATGCCTGCCGACCGGCGTGATCTCAAACGACGGCTGTTCAGCCTGGCAGCGAGTCAAGGTGGACACTTCACCGCGGCCCAGGCGAAGCACATCGGGTACTCCTATCCGGCGCAGGCCCACCATGTGCGGGCGGGCAACTGGCTGCGCGTGGGCCGCGGGCTGTTCCGGCTCGCCGAGTGGATGCCTGGCCCGCACGATGATCTGGCCCGATGGGCGCTGTGGTCCCGCGCGCGTGGCGTCGTATCCCATGAGACCGCGCTCTCGGTGCATGGGATCGGTGAGTTCGAGTCGCCTCGGATCCACCTCACGGTGCCGCCAGGATTCACGATGCGCGATCCGGCCGTGATCCTCCACCATGCGGACCTGCCCGCCAGTGACGTGGCCAGCCACGCCGGCTTCCAGGTCACGACACCGCTGCGCTCGCTCATAGACATCGCCGCCACGGCACCCGACGACGATCAACTCGCCCGTGCTGTCGGAGAGGCGCGCGAGCGCGGACTCGTGACGATCAAACGGCTTCGATCCAGAGCCGAGCTCATCGACCCCAGAGCGGCGCTATACATCGAAAGAGCAGTCCAACAGACGGAAGCGTCATGAACTACGAGACGCCGCGAGCGCTGCGGATGGCCCTCGAACAGCGACTCCTGGCCAGCTCGAACGCGACCGGTATCGGCCTCGACCGGCTGCGGCGGCGCGTCCTGTTCGAGCGCGTCATCGCCCGCCTTCAGGTGGCAGAACCGGGACGATGGGTGCTCAAGGGTGGGATGGCGCTAGAAGTCCGGCTTGGTGACGAGGCTCGGCTGACCAAGGACATCGACGTCGGGCTGCGCGATGCCGTAGCGAACGTGGCGGAACTGCACGAACGGTTGGTTGACGCGCTGACGACCGACCCCGACGGCGACGGCTTCGAGTTGGCCTCGGCCGCGCCGACACCGCTACGGGAGGACGGCGGCGGACATTTCACGTGGCGGGTGAAGATCGAAGCCGGACTCGGAGGCAAGCCGTTTGGTCGAATCCAACTCGATGTCTCGCCACGCGCCTTTGAGCTCAGCGCAACGGATCTCGTCACCCTGCCCAACTCACTCGACTTCGCCGGTATTCCGGCGGCGGTGATCGAAATCATTGACGTGCACCGCCACGCCGCGGAGAAGTTCCAGGCCATGCTCCGCGATTTCGGCGACCGCGAGAACTCTCGGGTGCGAGACCTTGTCGATCTCGTCATCCTGATCGACTACGTGTCGGACACTCACTCCTTCCCAGAGGCCGTGGCCCTCGTCGGGCGATTCTGGGCCGAGATGTTTCTCACCGGAGCGTCGTGAGTTCCGATAGGTCATCGGCAGCTCGGCGGTCCGTGCCCACCGGAGGGTCGGTGATTGTGGCGTCGTGGGTCAGGTGCCGGCTTGTTGGGCCTTGGCGTAGGCGAACTGGAGGAAGCCGGCGCCGGTCAGGGCGGCGAGGGTGGAGGCGAGCAGCCTCGTGGTGCGGGGGGCGTAGAGCAGGCCGACCGTGAAGCCGGCGACTATCCAGACGTCGAGGCAGAACGGGCAGGTCAGGAGTTCGCCGACGGCGTGGCGGACCGGGCCGGTGGTGCGGGCGTCCTCCATGGCCTCGGCGGGGCCGCCGGTCTCCCGATACTGAGTGAAGGGGCGCGCAGCGGGCTGGTCACCGCGTCCTTGCTGAGGATGCGGGACAGCTTGTGCGTGCCGAGCAGCACGTCGAAGGGGCTCATGCCGTTGGGCAACCGGCGACCGGTCGCAGCCGCCAGGCCGACGGCGCCGGCCACCAGGGAGGCGAACACCGCCATCACGGTGAGGTAGCCACCGAGCGGGCGGTCCTCGTCCCGGCGGTAGGTCCGCGCGGTCTCGGTCACTTCGGATGCCACGTCATGCATGCCGCGAGCTACCCCGGGACCGCGGCGTTCACACCCGACCGCCGGAACCGACGCCGAGTGCGTCGTCGATCTCCGCGCACAGCGCGTGCACGACGGCGAGGTGCACCTCCTGCACGGTCGCCGCGCTCGGCGCCTCGACGGCGACCGCGTCGTCGCACATGGCGGCGAGCGGGTTGGGGGCCGGCCCGGTGAGTGCCCACGCCGTCACCCCGATCTCGTGCGCCGCCTTGACCGCGGCGATCACGTTGCGGCTGGTGCCGCTCGTGGACAGCGCGATGAGCACGTCGCCCTCCCGGCCGTGCGCCGTGACCTGCCTGGCGAACATCTCGTCGTCGCCGTAGTCGTTGCTGATGGCCGTGAGCGTCGAGGTGTCGGCGTGCAGCGGGATCGCGGACAGCGCGCGCCGATCGTGCTTGAACCGGCCGACCAGCTCGCCGGTCAGGTGCTGCGCCTCGGCCGCGCTGCCGCCGTTGCCGCAGCACAGCAGCCGCCCGCCGGCGGAGAGCACGGTGGCCAGGTGCCGCCCCCACCGGCCGATGCTGCGGTCGGCGGCCGGGTCGAGCCGGTCGAGCGCCGCCTGCAACGCCGTGAAGTGATCGCGAACCATGTCAGCCTCCCACCTGGTACAGCAGCCGGTCCCAGTCCGCGTGGAACCGGTCGAGCGAGTACCGCTTGAGCGCGGCGGTCCTTGCCGCCTCGCCGGCGTGCCCGGCCTGCGCCGGATCCGCGACGAACTCGCGCAGCGCAGCGGTCAGCACGTCCATGCGGGTGGAGACCACGCCGGCCTCCGGCGGCACCGCTTCCACCGCCTCGGTCGTGGCGAGCGCGACCACCGGCATCCCCAGGTGCATCGCCTCGACCAGCGACAGCCCGAGCGAGGTCCAGCGGATCGGGTGCAGGTACACCCGCAGCCGCGCGAGCTCGGCGTGCAGCCGGTCCTGCGGCCGGTCCTCGTGCACCCGCAGCAGTTCCTCCGGCAGGCCGAGCCGCTGCGGCAGCCCCGCCACCCGCATGCCGAAGACGTCCAGCGGAACCGCCTCGGCGAACCGCGGCAGCAGGTCGGTGCCGGTGACCCGCCAGCGGCGGACGGGCTCGTTGACCACCACGCCGGCCCGAGGGTGCTCGCCGGTGTAGCGGTGGCCGGGGTCCAGCACGCCGTGCTCGATCACCACGGTCGGCGCCACCCCGTTGTCCCAGAACAGCTCGTTGAACGCCGTGACGTGCACGACCGGGATGTCCGACCGCCCGGCGAGCGGATGCCTGGTGTTCGGCACGTCGCCGCGCGGCGTGTTGTGCTCCACGTATACGGCCGGCACGTCGTGGCCCGGCCGGCGGCCGAGCCACTCCGCGGCGAGCCCGAGCTCGTGCGGGCGCTGCAGCACCACCACGTCGACGTGCTCGTCCCGCAGCGCGCCGGCAGGCACCTCGACGGCGCTGTCCGGCCAGGGGTAGGTCCTGGCGCGGCCGAGGCCGTCGGCGTCCCGCTCCGGCGTGACCGGGAGCAGGTAGGTGTGCCGGCCGTGGACGAACGCGGTGCTCCACGAGCCGTGCACGTGCCAGAGCAGCACCCTCATGGCACCTCCCGCGGCGCGTGCGCCGCCGGATGCGGTGGCGACGGCAGGTGCGGTGCCGCCCGCGGCACGTGCGCCCAGCGCAGCTCGCCGGCCACCCGGTGCGCGCACGCCGCGACCGGGATCGCCACGCTGGTCGCGATCATGGTGGCCACCTCGGCCGGGGTGCGCGGACCGGGCGCGATCCGCCGCAACGCGAACTCGGCGGTCAGCACCGCCCAGGTCAGGCCGGCCAGCCTGGCGAGCGCCGGGCGGCCGGCGGCCGCACCGAGCAGGCCGACCGCGGCGGCCACCGTGGTCGCGGCGTGCCGGCCCAGTCGCCCCGGACGCTCCCCGGCAAGCCGCCGCCAGTTCGCCCCGTGCCGGCGGCGCATGAGCACGTCGTCGGCGTTGCCGGCCTGGGTCCGGACGCTGGCCAGCCAGTGCGTCGCGCGCAGCGGGTGGGTGGTGCGCCGGTCGCCGACGACCAGCCGGTAACCGGCGCCGGCAACGCGCATCGCCAGGTCGGTGTCCTCCCGGTAGGCCCGCGGGAAGCGCTCGTCGAAGCCGCCGACGCGCTCCAGCGCCGCGCGCCGGTACGCCAGGTCGGCGGTGATCCAGCGGCATCCGGCGAGCGCCACCGTGCCGCGTTCGCCGTCGGTCGGGCGGCGGCCGCCCTGCGGTGGCGGCACCTCGATGCGCCCCTGGCTCGCGCCGATGTCCGGCGCCAGGCCGGCCAGGTCCGCGTGCAGCGCGGCCGGCCAGTCCTCGCCCGGCAGCACGTCGTCGTCCAGGAACGCGACCCACTCGGTGCGCGCCGCGCGCCACCCGACGTTGCGCGCCGCGGCCGGCCCGCGCCCCCCGGACCGCAGCACCCGCACCGGCGGCTCCCCCTGTCGACTCGCATCCGTATCGACGTTTTCGGGGCCTGAAAACGTCGATACGGATGCGAGGCGCCGTTCGGGGCGGCGCCGTTCGGGGCGGTCGTCTACGACGATGATCTCGGTGGGGGCGGGGCCGCGGGCGGCGGCCAGCGCGCCGAGCAGCGTCCGCAGGCTGGGGCGGCCGATCGTGGGGATCACCACCGTGTACCCGGTCATCGGACGAACTCCGCCCTGCGGACCAGGAACGGGCCGATGGCCAGCACGTCGACGGGCGACGACCCGAAGCATTCGAGCGCGTCGCGCGGATCGTCCACCATCGGCCGGCCGGCGGTGTTCAGGCTGGTGTTGACCACCACGGGTAGCCCGGTCCGCGACGCGAAGGACTCCAGCATGCGGGCCAGCAGCGGCTCGGCGGCGCGGTCCACGGTCTGGATGCGCGCGGTGCCGTCGACGTGCACCACGGCCGGGATGCGGTCGCGCCACTCCGGCGCCACGTCGTGCACGAACAGCATGTACGGGCTGGGGATCGGGCCGCGGCCGAACAGCTCGCCGGCCCGCTCGACCAGCACCATGGGCGCGATCGGCCGGAACCGCTCGCGGCCCTTGACGGCGTTGAGCCGCTCCAGGTTGGCCGAGCGCCCGGGGTGGGCCAGCAGCGAGCGGTGGCCGAGGGCACGCGGGCCGTACTCGGCGCGGCCCTGGAACCACGCGACGATCTCGTCGGCGGCCAGCGCGTCGGCCACCGCCGCGGCGAGGTCCGCCGGCCTCGAGTACCGCACCCGAGCGTTGTCCAGCCACGCCGCCAGGTCGGCGTCCGACCAGCCGCGGCCGAGGTCGGCGCCGGGCATCGGGGCCGCCGGCTCGCCGTACGCCCGCGCCAGGTGCAGCGCGCCGCCGAGCGCGGTACCGGCGTCACCGGCGGCCGGTTGCACCCACAGCTCGTCGAACGGGCCCTCGGCGAGCAGCCGGGTGTTCGCGACGCAGTTCAGCGCCACCCCGCCGGCCATGGTGAGCCGCCGCTCCCCGGTCCGCCCGTGCAGCCAGCGGGCCAGTTCGAGCAGCACCTCCTCCAGCCGCACCTGCACGCTGGCGGCCAGCTCGGCGTGCTCCGGCCGGATCTCGTCCCGGGGTGCACGGCGCTTGACGAGGGTGCTCCAGTCGAGCGGGCGCACCACGAAGCCGCCGTCGCCCGTGCTCTCGACATGCGACCGCAGCTCCCGCAGGAACCGCGGCCGCGCGTAGGACGCGAGCGCCATCACCTTGTACTCGTCGCTGGAGCGCAGGAACCCCAGGTGCTCGGTGACCTCCTCGTACATCAGCCCGAGCGAGTGCGGCAGCTCCTGGGTCGCCAGCACTTCCAACGAACCGTCGCGGTACCGGCCGGCCAGGTGCGACACGGCCTCGCCGCGCCCGTCGGCGACCAGCACGGCCGAGTCGCGGAACGGCGCGGCCAGGCCGGCCGACGCGGCGTGCGCGATGTGGTGCGGCACGAACCGCACGGTGTCCGGGTCCAGCCCATGCAGCGCGGTGGCCAGGAACGCCGGCGCGCGCCGCGCGTACGTGGTACGCAGGTCCTCCCAGCGCGCGTCCAGCCCGGCCTGTCCCGGCCGCACCAGCTCGGGGTCGTAGGAGTACGCGACGGCGTCGAGGTCGTCGGGACCGATGCCGGCCTCCGCCAGGCACCAGCGGGCGGCCAGCTCGGGCAGCTCCCACGCCGAGAACGGCACCGGCCGCTTGCCGTGCTTGCGCCGGCTGAAGCGCTCCTCTTCGGCCGCGGCGACCACCTGGCCGTCGACGACCAGCGCCGCCGCCGGGTCGTGGAAGATCGCGTTGATGCCGAGTATTCGCACCTGGAAGCGCTACCCGGAGAAGCGCCTCTCAAACTCGGGCGCCGTGGCGAGCTCCGCCTCGAACCAGCGGATCGTGCGGGCCAGGCCGTCGCGCAGGCCCACCCTCGGCTGCCAGCCGAGCAACCGCCTGGCCAGTGTGGTGTCCGGCCGCCGGACCCTCGGGTCGTCGACCGGGCGATCGATGTGCCTGATCGGCGTCGACGCCCCGGTCAGCTCGATGACCAGCTCGGCCAGCTCCAGGATGGACAGCTCGTCGGGGCCGCCGATGTTCACCGGGCCGGCGGCGCTGGACTCGGCGAGCGCGACGATGCCGCGGACGGTGTCGTCGACGTAGCACACCGACCTGGTCTGGCTGCCGTCGCCGGTGACGGTGAGCGGCTCGCCGGTCAGCGCCTGGTGGATGAAGGTCGGGATGGCGCGCCCGTCGTCCGGGCGCATTCGCGGCCCGTAGGAGTTGAAGATCCGCACGATCGCGGTGTCCGCGCCGCGGGACATCCGGTAGGCGGTGGTGAGCGCCTCCGCGTAACGCTTGGCCTCGTCGTACACGCTGCGCGGGCCGA
>Ga0299913_10001180_pt1 | contig 18794 bp, 15 predicted proteins | sample RVTome_9_FD_201360 | JGI IMG/M metagenome (GOLD analysis project Ga0299913, IMG submission 201360) | Soil microbial communities from uranium-contaminated site in the Upper Colorado River Basin, Wyoming, United States - RVT155D38 (version 2) ... | reverse complement strand
CGTCGGGCACGCCGACGCGCACCGCGCTGTCGAGCCACCCCGTGGCGTGCAGCCACTCGCTCGTCACCGCGAGCGATCGCACCGCCCAGATCGGCAGACAACTCGGCACCGGACGATGATCGGCGAGCACGACGAGCGGTGACCCTTCCGGTCCGACGTGCACCGCCGCGACGTCTGCACCGAACGCTTCGAAGCGCCACACCAGGTCGCCGCCGAGGGCCTCGTCGTACCACGCGAGATCCGCGTGCAGGTTGTTCGACCCGATGTAGAGGTAGACGAGCCGGCCGAGGGGAAACGGGTCGCTGCCGGTGGTCACCGCCCGAAGGCTACGACCGTGTCACTGCACCAGGCGGACGTTGCAGTCGACCTCCCGGATGGCGCCGTCGGCGCCGGCGAGCGTGATCCCGAGCGACGAGAGCGTGGGGTTCATGAGCAACTCGTCGAGGTTGCCGAGCTGGGCCGTCAGCGCCGAAGCGACGGCGCTGTTCAGGATGTCGTTCGAGATGCCCAAGGCGTTGAACATCGTGGACGCGATGTTGGTGTTGCCGACGCCGCCGGCGTAGCGCCAGCTCGACGGGATCATGTTGTCGACGGTGTTGCCGACGAACAGGTGGGTCTCGTCGGCGCCGAGGACCCCGGCGTTCGTCGCGCTCTGCCCGTTGTAGACCGCACCGTTCTTGAACGTCTTCGACACGCTCACTTCGGTTGCCGAATCGAGGTCGATCGACAGCGACGGAAGCGGCGGGATCGCAGGGATCGTCACGGACCCGGTCAGAAGCGCGCTCGCCTCGACCGACATCGTGGTCGTGGACTGCAGGGATGCGTCGGACACCGAGCCGATCGTCATCGCGACGCCGTTCGTCACCACTCGGAAGTTGGTCTTCGAGTCGGACGTGGGCACCGAGCACCGGACCGTCGTGAAGAACGACTGCGCCGCCGCCGCCTCGAACACGACCGGAATGGTCGTCTCTTGGACGAGCGGGATGCCGTACGGGGTCAGATCCAGCTCGATCGGGATGTCGGCCGCGACGCGCACCTGCGACGTGCGCGGGCCGCAGCCGAGCGGGAGCGGTGTGTTCGATTGACGAAGGGCCTCGTAGTCCGCATCGGTGCACGGCCCGCTGCCCTCGAAGTTTCGTGCCTTCACCGGCGGCTGGATGATCGCCACCCTGATCGGGACGCTGGCGACGCCAGGGATGCTCGTGCTGATGGTCGTCGAGAAGAAGTTCTTGCCGTCGATCACCTGGCCCGCGCTCGTGATGAGGTTCAGCGCGTTGAGGCGGAAGTTCGCCGCCCGGTCACCCTGGCCCTGGGCGACGTAGATGAAGTCTCGGAGCTGGAGCGTGAGCGACGATGACGCAGCACCGGCGAACGAAGCGAGCTTGTTACCGGCACCGACGTCGGCGGCGCTCGACGAATTCCGCAATGCGGTCACGTTGGCATCGAAGAAATCGCGAGCGGTCAGGGTCGCGTCGAGGAGCGCGTCGACCGAACCGAACCCGAGGACTGCGGCGAGATCACCGAGCCTCACGAACCCGTTGGCGATCCCCTTGTAGGAGAGCGCGTCGAGGTTGAGCCCGATCGGCGGCGCCGCGGTTCCGGCCGCACCGCTCATGCCGAACTGCGTGAAGATCGTGGAGTTCAGCACCCTGGCCCGGAGCTCGGCGGCGAGGTTGTACTCGGCGTTGACCGAAGGCTCGGCGTAGAACTGGAAGCCGGCGAACACCGAGCCGAGCTCCCCTTCTGCTTGCGTCCCGGGTCTCGGGAAGGACGAGTCGGGTGGGTCGTCGCACGGCAACACCACGCAACACTCACCGACACACGGGCCGAGCTGGGTGGCGACGGCGTCCCGGGCCACTGAGCCCTTGTCGATGCCGATGACGCGCGCGAAGTAGAAGGGGACGTCGTCGAAGGCGTTCACCTGTACCGAGTCGGGAACATCGGTGAGGGCCGACGGCGTGAAGACTTGCGTGTAGGGGTTCCAGTCGCCGAGCACTGCGGTCACTTGGTCGACGGGGAAGTCGTTGCGGGCGGCGGCGTCCCTTCGGGTCTGGTCCCACTGCGGATCGCTCTCGATCTCCGAACGCGTGCGCCCGTCGACCTGGCGAGCCATGTCGAGCGCGACGACGTCGGCCACCGCCTGCGCCTCTCGGCGCCGGAGGATCTGACGTCCGATGTCGACGCTGAAGGCGGTCATCACCATCAGCACGACGAGCGAGAGCGCCATGATCGGCAGGACGGCACCCCGATCGCCCTTGCCGGCCCTTGCACGGATGCGCTCGCTCACTGGTTGATCTGCGCAGTGCTCTTGGACACGAACTCGGCCGGAATCGCGGCCGAGACGAGCGGGATGTCCGGCATCAACGGGTTGTTCTCGTAGTCGTAGGTGACGGTCACCGTGACGCACTGCTCGGTGCTCGGTGCGGGGCACGGGTTGATCTCGATCAGGCACGTCGTGCGCCCGTTGCCGCAACCCTCACCGAACGACTCCAACGCCTGGTTGGTGGCGTCGGTGGCTTGGTTGATCGCGATGAAGTGGGTCGACGGGGTCTGGTCCGGTGGGGCGATGGCGCCGGCGCGGGCGCCTTCCGCGGCAGCCTGCGTCATGTTCTGGCGGAACGACATCAGGTAGCCGTAGACGATGATCCCCAGCAGCAGCAGGCACAGCGGCACCAGGATGAACGCCATCTCGACGAGGGCGGTCCCCTGATCGCCTCGACAGCGCCTGCCTGAGACCCGACGACGTTGATCCACCCGACCCGAACTCCTTGGTTCGTCCCAATTCGGAGCGATTGCTCTGGGAAGTATCGGACGATCAGCACCACGGGCACATGGCCCGATCGGGTGGTTTTCAGATAGTCATTTATGACTAATAGTGAACTAGTCCGTTCGACGCACCGTGAGGGATTCGGCGACCTCGGTGGCGACCGGGTCGTCCATGAGCTCCTCGAGGGTCCGGGGCAGGGCGAGTGACCAGTTCGGTCGTTCGGTGGTGGTCCCCGGGAGGTTGGGCCGCTCGTCGACCCGCAGGGCGTCCTCGAGCGTCGCGGTCACGACCATCGAAGGCGCCTCGGCCAGGCGGGCGTGTGCCGCGGTGACGACGTCGTCGACGACGGAGCTCTCCGGGAGCGCGGTCAGCTGGACGAGTCGATCACGGAGCTCTCCGCTCGCCTGCTCGTCGGTTCCGGACCACACGCCGGCGATCGTCGGAAGGTCGTGAGTGGTCACCGCGGCAAGCGCCTGCGTGGGGAACTCCTTGGGAGCTTCGTCCTCGAACCACACCAGCCGGTAGGACAGGACGGCGCGCTCTGTCAGCTGTTGACGCACCTCGTCCTCCACGGTGCCGAGATCCTCTCCGACGATCACTGCGCCGGCCCGTTGGCTCTCGAGCGCAACGATGTCGAGCAACTCATTGTCCGGGAATCGGACGTAGGTGCCGTCGGCGGGTTCGCCCCCTTCGTGGATCCAGAAGAGGCGGAAGAGACCCATCACGTGATCGATGCGCAGCGCGCCGCAGTGCTCGAGCGCGGCGCGCACGGTTTGCACGAGTGGTTCGTAGCCGACGGCCCGTAGCTTCCATGGGACGAAGGGCTGGAACCCCCAGTCCTGGCCGTCGGCGTTGAAGGCATCCGGTGGGGCACCAACGTGCACGCCATGCGCGATCGTGTCCTGCCACACCCACGCATCAGCACCCTCGGGGTCGAAGCCCACCGCGAGGTCGCCGAGCAGCGCCATCTCCGCACCGGCCGTCGCGAGCTGCTCGTCGAGCAACCACTGCAGCCAGCAGTGGAAGCGAATCCGTTGGTGTTGCGCGGCTGCGAAGCGGGTCACGCTCGGGTTGTCGGGCCGCCGGAATTCGGAGGGCCAGGTCGTCCATCCACCGCCGTGGCGTTCGGCCAGCGTGCAGTACACCGCGAACTGGCGAAGCGCGCTGCCACCACGCGCCACGTACACGTCGAATCGGGGATCGTCGCCGAACATCGACCACAGCAGCTCGAGAGCAGACAGCTTGAGCGCGTACACCTGATCGCGGTCGATGACGCGCTCGTCGTTGAGCGCGCGTCCCGCCTCCGCTGCGAGCGCGAGCGAGGCGTCGCCGGGCGCGAAGCCAGGGACGTCCTCGATGCGGAGGTACAGCGGGTTGCGGAACCGGCGGCTGCTCGGAAAGTACGGGCTGGGCTCCTGCGGCGGCCCCGGTTGCACGGCATGGAGGGGGTTGATGCCGAGCACGCCGGCGCCCAGGTGCGCGGACCATCGCGCGAGTGTCGCCAGATCGCCGAGGTCGCCGATGCCCCAGCTCGCTCGAGAGCGCGTGGCGTACAGCTGCGCGGACCAGCCCCACGTTCGCAGCCCGTCGGGCAGATGACAGCGTTTGGGCGCGACGATCAGCCGCGTCGTCGGTCCACCATCGCTTGGCCGGAGATCGTGGTAACCGGGCGGGAGGTCGGGCGGCAGGGTGGTCGTGGCCGTGAGGTGAGCGCCGTCCTCGAGCGCGAGTTCGGCCGGCCGGTCGATCGCCGGCGTCGTACCGTGGCGTACGAACCAGACCGGGCGGGAGGCGGGCGGGGGATCGGCCTCGTCACTGAGCCCGCCCATGGCCACGCGCAAGGCGCGGCGGGTCGGCTCAGGAGTTTCGTGCCACTGGCCGGCAATGTCCCAGTAGCCGTCCTCGATCCCCCAGGCGTCGCGGCTCACGCCTCGCTGCTTACCCGTCCGTGCCGGGACCGCGCCCGGCGTGCGTGCGGATGAACCCTCGTAGCGCCGTCGCGTCGACACCCGAGCACGTCTGCTTTGACAGCCACGCGGTCGCCACGACGCGGTCGGGGAGGGAGGCGTTCGGGGCAACGACGACGTTGTCCGTCACGAGATCGGAGAGGGAACGGACCTCGTCGGCCGACAGGTCGCGGTACTGCAACAAGACGGTGCCGCCTTCGAGCGCCCCGACCTGTGTGGGGCGCGACAGCGGCTGCGTGAGCACACCCTTTGGTCTCGCGCCGGGTGCGTGGGGCCCGGAGGTCGGCGGCTCGGTGGTGTAGACGGGCTCCGCGCCGCCTTCGAACACGTGACGCAGATCCGGATTGATCGGCTCGGCCGTCGCTGCGGAGCACGCCGCCCTCGATCCGCCTCCGCTGCAGGCCGCGAGCGGAACCGCGAGCAGCACCACCACGACGACGAGAAGCGCGGCGGGCGCACTCGGAACCGGCACACGCACGGGTTGCCGTTCTCGTAACAGCACCAGACCACCGAAGATCAAGATGCCGCCGCCCACGAGGCGCCACTCGAACGGCTCGCCGAGCACGATCAGGCCGACGGCCACGGCGACCACCGGGATGATGTACGTGACGACCGACGCGCGCGTCGCACCGAGGTCGCGCAGGATCCGGTAGTTGAGGATGTATGCGACGCCGGTCCCGAAGACTCCCAGCGCGCCGACCGCGAGCACGCGCCGCACCGTGAGATCGAGGCCGTTCGTGGCCGACGTCGCGACTGCAAACGGCAGCAGGAGCAGCGTTGCGACCACGAGCTGCCCGGCGGCGGCGACCGTCGGTTCGATGCCGGTGAGGTGACGTCGCATGTACACGAAGGCGACGCCGTAGAAGAGGCCGGCGGTGACCGCGGCGACCGAGCCGGTCACGGATGAGTCGGCGAGGTCGCCCGCGCCGAGCCCTGCGGCGACGGCGACGCCCGCGAAGCCGAGGAGCAGGCCGGCGGCCTGGGGCGGCGTGAGCCGGTCCTTGAGCGCGAGCGCGGCGATCACGGCCGTGAACAGCGGCGTCGACGCGTTCAACACCGAGGTCAACGCGCTCGTGATGCGTTCCTCCCCCCATGCCAGGAGCGTGAACGGGAGCGCGTTCCCGAAGACCGCCGCGATCACGAAGTGGCGCCACAGCACGCGGTCGCGTGGGAGTGAACGTCCCGTCGCTCGCAACGTGATCAGGAGCACCAACGCCCCCAACGCCACTCGCGCGCAGGCAACCGTGGGCGGGCTCAGTCCCTCGACAGCAACCTTGATGAAGAGAAACGACCAGCCCCAGAGAAAGGCAAGGAGCAGCAGGCGGCGGATCGCGTTAGTCAACCATGGGCGCGAGAGGCCGCACGCGTAGAATGATCAGCCCTGTGTCCCGGTCGATGCTCGAGCGCAAGCTCGTCGAAGTGAGCGAGCGACTGAAGGAATTGCGCGCGGACCTCGCCGTCACCGACGAGCAGTTCTCGCACTTCGCCGAAGCCGCGGACGAGGCCCGCCTTCGCGCCCTGGTCTCGGAGACCCCTATTGCCGACCGCGAGCATCAGGAAGCGCAGCGCCACGCCGACGCCATGGGGCGGCACCGGGCTGAAGTCCAGACGACCATCGATCAGCTAGAACGGCGGCAGGACGAGCTGCTCGACCAGCTCATGGCCGAGCGCTAGCTGACCGTTCGACCGACAGGAGAAATCGGTGCCCATCCGTGTCGTCATCGCTGAAGACGAAGCGATCATCCGCCTCGATCTCAAGGAGACCCTCGAAGAGGAGGGCTACGAGGTCGTCGGCGAGACCGGCCGCGGCGACGAAGCCGTCGAGCTCGTCAAACAGCACCATCCGGACCTCGCCATCCTCGACGTCAAGATGCCCGGCATGGACGGTCTCGAAGCGGCCAGCGCGATCACGGCCGACAAGCACGCCGCCGTCCTGATCCTCACCGCGTTCAGCCAGCGCGACCTGATCGAGAAGGCTCGTGACGCCGGCGCGCTCGCGTATCTCGTGAAGCCGTTCCAGAAGAACGAGCTCATTCCCGCGGTCGAGGTGGCCCTCGGGCGATTTCAGGAGATGAAGGCGCTCGCCGACGAGAACCTCTCGCTTGCGGATCAGCTGGAGACGCGCAAGCTCGTCGACCGCGCGAAGGGCAAGCTCATGGATCACCACGACATGGCCGAGGCGGATGCGTTTCGTCTCCTGCAGAAGACCGCGATGGACACGCGCAGCACGCTGAAGGCGGTGGCTCAAGACGTCATCGACGGAAACTTGCACCCCTGAGTGGACAGACGAGCTTCGGCTGACGCCGGTCGGGCCGCCGTGGTTGGCGATGGGGACGGCGCGCACGACCGAGACGCTCACGCCGATCGTGCACGCCGAGGAGAAGGAGCGCGTGCTCCGGGAGCATCGCGACGAGGTGCTGGCCGCCACCGACGAGTACCGCCGTGTGCTCACGCCGCTCGAACGAACGTGCCGGCGGGTCGAGGAAGACCTTTGCGTGCTCGTCGACGGAACTCTGGTCGCGGGTTGCGTGTGCTTCCTCTCGCACTGGAGCCTCGCGGAGAAGGTGGGGCGGCCGGTGACGGAAGTCCACGAGCGGGTTCCCGGCTACGCGGCGGAGCTGGCACCCAAGGTGGACTCGTTCTTGCGTCGCCTGACCACCAATTCGGTGGTTGGGCGACGCAATTTCACGATCCATGAGCTGCCCGACCTCTACGCACCGGTCGCGCCGCCGCCGCTCGGGGTGCCACCGGCCGTGCAGTGGCTGCGCAGCGAACGGCAGACGCTGCGTCGCCTGCCGCGCAGCAACGCCGTGCTGTTCACGATCCGCACGCAGCAGGTCCAGCTCGAGAGGCTCGACGACGACACGAAGACGAGGCTCGCCGCCCGCCTGCGGGCCGAGCCCGAGCAGCTCATCGCGTACCGAGACCTGACGGAACGTTTGCCCGCGCTGCTCGCATTTCTCTCGCCGTAGAGTCGGTGCTGTATGGCGAAGTTGATGCTGATCGACGGGAACTCGCTGACCTACCGCGCCTTCTTCGCCCTCCCGACCGACATCACGCTCGCCTCCGGGCAGGTCACGAATGCCGTGTACGGGTTCACGTCGATGCTGCTGAACCTCGTGCGCGATCACAAACCCGACGGCATCGGTGTGGCCTTCGACCGGCCGGAGCCGACGTTCCGCCACGAAGCCGTCGTCGACTACAAGGCCGGGCGCAGCGCGGCGCCGGACATCCTCCGGCAGCAGATGGGGCTCGTGCGTCAGGTCGTCGAGACCCTGCGCATCCCGATCATCGAGGCGCCGGGGTTCGAAGCCGACGACATCATCGCCACGCTCGCCACGGAAGCGCGCGATCAGGGCGACGAGGTGCTGATCGTCACCGGCGACCGTGACGCGTACCAGCTCGTCGAAGACCCGTCGATCAAGGTGCTCTACAACCGGCGAGGCGTCTCGGACTACGCGCTGTACGACGAGGCGGGCATCGAGGAACGGTGCGGCATTCCCCCGAAGCTCTACACGCAGTACGCCGCGCTGCGGGGCGACACCTCGGACAACCTGCCCGGCGTGCCGGGCGTGGGGGAGAAGACCGCGGCCAAGCTCATCAACACCTACGGCGGCGTCGACGGCATCTACGAGCACCTCGATGAGCAGACACCGAAGCTGCGCAGCAACCTCGCCGAACACGAGGCGCAGGTACGCAGCAACGCGGACGTGATGGTGCTGCTTCGCGACGTGCCGCTGGAGATCGCGCCCGACGGTCTGCGACTCGAGCCCTTCGATCAGGAGGAGGTGCGCAAGCTCTTCGACTTCCTCGAGTTCCGGACACTGCAGGACCGTCTCGTCGAGGCATTCGGGGATGTCGAGGGTGTCGCGGTCATGGCGAACGCCGTGCTCGAGGCGGAGGTCACCATCGTCGATTCGCCGGCGGACGCGGCGAAGTTGCTGAACAGCTTGCGCCAGGGCGCGACGCCGCTCGCCATCGAGGCGGCGTGGGACGGCCCGGAGGGCCGCAGCCCACTGGTCGGTCTCGCGACCGTCGTCGACGGCGACAACTCCGAGACTCGATGGCTGCCCCGCGAGGTGCTCGACGACCCCAAGGTGCGCGACGCGCTCTGGGCACTGGTCGGGGAAGGCGGCCGGCCCATCGCCGCGCACGGCGCCAAGCCGCTGATGCGCGCGTTGCTCGGACAGCTCGACGCCGACCTGCGAACGCTGCGGCTCGACACGATGCTCGCCGCGTACCTGCTCGACCCCGCGGAGTCGCGCTATCTGCTGGGTGATCTGCTCCTGCGGTACGCCAACCTCGAGTTGCCGGTCGGCGCGGGCGCGGCGAGCGACGAGCTGCAGCTCGACCTCGGCGGCGATGCCGTTCCGCCCTCGCTCGACGCGGCCCGGCGCGCGCTGGCGGTCGACCGACTCATCGCGCCGATCTCGAACGCGCTCGGTGCGCAGGGGCTGAGCACGCTCCACGACGAGATCGAGATCCCGCTCGTGCGGGTGTTGGCGCGAATGGAGGACATCGGCATCGGGGTCGATGCCGCCGAGCTCAAGCATCTGAACGACACGCTGTCGGCCGAGTGCGACGAGCTGACGAAGGCGATCTGGGAGGACGCAGGGGAGGAGTTCAATGTGAACTCCACGCTCAAGCTCCGCGAGATCCTGTTCGACCGTCTCGGCCTGCAGCCGCAGAAGAAGACGAAGACCGGCTACTCCACGGACGCGGCGTCGCTCGAGAAGCTTGCCGGTCAGCATCCGATCGTCGAGCACCTGCTGCGGTACCGCGAAGTCGAGAAGCTGCGCGGCACCTATGGGGAAGGCCTGCTCAATGAAGTGCAGGCCGACGGCCGGATCCACGCGACGTTCAACCAGACGGTGGCGAGGACCGGTCGTCTGAGCTCCGACGCTCCGAACCTCCACAACATCCCCGTGCGCAGCGAGTTGGGACGCAGCTTCCGCAAGGCGTTCATCCCGGCGTCCGGCTGCGAGTTGCTCGTGGCGGACTACAACCAGATCGAGCTGCGGTGCATCGCGCACCTCACCGGCGATCCCGGGCTCGTCGGGGCCTTCGAGTCCGGGGAAGACATCCACAACGCCACGGCGGCGCGCGTCTTCGACGTCGACCCGACGAAGGTCACGATCGAGCAACGGTCGAAGGCCAAGATGGTTTCCTTCGGCCTCGCCTACGGCATGGAGGCGTACGGGCTCGGGCAGCGGCTCAACATCCCCACCGACGAGGCGCAGGTCATCCTCGATGCGTACTTCGCGGCCTTTCCGACCGTGAAGGCGTACATGGAGCAGACGGTCGCCGAAGCCCGCGAGCGCGGCTACACCGAGACGTTGTTCGGTCGCCGCCGGTTGATTCCCGAGCTCTCCTCGGGGAACTTCCGCATCCGCCAGGCCGGAGAGCGGCAGGCGATGAACGCCGGGATCCAGGGATTGGCCGCGGACATCTTCAAGGTGGCCCTCGTTCGGCTCGATAACGCACTCGAGGGCGAAAAGCTACGGAGTCGGATCATCTTGCAAGTCCACGACGAAGTCCTCCTCGAGGTGCCACCGGATGAACGCGACACCGTCGCAGAACTGACGACGTCGGTCATGGGCGGGGCCGCCGAGCTACGGGTACCGTTGGCCGTGAATCTGGCCTTCGGGGCAACGTGGGCGGACGCGAAGAGTTAGGTCACAGAGGAGAATCCCCGTGTCGATACCACCTCAGGAACACCTGCGGATCGGGGACCGGATGCCCGGCACGCTCTGGCGGGCGGCGCGCCCCCTGTTACTGATGCTTCTCGTGGTCGGCGTCGTGTTCGCCTTGTTCTCCGTGAGCATCGCCATCGGTACTGCGGACAAGTGCGGGGACAGCTTCAACGCGAGCAAGGACTGGAACTACTTCCCACCCCGCTGGGACTGCAACGTCACCACTCCCACGAATTGACCGACCACTGGTTCGAGCCGCTCGCGGACCATCTCGGCGCGGCCTACCTGCGGTACTCGTTCACGAAGGGAACCGCGCAGGAAGTGGACTTCCTGGTCGAGGAGCTCGGCTTGGTCCCCGGGCAACGGCTGCTCGACGTCGGTTGCGGGCCCGGCCGGCACGCGCATGCGTTTGCCGAGCGTGGCATCGATGTGTTGGGCATCGACATCGCGCAGCGATTCGTCGACATCGCGGTCGAGCGGACGCCGCCCGGTGCGCCGGCGTCGTTTCGGCGCCTTGATGCCCGTGATCTGCCATTCGACGCCGAGTTCGACGCGGCGATCTCGCTCTGCCAAGGCGGGTTCGGGCTCGTCGGACCGGGCGACGACGTCGCGGTGCTCGCGGGGGTCGCTCGGGCGCTGCGGCCTGACGGCCGGTTCGCGCTGAGCGCATTCTCCTCGTACTTCCAGGTCCGCTACCCGCAGCAGGCGGGCGCATTCGACGTCGAGACAGGTGTGCATCACGAGCGCACGGTGCTCAAGGACGAGGCGGGCGCCGAGGCGTCCGCGGATTTGTGGACGACGTGCTACACCGTCCGCGAGCTCGGACTGCTGTGTGAACGCGCGGAACTGCACGTCGACGCTGTGTGGTCGGTCGAGCCCGGCCGGTACCAACGTCAGCCTCCGACGATCGAGTCTCCCGAGCTACTGGTGATCGGGCACCGATGAATCGTGTCGAAGCACGGCTGGAGGGTTGACGCCCTGCTGGTGGTAGATTTTCGGGCCGTCCAAATCGGGCGGATCTACGACCTGTCACCAGTAAGGCCCTTCCTTGTCCGACCAGACCCCTGATCCGCCCGACCCTGCCGCTGACGTTCCGCCTGTCGAGGCTGCACCAGAGACCAGCGAGACCACCGAAGCACCCAAGCAGTCGAACGAACCCGCGTACGTTCCACGACAGGTGGTCGAGGACGACCTGGGGGGAATGTCTCTGGAAGAGGCCTACGCCGCCTCCATGGTCGAGGTCGAGGACGGGCAGATCGTCGAAGGCACGGTCGTCAAGGTCGACCGCGACGAGGTGCTCCTCGACATCGGCTACAAGTCCGAGGGCGTGATCCCGGCACGCGAGCTGTCCATCCGCAACGACGTCGACCCGTCGGAGATCGTCAGCCTCGGCGACAAGATCGAAGCGCTCGTCCTTCAGAAGGAGGACAAGGAAGGTCGGCTCGTCCTCTCCAAGAAGCGGGCGCAGTACGAGCGGGCCTGGGGCACCATCGAGAAGATCAAGGAAGAGGACGGCATCGTCCGCGGACCAGTGATCGAGGTCGTCAAAGGTGGCCTGATCCTCGACATCGGCCTGCGCGGCTTCCTACCCGCCTCGCTCGTCGAGCTCCGCCGAGTGCGCGACCTCGCGCCGTACGTCGGCCGCAGCCTCGAAGCCAAGATCATCGAGCTCGACAAGAACCGCAACAACGTCGTGCTCTCGCGTCGCGCGTGGCTCGAGGAGACGCAGAAGGAACAGCGCGAAGACTTCCTCGCCAACCTGAAGCCCGGCGAGGTGCGTTCGGGTGTCGTGTCCAGCGTCGTCAACTTCGGCGCCTTCGTCGATCTCGGCGGCATGGATGGGCTCATCCACGTCTCTGAGCTCTCGTGGAAGCACGTCGATCATCCGGGCTCGGTCGTGGCCGTGGGCGACGAAGTCACGGTGCAAGTACTCGACGTCGATCTCGATCGCGAGCGCATCAGCCTCTCCCTGAAGGCCACGCAGCAGGATCCGTGGCAGGAGTTCGCGACGACACATCGCGTCGGCGAGCTGGTCTACGGCCGGGTGACCAAGCTCGTGCCGTTCGGTTCGTTCGTTCAGGTGGGCGACGGCATCGAAGGTCTCGTGCACATCTCCGAGATGTCCGCGCATCACGTCGATCTCCCCGAGCAGGTCGTCACGCCCGGCGAGGAGCTCTGGGTCAAGATCATCGACCTCGATCTCGCCCGACGGCGCATCAGCCTGTCGATCAAGCAGGCGGCTGAGGGCGGCGAGGTCGCGGAGGAATATCGCGAGCACTTCGGCGAGCACGCGTACGACGACGAGGGCAACTACATCGGCCCGACGTACGACGCGTCGGCCATCGAGTCCGCGTGGGAGGAGTACGAGAAGTCGGAGAGCGGTGAGATCGCTGGCGGTGCGCCCGAAATGCCGCAATCGGACCCTTCTGACCACGCTCCGTCCACCGAGGACGCCCCCGACCCCGACGCGGAGTAGCCGCGTCTCCTCCCAATCGGCAATTTTCCGGAAGCACACTCAGTTTCTGGACTCAACAAGCCGATCTGATGCCTGCGGAGCCACGCGAGTGGTTCCTCGTTTCTACGCCCCTGGGCCCTACGATGTCGCAGGGTTCGGGGGGAGAAGGTTGGTACCGAGGTTCGTACGGCAAGCGCGGCATTTGTCGCGTTGACCCCCGCGGCCGCGGGTTCATGTTCATCCTAGGAATGAGGTGGGTGTGAGTTCTCGCAGAACGTTGATCCTGATCGCAGCCGTGGTCGTCGGGGCCCTGTCTGCGTTTCTCGTCTTCAACTACGTGAACAGCGCCGACGACCGCGCGCGCGGCAACGCGCGACAGGTCCAGGTGTTGAAGATCGCGAAGGACATCCCGAAGGGCCTCACCGGTCGAGAGGCACAGCAGCAGGGAATGATCGTGAGCGCGAGCATCGCCGCTGAGTTCAAACCCGTCACCGCGATCGTCGACCCGAGCATCATCCAGGACAAGGTGGCAGTGGCCAACTACACCACCGGGCAGATCCTCGTCGACGGCATGTTCGCAGACCCGATCGACAACCAGATCACGTTCGCCGGACGCGTTCCGAACGATTGCGCGGCCGCGGGTCTCAACGGTTCGACCACCGGTCAGCCGGTGCCCTGCGTGGCCGTCACGATCTCGGTCGACTCCACCCAGGGCGTCGCCGGAGTGATCGTGCCGGGCGACTATGTGAACGTCCTCGTTCGGCCGGAGACGCCGTTCTGCACGGCGCCGTCGCCGTCCAAGGGTGGGGTCATCACGAACGGGGCGACCACGGCCGCGAGCGCGCCTGACGGCGCTGTGCTCTGCAACCCGGCGCGTTACCTCTACCAAAAGGCGAGGGTGCTCTTCGTCGACAAGACCGCCGTGCCGCAGCCCGGTGAGCTCAATGCAACGACCAATCAGACGCAGTCGACGGGCTCCACTGGAAACACCGGACTGATTACCCTCGAGGTTCCTCCCGTTGCGGCGCAGTGGATCGCTTCCGTCGACGCCGAGTTGCTGTACCTCACGCTCTTGCCACCGGACTACGTGGCCGAGGCGATCCCACCGCTCGACCCATTCCCCTCGGTCCTTCCGGGTGAAGACACGACGCAACTCACGCCCTATGGCCCACAGGGCTTCCAAGGGCAGAAGTAGCCCAGTAGACAAGGCCCATGAGCTTCTTTCTCGGCGAAGACGAACCGACCGGTCGCGGCGACCCGCCCCTGATCAGTCAGGGTGGCGGGCCGGGCGCGGCTGTCGCCATCGTCGACGCCGACCAGGCCGTTCGTAGCCGCCTGGCCATGCAGATCGGCGACTTCGCGGTGCCGGTAGCGAGCATCGACGCCCTTCGCGAGCGTCTCACCGGCGTCCCGCTCGTGGCCGTTCTCGGCCCGTCGTGCGCGGCGCCCGAAGGCGTCATCGCCGCCGAGAAGCTCATCGCCGACCGTCCGGAGGTCGGCGCGATCCTCATCGCTCCAGAGCTCTCGACGGAGTTGTTCCGCCAAGCGTTGCGGGCTGGCATTCGTGACGTCCTGCCTGCACCCGTCGACACCGCGCAACTCTCCGAGGCGGTGCGTCGAGTTGTCGAGACGCTCTCGTCGTCGCGTGTTCCCGCGCCGACGGGCTTCGTCGAGCCCGCAGGCGAACTCGGCCATGTCATCACCGTGTTCTCCACGAAGGGCGGTGCCGGCAAGTCGGTCATCGCGGCGAACCTCGCGGTGGTCTTGGCGCGTCGCAGCGAGCGCCCAGTGGTCCTCGTCGACGCCGACCTGCAGTTCGGCGACATCGCGGTGATGCTCAAGCTGGCTCCACAGCACACCATCGTCGACGCGGTAGGTTCGATCGACCGCCTCGATGCGTCGCTGCTGCAGAACCTTCTCGTCAAGCACGAGCCGTCGGGGGTCTTCGTGCTGCCTGCACCCCTCGAGCCTGCCTTCGCCGATCAGATCGGCGCCGACGAGATGGTGCGCATCGTGGAGATGCTGCGCACGTTCTCCGACTTCATCGTCGTCGACACCCCCGCGTACTTCAACGACGTCGTGCTCGGCCTCATCGAAGTGAGCAACGACGTGCTGCTCGTCGCGGGGATGGACATCCCGAACATCAAGAACGTCAAGATCGGCTTGCAGACGCTTCGTCTGCTCAACACGCCGATGTCGAAGCTGCGGCTCGTCCTCAACCGCGCCAACTCGAAGGTCAAGCTCGACGTCGGCGAGGTCGAGCGCACGCTGCAGGTCAAGGCCGACTGCCTCATCCCCAGCGACGTTGTCGTCCCCCAGTCGGTCAACAAGGGAGCACCAGTGGTCCTCGATGCTCCGAAGTCCGGCGTTGCTCGGTCCATCGAGCAGCTCGCCGATCTGTTCACAACGGACGTCAAGAAGAAGCGCCGGTAGGCGACATGCAACAGCTGAAGGAGCACGAATGAGTCTCTACAAGCGACTGCACGAGGTGCAGGGCGGCGGAACGCAAGGCGGTCGGCGGCGTGACCCCGTGCTCGATGAGCTCAGGCAGAAGATCCATCACCATCTGATCGACGAGCTCGGTCCGATCCTCTACGACAAGCGCTTGTCGGAGGAAGACCTGCGCCGTCGCGTTCACGAGCAGTTGCACGCCGCGTTGGCGCAGGAGCGCGCACCGCTGTCTGCGGCCGACAAGGCCCAGCTGATCCAGGACGTGTCCGACGACATCCTCGGCTACGGCCCGATCGACCGTCTGCTGAAGGACGACGACGTCACCGAAGTCATGGTCAACGGGCCCGAGCAGGTCTACACCGAGCGCGCGGGTCGTATCGAGAAGACGAACGCCAGCTTCGTCGACGAGACCCATCTCCGGCGCATCATCGACAAGATCGTCGGTCAAGTCGGTCGGCGCATCGACGAGTCGACGCCGATGGTCGACGCCCGCCTGCCTGACGGCTCCCGCGTGAACGCGGTGGTCCACCCGCTGGCGATCGGCGGGCCCTTCCTCACGATTCGGAAGTTCTCCAAGGACCCTTACCAGATCGACGATCTCATCCGGTTCGGCACGCTCAACGCGCACGCGGCCCGCTTCATGCAGGCGTGTGTGGTCGGCCGGCTCAACATCATCGTCTCGGGCGGTACTGGCACCGGTAAGACGACGACCCTCAACGTCCTGTCCTCGTTCATTCCGGCGGACGAGCGCATCGTCACCGTTGAAGACGCGAAGGAGCTCCAGCTCCACCAGGAGCATGTCCTCGCGATGGAGGCACGCCCGCCGAACATCGAAGGCCGGGGCCAGGTGACGATCCGTGACCTTGTCAAGAACTGCCTGCGTATGCGCCCCGACCGCATCGTCGTCGGTGAGTGCCGCGCCGGAGAGGCGCTCGACATGCTGCAGGCCATGAACACCGGTCACGACGGCTCGATCACCACGGTGCACTCGAACAGCCCTCGCGACACGTTGGCCCGTATCGAGACGATGACGCTCATGTCCGGCTTCGACCTGCCGGTCCGGGCCATCCGCGAGCAGATGGCCTCTGCCCTCGACCTCATCGTGCACCTCACCCGCCTCCGTGACGGCACGCGCCGCGTGACGCATGTGACCGAGGTGCAGGGCATGGAGGGCGACGTGATCACCCTGCAGGACATCTTCCTGTTCGACTACGGCATGGGCGTCGACGAGCACGGGCGCTTCCGCGGCCACCTCAAGGCGACCGGCGTGCGTCCGAAGTTCGCCGAGAAGCTCGCGGACCTCGGCATCCGGCTCGGCCCGGAGGTGTTCCAGCCCGAGGCGTTCGCACGCAAGGCGGTCGGGTCTCGATGAGGACGCGGCTGCGACGCGGCGTCCGCCTCGTCACCGTCGCCGGCGTCGCGCTGGCGGTGCTGGTCACGGTGGCGCCGCCGTCAGCGATCGCGCAAGGAACCGGCGGCAGCATCCAACTCGTCGAGGTCAACAGCACCGACGCCGCGAACGTCCAAGTCGTGTTCCGCTACGACGGCCCCGCAGCCGACGTCTCGGAGCTCACGCTGACGGACAACGGCAAGACGACGCAGACAACCACCGCGCCCACACCGCTCACAGACGCGAAGCGCGAGATGGGTGTCGTGATCGTCCAGGACACATCGGCGTCCACCGACACCTCCGGCGTGCTCTCAGCCGGACGTAGCACTGTCAAGGAGCTGCTCGCGACGCTGCCGAAGAGCACGCAGGTCGCGCTCGTGGCCGCGGGCGCGGACGCGCTGCTGTCGCAAGGATTCACGACCGACGCGGCCCTGGTCGAGAAGCAGATCGGCGGCCTGACCCCCGCAGGCGATGGCGCCTTGTGGGAAGGCGTTGCTCGAGCCGCCAGCGAGCTGAAGAGCAGGCCCAACCTCGTCGGAACGATCATTCTCATCACCGACGGAAACAACGAAAAGGGCGCGCCGTTCAGCACGGCGAAGGGCCTGACGATCGACGCGGGCGCCACCGTGTTCGGTGCGGGGCTCTCCGGCAGGATCAGCAACGAGCCGAACGAGTTGGCCGAGGCGACCGGCGGTATCTTCACGGTCACCGACAAGGTCGCGGAGATCAGCGGGCTGATCAAGGGCTACGCGCCGAAGATCAACGGGCTGTACGCAGTGAACTACACCACGCCCGCGACGAAGGGCGTCAACGACATCACGTTGACCATCGGGTCCGCCACGACCAAGGGCTCGTTCATCGTCGGATCGGATGCGCGGGGAGCGAGCGCCCTCGCCTATCAGGAGCCGATCACCGCCAGTGGTGTGGAGGGTCTCCAGAACGACTTCGGCAAGTATCTCGCGATCGTGCTGGGCCTGATCGCCGCGGCCCTCGCGGCGTACGCCATCATCGGCATCGCGGTAAAGGACGACTCGAGCCTGGCGTCGGTGCTCCAGCCATACTCCGAGGGATACGTGGTTCGCCGTAACAACGACGACGACTACGAGGATGCCGAGTCGAGCATGGCGCAGACCGCGGTCATGCAACGAGCGGTTGAGTTCACCCGCCAGTTCGCGGAGCGGCAGGGCTTCCTGACGAAGGTCGAGCATGCGCTGGAACGCGCCAACCTCCCGTTGCGCGCGGCGGAGGCGATGTTCTTCTACGCCGCGGCCGCAGCCGTGTTCGCACTTCTCACCGCGGTCGTCACCCGCAGCCCGTTCGTGGTCTTCATCGTCGCCATCCTCGTGGTCCTCGTCCCGCCGGCAACGCTCAGCTACCTCGCGAACCGGCGCCAGCGACAGTTCCACGAGATGCTGCCCGACACGCTCCAACTGCTCTCCGGCACGTTGCGCGCCGGCTACTCGATGATGCAGGGCGTAGAAGCCGTATCCCAGGAGGTGTCCGAGCCCATGGGACGCGAGCTCCGGCGGGTCGTCACCGAGGCTCGTCTCGGTCGCCCGTTGGAGGAGTCGCTCGACGCAGTGGCGGAGCGAATGGCGAGCCCCGACTTCGGTTGGGCCGTGATGGCCATCCGCATCCAACGCGAGGTCGGCGGAAACCTGTCAGAGCTCCTGATGACGGTGGCGGACACGATGACGCAGCGAGAGCGGCTCAAGCGAGATGTGAAGTCGCTCACAGCGGAAGGTCGAATCAGCGCATACGTGCTGGCGGCGTTGCCCGTCCTGCTCGGCTTCGCGATGTGGGGGATCAACCCCGATTACATGTCGGCGCTGTTCGACGAGACGATCGGCAAGATCGCGCTGGGCATCGCCGCGGTGATGATGGTCGCCGGGTTCCTCTGGATGCAGGCCATCGTCAAGGTCGACGTGTAAGGGATGGTGTCCATGATTCTCGCAGAGGTCTCGGGATCCGGCCTGCTGGCGGTCCTCGGCATCGGCGCCGCCGTCGCGCTCGCCATCTACGCGATCGGCACGCAAGCCGATGAGCGGTCGATCGTGCGGAGCTCGCTGCG
>Ga0299913_10001179_pt1 | contig 18798 bp, 18 predicted proteins | sample RVTome_9_FD_201360 | JGI IMG/M metagenome (GOLD analysis project Ga0299913, IMG submission 201360) | Soil microbial communities from uranium-contaminated site in the Upper Colorado River Basin, Wyoming, United States - RVT155D38 (version 2) ... | reverse complement strand
CCGATGTGCTCGTGGTCGACAGCGATCCGCTCGAGGACGTCCGCATCCTGTGCGATCGCGAGCGACTCTGGCTCGTGCTGAAGGACGGTCGACCCGTCGCCGGCATCGATACCTTGCTAGCGTGACGCTATGCCACGCCTGCTCCACGTCGTTGGGGTCCAGGCTCGGTCGGCCGAGGGGGACCCCGAAGCCACCGTCGACCGGTTCGAGCGCGAGGTCCGAACACTTCGCGGCTCGTTCCCCGAGGCCCAGCTGTACCTGTTCCCCGAGCTCTGGTTGACGGGCGATCACCCGTTCCGCCATCACATTCCAGAGAACGAGCTCGCCGTGCCGGTCCCGGGCCCGCTCACCGAACGGCTCGGGAAAGTCGCAGAGCGAGCCGAGAGGTGGATCTGCGCCGGATCGATCTACGAACGGGGACGTGGCGGCGCCTTCTACAACACGGCGCTCGTGTTCTCCCCCGACGGCGAGCTAGTCGTCACCTACCGCAAGCTCTACCCCTGGATGCCGTTCGAGCACTCCACCCCGGGCTCGAAACCCGCACCAGTCTTCGACATCCCGGGCGTCGGGCGGCTCGGCGTGATGATCTGCTACGACGGCTGGTTTCCGGAGGTCGCTCGCGGCCTCGCGCTGCAGGGCGCCGAGGTCATCCTTCATCCGACCCTGACCTCCACGCCCGATCGTGAGGAAGAGCTGGTGCTCGCTCGCGCCAATGCGATCGTGAACCAGTGCTACGTGCTGAACGTGAACGGCGCACTCGAACTGGGCGGAGGCCGCTCGATCGGGGTCGATCCGGAGGGCCATGTGCTGTTCGAGGGTGGAACCGGGGAGGAGTACTTCACGGAGGTGCTCGACCTGGATCGCGTGACCACGGTCCGCGAGCACGGCACCCGGGGACTCAACCGAATGCTGCGGCAGTTCGTCGAAGACTCGCCAAAGGCCGTGTTCGAGCCCTACCGCGTCGCCTCCCGCCGGCGCCCGATCCAGACGTAGACCGTCACTCCGATCGCGACCCCGGTCGCGACGAGAAGCGCAATCGGGCCGAACGGGACCACGTCCCGCCGATCACCGGGGATGCTCGGGGGCGGAAGGATCACGTCGGCGGGCGCCACGGCGTTCGTCGGCCGGCCGTCGCCCAGGAAATCACAGGTGCCTTCGTCACGGGCCACGACCGACCAGGTCAGCCGCTCGAGCGCTGGTCCCTCGAGATCCACGTCCCGGGTCAACAGCCGTCCCGGCAGCTCCATGACCAGGCGGGCGCCCTCCACGCGCGCGCCGAAGAACGAGTTGGAGCCCCGTTCGGCGAGCAGCAGGATCGTCAGCGCAGGCTCGGCGATCGCGTCGAACCGCACGATCCTGTTCAGCCCCCGGTAGTAGGCGAACGAGACGGTGGGGACGTCCGGGTCCCGCACCAGTACGTCCACGCGGAACGGCCGACCCTCTCGGTCCGGCACCGGCAAGGGAGCGGCGAAGGTCACCGTGAACCGGATGGCTCCTCCACCCTCGGTGGCCTGCGCGTCGGCCCCGAGGAGATCGATGACCTCATTCCCAGCCTCCGCCCTCCCGCGACAGGCGACGGTGTCGCCCCGCGGGTCGGACACGGACGCGCCGAGCAACAGCGGGAGCGCCGACAGCAGGACCCCCACGAGGCGACGGCTCACGCGGGTGGCTCGTACAGCCCTTCGAACGGCGACGTCGACCGTCGCACCGCGGCGTCGCAGTCGCGCGGCTCCAAGATCAGACGCTTGTTCCGGGGCTCGGACTCGAAATCGAACGCCCCCGAGAGCGGATCGGCCCGGCGGTCTCGCTGGGTCATCGGCTTCAGACCGTGCAGCTCCTCGATGAACCGCAGCACGGAGGAGAACTCGTACGTGGTGCTGTCGATGGAGCCTCCGTCGTGGTTGTCGCCCGCTCGGGTCCACGGCGAGATGACCAGCGCGGGCGTTCGTGGCCCGAGCCCCATGATGTCGTAGTGGGGCGGGGGGACGTGATCGTAGAAGCCTCCGAAGTCATCCCACACCAGCACGATGGCGGTCCGCTTCCAGTCGGGGCTCCGCATGATCGCGTTGATGTGCTCCACGGTCCAGTTCTCGCCGCTGCACACGTTCGTGCCGGCGCCGGGATGCTCGTTGATCCCCTCGGGAGGAACCAGCCAGGAGACCTCTGGGAGCCGCCCGGCCTCGACGTCGGGGATGAATTCGTCCGGGCCCACGACCTTGGGGCCCCAGATCGAGCGGTCGTAGCGGATGTGTCGGATCGACTGAAGGCCGTTCATCCAGACGTCGTCGTTGGCGTAGTACTTCCAGCTGACGTTCGCCTTCTCCAAGAGGTCGGGCAGGACCTTGATGTCGATGCAGGTACGCGTGTCCTCCCAGTACTCGGAGATCCGGAGCAGCTGGTTGGGGATGTCCTTGGTGATCTCGTCCTCGAGCCGCATGATCGTCCTGATGTCACGTTTGGAGAGGTCGTCCCGGAACCGCTGCGTGTACTCCCGTGGGTCGTCGCAATAGTTGCCCGTCGTGTCGTTGTTGGTCTTGTTGTCGACGATGCCGTATGCCTGCGCCGCCACCGTGTAGAGGTGCTCCGGGAACGTCGGGCCATACATCGACGTGAAGAAACGGTCGGCGAGCACGAAGCGATCTGCGTAGGCCCAGTAGTTCGGGAGCGTCTCGCGCGAATGCTGGACGTAGCCCGACAGGTCCTGACCCGAGCCGATGATGTTGTATCCGTTCATCTCGCCGCCGTTGATCGAGTACAGACCGCTCGAGAAGCCGTGCGTGAGGTCGTGCGGCTGGATGATCGGCGCTTGCTTCAACCGAACGGTGTCGCCGGCCCGGCATCCCGCCTCGGTGCACCGCAGCGTCCCGCCGCGGGTCGCACCGTCCGCGCCCGGGTAGGTCCCGAAGTAGTGATCGAAGGTTCGGTTCTCTTTGATGATGAACACCACGTGGTCGATCGGTGTCTCGCCCGGGACGACCTTGCCCGAATCGGTCCTGCCGCCGTTCCCGGAAAGGCTCGGGGTCGTGGGCACCGTGCCTCCCGCGCGCTCGCCGTTGTCGTCGAGAGGGTTGAGCGACCAGGCAAGGCCGAGCGTCGAAACGAGCACCAGGGCAGCGAACGCGCGGCGTCTGGCCACCTGACGACGGGTCGGCCGCCGCAGGGAGGCAGGGCGGATGATGGGGCCGGGTACCTGCTGCATCGCGGGCGAGTCTACCGACGCTCGGTCGGAGGGCCTAGGGAAGGGAGCTCGAAGAGGCCCGCCAGGCGGGCGACGACGTCGACGTGGGCCGGATCCTCAGCCAGGTTCCGGAGCTCCGCAGGGTCCCGGGCCAAGTCGTACAGCTCCATGAAGCCATCGGCGTAGGTGACGAGCTTCCACCGCCGCGTGCGGACGGCCCACCACCCCGGGATCGACGCATCGCCCGCGTAGGTGAGCAGCACGCCGTCCCGCTCCGGCCCTGCCGTTCCTCTGGTCGCGGTCGCGAGGCTCGTGCCGTCGGCCGCGGATCGGTCGGGGATCGCCGTCCCGGTGAGCTCCGTGATCGTGGGCGCCACGTCGATGTTGGACACGAGCGTCTCGTCGACGCCGCCGGCCGTGCCCGGGACATGGATCGCGATCGGGGTACGCACGCACGCCTCGTACGGGCACGCCTTGCCGATCCACCGATGCTCGCCGAACGAGTAGCCGTTGTCCGTGAGCACGATGATGATCGTCCGTTCCAGTTGGCCACGGGACGCGACCTCGGCCACGATCGCACGCAGAGCATCGTCCACGGCGAGCAGCGACTCGCGGGCGAGGTCGCGCGCAACGGAGAGCCGACCCGCCTGCAGCACGTCGATCGGTGGCAGCGCGCGGACCCACGCAGGAGCACGATCCACATCGATGGGACGTTGCGGAACGGCCGGCGTCGCCAGGGCGCCCACGTGCCTTGACGCTGGCGTCCACGGCTGATGCGGGGCGCTCGGCGCGAACAGCAGGAAGAACGGGCTGTCGCGCGGTGCGGTTCGGACGAACGCGGCGGCCTGCGCGGAAAGGACATCGGTCGCGTACGCTCCGAGCACGGTCTTGGGGACGCCTTGCTCCACGACGGGGAAGTTCCGGTACGTCGTGGCGAGCTCGGTGTTCCGCTTCGCGTACCAGCGATCCCAGCCACGAGGCACGTACGGCCCTCGGTCGTACGGATATCTGTTCAGGTATTTCCCGACCAGTGCGGTCGTGTACCCCGCGTCGTCGAGCCACACCGGGAGTGTCTGGGTCTCGTCCAGTGCGGGGCCGTCCACGTTCGTGCGCACGCCTGTGTGGAACGAGTAGCGCCCGGTGAGGAGCGTTGCTCGAGCGGGGCAGCAGATCGGCGTCGAGGCGAACGCATTGGGGAACAAGGTCCAGCCCGGCTCCCGGAGCCGCTCGGTGAGCCACGGCATCGCATCCGACGGCAACGTGTCGAAGGCTTGATCATCGGTGACGACGAGGATGACGTTCGGCCGTGGATCGGGAGGCGTGGCAGCCGACGGGATCGCCGAGGCGGCGACCAACGCGACGACCGAGAGGCTCGCGGCCCAGGTCGCCCGGCTCAGACCCGCGAACCGGAGACCCATCGTCGCGGGCTCAGGCCTTCCGAACCTTCCAGATGTTCTCGGCGGGGAAGTCTCTCGCCCACTCCAGGGTCGAGTAGCTCTGATAAGTGGTCGATGCGTCCTCCGCCGGTCGCAGCTCGATCAGGTCCTCGACAACGAGGTCGCTCGATCGAAAGATCCGGATCCAATCACCGTACGTGAGCTGCCACTCCACCGAGGGATCCGGGTCCGGCCACACGGTTCGCCCTCCACCGAAGTAGGGGCGCCGGAGCTCCCTGCCGGGCGGCTCGTCGACCTCGCCCCAGAAGGTCCAGATGAATGGCGATGCGATGTTGAACACCAGGACCCCGCCGGATCGGAGCACGCGGGCGGCCTCGGGGATCGTGAGCTTCGGATCCGTGAAGGACATGGCGCCGTGATCGCAGAACACGAGGTCGAAGCTCCCGTCGGCGAAGGGGATCTCCTCGGCGCTCGCTCGCACCAACGGCAGCCGCACGCCGGTCTCGCGCGCGTTCGCCTGGCCAGCGACGAGCTGATTCGCGCTGAAGTCGAGCCCGGTGACGCGCGCGCCGCGCATCGCAACCTTGATGCCGAACTGGCAGGCGCCGCAGCCCAGCTCGAGCGCCCCGAGACCTTCAACATCGCCGAGCGCGCGAACCTCGTCCTCGGGCACGTCCCAGGTGCCCCAGCCGAGCCGGTCCCAGCGGTTCAGCTGCGGGGCGTTGCGCGCCTGGTAGTCGGCGCTGTCGGCCTCCCAGCTCGCCAGGTTCGCGCGGACATCGTCCCTGCTCACCGATCGAGCCACCCGCCGTCCCGGCCGTGCGCGTTCGCCACGAGGCCGGCCGCGATCGACAGCGCGATCTCCTGAGGGGAACGGCCGCCGAGGTCCAGGCCGAGCGGGGACCTGATCCTCTTCAGGTCTTCATCGGTGAAACCGAGTCCGCGCAGCTCGTCGACGTAGTGCGCGACGTGCCGGCGAGAACCCATCACGCCGAGGAACCCGATCGGAGAGCGGAGCAGCCACGCGAGCATCTCGGTAACGCCGGGGGCGTCGTGATCGGTGAACACCACGGCGTCGGCGTCGGTGAGAGGGATCTCCCCGATCGAGGAGACACGATCGCCGTCGGCCGGGTTGACCCGCTCGGCTCGAGGCTCGACCAGGACGCTGCGGAAGCCGAGGTCCGTGGCGTGACGCCGGAGGGCTCGCGCGACGTCGGTGGCCGAGACGACGGCGAGCAGAGGGCCGGCGAGATGGGGCTCGAAGTACACCTCGACGTCGCCGAGCTCGTGGTGCAGCGTCCGGGTCTCGGCCCGCCCGCTGGCGAGCACGTCGGCGACCGCATCCACGGCCGCGGCATCGAACTCGGCGCATCCGAGGGTCCCGCGAACCTCACCGCCCGGGACGATCGTCATGGCGTTCCCGACACGGCAGGGCGGCTCCCCGATGACCTTGACCGCCTTCGCCTCGACGAAGGGAGCGCTCTCGGCAGGTGGCCGCGCGACGGGCGCCGAGGTGGTCGCGTGGACGCCGGGATGAGCGCCCGTCGCGCCCGCCAGGAGCTCGACCGCATGGGGGAGAACGGGCAGGACGGCCTCGAGCGATTCGCGCACGCCCTTTGGACTGCCTGGCAGGTTCACGATGAGCGCATCCCCGAGGCTGCCGGCGACGGCTCGCGAGAGCGCCGCCATCGGCGTGTGCCGAAGGCCCGCGGTCCTCATCAGCTCGGCCAGACCGGGGGCCTCTCGGTCGATCACGGCCCGAGTGGCTTCGGGGGTGACGTCCCGCGGTCCGAAGCCGGTGCCGCCGGTGGTCACGACCAGGACCTGCTCTGCGGCCAGCTCCCGCAGTGCCTCCTCGATCCCGCCCCGCTCGTCGGGGATCACTCGACGTACTGCCACGTCGAACCCTGCTCCGCGCAGCATGCCTTCGGCCTCGTCGCCAGAGTCGTCACGTCGGGTGCCGTGCGCGACACCGTCGCTCACCGTGACGACGGCGGCGCGGGCGGGCGTCGTCGCGTCGGCATCCCGCGGACGATTCATCGGCCTATGGATACCAGGCGGGCGCGCCGGCCGCTAGGCTGACTCCTCGCCCACCCGTTCGGAGGAACCGATGGACTGGATCGAAGGGCTCGCGAACGAGTTGGAGCTCGAGCAGCTGTCGAAGCACGAGGTGGACCACCTGCTCACGTCGTCGCGCGACGTAGCGCACCGTATCGAGCGAAAGATCACGCCCCTCGCGATGTATCTGGTCGGCGTCGCCGTCGGCCGGCGGATGTCGGACGGGAAGACGCGGGACGAGGCGCTCGAGGACGCGGTGCATACGCTGCTGTTCCGGCTGCCCCCTCCGCCCGAGGATGCCCCTGCCGGTTGAGCCCGGCCGCAGTAGGCTGACTCCTATGCGACCTCTGGTGGACTCGTTCGGCCGCGTTGCCGACGACCTGCGCATCTCGGTCACCGATCGGTGCAACTTCCGGTGCACGTTCTGCATGCCCGCGGAGGGCCTGGTATGGCTTCCGAAGGCCGAGATCCTCTCGTTCGAAGAGCTGACCCGGCTGCTCGCTCTCTTCGTCCGCCTGGGCGTGCGCTCGCTCAAGATCACCGGCGGGGAGCCCACGGTTCGCGCCGACCTCCCGAAGCTCGTTCGGATGTTCCGCGGGGTCGGACCTGACCTGGACATCTCGATTACGACGAACGGCATGCTGCTCGACACGCTGGCCGCGCCGCTGGCTGAGGCCGGGCTGGATCGCGCGACGGTGTCGTTCCACTCGCTGGTGCCCCACCGGTTCGCGGAGATGACCCGGCGCGATGCGCTCGACAAGGTGCTGCGAGGCCTGAAGGCGGCGGAGCGGGCCGGGCTCAGGCCGATCAAGATCAACTGCGTCGTGATCGCAGGAACGAACGACGACGAGGTCGTCGGCTTCGCTATGTGGGCGCGCGAGACCGGCTACGAGGTGCGGTTCATCGAGTACATGCCGCTGGATGCGGAGCACGCATGGGAGCGGGAGAAGGTCGTACCGGCAGGCCGGATCCTCGCGGCGATCGACGCCTCCTATCCGCTGGAGGCCGAGCAACACGGCGTCGAGCCCGCGGCCTCGTATCGGTTCGCAGACGGCGCGCCGGGGCGGATCGGTGTGATCGCGAGCGTGACCGAGCCGTTCTGCGACACGTGCAACCGCCTGCGTGTCACCGCCGAAGGTGTGTTCCGCAACTGCTTGTTCGCCCTCGACGAGATCGACCTTCGCGAGCCGATGCGTGCGGGCGCCGACGACGGCGAGCTCGAACGGTTGATCCGTGCGAACGTCGCCCGCAAGTGGTCGGGCCACCGCATCAACCACCCCGACTTCGTGCAGCCCGAGCGCTCGATGTCGATGATCGGCGGCTGAACCCCCTTCACGCCAGGTTCAGGATCTCCAGGCGCGGCACGTCGTCCCGTTCGAACCCCAGGATCTGCGCGTAGAAGGAGAGTTCCGCCTCGATCGCGGCCACGATCGTGTCTGCCTTCCGGAAGCCGTGGCCCTCGCCCTCGAAAAGCAGGTAGGCGTACGGGAGGCCCTTGCGAGCAAGCGCCTCCACCATCACCTCCGCCTGCGAGGGCGGCACGACCTCGTCGTCGGCGCCTTGCAGCAGCAGCATCGGGGTCGACAGCCGATCGACGTGGTTGATCGGGCTCCGTTCCCGGTAGACCTCCGCCTGTTCCGGGTAGGGCCCGACCAGCGTGTGCTCGTATCGGGACTCGAACTTGTGGGTCTCCCCGGTCGCGAACGGCTCCAGGTCGCTGATGCCGAAGTAGCTCGTCCCCGCCGTGAACGCATCGGTGAACGTGAGCGCGCACAGGGTCGTGTAGCCGCCGGCGCTCCCGCCCCGGATCAGGAGCCTCGAGCCGTCGACCTCCGCCCGATTGACCAGGTACCGAGCGGCGTTCACGCAGTCCTGCAAATCCACCACTCCCCAGTTGCCGTTCAGCCTCTGCCGGAACGGGCGACCGAAACCCGTCGATCCACCGTAGTTCACGGCCACCACGGCGAAGCCCCGGCTGGTCCAGAACTGCGTCTCCAGGTCGAAGATCGACGATGACGCGCCCGTCGGGCCACCGTGGCTCATCACGATCAAAGGAGGCAGCTCGTCTTGCGGCGCAACGGCGTCGGGGTTCACCGGTGGGTAGAAATGACCGAACGCCGTCAGGTCGCCCTCGGTGGGGAACTCGATCTCACGCGGCACGGAGAAATACGCGGTGTCGACCTCGGCGGAGGTGCTCTGCTTGAGGACATCGATCGAACGAGCACCCACGTCGAGCCGGACCACCTGGGCCGGGATCGTCGGCCCTCCGGCGACGAACATGATCGTGTCCCCTTCGACCGAGACGCTCGGGCCCCAGGCAGCAGCGTTGTGCGGCACATCGAGGTCCAGCATCTCGCCCGTCTCCGGGTCGAGGAGGGCGAGATGGAGCGCGCCGAGGTGCGTGTAGTGACAGACGATCCTCCCGTCCGCCAGGAACCCGTACGAGCTTGAGCCGAACACCCACGCGGGGAATCCGAACTCCATCTCGGCAGGATGCAGGGGTTGCCGCTCCCCTTCCCGGATGCGTTCGAGGTTCCACCAGCCGCTCCGGTCGGAAGCGAAGTGCAGCTCCCCGGACGGGCTCCACGAGGGCTGCCAGATCGACTCCTCGCCGTCGCGACCGGCAACGTGCTGCACATCGGCCAGCTCGCCCCCGGCGCCGAGCGAACCCACGTACGCCTCGCACCCGTCCCAGGGCATCCACGGAAGATCCCATGCCAGGAACGAGAGCGCCGAGCCGTCCGGCGAGATCCTCGGATTCGAATAGAAGTCGCGCCCTGAAGCGATGACCCGAGCCTCACCCGAGCCGTCGGCGGGCAGGGACACCAGCTCGTTCACGACCTCGTCGGAGCGACCGCTCCCCTCGTGTCGTTCCCGCACACCGATCCACGAAGAGTCGTCCGCGGTGAGCTGGCCGTCGGCATACCGGTACCGCCCCTCGGTCTCGGGTGTCAAGGGGTGCGGCTCGGCGCCCGGCTCCTGCCGGTAGAGCCGCTGGTCCGAGAAGTTGGAGAAGAAGACGGTGCCGTGATGCAGGCTGAACGCTCCGCCGCCGTACTCGTGCGCCATGGAGCGGACGTTGTATCCGTCGGGGGTGAGGTCCGTCGGCGCCGCGTCGGCGCCGGCCTTGACCAGCACCATCCGACCACCCTCGGTGGGACGTCCCTCCAGCCAGTAGGCGATCCCGTCTTCGAGCCGGGCCTGGCCGAGGCGGACACCGTCGCTCGCGAGCATGATCGGTGTGATCGGCGACGGCCACGATCCGTACCCGAGCTCCGTCATGCCGGCCTCCGCCCGACGATCACGCGAGTCACCTTGAGGTCACCCCCTTTTGTGCTCTCCACATCACGGAACCCGCCATGGCGGAACACCTTCTTGACCGATGTCGCGCGGTCGGGCGACACCTCCACCAGCAGCCAGCCCCTCGGCTGGAGCCAGGCCGGCGACTCCCTGACCGCCCGCGACAGCAACCCCAACCCATCACGGCTGAAGTCGGTGAGCGTGTGCTCCGGCTCCCAATCGGTGATCTCGTCGGGGAGGTCGCGCATCTCGGCCCGCGCCACGTATGGCGGGTGCAGCGTGACCACGTCCACACGACCGGCGAGGCGCCGCGGGAGCGCGCCGAAGAGATCGCCGGTGACGAAGTGTGCCGAAAGACCCAAACGCTTGGCGTTCTTGCGCGCGAGCCGTACGGCTTCCTCCGAGACGTCCGATCCCCAGACGTCGGCATGCGGCACTTCGTTCGCGACGGCGAGGGCGATGGTGCCCCCACCGGTCGCGAGGTCGAGATGGATCGGCGACTTCCGCCGACGAAGCCGCCGGACGGCCTGCTCTGCCAGGAACTCCGAGGAGTCCCGTGGAACGAACACGCCCGGGCGAGAATGGAGCTCCAGTCCCCGGAAGTCGACCGTGCCGATGATGTAGGGGATGGGTTCCCCGTTCACTCGACGCTCGATCAGGCCGCGGAACCGCGCCGCGAGCTTGGCCGGCACCCCGTCGTCGGGATCTGGCTCCTCTCCGACGGCGTGCGCCAACAGGATCTCGGCTTCGATCCGCTCCCTCCCCTTCTGCCAGTGGTCGATCGCAGGCGCCGCATTCAGCTTCTTCACGGCGTCATCCAGCAGCGTCCGGGCCTTCATGAGTGCGCCATGCTAGCTGGCGGTGTCGATAGACTCGCAGTGACCATGCCTCGAACGAGCAAGGCGACGGAACCCAAACCTCGCGCGACGAGAGCCCGCAAGAGGCCCGTTCATGCGAACATCGAGCTCACCGCCGACCGCCTCGTCGTTCGGACCCCCGCAAACGGCGAGCGCAAGTCCGCGAGCGGGTTGCTGATCCCCGCCACTGCGGCGCCGGCGCCGAAGCGCCTGGCCTGGGGGGACGTGGAGCTCGTCGGCCCGGACGTGCGCGTCGCCAACCAGGGCGATCGGGTGCTCTTCCTGCCGGCGGCCGGACTGGAGGTCGAGCTGGAAGGCGAGGACTTCGTGCTGTTGCGAGAACGTGACGTGCAGGCGGTCTCACCCGGCGCCGCCGACGCCAGGAAGGACCGACCGCCGGGCCAGTACCTGTGAGCCTTCGGGCGACGCTGACGCGCCTCGACGACGTGCAGCAGCGCACACCATGGCTCGCGTTTCCGATGGCAGTCGCCAAGAAGTTCGGAGAGGACCGAGGCGGGAGCCATGCCGCGCTGATCGCCTACTACGGGTTCTTCTCGATGTTTCCGCTCCTGCTCGCGCTGGTCACGGTCCTCGGATTCCTGCTCGCGAACGACCCCGGGCTCCGTAAGAGCATCGTCGACTCGGCCCTGTCGAGCTTCCCCGTGATCGGGTCGCAGATCCGGCGGAACAGGATCGGTGGCAGCGGTCTCGCGCTCGCGGTGGCGCTGGCCTTCGCCGTGTGGACCGGACTTGGAGTGATCCGCACGGCACAGGTCGCCATGGACGACCTGTGGGACGTACCGAAGGGCGATCGGCCGGGGTTCCTCGCGGCGACGGTTCGAGCCCTCCTCCTGCTGCTCGTGTTCGGAGCCGGGCTTGCGGCGAGCGCCATGCTGGCAGGACTGTCATCCTCAGAGGGGCGGTTCGGCGTTGCCGCACAGATCCTGGCGTTCGCGGGCACAGTCGCGCTCAATACGCTCTTGTTCACCACGGCGTTCCACGTCCTCACGACGGCCAAGATCACGTGGCGGGACGTCCTGCCCGGTGGGCTGGTGGCGGCCGTGGGCTGGGCCTTCCTCCAGTTCCTCGGCACGTGGCTCGTACAGCGGCAGCTTGCGCGGGCCACGGAGGTCTACGGGCTGTTCGCAGCGGTGATCGGACTGCTCTCGTGGATCTTCATCGCGGCGCAGCTCACTTTGGTCGCAGCCGAGATCAACGTGGTTCGCTCCCGCCACCTGTGGCCACGAGCCCTCCTCCCGCCGCCGCGCACCTCCTCGGACGTCGAGGCGATCACCCGCGCAGCGAAGGAGGAGGAGCGTCCCGGGCAGGTGGTCGACGTCCGGCTCGGCGAAGCCGACGGCGAACCACGGGCCTGAGTCGAGCTCACTCCGCTCCGACGAAGCTGAGACGCACTCGCCTCGAGTCGTTCTCTCGGTTCGGGTCGACGAGGACAACCGACTGCCAGGTCCCAAGGGTGACCTCGCCGCCAAGAACGGGCAGCCCGAGCGAGGATGCGACGAACACCGGCACCAGGTGATCACCCCCATGCCCGATGCTTCCGTGGCGATGCGCGTAGCGCTCGTCGCGAGGAAACACCCGTGTCAGCAGCTCCTCCAGGTCCGCTTCCGAGCCGGAGCCTGTCTCCATCAGCGCGACCCCGGCCGTGGCGTGCGGCACGAAGACGTGAAGGAGACCGTCGCGACCGGACTCGCGGGCGAACGCGCGGACGTCGTTCGTGAGATCCACGACGCGCCGCCCCGCTGTGTCGATAGTGAGCTCGACCGATCGCACGCCCTCACCCTATTGGGCTGTCCGCGATCCGGGCGTCCACTAGCAGTTCACGTGTGTCGTTCCTGGGAGAAGGCCCGAGGCCAGTGGGGGCTTCCCAACGATCTCCCGCTCTCGTTCTTCCTGCGACGAGCCTCCAACGGCCTAGGGGACGGGGAGACTGCACCGGACCTTGAGCCGGATCAAGGGGAGTCCAGTATTCGTCGATACCTCAACTGGGGCGTCATCGGGGAGATCCTGGTGAGAGCAATCCTCGCGGGAATCTTGTTCTGGGAGTTCGCTCGTCTCGGTGGATCGAAGCCCGTCCACCTGCCTCGCTTGGCTCGGTCGCGCTAGCTGACCATACCGGGCGCTCTGAGGAGCGACGACTTCCCCTCTGGCCTGCTCCGTGCCTGACACACCTTCTGCTGTAAAGCCCTCTGACCAGGCGGAATGTCTAGCTGAGTCGGCCCAAACGCACGCCACCAAAGAGCGCCAGCACCCCTGTCGCGACGCTCCCGATGCTGTACGCGGTAGCGACCCACAGTCGGCCTCGGTCGATCAGGAGAAACGTCTCAAGCGCGAGCGCGGAGAAGGTCGTGTAGCCGCCGAGAAAACCGATCAACGCCGCTTCCTGCAGCCACAGCGGGACGCTGTACCGGTGAACGATGATGGTGAACGCCAGGCCCAGGACGAATGCTCCGGACACGTTCACCACAAAGGTTCCCCAGGGGATGGCTCCGTGGCGCGGCACGATCTGCTGCACGGCGTGTCGAGCAAGTACCCCCGTCGCCCCCGCAATGGCGATGGCCACCCATGTGCGCATCGAAGCCTCCTACCTTTCGCCTCAGTAGGAGTCATCAGCCGGGGATCGGCGGTTGGTGCTAGGCGGACCCCATCGCCACGTCCTGAAGGATACCGAGGCCAGACTTCTTGTGCAGCGACCCAACTTCTTGTGCAGGAGGGAAGAGATGGGCAGAGCCCCCGATTGACGCATGCCCGCATGCCTGTAATGATGTAATCTCAGAATATGACGAAGCCAGGGAGTGCCACAGACGAGATCAAGGGCTGGTTCGCCGGACGCATCCCCGACGATTGGTTCACCGCGACTCCGGAAGTGAGCGTCGACCGCGAGGAGATCCTCGTCGTGGGCGCCCTCCCCGAGCCGGAGCTTGCCGGCGACGCCGCGGAGGACGCCAAGACCTCGGCTCGCGAGGCGCGCATCGCCGGCCACCGCGAGGACACTCGCGGGCACCGGATGCGGATCGCCGACGAGGCGCAACGGCGCTTCGGCCGCAGGGTGAGCTGGGGGGCAAGCTGTGGCGACAGACGGCACCTGTTCACGACCCTCTCGATCCCCGCGATGACGAGGCTCCGGATGCCGGAGCGGCATGTCCTCGACACCTTGGTGGAGGCCGGTGTGGCTCGCTCGCGCTCTCATGCCCTCGCGTGGTGCGTGCATCTGGTCGCGGAGCGACAGGAGGAATGGCTCGCCGAGCTGCGCGGGGCTCTCGAAAAGGTGCGTGAGGTCCGCGCCGAAGGGCCGACGCAGGACAGCTGACACGAGGTCTCCGCGGGCCGGCGCCCGTGACCTGCGGGGATGCACGACGCTTCCCCGCCCGCTAGCGTCGGGCCGATGCGGATGCCCCGCCGCAGGCTCAAGGATCGCGTGCGCTGGGCCGACCATACCCCCATGGGACCGGTGGGATCGGGGCTTCGTCGTCGTTTGACGGCGCTCGTCGTCATTACCGCATCGGCGCTCGTCGTCGCCTCCGGTCCCGCTGCGCTCGCAGGCAACGGGGACGTGGATCTGACTGCCGGTGAGCGTGGCAGCGGAGCTCCCGCGTTCCCGACGGTGCTGCCTCGCCGTGCAGCCTCCGGGCCTTCGCTCAGATGGTCGGACATCGGCCCGCCGTATCGCTGGGTGCGACCCGCGGCCAACTGGGTCGGTGAGGCGAACGACTGGATGCGCGACTACCGTGCCAACTCCGACGGTGCGTATCCGTTCCGTCCGGGACGCCTCGAGCCCCGCAGGCTCTTCGCACGGGCGATCGTTCGGGCGCTGGCACCCGGTGAAGCGGAGGATCCGAGCATAACGTTCACGGATGTCGATCCGGAGTCGCGATTCCATCGGTTCGCGAACGTGGCGGTGAAGCTCGGGTGGATGAACCAGAGCCGGTCCGGCGCCTTCCACCCGGACGAGCCGGTGACGACCACGACGGTCCATCGGGCGGTCGTGCGGGCGCTTGGGTTGAAGGACACCGCCGAGGAGATCGACGGGCTACACACGCGCAACGGCTTCCGATTCGATACGCCGAGGCACGTCGGCGTGTTGATGCTGGGGATGCGACTCGGCCTCCGGTACAACAACTGGGCCAACGAATCGCAGGACGTGGGTCCGAGGACCACGCTGAATCGAGCCCAGGTCGCCTACTCGCTCTATAAGGCGACCACGCTCCAGAGCTGGGTCGTGCCCTACCTGGCGGATCAGTACGCCGGGTTCGAGCTGCCGGGGATGACACAGAAGCGGCTGGAGATCGTGCAGTGGGGGCTCCGCTACGTGGCCTACCCGTATGTATGGGGTGGTGAGTGGGGCCTCCAGAGCCCGGAGCCATCAGCGCTCGGCGGTCAGCCGGTGCCCGGCTTCGACTGTTCCGGCATCACGTGGTGGGTGACCCGCAGGAACGACGGTGGGGCCTGGCAGGTGGCACCCCCGCGGCCGTACGAGGGATGGCGCCTGCCGCAGCGGACGTCTCGCGACATGGCCACGATGGCTCCACGGCGGATCCGCTATCGCGATCTGAAACCCGGCGACCTGATGTTCTACGACGGGGACGGCAACAACGTCGTGGACCATGTGGACGTGTTCATCGGGAACGGGTGGGCGATCGACTCGAGCTCGTCCGTCGGCGGCGTCAGTTTCATGTGGGTGGGATCGGGCTGGTACCGGGATCACTTCAAGTGGGGCCGCCGCATCATCCGCGACTGAATCACCCGGCACCGATCGCGGCCCGGACGAGCTCCCGTTGCTCTTCGCTGAGCGGCCGAGCGGTCCGTGCCTCCGCATCGTGTGCCACGATCACCGACTCGGATTCGGCCGCCAACTGGCCGTCGCGCTTGACGATCTCCTCGCGAGTCTCGATGCTCGACGTGCCCACACCGGTTCCCGTGCAGCGGACAACGACCTCTTCGTCAGGGAACGAGAGTTCGCTGCGATAGTCGATCGCGATCCGCACGATCACGAAGTCGAACTCCGTGCCGAGGACCTGCTTTGCCCAGGCGTCGCGTACCTCCTCCAGGTAGGTCAGGTACACGGCGTTGTTGACGTGGCCGTAGGCGTCGAGGTCACGCCATCGGATCCGCACGGTCCGCTCGAGCATCGGGCCATCCTCGCACGGCCGGAGAGGAAGCCAGAGATGGAGGAAGGCCCCGACGTGGGGGTGCCGAGGCCTTCCCGATCGAAACGAGCCGATCCGAAGGAAGTTCGAATCCAGCTCGCGATGGGTTCAACGTTTGCCTGATCCGGGCCGAATAACCTCGCAAGAAGCCTGAGTCTGTGGCGCCGCACGTCATGCGGTCAGACGCGAAGGGGAGCCCACCCAGGGCTCCCCTTCGCCGGACCGGTAGTCTGTAACAGACTAGAAGTCCATGTCACCGCCGCCGGGCATGCCGCCGCCACCCGGCATCGCCGGAGCCTTTTCGGGCTTCTCGGCCACGACAGCCTCGGTGGTGAGGAACAGGGCCGCGATGCTGGCCGCGTTCTGCAGCGCCGAGCGCGTGACCTTCGTGGCGTCGGTGATCCCCGCCTTGAACATGTCCACGTAGTCGCCGTTCGCGGCGTTCAGCCCGTGTCCGGCGTCGAGCGAGCGGACCTTCTCGACGATCACACCGCCTTCGAGGCCGGCGTTGTGCGCGATCTGCTTGATCGGCTCTTCGAGCGCGCGCCGGACGATCGCGGCGCCCGTCGCTTCGTCGCCCTCGAGATCGTGCTTGTCCAAAGCGGCCTGCGCATTCAGCAGGGCCACGCCACCACCAGGAACGACGCCTTCCTCGACCGCAGCCTTCGTGGTCTGCACGGCGTCCTCGATGCGGTGCTTCTTCTCCTTGAGCTCGACCTCGGTGGCCGCCCCGACCTTGATGACCGCGACGCCGCCGGAGAGCTTCGCCAGCCGCTCCTGGAGCTTCTCGCGGTCGTAGTCCGAGTCGGTCTTCTCGATCTCGCTCTTGATCTGGTTGATCCGGCCCTTGATCTCGTCATCGGTGCCGGCGCCTTCCACGATCGTCGTGTCGTCCTTGGTCACGACCACCTTGCGGGCGCTGCCGAGGAGGTCCAGGGTCGCGTTCTCGAGCTTCAGGCCGACCTCCTCGGAGATGACCTGGCCGCCCGTCAGGATCGCGATGTCCTGCAGCATGGCCTTGCGGCGGTCGCCGAAGCCGGGCGCCTTGACGGCCGCCGACTTGAACGTGCCGCGGATCTTGTTGACCACGAGCGTGGCGAGGGCCTCGCCCTCCACGTCCTCGGCCAGCACCAGGACCGGCTTGCCGGTTTGCATGACCTTCTCCAGCAACGGGAGCAGGTCCTTGACCGCCGAGATCTTCGAGTTCGCGATCAGGACGTACGGCTCCTCGAGGATCGCTTCCTGGCGCTCGGGGTCGGTCAGGAAGTACGGCGAGATGTAGCCCTTGTCGAACCGCATGCCCTCGACGAAGTCGAGCTCCATACCGAACGTGTTCGACTCCTCGACGGTGATGACCCCGTCCTTGCCGACCTTGTCCACGGCCTCGGCGATCTCCTCACCGATCTCGGGGTCCGCCGCGGAGATGGCACCCACGGAGGCGATGTCCTCCTTGGTCTCCACGTCCTTGGACTGGTTCTTGATCGCCTCGACAGCGAGCTCGGTGGCGCGCTCGATGCCGCGCTTGAGGGCCATCGGGTTGGCGCCCGCCGCGACGTTGCGCAGACCTTCCTTGATGATGGCCTGGGCGAGCACGGTCGCGGTCGTCGTGCCGTCGCCGGCGACGTCGTCGGTCTTCTTGGCGACCTCCTTGACCAGCTCGGCGCCGATCTTCTCCTGAGGGTCCTCCAGCTCGATCTCCTTGGCGATCGAGACGCCGTCGTTCGTGATGGTGGGGGCACCCCACTTCTTCTCGAGAACGACGTTGCGGCCCTTGGGGCCGAGCGTGATCTTGACGGCGTTCGCGAGCTGGTCCATGCCGCGCTCGAGGGAACGTCGAGCTTCTTCGTCAAAGGTGATGAGCTTCGAAGCCATCCCTTCTCCTTTCCTATGGGCCGTCGGGCCCTCGGGGCCTTTCAGCCTGGGTCGTCGACTGCTAGCACTCAACGGGTGCGAGTGCTAACGATTGTAACGAGAAATGAGCCCCCCGTGGCAAGTGGCATCCTTTGCCGATGGGGACCGGGGGCGCTCGCGAGGCCCGGTGGGACGCGGCGTGGTACGCGGGCTTCGCTGTCGTTGCGCTGGCCATCGGGCTCCTCGACGAGACTCCCCTCGCCCACAACTGGGGCCTGATCGCCTCGGCGGCGTACTCGGTCGGGGCGCTGGCGGCGCTGAGATGGGGTGCCGGCCTGGTTCGTCGGACCGGCGTCGCCATCGCGGTCTTCGTGGGGGCCGCTCTCCTGCCGCTCGGCCTGGAGCTCTGGTGGCGCGCGGAGAACGGACTCGGCACGCATGCGAAGTCGGAGACCGTCGTCACCGAAGAGTCGGCCCGGGTCGTTCTGGCAGGCGACGATCCCTACGCAGCGGACTATTCGGAAGGTCCGCTGGCGCGGTTCCCGGCGGGGGTCGATGCCCATGTCCCCTATCTGCCCGGGAACGTCGTGTTCGGGCTTGCCAGGCCGCTGGCAGGTCCCGGTGTGGCGGGAGACGCCCGGATCGCCTTCACCGCCGTGTTCCTCGGCGCCGTGATCACGGCGCTCAGGCTCTCCCAGGCGCCGAGCGGCGAGCAGCTCCGGGCGTTCATGGTCGTGGTGGTCTCGCCGCTCGGCGCCCGGTACGTGGTGGGTGGTGGGAACGATCTGCCGGTGATCGCGGGGATGCTCCTTGCGCTGGTGCTGGTCGAACGGCGGCAGCCCTGCCACGCGGGACTCGCCGCCGGGCTGGCCACCGCCGTGAAGCTCACGGCATGGCCCCTGCTGCCCTTCCTGGTGGTGGCCGCGCGCGACCGGACCGGCCGCTCCGCGGCGGCGAGAACGGCGGCGATCGCCGCTGCCGTTGTTACCGCG
>Ga0299913_10001178_pt1 | contig 18807 bp, 20 predicted proteins | sample RVTome_9_FD_201360 | JGI IMG/M metagenome (GOLD analysis project Ga0299913, IMG submission 201360) | Soil microbial communities from uranium-contaminated site in the Upper Colorado River Basin, Wyoming, United States - RVT155D38 (version 2) ... | reverse complement strand
CGTCGACGGATCCCGGCGGTATCCACCAGCACGAGCGGCTGGCCGTCCACCTGGACGGCTGTGTCGATCGAGTCACGAGTCGTTCCGGGAACCTCGGAGACGACCATCCGATCCTCTCCCAGCACCCGGTTGATGAACGTCGACTTGCCGGTGTTCGGGCGCCCCACGATCGCGACCCGCGGCGGACCGAGGTCGGACTCCGCCAGCTCCGCCAGCTCTTCCTCGGTGAGCTCCTCCGGAATGGCCGATGCGTCCGCCTCCGCCTGGCTGGGCGGCGGCAGGTGCTCGACGATGAGGTCGGCGAGGTCGCCGGTATTGCGGCCGTGCTGCGCGCTGATGGTGATGCTCGGATCGAAGCCGAGGGCGAAGAACTCGACCGCATCGGCCTCGCGCGCGGGGTTGTCGCCCTTGTTGACGACCAGGATCACCGGGGCATCGGCGCGTCGCAGCCGATCCGCCACCTCGTGGTCCAGCGGCGCCAGTCCGGCATGGGCGTCGACCACGAACAGGATGAGGTCGGACTCCTCCACCGCCACGCGCGCCTGGTCCTGCACCCGCTCCTCGATGTGCGTGCCGGGGTCGAGCTCCAGGCCTCCGGTGTCGACCAGGGTGAACGTGCGACCGTTCCACTCCGCCGTGCCGTAGACGCGGTCGCGAGTGGTGCCGGAGACATCGGAGATGATCGCCAGGCGCTCGCCGATGAGCCGGTTGAAGAGCGTGCTCTTTCCGACATTCGGGCGGCCGACGATGGCGACGACGGGGAGGGAGGGCATCCACGGAAGTGTAGCCGGGGCAGCCGATTGCGCCTGCTGCGGGGCCAGGATTCGCCCTGGCGGCTCCAGCAACCGGTAGGATCAGCCGACAATGCGGATCGGATTCGTCGCCACGCGGCTCTTTGGCGTGGATGGGGTGACGTTCGAGGCGGCGAAGTGGGAGGCGGTCCTCGAGCGGATGGGCCACGAGGTCCGCCTGTTGGCTGGCGAGATCGACGCGCTGCGGCCGAACACGCGCATGGTCCCGCCGATGCACTTCTCGTATCCGCCCGCCGCGCGCGTCACAGCGGCCGCCTTCGATCCGGAGAGCGACGCCGACGCCGTGCGCGCCGAGGTCGATCGGCTGGCCGGCCAGCTCATGCCACTCCTCCACAGCTGGGTCGATCTCCAGGAGATCGAGATGCTCGTCGTCGAAAACGCATGGGCCATCCCGATGCACCTGCCCCTGGCCGTCGCGCTGCGGGGCCTGGTCGAGGAGACGGGCATGCCCGTCATAGCGCATCACCACGACTACTGGTGGGAACGGGAGCGCTTCGCGCATTGCGTCGTGCCCGATGTGCTCGACTCGGCGTTTCCACCGGATCTACCCGGCGTGCGGCACGTCAGCATCAACACCCTCGCGGCGGATCAGCTCCGCCGGCGTCGGGGCATCGCCTCGGCCATCGTGCCAAACGTGTTCGACTTCTCGCTCGAGCGGCCGCGCCCGCACCCGGCCGTTCGGCGCAACCTGCGCCGCGAGCTCGGCATGGGCGAGCGCGGCCTCCTGGTGGTCCAGCCGACCCGAGTCGTGCCGCGCAAGGGCATCGAACTGGCGATCGAGCTCGTGGGTCGCCTGCGGGACAGGCATGCCGTGCTGCTCATCACCAGCCCGGCCGGTGATGAGGGACTCGAGTACCTCGTCGAGCTCGAGCGGCTCGCGGAGTCATCGGGCGTGCAGCTCCGCTACGCGGCCGATCGGTTCACGCCGGACTTCGAGGGCAAGCCGCTCCGCCCCGCCCACTCGCTGCACGACGCCTACCTGGCGGCCGACCTGATCACCTATCCGTCACTATACGAGGGGTACGGGAACGCGCTGGTGGAGGCGATCTACTACGGGAAACCCACCGTCGTGAATCGCTACACGGTGTACGACGCCGACATCCGACCGCTCGGCTTCGAGCTCATCGAGATCGACGGTGCCATCACCACACGGACGGTGCGAGAGGTGCGTCGCGCGCTCGCCGACCCGAAGCGTCAGGCGCGCATCGCGCGGCGCAACTTCGAGCTCGGTCGGCTGCACCTGTCGTACGAGGTGCTCCACCGCCGCCTGGCCCGATGGATCCGCAAGCTGACGGCGGAGGCGGGTCGCATCACGCCGTGATGGCGTAGATCCGTTCGCGGACTCCTCGAGCTCGATCTCGGGCGTGGAGGTGCCACCGGTGATCCCGGTGCGGGCCGTGCCCTGGAGCCAGTCGGCCCGCGGGCGGACGTCCCGAGGCCGTGGGACGCGCGCCACTGGTCCACGGGACACGCTCCCCGCCAGGGTGATGACCGACCCGCCCACGTCTCGACCGAAGGAGCAGCGATGCAGCCCGAGCGCGTCCGCGATGAGCGCCCATGCCGGTCGATACATACCATCCGCCACGTCGAGGCGGGAGGGTAGCGGCATGTGGCGGTATGCCGAGGTCATCACCGCGCTGGACCACCCGATCGATGCGGTGTTCCCGTATCTTGCCGATCCGCTGCGGTGGCACCGGTTCGCGCCTGCCTGCGTGTTCCGCCGGCGCATGGACGACGGCCCGGTCCGCGTCGGGTCGCGATGGATGGCCACGGACCGCATCGGGCCCTTCCGGTTCCACTTCGTCGATGAGCTCGCGGAGCTGGAGCCGAACCGTCGCGTCGTGTGGCTCTCGTCGTGGCCGTGGAACGCGCGCGTCGAGTACAGCTGTACCGCGCACGGGCAGGGCACGCACATCCGGGCCACGTACGAGGGGGACGTGAGCGGCTCGCTTCGGATCGTCGTCGGCTGGCTTCCCGCATGGGCAACCAGACGCATCCTGGCGCAGGATTTCCGGCGGCTCGATCGGCTGCTCAGTCGAGAGCGCCAGGAGCTGCGGCGGTGGGAGCGTCGCAGCCCACGACCGCTCGACGCGCCGATCGCGACTGACGCCGGCATGACCGGCGTCCAGCCGAAGCGGCCGGCGATCGGCTGACGGGTCGATGTACGAGCTGCTGCTCTTCGTCCACGTGGTGTGCGCGGTGATCTGGGTCGGTGGGGCGGTGTACGCACAGATCCTGGCGGTCCGGATTCGCCGATCCGACGACCCCGCCGAGCTGCCTCGCTTCGCGCGTCACGTCGAGTTCATCGGGTCGTGGGTCTTCATGCCGGCCGCCGTGCTGCTCTTCCTCGCCGGCGCCGCGATGACGGTGCAGGCGTGGAGCTTCGGCCAGGCATGGATCGCGATCTCGGTGGCGCTGTGGATCCTGTCGGCGCTGGCTGGTGCGGTCTACCTCGGGCCCCGATCGAAGCGCGTCGCCGCGTTGTTCGAATCCGAGGGCCCGACCTCGGCGGCCGGCCGTGCGCTGCTCGACCGGATGTTCCTCGTCTCCCGGCTGGAGCTCATCGGATTCGCGGTCATCATCGGCCTCATGGTCTTCAAGCCGGGGGCGTAGCGCGCAGGAGATTCGCGAGTCCGGCCGATGCACCCTCGGGCGAGCTCGTGGCACTCCTGGACCACCCGTGGACGGGGCTGGTGACCTTCGTTCCGCCGGTCATGATGGCGACACTCGTGTTCCTCATGGTGGTCAAGCCGACGCTCTGGTGATCGCCCCGGCGGGCGGTTGCGGGGCGGTCGGTCAGATGCTCACCAGGCGGGCGTTACGGGTGTCGGGGCGCCAGCGAGTTGACACTCCATGCACAGCCGTGCCCGCCACGAGGGAATCCGGACGGTTCGCGGCGGTGCCAGAGCGGTACCGCCCTCCACGGGGGAATCTGACAGGTCGCCCGCCTACGCCGCGGTGAGGGCGTAGATCCGGTCGCGGACCTCCTCGAGGTCGATCTCCGGCGTGGAGGTGCCACCGGTGATCCCGATGCGGGCCTTGCCCTGGAGCCAGTCCGCGTGCTCCGTGGCGAGCTCGTCGGCATCGGCGACGTGGACGGTATCGGGCAGGATCGCGCGGCACTTCACCGCAAGCTCCTTGGTGTTGGAGCTGTTCTTCCCGCCCACGACGATCATGGCGTCCACCTCTCGGGCGAGCTTCACCGAGTCGTCCTGGCGGGTCAGCGTCACCGGGCAGACGGTGTTGACCACGCGCAGGTCGTGACATCGGCGCAGGCAGAAGGCGGCGAACTCCTCGAGCTTGTTCGGCAGGATGGTGCTCTGGCTCAGGACGCCGATCTTCTTCGTGCGCGGGACGCGCTCCCAGGTCGATCGGTCCATGTCGTCGACGACGACGTGCTTCTCGCCGGCGTATGAGCGCACACCCTTGACCTCCGGATGGTCCTCGTGGCCGATGATGCAGACGGTGTACCCCGCCTCCGCCAGTTCGCGAGCTGCCTTCTGGCTCTGGAGCACCCAGGTGCAGGTGGCGTCGATGACCTCGAGCGTCTCCTTGCCCTGGACCTGCTCGAACTCGGAGCGCGGGACGCCGTGGGCGCGGATCACCAGCGTGCCGCCCTCCACCTGGTCGGCGAGGTCGGCGGTCCGGATGCCGCGGTCGGAGAGATCGGCCTTGATGCCGGGGTTGTGCACGAGCTGGCCGAGGGTGGTGACCTCCTTGCCTTCCTCGCGGGCGTGCTTCGCCTTGTCGATCGCCAGCCGCACGCCATAGCAGAAGCCGGCGCGCTCGGCGATGCGGACGTCGGGTCGGGTTGCCGTGGTCATTGCATTCATTCTATGGGAGGTACGTCCGAGCGTCAGATCCCGACCACTGGGCGGTGCAGCTCGGCGTCTCACCTATCGGCCGCTTGGCGCCTGGGGGCCAGTTCGGGCGTCGCATGTCTCATGGAGCCGTACGCCATGCACCCGTGATGCCCCGAAAGGCGGCTTCCGGCGTCCCAGAGACGCATGTACGGGACATCGGACGCCTGGACAGGCCCTCTGGTGCAGATTGGCCGATGTGCGGGACACGGCCGGAGGCCGCCCCCCTCAGCCAAGACGGCGCTGGTCCTCCGGCAGGAGTGCCTCGATGGCCGCCATGATCCGCTCCGTGCCCGCGGCCAGCTGATCCCGGTCGAGGCGGCCGCTCGGCACGTGGGGCAAGGTGATCGGCTCGCCGTAGCGGATGCGCACCCGGGAGGCGCGGGGGAAGCGCCGCCCGCCCTCGAAGATGCGATGAGTCCCGCTGATTCCCGCCGGCACGAGCGGCGCGCCGGAGCGCATGGCGATCAAGGCCGCACCCGGCTTGCCCTCCCGAAGATGCCCGGTCCGCGAGCGAGTGCCCTCGGGGAAGATGGCGATCGGCCGGCCATCGGCGAGGGCGGCCAGGCTGAACTGCTGCGCTGCGCGATCGCGTTCGCCGCGCCGTACGAAGTAGACGCCGGCCTGCGTCGCCAGCCAGCCGATGATCGGCCATCCCCGCATCTCGATCTTCGCCATGAAGTGCACGATCCGCCCGATCTGGTGGCCGGACGCCCAGCCCATCATCAGCGGGTCGACGTTCGAGCAGTGGTTGGTGACCAGGATGAACGGCCCGCTGCGCGGCAGGTGCTCGATGCCCTCGATGCGGGCACCCCACAGCAGCCGCGAGACGAAGCCGATGATCGCCGCGCCGGGATGGTAGAACCAGCTACGCATGCCGGGCTCCCAGCCGATGGCGGATGATCGCCACGGCGTCGGCCACGTCGTGCTCACCGGTGTCGATGACCAGCGCGCCGTCCGCCTGGCGCAGTGGCGCCACCTCGCGCTCCGTGTCGGCGGCATCCCGCCGCTCGATCTCGCCGAGGTACTCCTCGTAGCGGCCGATGGAACCCATCTCCGCCGCCCGGCGCGAGGCCCGCACCTCCGGCGCCGCCACCAGGTAGACCTTGAGGGTGGCATCCGGCAGCACCACCGTGCCGATGTCGCGGCCGACCATGACCGTGTCGCCGCGCTTCGCGGTGGCGCGCTGGACCGTCAGCATCGCGTCCCGCACCTCGGGGTGGCGGCTCACCGCACTCACCGACCGATCGACGCGCGGGGCGCGGACCGCATCGGTGACGTCGCGGCCCTCCAGCCGAACCGTCTCGCGCCGATCCGGGTGTGCCGGCCCGGGCCGCTCCACCTCGATCCGCGAACGCTCGGCGAGGTGGCCGAGGGCGGGTCCGTCCTCGACGTCGATCCCCCGCTCCAGCGCCGCCAGCGTGAGGGCGCGGTACATCAGCCCGGTGTCGACGAAGGTCGCGCCGATGGCCTCGGCGAGCGCGTGGCCGACGGTCGACTTGCCCGCCCCGGAGGGCCCGTCGATCGCGATGCGACGCTTCATCGGGCCTTGCCGCCGCCGAGCGCAGCCACCTCGCGCGGACGTAGCTGCCGCCACGACCCCTCGGACAGGCCGGCCAGCGAGAGCGGGCCGATGCGGGTGCGAACCAGCCGCTCGACCCGGCAGCCGACGGCCTCGAACAGGCGGCGGACCTCGCGCTTGCGTCCCTCGCCGATCCGCACGCGCAGCCACGCGCCGGCCTCGAGCCGCTCGCGGGCGACCTCCTCCGGTGGCGGGGCATGGCGCGCCGTGAGCAACCTCGCGGGCCCGTCCTCGAGCGTGACGCCGTCGCGCAGCCGCTGGAGCTGCTGCCGGTTCGGGGCGGGGGTGACCAGCGCCGCGTACTCGCGGTCGTTGCCGTAGCGCGGGTGGAGCACGCGGTTCGCCCAGTCCCCGTCGTTGGTGAGCAGCATGAGCCCCTCCGACTCGACGTCGAGGCGGCCGGCGGGCCACAGCCGCTCGCCCCGCGCATCGACCAGGGCCACCACGGAGCGGCGTCCTCGCTCGTCGCGCGCAGATGAGAGGTAGCCGCGCGGCTTGTGCACGGCGAAATGGATGGCTCGCGACGGTGCCCCCAGCGGCTGTCCGTCGATCTCGATCCGGTCGCGGGCCGGATCCGCCGAGTCGCCGAGGCCGGCACGCACGCCGTTGACGCTCACCCGTCCATCGGCGATGAGGACCTCCGCCTTGCGCCGCGACGCGACGCCGGCGCGGGCGATCAGCTTCTGCAGCCGCTCACTCGCCATCGGCGGCGCCGGTGGTGCCGGCGGTCTCGGTCAGCGCGGTGAGCTGCGCCGCATCCGTCGAGAGGGGTGGCAGATCGTCGACCGAGGTGAGGCCGAACCGCTCCAGGAAGGTGAAGGTGGTGCCGAACAGGACCGGCCGGCCCGGCGTGTCGCGGCGACCGACCTCGACCACCAGCCGCCGATGCATCAGCGAGCGGATCACGTAGTCGGAGTCGACGCCGCGCACGCGTTCGACGTCGCCCCGCGTGCACGGCTGCCGGTAGGCGATGACCGCCAGCGCCTCGAGTGCCGCCGGAGAGAGCCGCGCCTCCTCCCGCGCGGCGTATGCGGCGAGCCGCGCTCCGACCTCGGGTGCGGTGACGAGCTGCCACGCATCATCGTGGTGCTGGAGCCGGATGCCGCGCTCGTCCTCGTCCAGCCGCTCCGCGAGGGCCGACAGCTCGGCCTCCGCCTGGAGCTTCGGGACGCCGCCCAACTCGGCGAGCTCGGCCGTGGCAAGCGGGCGCTCGGCGATGAACAGCAGTGCCTCGAAGAAGGCGGACAGGTCGTCCGGTGCGTGCTCACTCACGGCGCGGCCTCGGTTGCGGTCTCGATGACGATCGGGCCGAAGATGTCGTGCTGCTCCGCACGAACCTGGCGGCGTCGCACCAGCTCCAGGGTCGCGAGGAAGGTGACGGCGGCCTCGGTGCGCGACTGGCAGCGGGCCAGGATCGTTTGCAGTACGACGCGGCCGCCGCCGGCCAGGGCGTGGCGCAGGACGGCGACCTGCTGGCCGATGGTGATCTCGCGCGGCACCACCGCCGGGGGCGGCGCGACCGGCTCGGGGATGGCGGCGAGGGCCTCGAGGGCCGCCACCAGCACGCCGATCGGCATCGGCTCGGCGGGCACCTCCGGCAGGTCGGCCTCGCGCGGCTCGCGGCGCACTACCGGCGCGATGCCGTCGCGCTCACCGAGCTGGCGGGCGGCGTCGCGGAGGGCGCGGTACTCGATGATCCGTCGCCGAAGCTCCTCCTCGTCCGGCTCGTCGGCGCCCTCGGGCATCGGCGGCAGTGGCTCGGACGGCAGCATGCGCTTCGACTTCAGGAAGATCAGCTGCGCGGCGATCGAGACGAACTCGGAGAGATTCGCGGCATCGACCGGGGTGCGGGCGAGGTGCTCGACATACGCATCGGCCACGTCGGTCAGCGGGACGGTCAGGATGTCGAGCTGCCGCGACTCGATCAGGTGAAGCAGGAGCTGGAGCGGCCCCTCGAACACGGGCAGCGCCAGCGTGAACTCGCCCTCGCCCACCGGGAGGGCCACCGGGCGCTCGGACTCGACCGGGATCGGCTGCATGTCCTCAGGATGCGTCATCGGCCTCGGTCAGCGCGCGCTGAAGCCGCGCGTCGTCACCCGCCGCGGACCCGACGATGAAGGCGGCCGTCCGTTGCCCGCAGCCGGCAGCCACCGCCATCTCGGCGGACAGCTCCGCGTGATGCAGGTACAGGTGGAAGGCATGCCGCCACGATGTCGGATCGGGGCTCGCCAGGCGGCGCAGCATTCCGGGCGTGGCCGCCTCCAGCAGCACGCCCGCCACCCGGTGCCAGAGCCGCATCCGGTGGCCCTTGGCGGTGTCGTGCAGCAGCGCGGCGCACAGCACATCGGGGTCGTCCTGACCGGCGGCCCGCAGCCGGCCGGTCACGTCCAGCGCGTGGCGGCGATCGGCGACCGGCATCGTCGCGAACAATCTCGCGGCGTCGGGCGGCAGGATGCGCCGCGCCAGCTCCTCCTCATCCGGGGTCACCTGCGCCCGGACGTGCCCCACGAACTGCCGGATCCGATGCACCCCTAGGCACCGATGAAGACGCCGGTCAGCCACCGAACGACATCGAACAGGATGCCGAGCGGGCTGCCCGGCAGGAACACGAGCAGCAGCAGCACGATGATCCCGTACTGGGCGTAGCGCTGGACCGTGAACGCGGCGCGCGGCGGCAGGAACGCCAGCAGGATGTTGTAGCCATCGAGCGGCGGGATCGGCAGCAGGTTGAAGATCGCCAGCAGCAGGTTGAACAACACGATCCAGAGGGTGACGTCGAGCGCGAAGCCGCCGATGCCCCCCATCTCGAGAACGCGGTACGCAATCGCGGCGCCCGTGGCAACGAGGACGTTCGCGATCGGCCCCCCGCCGGCGACGAAGGCCATGCCGATGCGGCCCGGGCGCAGCGCGTAGACGTTCACCGGCACGGGCCTGCCCCAGCCGAATCCCGCCAGCACGAACACGAGGGCGCCGATCGGGTCGATGTGCGCCACCGGGTTGAGGCTCACCCGCCCGAGGGCGCGCGGCCGATGGTCGCCGAGCTGATCGGCGATGAAGGCGTGGCTGAACTCGTGGAAGGTGATGCCGACCACGAGGGCCACCGCGATGCCCGCGATCTGGGCCAGGGAGAGGTCGAAGAAGAGCATCGGTCGGTCAGGTCAGGCGAGTCGAGGGACGAGGTCGCCCAGCAGGGCGACCAGCCGTTCTGCGCCGATGCGGCCCATCTCGATGACCTCCTCGTGGGTCGCCCCCGTTACGACGTCGTCGGTGGCCTTGTTGGTGATCAGGCTGAAACCGAGCACGTCGACGCCGGCATGGCGCGCCACGATCACCTCGTGGGCCGTGCTCATCCCCACCGCGTCGGCACCGAGGCCGCGGAGCATGCGCATCTCCGCGCGCGTCTCGTACGAGGGCCCGGAGAGCATGACGTACACCCCCTGCCGCAGAGGGACGCCGGTCCGCTCCGAGGCGTCGATCGCGGCCGCGCGCAGCGACGGATCGTAGGCATCCGTCATCGGCGGGAAGCGCGGACCGAAGCGATCGAGGTTCGGCCCGAGCAGCGGGTTGTCGCCCGAGAGGTTGAGGTGGTCGGTGGTGAGCATGACGTCGCCAGGCTCGAATGCCGGGTTCAGGCCACCGGCGGCATTGGTGACCATCATCGTTCGGGGGCCGAGCGCGATGACCGCCCGCAGCAGAAGCGTCGCCTCGCGGTGCGAGTACCCCTCGTAGGGATGGGCGCGCCCCGAGAGGATCACGATCGGCGTGCCGGCCACCATGCCCGCCACCAGCTCCCCGGCATGTCCCTCGACGGCGGCCCCGGGCACGTGCGGGAGGTCGCGGTAGCTCACCCGGACGCGGGGCGCCTGGTCGAGCAGGTCAACGACGCCGCCGAGGCCGGACCCGAGCACGGCCACGATCCGCGGCCGGCTCAGCGACGGCTCGGCCGCGAGGCGCGTGCGGATGGCGTCGGTCGTCTCGCCGATGCGCCGATCGAGCTCGGCACCGTATGCCCCGTCGGCGAGCGACGGCAGGTTGGGATCGGCCAAGCTACATGCGCTCCAGGATCTGCGCCTTCTTGACCTCGTACTCCTCGGCGGTGATCAGGCCCTTGTCGCGCAGGCCGGCCAGGCGCTCGAGGGTGGAGGCCAGCTCGTCCCCGGCGGATGGCGCGGGCGCGGGCGCCGGTGCCGGCGGCGTGGCGGGTGCGGCGGCTGCAGCGGCCGGTGCCTCGTCGGCATGGACGGCGACGCGGTCCGAGCCGGCGCGGGGCGGCATCGCCTCCGCGCGCTGCATCTGCGGCGCCTGGGCGGCCCGCTGATAGCGCGGCGGCGCCAGATCGGGATTTTCGATCATCTGCTTCTGGTCGAACATCGCCTTCTTGAAGTCGACCGGATCGGCGATCATCGGAAAGTCGGCGATGTTGGACCCCTGGTTCATCTCCTCGGCGGCGGTGAGGATATCGAGGGTCCCGAAGCCGAAGATGCGGCCGAAGACGCTCTGGTCCAGGCGCGCGTCATTGATCTTCTCGAGACTCGAGTCGGACACGCTCTTGTTCAGCACGCCCTCCGCACGGATGACGCGGCGGGTGGTGATCAGCCACTCCTGGTTCCGCCAGTCCCACAGGACGAAGCCGACGTAGCCCGCGGCGCCGATGAGGCCGGCCACCGCCAGCAAGGTGACGATCTGGTCGATCGTCTCGTTGACGAACGGGGCCTCCCCCGAGGCGAGGAAGATGACGACGGCCAGCGACACGATGGCGAGCAGGATCCAGAGCCAGGTCCGCGCGATGATGGCGAACCAGTGCTGGCGGCTCTCGAAGACGACCTCTTCGCCACGACTGAGCAGGTTGCGCGCGTAGCTCATCGGGGTGGTGCGCTCCTCTGCGGGCGTTCCGTTGCGGGCGGTTGCATCAGGCTCGGGGGTGTGCCCGCGCGTAGACCTCGCGGACACGCTCGCCGGTCAGGTGGGTGTAGAGCTGGGTGGTGCTGATGCTAGCATGGCCGAGGAGCGCCTGGACCACCCGCAGGTCGGCCCCGCCCTCGAGCAGATGGGTGGCGAAGCTGTGCCGGAACGTGTGGGGCGTGACCCGCTCGTTTACCCCCGCGGCGTCCGCCCAGTGACGCACCATCCGGTAGACCGATTCCCGTCGCAGCCGTCCGCCCCGCTGGCTGACGAAGACGGCTGCGGTCGGTCGCTTCGCCGTCCAGGTCGCGCGCGGGCCGGACCGATAGGCGTGCAGCCGCTCCCGTGCCTCCTCGCCCATCGGCACGCGCCGCTCCTTGTTGCCCTTGCCGATCACCCGCACCTGGAGCTTCTCCAGGTCGACGCGGTCGGTGTCGAGGCCAACGAGCTCGCTGACCCGCAGGCCGCAGCCGTACAGCAGCTCCAGGATGGCCCGATCCCGGATCCCGACCGGCTCGTCGGCCGGCGGGGCGTCCAGGATGCTGACCACGTCGTCGGGGGCGAGTACGTCCGGCAGGTAGCTCCCGGGGCGTGGCGCGTCGATGAGCGCGGGGATGTCGCGAGTCGCGAATCCTTCGCGCAGGGCGAAGGCGTAGAAGCTCCTGACCGCGGCGCTCTTGCGCGCCTGGGTGGTGCCCTTTGCGCCGTTCCGCTGGAGCGCTCTGACGAAGGCGTTGAGCGGCCCGGGGTCGTCACGCCAGCGCTCGCCGGCGGCATGCTCGGCGAACTGGGCGAGATCCCGCCGGTACGCCTCGATCGTCAGTGGCGACAGCCCGCGCTCGACGCGCAGCTCCATCAGGAACGCGTCGATGGCCGCCGCCAGCGGTGTGCCGTCGCTCACGTTCGTGCTTGGGACACTGCTCGCGAACGAGGCGCTGTCCGATGCCATGAGCCCCGCGTTGGATGACGCCTCGGGGACGAGGCATTACGGCGCCAATTGGCGCGAGCGCCGAATCCACGCTCAGGCTGGGGCAAGATCGGCGCGAGGCGCCTCGTCGTGCTCTCGTGGCGGCACAATATCCAACGCCAGCGCGTCATGCGCCGCTCCCGGCACCCCGCAACAGGGCCTCGGCGGCGGCGTGCGCCTCGTCGCCCGCACCCTCACCCGCGAGCATGGCCGCCAGCTCGGCGGCACGTCCGTCGGCATCGAGCGAGCGGACCTCCGTGGCCGTGCGCGCCCCCTCCACGCGCTTGCCGACGACGAGATGCGCATCGGCGTAGGCGGCGACCTGCGGCAGGTGGGTTACGCACAGGACCTGGTGGAAGCGGCTCAGCGACCGCAGCCGTTCGCCCAGCGCCGATGCGTTGCGACCCCCCACCCCGGCGTCCACCTCGTCGAAGACGAGGAGCGGCGTTTCGTCGGCCGTGGCGAGCACGACCTTCAGGGCCAGCGACAGCCGGCTCGATTCCCCGCCCGACGCGATCCGGCCGAGTGGCCGCGGTGGCTCCCCCGGGTTCGGCGCGAAGGTGAACAGGACGCGATCGGCGCCGGATGGGCCGATGTCAGCCGGCTCGACGGTCACGCCGAAGGCGTCCGCCGGCAGGCCGAGCGGCGGGAGCTCACCGTTCACCGCCACCGCCAACCGCGTGGCGGCGGCACGGCGCACCTCGGAGAGGGCGGCCGCGGCAGCCTCGAGCGTGGCGCGGCGCTCGGCCTCCTCGGCACGGAGCCGCTCCCGGTCACCTGCCTGGTGCTCGAGCCGATCGAGCTCCTCGGCCGCATCGGTGCCGAAGGCGATCACCGCGTCGATGGTGTCGCCGTACTTGCGGCGCAGGTCGTAGAGCAGGCCGAGGCGCTCCTCGGCGGCGGCACGGCTGGCCGGGTCGAGCTCCACCTGGTCGGCCGCGGCGGCAACGTCCCGTGCGAGCTCCCCCGCCTCGGCGGCCAGCGCCGCCGCCCGGTCGGCGAGCGGCGAGAAGCGCTCGTCGTGGTGGCCGGCCCCGGCGAGCCCTCGCTCGACGAGCGAGAGCGCATCGGCGGCACCGCCGTCCTCGCGGAGGGCGGCGACCGCTTCGGCCGCCGATCGCGCGATCGACTCGGCGTGCTCGGCGGCACGCAGCTGCGCCTCGAGCTCGGCGTCTTCGCCGGGCCGTGGAACGGCGGTGGCGATCTCGTCGACCTGGTGACGCAGGAGCTCGACGCGTCGCGCCAGCGCGTGGGCATCGGTCACCAGCTCGGCCGCCCGTGCCACGGTCGCCCGCCACGCCCGATGCGCCTCGGCGACGGTCTGCACCCGCTCGCGATGGCCGCCGAAGCCATCGAGCAGCACCAGCTGTCGCGCCGGCTCGAGGAGGCGCTGCTGATCGTGTTGCCCGTGGATCTCGCCCAGCCGCTCCCCGAGCGCGGCCAGGCTGCCGACCGTCACGGTCCGGTCGTTCAGCCGCGCCACCGAGCGTCCATCGGCGCCGACCTCGCGTCGCACGATGGCCAGCCCGTCCCCCTCCGCCAGCACATCGGCCAGCGGATCCTCGTCGAGCGGCGGCGGGGCGTCGAAGACGGCCTCGACGCGGGCGGCATCGGCCCCGGAACGGACCTGGTCGCTGGCAGCCCGCGCGCCCAGTGCAAGTGCCACCGCGTCGACCACCAGGGACTTGCCGGCACCGGTCTCGCCGGTCAGCACCGTGAAGCCGGCGTGGAGCGTCAGCCGCACCCGCTCGACCACCGCGAGGTTCTCGACCGTCAGCTCGCGCAGCGCCATCGGTGCAGTATCCGCCCTAGTACGGCAGCAGCGACGCCTTGGTGCGCAGCAGGTCGTAGAACGGGGTGGCGCCGGTCGGCTCGATCATGCGCAGTGGCTCCGGCAGGGCGCGCACCTCCACCCGGTCGCCGACCGACATCGGCAGGTCCTCCTGGCCGTCCAGGCTGATGAGCGCCGACTCGTGCGCCTCGCGCAGCGTGAGGTGCACCTCGTGGTCCTCGCCGGCAACCACGCTGTGGAGCGGTGACAGGTACGCGGCGACGGGCGTGATCACCACGTTGCGCAGCCTCGGGTCGAGGATGGAGCCGCCCGCGCTGAAGCTGTACGCCGTAGACCCGGTCGGCGTGGCGACGACGACCGCATCGGCGAGATAGGTTGCGAGGTGGGAGCCGGAGACCTCGACCTCGAGCTGGATCATGCGAACCCGGGTGCCGCGCGCCACCACCACCTCGTTCAGGCAGGCATGGTCGTCGCTGCTACCGTCGGCGCGCACGACGCGCGCCGCGATCCGAAGTCGCTCCTCGATCGCATAGTCCCCCGCCTCGACCTGGTCGAGGGCAGCCTCCAGGCCATGGGTCTCGACCTTGGCGAGGAAGCCGATGCGTCCAAGGTTGATCCCGAGCGCCGGCACCCCGGAGCCGCCGATGGCGCGAGCGGTGCGGAGAAAGGTGCCGTCACCGCCCAGGACGCAGACGAGATCGGTAGACGCCATCTCGGCGCCGATGCGGTCACGGGCGTCACCCGGCGCATCCCATGCCTGGACGTCATGCGCTGCACACCACGCCCGTCCGCGCTCGAGGAGCTCCGGCGCGCGCTCGCTGTACGGGTTCCAGGCGAAGCCGATGCGGTTCATTCGGGCGCGTCACCGGCGTCGAGCCTCGCGACAAGGCCCTCCACCAGCGATCGGAGCTCCGCCAGCTCGGTGCCCAGGTCGGTCGGATCCCGCACGGCGGCGTAGGAACGGTCCAGGCCGGCGGCGATGAAGGCGCGCATCAGGCTGGACGGGCTGACGCCGCGAGCGTGCGCCGCCTCCTCGACGCGTGCGAGCAGCGCATCGGGCATCCGAAGGCTCACGATCTGCCGCATCGTGTCGGGCGACGGCTCGGGCGCGGCCGGTTCGACAACCTCGATGCCCTCGAAGCCGATGCCCAGCTGCTCGACCTGCGGCGTCGCCGCCCTCCGTTTCACGCCGATGATCGTAATACGCGCGTGCTACACGGCGCGCGTGCCTGCGACCGCCGCGGCGAAAGTCGTTGACTGCTGGGGGCGATCAGGGGCGGCGGGAGCGGCCGTTTCCGTGCTCGCTGACTGCTGGGGGCGATCCGCTCGGTGCGGTGACGGCGGCCTCGATCTCACGACCGATGCCACCGACCGCTCGACTCGCCCGCAGCTCCATCAGGAACTCGACGTTCCCGTCGCCGCCGGTAAGCGGCGAACGGATGACGTGCCACGGATGCAGGCCGATACCGCCGGCGCTTCCGGAAACCGTCTCGAGCACGCGGCGCCAGGTCTCCGGCTCGCGGACGACGCCGCCGCGCGGCACGTCATCGCGGCCGGCCTCGAACTGCGGCTTCACGAGCGCGACCACCCGCCCCATCGGGTCGAGGAGTTCGCGCACGGCCGGCAGCACCAGCGTCAGCGAGATGAAGCTCAGGTCGAGCGTCGCGAGCTGGATCGGCTCAGGCAGCGACCGCAGCTCACGGAGGTTCGTGCGCTCCATGCTCACCACGCGCGGATCGCGCCGCAGGCGATCGATGAGCTGGGCTCGCCCGACGTCGACGGCGTAGACCACGCGAGCGCCCCGGTCCAGGAGGACATCGGTGAATCCGCCGGTGGACGCGCCGGCGTCGAGCGCCGCGAGACCCGCGACGTCGATCGTGAAGGCGTCGAGCGCGGCCTCCAGCTTCGCGCCGGCGCGACTTGCCCAGCGTGGCTTCTCCAGCACGGCGATCGGCGCATCGGCTGCGACCATCTGGCCCGGCTTCAGCCTGCGGTTGCCGTCGAGCTCCACCTCGCCGGCGTGGATGAGTGCCTGGGCCTCGGCGCGCGACCGCGCCAGGCCACGGTCGGTGAGCAGCTGGTCGAGGCGAATACGCGCCATCGGCGAATGGTAGGCGCCCGTGCCGAGGTGGATACTGCCGCGGGGGCGAGGAGGCCCAACAATGCGGGCAATCCGGACACATGAGGATGGGGATGCCATGGATCGTCCGATATCGGTCTTGCGACTCGGCCTGGCGGCGCTGCTCGCCGGCCTTGTGGTGTTCGTCCTGCAGTTTCCGTGGGGTGGCGGCGTCGACACCGACCCGCCCACGTGCTATGGGATGTTCGCCGCCTGGACGGTCCCGTGTGGCGGATGGCCCACCGTGGCCGCCGGGGCGATCACCGCGCTCCTCGTGTGGCTCGTGCTCCTCGTCAAGGAGAACCCACGCCTGGCGTGACCGCACGCGGAAGTTGCCCGATCGGCCGATGGATGTCCGCCGTGCGTAACCAGCCGGCGGACGAGCCGATGGATGGTGCGCCGCAGCGAACATCTCGGGGCGTGACCCCGAGCGGCGGTGGGCGGTGGGTGACCGGCGATTGAGGCTCCGGCAGGTTGCCTGCAGACGACATCCGCCGCAGTGATCAGGCGGCTGGGACCTTCGAGCGTGGCTTCGCGGCGTCCGCCGACTCGAGCGCCTCGCGGACCTGCTCCAGGATCCCCGGCGCGTCGATGCGCTGCTGGCGCCGGAGGTCGTCCACGGCGCCGTGGTCCACGAATCCCTCGTTCAGCGCCACCCGGTGGAGCGGGACGCGGATGCCGGCACGGTTGAGCGCGTCGAGGACGCCGTCGCCGAAGCCACCCATCGGCGCCGACTCCTCCGCCGTGACAACGAGCCGCTTGCCGGCGGCATGCTCGGCGATGAGCGCCTCGTCCAGCGGCTTCGCCCAGCGGGCGTTGATGACGGTGGCGGCGATGTCGTCGGCGGAGAGCGCATCGGCGACCGCCAGCAGACGCTGGACGATCGGCCCGAACCCGACCAGCAGCACGCCGTCCCCGGTCCGCAGTACCTCGCCGCGGCCGATGGGCAAGGGCTCGCCCAACCGATCCGGCAAGTCCTCGCCGGCGTCCCGCGGATAGAGCAGCGCCATCGGCCCCGGATGCGCCAGCGCGGTCACGACGAGATCCCGCAGCTCCTGCTCATCCTTCGGCGACCCGATTGCCAGGCGCGGCACCGATCGCATCGCGGGCAGCATGAACATCCCCTGGTGCGAGGTGCCGTCCTCGCCCACCAGTCCGGATCGGTCCAGGCCCAGCAGTACCGGCAGGTCGTTCTGGCAGACGTCGTGCACGAGGCCGTCGAAGGCACGCTGGCTGAACGTCGAATAGAGCGCGACGACCGGACGCATGCCGCCAAGCGCCAGGCCCGCGGCCATCGTCACAGCGTGCGGCTCCGCGATCCCAACGTCGTGGAAGCGGTTCGGATAGTGATCACAGAAGCGCTGGAGCCCGGTGCCGGTCGGCATGCCCGCGGTGATGGCGGTGATGCGCTCATCGGCCTCGGCCAGCCGGACGAGCTCCTCGACGAAGGTCTGGGTGTAGGTCTTCGGCTTCTTCTTGGGCGATTTCTCGGCGGGGAGCGGCTCCTCGGTCGGGTCGACCAGGCACAGGTCGATCGGCGGCAGCGACGCGCCGTGGAAGCTCATCGCGTCCTCCTCGGCCGGCGCGTACCCGCGACCCTTGATCGTCTTCACGTGGACGACCACGGGCGCCTCGAGCTCGAACGCCGCCTCGAAGGCACGCTCCAGCTCCGGCAGATCGTGGCCGTCCAGGACGCCGATGTAGGTGAGGCCGATGTCCTCGAAGAATCCGACCTTCGCCCATGAACGCTTGAAGCCCTCCTTTGCCCAGGCCAGCGCCTCGAAGGCCGGCTTCCCCACCACCGGGATGCGCGGCAGCGCGCGCTGGGTGACCGACTTGGTCTCCTGGTAGGCGCGCGACAGCCGCAGCTTGTTCAACCGCGTCGAGAGCCCGCCGACCGATGGGCTGATGCTCATCTCGTTGTCGTTCAGCACGATCAGCATCGGATGCTTCACGTGGCCGAGGTGGTTGAGCGCCTCGAGCGTCAGGCCGGAGCCCATCGCCGCATCGCCGACGCAGACGGCGATCCGCTGCCGCCGCGCGGGATCGGTCTGGGGTCGCACGTCGCGCGCCGCCGCAAGCCCGATTCCCAGGCTGACGCCGGTCCCGGCGTGACCGCCGTCGAAGACGTCGTGCGCGCTCTCGCTCCGTCGCGGAAAGCCACCGACGCCACCCACCTGGCGAAGCGTGTCGAAGCGATCGCCCCGCCCGGTGAGCAGCTTGTGGGCGTACGCCTGGTGCCCGGTGTCCCACACGATCCGGTCACGCGGCGAGTCCATCACCCGATGGAGCGCCAGCGTCAGCTCGACCACGCCGAGCGAGCTGGCGAGGTGCCCGCCCGTCTTGTGGACGGTGCGGATCATCTTCTCGCGCAACTCGGCGGCGAGGATCTTGAGCTGGTCGCCGGTCAGGTCGCGGAGCTGGGAGGGCTCGCGAATGGTCTCGAGCAGAGTCAAGGAACGTCGCCTCGTGAAGGTCGCGGGAAGTATATGACCGATACGGAGCCCTCGCCGTTACGGACGGATCGGGCCGCCGCTCACTCCGCGTCCGGCTCGGCCCCCGTCACGCCGCGGCGGCCCAACTCGGTGATCTGCAGCTCGGCGGCCTGGAGCCGCGTCTCGCACGCCGCGTGGAGTCGCAGCGCGCGCTTGTAGAGCTCGATGCTCTCCTCCAGCCCGACGCTGCCGGCCTCGAGCGACTGGACGGTGCGCTGGAGCGCGGCGACCAGCTCGTCGAAGGGGTGCTTCGCGAGCTCCTCGTCGGTGAGCACGGC
>Ga0299913_10001177_pt1 | contig 18814 bp, 12 predicted proteins | sample RVTome_9_FD_201360 | JGI IMG/M metagenome (GOLD analysis project Ga0299913, IMG submission 201360) | Soil microbial communities from uranium-contaminated site in the Upper Colorado River Basin, Wyoming, United States - RVT155D38 (version 2) ... | reverse complement strand
GTCGCGATGGCTCGTGAGGGCGGCATCGGCGTCCTGCACCGCAACCTCTCGATCGACGAGCAGGCCCACCAGGTCGACCTGGTCAAGCGGTCCGAGTCGGGCATGGTCTCCGACCCCGTCACCATCCGGCCCGACGCCACCCTGGCCGAGCTCGACGCGCTGTGCGGGCAGTACCGCGTCTCGGGGCTGCCCGTCGTGACCGAGGACCGCACCCTGCTCGGCATCATCACCAACCGCGACCTCCTCTTCGTGCCCGCCGAGGAGTTCGAGACCCGGACCGTCCGCGAATTGATGACGCCGATGCCGCTGGTCACCGCACCGATGGGCATCTCCAGCCCCGACGCCGCTGCGCTGCTCGCCAAGCACAAGATCGAGAAGCTGCCGCTGGTCGACAGTGCCGGGCGGCTGGGCGGCCTGATCACCGTCAAGGACTTCGTCAAGTCCGAGAAGCATCCGCACGCGACCAAGGACGCCGAGGGCAGGTTGCGGGTCGCCGCCGCGGTGGGGTTCTTCGGTGACGCGTGGGAGCGGGCGACCGCCCTCGTCGACGCCGGTGTGGACGTGCTGGTGCCCGACACGGCCCACGGTCATGCCCGGCTGATGCTCGACATGGTGCGCCGGCTCAAGTCCGACCCGGCCACCCGGCACGTGCAGGTGATCGGCGGCAACGTCGCGACGCGGGCAGGCGCGCAGGCGCTGGTCGATGCCGGCGTCGACGGAGTAAAGGCAGGTGTGGGCCCTGGTTGTCTCGGGTCAGGCACCCGCATCCTGATGGCTGACGCGACGTACAAGAACATTGAGGACGTCCGCGCGGGCGACCGGGTCATCAACATGCACGGTGCACCCGTCACTGTCCTGAAGGCGTGGTGCACGGGGATCCGCGAGGTCCTGTCTCTGCGGCACACACAGTCCGGCAGACCTACATTGGCGACAGCGGACCACCGCTTCTGGCTCGGTGATCTCTCGACAATGAGTGCCTCGACTCTCACGGGTAAGGGATACGCCGCGGCATTGTCCACCCCAACTCGACTCGGGGCGTCAAAGGTGGGGTGGCGTGAGATTGGGGCCGAGATTCACGTCGTCGCACTTGCGCCGAGGCTGATCGAGTTCGAGCTGTCGGAGCACTTCCATATAGACCTGCACGACTTCGCGGTTCGACCCTCCCGATTGAAGCGCTTCCACACCGATATCAAGGATTCCTACGAGCTCGGATTCCTGTTCGGCACGTTTCTTGGCGATGGCCATGCGTTCATCAATCAGGTCAACGGGAGAGACATCGGCAACATCTCCTGGTCGTTCGGGGCCAAAGAGCAGGCGCTCGCCCAGAAGACGGCTGCGATTGTCGAAGACGTCATCGGCGTCGCTCCCACAGTGAAGCGTGTGGGAAGTTGCTGGATTGTTCGGCTCTACTCGCTGCAGTGGGCCAGATTGCTGGCTCAATTCGGAAAGCGCACGGAAAAGCACCTGCCAAGCTCCTACCTCTGTCGAAACGAGGACTACCTCACGGGCCTGCGCGAGGGGTTGCTTGTCAGCGACGGCCATGTCGAGCCAGGGGGCCGCGAGTGCTTCCGCAACACGTCGCCTCGACTTGCCGAGTTGTGGAATGTTTTGACGCTGCTGGTGAAGGGGTCGTTCCCAAGCGTTTCCGTCGAGCCGGGCAGCACCGGCGGTCTCAGCGCAGTTCTGGAGAACTGCCGAGACAGTTACCGGTCACGGCTGGACAACACGCACGCCAAGCGACACATCGGTGCGTTGCAATGCGTCAAGATTCTCTCCCGGGAAACGGTCCCAGATGCAATCCCCGTCTACGACCTTGAGGTCGATTGCCCGACGCACAGCTTCATTGCCGACAACGTGATCGTGCACAACAGCATCTGTACGACGCGCGTGGTCGCCGGCGTCGGCGTCCCGCAGATCACCGCCATCTCCGAGGTCGCCAAGGCCTGCAAGCCCGCTGGTGTCCCGGTGATCGGCGACGGTGGCCTGCAGTACTCCGGCGACATCGCGAAGGCGATCGTGGCCGGTGCCGACACGGTCATGCTCGGGTCGCTGCTGGCCGGCTGCGACGAGAGCCCCGGCGACCTGGTGTTCGTCAACGGCAAGCAGTTCAAGTCCTACCGCGGCATGGGCTCGCTCGGAGCGATGGCCTCCCGCGGCCGGGTGTCCTATTCCAAGGACCGCTACTTCCAGGCCGATGTGGGCACCGACGACAAGATCGTGCCGGAGGGCATCGAGGGCCAGGTGCCCTACCGCGGACCGTTGTCCGCCGTCGCCGGACAGCTGATCGGCGGACTACGCCAGTCGATGTTCTACGTCGGCGCCCCCACGATCGCGCAGCTGCAGGAGCGCGGGCGGTTCGTGCGGATCACCGCCGCGGGTCTCACCGAGAGCCACCCACACGACATCCAGATGACCGTCGAGGCTCCCAACTACCACTCCCGCTGAGGAGCGACGTTCTTTGACTGAGGTCGAGATCGGCAAGGGCAAACGCGGCCGTACGGCATTCTCCTTCGACGACATCGCGATCGTGCCGAGCAGGCGCACCCGCGACCCGGAGGAGGTCTCGGTGGCCTGGCAGATCGACGCCTACCGCTTCGAGATCCCGGTGCTGGCTGCGCCGATGGACTCGGTCGTCTCCCCGGAGACCGCCATCGCCATCGGTCGCTGCGGCGGGGTTGGCGTGCTCAACCTCGAGGGCCTCTGGACCCGCTACGACGACCCCATGCCGTTGCTCGACGAGGTGGCCTCGCTCGACGACACGGCGGCAACGCGGCGCATGCAGGAGATCTATGCCGAGCCGATCCGGCCCGAGCTCGTCGCGTCGCTGATCGCGAAGGTGCGCGCCGCGGGTGTCACCGTGGCCGCCGCGTTGTCACCGCAGCGCACCGCCAAGCTGTGGAAGACCGTGGTGGACGCGGGCGTCGACCTGTTCGTCATCCGCGGTACGACGGTGTCCGCCGAACACGTGTCCGGTCGGGCCGAGCCGTTGAACCTCAAGCAGTTCATCTACGAGCTCGACGTTCCGGTCATCGTCGGCGGCTGTGCCACCTACCAGGCTGCGCTGCACCTGATGCGCACCGGCGCGGCGGGAGTCCTCGTCGGCTTCGGCGGCGGTTCGTCCCACACGACCCGCACCGTTCTCGGTGTCGAGGTGCCGATGGCGTCCGCGGTCGCCGACGTGCACGCCGCCAGGCGCGACTACCTCGACGAGTCGGGTGGCCGTTACGTGCACGTGATCGCCGACGGCGGCGTGACCCGTTCTGGTGACGTGTCCAAGGCGATCGCCTGCGGCGCCGACGCGGTGATGATCGGCTCGCCGCTCGCGCGGGCGACCGACGCACCGGGCCGCGGCTTCCACTGGGGCTCGGAGGCCCACCACGGCGAGCTCCCGCGCGGCGAGCGGATGAAGGTCGGCGCCGTCGGCACGCTCGAGGAGATCCTGCTCGGCCCCTCGCGGGTGTCCGACGGGTCGATGAACTTCGTCGGCGCCCTCCGCCGCGCGATGGCCACGACCGGCTACTCCGACCTCAAGGAGTTCCAGCGGGTCGAGGTCACGGTCAGCGCCTAGCCATGGCGACCACCGTCGGCGAGCAGCGGCACGGACCGTCGAACCCCGCCGCGATCGACGCGGCCCTCGTGCAGCGGCTCGTCGGCAGCGTGACCGCGGGCGCGCGTCCCGAGCGGCACACCACCGTGGCCCCGTGGACGGGCGAGGCGCTCGCCGAGCTGCCGCTGTCCACCCCGGCCGATGTCGCCACGGCGTACGACGTCGCGCGCAGCGCACAGCAGGCGTGGGCGAGACGGTCGCTGGCCGACCGGGCCCGGGTGCTGCTGCGCTACCACGACCTGGTTCTGGAGCGACAGTCCGAGGTGCTCGACCTGATCCAGCTCGAGACCGGCAAGGCGCGCAAGCACGCGTTCGAGGAAGTCGGCGACGTCGCGATCGTGTCGCGCCACTACGGCCTGAGCGCGCAGCGCTACCTGCGGCCACGTCGCAGACCGGGGCTCATCCCGATCGCCACCCGGGTCGACGAGCTGCACCACCCGCGCGGGGTCGTCGGCATCATCTCGCCGTGGAACTACCCGCTCACCCTGGCGGTCAGCGACGCGCTGCCCGCGTTCCTGGCCGGCAACGCGGTCGTTCTCAAGCCCGACTCGCAGACCGCGTTGACCGCACTGTGGGCGCATCAGCTGCTGGTCGAAGCCGGGTTGCCGGAGGGGCTCTGGCAGATCGTCGTCGGCGACGGTCCGGTGCTCGGGCCGGCCATCGTCGATGGCGCCGACTACGTCATGTTCACCGGCTCCACCCGGGTGGGCCGCGAGATCGCCAAGCAGGCAGGGGAGCGGTTGATCGGCTGCTCGCTCGAGCTCGGCGGCAAGAACCCGTTCCTGGTCCTCGACGACGCACCACTCGGACGCGCGGCCGAGGCGGCGGTGCGGGCCTGCTTCAGCACCGCGGGGCAGCTGTGCGTCTCGATGGAGCGGATGCTGGTCGCGGAGAGCATCTACGAGGCGTTCATGGGGCGGTTCCTGCGCCGGGTCCGGGCCCTGCGGCTCGGCGCCGGGCTCGATTTCAGCGCCGACATGGGCTCGATGGTGTCCGCGCACCAGCTCGACGTGGTCAGCCGCCACGTCGAGGACGCTAGGGCCAAGGGCGCTCAGGTGCTGGCCGGCGGCCGGGCCCGGCCCGACATCGGGCCCCTGTTCTACGACCCGACCGTCCTCACCGGCACGACCAAGGAGATGGAGGTCTGCGCCGACGAGACGTTCGGGCCGGTCGTCTCGGTCTTCTCCGTCCGCGACGACGACGAGGCGGTGGCGCGGGCCAACGACTCCGACTACGGGCTCAACGCCGCGGTCTGGTCGGGCGACCTGGCCCGGGGCCGCCGCGTCGCGGCGCGGATCGAGGCGGGAACCGTCAACGTCAACGAGGCCTACGGCGCCGCCTGGGGCAGCGTCGCCGCACCCATGGGCGGCATGAAGGCCAGCGGGATCGGCCGTCGGCACGGGGTCGAGGGCATCCTGAAGTACACCGAGACCCAGACCATCGCCACCCAGCGCTTCTTCGGGATCGGTGCGCCGCCGCACGTCTCCGACGAGGCATGGACCCGGGTGTTCACCGCGGGGCTGCGGGCGATGAAGGCCGTGCGGCGAAGGTGATGACCGGCGCCGCTGCCCAGTTGCGGACGTCGCGGCACGACTACGACGTGCTTGTCGTCGGGTCGGGTTTCGGCGGGTCGGTCGCCGCGCTGCGGCTGACCGAGAAGGGCTACCGCGTCGGCGTGCTCGAGGCCGGCCGCCGGTTCGCCGACGACGATTTCGCGAAGACGTCGTGGGACGTGCGGCGGTTTCTCTGGGCGCCCAAGCTCGGGTGCTTCGGCATCCAGCGCATCGTGCGGCTCAAGGACGTCGTCGTCCTTGCCGGCGCGGGGGTAGGCGGTGGCTCGCTGAACTACGCGAACACCCTCTACGAGCCGCCGGACGCGTTCTACGACGATCCGCAGTGGCGCGAGATCACCGACTGGCGCACTGAGCTCGCGCCGCACTACGTCACCGCCAGCCGGATGCTCGGGGTGGTGACCAACCCGACGATGACCGCGAGCGACGTCGCCATGAAGGCGGTGGCCGAGGAGATGGGTGTCGGTCACACGTTCCGGCTCACCCCGGTCGGGGTGTTCTTCGGCGCGCCCGCCGGCGAGACGGTCGACGACCCCTACTTCGGCGGCGCCGGCCCGCGGCGTACCGGGTGCCTGGAGTGCGGCGCCTGCATGACGGGATGCCGGTACGGCGCGAAGAACACCCTGCCCAAGAACTACCTGTGGCTGGCCGAGCACGCCGGCGCAACCGTCCATCCGCTGACGACGGTCACCGCGGTCCGGCCGCTCGCCGACGGCTGGGCGGTCGACACCGTGCGTAGCGGAGCGTGGCGAGCGGGTCGCACCCGTCGTACGGTCACCGCCTCCCAGGTCGTCCTCGCGGCCGGGGCGCTCGGCACCCAGCGGCTGCTGCACCGGATGCGCGACGACGGGGTGCTCGACCGGCTGTCGCCGGCGCTGGGCCGGCTCACCCGCACCAACTCCGAGTCGCTCGTGGGTGCCTGGGCACGGGACCGTCGCGCCGACTACTCGCGCGGCGTCGCGATCACGTCGTCCTTCCACCCCGAGCCGGACACCCACCTCGAGCCGGTCCGCTATTCCAAGGGCTCCAACCTGATGGGGCTGCTGTCGACCGTGCTGACCGATGGCGGTGGCCGCGCGCCGCGGTGGGTGGCCTGGGTCGGCACCGCGCTGCGGCACCCCCTCGTCTTCGCGCGGTCGCTGTCGGTGCGGCACTGGTCGGAGCGCACGGTCATCGGCCTGGTCATGCAGCCGCTGGACAACTCGCTGACCGTGTCCGGGCGGCGCGGCCTGCTCGGGCGCTGGCATCTGACGACGCGGCAGGGTCACGGCGAGCCCAACCCGTCGTGGATCCCGGCCGGCAACGACGCGATCCGTCGGCTGGCCCGTCACATCGGCGGTGATCCCGGCGGCAACCTCGGCGACCTGGTCGGTGCGCCGATGACCGCCCACTTCCTCGGCGGCGCCGTGATCGGGGCAACTCCCGCCGATGGCGTCATCGACGCATGGCACCGCGTCTTCGGCTACGAAGGGCTGCACGTCGTCGACGGCGCCGCCGTCTCGGCGAACCTCGGCGTCAACCCGTCCCTGTCCATCACCGCGCAGGCCGAGCGCGCGCTGTCGTTCTGGCCCAACCTCGGTGAGTCCGACCCGCGCCCGCAGGTCGGGTCGCGCTACGGACCCGTCCCGTCGGTGCCGGCCCGCTCGCCGGCGGTGCACGTAGGCTCCGCGGGGTGACCGGATGGACAGCGCGCGACATCCCTGACCAGGCGCTGCGACGGATCATCGTCACCGGCGCCAATTCCGGGCTCGGCTTCCACACCGCCCTGGAGCTCGCGCGGCACGGCGCGACCGTCGTCATGACGGCGCGCGACAAGGAAAAGGGCGGCGAGGCCGTACGACGAGTGCGCGCCGAGGTGCCCGACGCCAAAGTTGAGCTCGGTCAGTTGGATCTCGCCGACCTGTCGTCCGTGGAGGCGTTCGCCACGGCGTACGGGAATGAACCGTTGGACGTGCTGGTGAACAACGCCGGGGTGATGGCGATCCCGCGGATGGAGACGGTCGACGGCTTCGAGATGCAGATCGGCACCAACCATTTCGGTCCGTTCGCGCTGACCGCGCTGCTGCTGCCGGCGCTCACGCAGCGCCAGGCCCCGCGAGTGGTGACGGTGAGCAGCTTCATGCACTGGTTCGGCGCGATGGACTTCGACGACCTGATGGGGGAGCGGCGCTACCAGCCATGGACCGCCTACGAGCAGTCGAAGCTGGCCAATCTGCTGTTCATGCGCGGGCTCAACCGGCGCGCGCAGGGCTCGGGGCTGGTGAGCGCCGCCGCTCACCCCGGGTTGTCCGCGACCAACCTGCAGAACGTCGCGCCGCGGATGAGGGGCGACCACGGCGGTGGCTGGCTTCCCACGGTGACCCGCGTCGTCGGCCAGAGCCCCGCGATGGGTGCATTGCCGCAGCTGCATGCCGCCACGGCCCCGGGTGTTCGCGGCGGCGACTTTTTCGGGCCACGCGGCCTCGCCGAGCAGCGGGGCCGCCCCAAGCGGGTGCGGATGAGCAAGAACGCGCGCAGTGACGAGTCGGAGCAGGCGCTCTGGGGGCGCTCCGAGGAGCTCACCGGCGTGACGTACCCGGTCCTCTGGGCCTGACCTTGTGCACGATCCGCGCCAGCCAGGCATGGGGTGGCTCGAACGGGAAGTCCGGCTTCACGTCGATCCGGGCCGGTTCGATCCGATCGATCTCCCAGCCGTCAGCAAAGATCGCCCGGATCTCATCCTGGGTAACCCGTCGCGGCCCTTCGTCGCCCGGCGTGTGCTCGGACATGCAGAGGAGATGGAGCACGCCGTTCAGCTCGAGCACCGAGGCCAGGCTCGCCGCATAGCGGCTCCGTTCCTCGTCATCGAGGACATGAAAGAGACATGAGTCGATGACCGTCGCGAACGTTCGCCCGAGCTGATCGAGAGCCAGCACGTCTCCCACCACCCACTCGGCATGCTGCTCGCGTTCGACGGCCTTGTCCCGTGCGCGGCCGATGGCTGTCGGTGCGACGTCGATGCCCAACACATCCATCCCGCGGTCGGCGAGCATGAGGGCGTTCTCCCCGGTCCCACACCCGCAGTCCAGCACCGGGGACGTGATCTCGCCGTCGTCGGCAAGCCGCACCCAGACCGCCTGCGGTCGCCCGATGTCCCACGGTGCCGTGTCGGTGAGGTACGGCGAGTCCCAGTCGTCGAAAATCACGTGAGCATCCTCGCGTGCCTGTCGGGCTTTAGGTGTGCCTCGGCTCGGGGCGGCCGGAGGCGGCGGTCAGTGCGCCGAGTGCGATGAAGACCGATCCGCTGACGAGCCGCTCGATCCGCAGCACCCGGGCCGACCGTCGCAGCGTCGATCCCAGCGTTCCGGCGGCGAGCGCCCAAACCGTGTCGGTGACCAGGCCGAGGAGCACGAACGTGGCACCGAGCACGGCGATCTGCAGCGGCACCCGACCGGCGTCGACGTCGACGAACTGCGGCAGGAACGCGAGGAAGAACAGCGCGGTCTTGGGGTTGAGCACGTTGACGACGATGCCCTGGCGGAACAGCTGCCGGCTCGGCCGCGGGACGACCACGAACGCCGAGTCGTCCTCCGCAGCCGCACGGTCACGGGTGAGGATGCGACGGAGACCGAGGCCGATCAGGTATGCCGCACCGGCGTACTTCACCACGGTGTAGGCGGTCGCCGACGACACGAGAAGCTGCGAGAGTCCGACGGTCGCGGCGAGCACATGCACCATGGAGCCGACGTGGATGCCGAGGACCGAGATCACCCCGGCGCGGCGGCCCTGGTCGAGCGACTGCGCGACGATGTAGATCACGGCGGGCCCGGGTACGACGAGCAGGGCGAGCGCCGCGACAGCGAAGACGGCGAAGCGGGACGGGTCGATCACGGTGCCGCTGCCGTCGAGCCCTCGCGCCACGACGCCCACAGCGCGGCGTACGCGCCGCCGGAGGCCATCAGCTCGTCGTGCGAGCCGAACTCCGCGACCCGCCCGTCCTCGACCACCGCCACCTTGTCGGCGTCGTGTGCGGTGTGCAGTCGGTGCGCGATCGCGATGACGGTGCGCCCGTGCAGCACGGCCGCGAGCGACCGCTCGAGGTGCCGAGCGGCCCGCGGGTCGAGCAGCGAGGTCGCCTCGTCCAGGACGAGCGTGTGCGGGTCGGCGAGCACGATCCGGGCCAGGGCGACCTGCTGGGCCTCCGCAGGCGCGAGGGCGTAGCCACCGGAGCCGACGATGGTGTCCAGGCCTGCAGGCAGCGCGTCCGCCCAGTCCAGGGCGTCCACCGCGTCCAGTGCGGCGCGGACGGCGTCGATGTCGGCGCCTGGCCGGGCCAGCACGACGTTGTCGTGCAGGGTGCCGACGAAGACGTGGTGCTCCTGGGTGACCAGCGCGACCTGCTCGCGGAGCGCTGCGGGCTCCAACGCCGAGACGTCCACGCCGCCGACGGTGACCCGGCCGCTGCGCGGCGGGTGCACACCGGCGAGCAACCGGCCGAGGGTGCTCTTGCCGGCCCCGCTCGGGCCGACGATGGCGATGCGCGACCCGGCGACGACGGAGAGGTCGATCCCGTGCAGCACGTCGTGCCCGTCGCGGTAGGAGAACCGCACGTCGTCGGCGACCAGCTCGGTCGAGGCGGGCACCTCGTCGGTGTGGGCCGGACCGGCCGGCACGTAGCCGACTCCGAGCAGCCGGGCCATCGACGCCTTGCCGATCTGCAGCTCGTCCAGCCAGGAGATGATGAGGTCGACCGGCTCGATGAGCATCTGGACGTAGAGCGCGACGGCGGTGACCTCGCCGAGGTTGACCTGGCCGTTGGAGAACAGGAAGCCGCCCGCGACGACGACGCCCACGATGGGCAGCACATAGCCGATCTCGGCGCTCGGGAACCACACCGACCGCAGCCACAGCGTGTAGCGCTCGGCGTTGATCCAGCTGCGGATGTCATCGTCGGAGCGCTCGATGCGGCGCGCCTGCAGCCCCAGCGCCTCGACCGTGCGCGCCGCCGCTGCGGACTCGCCGATGGACGTGTTGACCTCGCCGAAGGTCGCCATCTCGGCGCGGTAGCCCTCGTCGGCGCGCTTGCGGTACCACCGGGTGCCGAGCACGATCGGCGGCGCTCCGACCAGGCAGGCGGCAGCGAGCAGCGGCGACGTGACCACGGCCGCCGCGCCGATCAGCAGCACCGACAGCAGGGCCACGCTGATCTCCGGTGCGGCCTGGCGCACGGCGTACGAGAGGTTCTCGATGTCGGTGGTCGATCGGGTCACCAGGTCGCCGGTGCCGGCGCGCTCCACCGTGCCGAGCGGGAGGCGCGCGGAGTCCTCGAGGAAGTCCTCGCGCAGCTCCGCGAGCACGGTCTCGCCGAGGGCCGCGGAGCGGTAGCGGGCCCACCGGGTGAGCAATGTCTGTACGACGAGCGCGGCCGCGAAGATGAGCGCCAACCGGTCGACCGTTGCGGTGGTCATGCCGGTGCGGATGCCCTCGACGATGTCGCCGAGGACGCGCGGGCCGACCAGTCCGGCCAGCACGGCTCCTGCGTGCAGGCCGAGTGCGAGCAGCAACGGGCGACGGTGCCGGCGCACCAGGACGCCGACGTGCTCGCGCACCTGGGAAGCCGTGGCGACGGGCAGCTTGGTGCTCACAGCTCCTCGCCTCGGGTGACGAGGTCGCGGTAGACGGGGCTCTCGGTCATCAGCTGGCGGTGGGTGCCTTGCGCGCCGACGCGATCGCCCTCGACGAGGACCACGGTGTCGGCGCGGTCGAGCAGCAGCGGGCTGGTGGTGAAGACGACGGTCGCGCGTCCGTCGCGCAGGCCGCGCAGCCGCTCTGCGATGTGCACCTCGGTGTGCGCGTCGACGGCGCTGGTGGGCTCGTCGAGCACGAGGATCTCGGGGTCGGCGAGCAGCGCCCGGACCAGCGCGAGCCGCTGCCGCTGCCCGCCGGAGAGCGACCGGCCGCGCTCGGTGAGGTCGCCCTCCAGCCCGCCTTCGAGCCCGTCGATGGCGTCGTCGGCACTGGCCGCGTCGAGGACCGTCTCCAGGTCGAGCCGGCGGCCGAGGCGAGGCGGGTCGAGCGCCTCGCGCAACGGGCCACTGATCAGCACCGGGTCCTTGTCGGACACGAGCACGCGACGGCGTACCTCGTGCAGCGGGAGCCGCTGGAGCGGGACGTCGCCCAGGCGGACCTCGCCGTCGCTGTAGCGGCCGAGGCGGTCGGCGAGCGAGCTGCCCCGTTCGGGGTCTGTGCAGGCGACGGCGGTGAACGTGGCGGGCCGCACGACCAGGCCGGAGTCGACGTCGGTCAGCAGGGCGCCGGCTTTCGGGAAGGGCGCGGGGTTGGTCGGCTCGGTGATGGTCCGGTCGTGGCTGAGCAGGGACACGACGCGGCTGGCAGACACGGTGGCCGCCGCCCACTTGCGGGCGAACTCGGTGAACGTCTTGAGGGGGATGACGAGGAACGCGCTGTAGGCGTAGAAGGCGACCAGCTCGCCAGGTGTGATCCGGCCCTCCAGGGCGAAGCGGGCGCCGAGCCAGGTGACGATGACGACGAATGCGCCGGGGAGCAGCACCTGGAGCGCGTCCAGGACCGACTGCAGCGCCGCCGTCCTGGTCGCGGCCACCCGGACCTCGCCGGACGCGCGGCGGAACCGTCGTACGAACGTGTCCTCGCCGCCGAAGCCGCGCAGGACGCGCAGGCCGGAGACCGTGTCGGCCGCCATCGCGGAGGCCTGGCCGAGCATCTCGCGCTGGGCCCGCTCGCGGCGCTCGAGCGGGCGTACGAGTGGGCCGATCGCGAGCACGAGCACGGGGACGCCGATCACGACGACGGCGCCGAGGACGGGGGAGGCGACCAGGAGCAGGACCGCGACGGTGATGAACGCGACGATCGCGCCGATGAAGCGCGCCGCCATGTCGAGAACGCGGCAGATCCGCTGCATGTCGGTGCCGGTCGCGGTGGCCACCTCGCCCGCGCCGACGGCGGCGGGCAGCTCGGCGCCGAGGTTGACGACCTGGCGGGCGATGAGCTGCTGGATGCGTGAGCCGCCGATGAGGAAGTTCGCGACGGCGAACCGGTGGCGCATCAGCCCGGAGGCCGCCTGGATGAGGCCGATCGCGAGCAGGGCGCCGGCCCAGAGCCAGAGCTTGCCGCGGTCCTCGCCGGCGATGCCCTCGTCGAGGGCGCGTCCGAGCGCGAACGGCAGCACTGCCTGGGCGCCCATCCACAGGACGCCGAAGACGGTGGCGATGGCCAGCGTGCCGCGCTGCTCCCGGGCGATCCAGACGAGAAATCGGCGTCCCGAGCGCAGGTCGGGGACGCCTGGATCGGCCAGGGGGAGCGAGCGCATGACGTTGTCACGGTATGTCCTGTGGTCGCTGCGGAGCCACGCAATTGACGGGCCCTAGACTCGGAGCGTGGGCAGCCTGGGCGGGGACAGCGCTGAGAGCGACAGCACCGACACCGTCCTGGTCGTCGACTTCGGGGCGCAGTACGCCCAGCTGATCGCCCGTCGGGTACGCGAGGCGCGCGTCTACAGCGAGATCGTGCCGCACACCATGCCAGTGGCCGAGATGCTCGCGAAGCGTCCGGCGGCCATCATCCTTTCCGGCGGGCCGGCGTCGGTGTACGCCGAGGGGGCGCCGTCGGTGGACCCCGCCCTCTTCGCCGGTGGGGTGCCGGCGTTCGGCATCTGCTACGGCTTCCAGGCGATGGCGCTGGCGCTCGGCGGGACGGTCGCGCAGACCGGACTGGCCGAGTTCGGCCGCACGGCGCTGACCGTGGTGGACGAGGGCCTGCTCTTCCGCGGACTGCCGGCCGAGCAGTCTGTCTGGATGAGCCACGGTGACTCGGTGTCAGCCGCGCCGGAGGGCTTTTCGGTCACGGCGGTGAGCGACGGTGCGCCGATCGCGGCGTTCGAGGACGTCTCCCGCCGCCTCGCCGGTGTTCAGTTCCACCCTGAGGTGCTGCACACAAGGCACGGTCAGAAGGTGCTCGAGCACTTCCTGTACGACGTGGCAGGTGCCCAGCCGACCTGGACCATGACGAACGTCATCGACGAGCAGGTCGAGGCTGTGCGGGCTCAGGTGGGGGATCGGCGGGTGATCTGCGGCCTGTCCGGCGGGGTGGACTCCGCGGTCGCGGCTGCGCTGGTTCACCGGGCGGTCGGAGACCAGCTGACGTGTGTGTTCGTCGACCACGGGCTGCTGCGCAAGGGCGAGGCCGAACAGGTGGAGAACGACTACGTCGCCGCCACGGGTGTGCGGTTGAAGGTCGTGGACGCGCAGAAGCGGTTCCTGGAGGCGCTCGCCGGAGTCGTGGATCCCGAAGAGAAGCGGAAGACCATCGGCCGGGAGTTCATCCGGGTCTTCGAGGAGGCGGCCCTTGAGGTGGTGGCCGAGGCCGGCGCGCACGGGGAGTCGGTCGACTTCCTGGTGCAGGGGACTTTGTATCCGGACGTCGTCGAGTCCGGCGGGGGGAGTGGTGCGGCGAACATCAAGTCGCACCACAACGTGGGCGGGCTGCCGGAGGACCTGCAGTTCGCGCTGGTCGAGCCGCTGCGGACGTTGTTCAAGGACGAGGTACGCCGAGTCGGGCTGGAGCTCGGTCTGCCCGAGGGGATCGTCTGGCGGCAGCCTTTCCCCGGGCCGGGGCTGGGCATCCGCATCATCGGCGAAGTCACCCAGGACCGGCTGGACGTGCTGCGCGAGGCCGACTTCATCGCCCGCGAGGAGCTGAGCCGGGCCGGTCTCGACCGCGACATCTGGCAGTGCCCGGTCGTGCTGCTGGCCGAGGTGCGCTCGGTCGGGGTGCAGGGAGATGGGCGGACCTACGGCCACCCCGTCGTGCTGCGGCCGGTGTCGTCAGAGGACGCGATGACCGCGGATTGGACGCGCGTGCCCTACGACGTGCTGGCCCGGATCTCGACGCGCATCACCAACGAGGTCCGCGAGGTGAACCGGGTCGTGCTGGACGTGACGTCCAAGCCCCCCGGCACCATCGAGTGGGAGTAGATCACCCACCCTGCCTGCGGCCTGTGCGGAGGTCGGCAACCGCTACGTAGTGCCGGCCATGTGCGATCGGCGTTCGCGCGACCCGACGAACAGACCGGCACTATTCGACGTTGGTCGGTGCCCGTCACAGCGCCGCGGGTTCGGGTGTGGGTCACGATGCCACCTGCTGAGCGCATCGACGGGTACTCGACCAGGTACACGGCCACTCGTGCGCCCAGCGGCATCGACGCCTCCGCAGCGGATCACGACGGTGACCGTCGTGCTCGCCTCCGCGGAGGCGGTCGCCGGCTGAGCCGGTCAGGTCGTCTGCTTCTCGGCCTCCACCGTGATGCGCTGCCCCGGCAGGTCCACCTGCGTCGACGGCGGGATGTTGTTGTTGAGACGGAACAGGTTCCCCGGGTCGAAGCGGTCCTTCACCTGGGTCAGTCGCGTGAGATTCGTGCCGAACGCGGCCGAGCGCAGGTCGCCGCCGATCTCCTCATCACCGCTGAAGTTCAGGTAGATGCCCCGGGCCGACGGTAGCTGCGCGGCCTCGGCGACGAAGTCGCGCGTCCACTCGATGGCGCTCCGATCGTCAGCCTCGTCGATCCAGTTGCCGTCGACGCTGAGCATGTACGCCGCACTGCGGTCACCGAACGCCGACTCGTCGGCGGCGATCCGCGACGTCGCACCGCCCATCTGCGGGACGTGCACCAGCGTCAGCGGGTGCGGTCGGGCCATCGCCCGGCGCACGATCAGCTCGCAGGCCGCATCGTCGAGGTCGTCGAGATAGAGGGACTTCCAGTAGCTCCGGGTGACCCCCTTCGCGAAGAATGGGTCGAAGTTGGACTGCGCGGCGCGGTAGGGCAGCGCCATGCTCAGGTCGAAGAGCAGGTCGCCCATCTCGCGGAGCGGCTGCAGTACCCGCTCGCCCTCGTCGGGCGACCCGCAGTGCAGTGCGGCGAGGATCAGGGCGTCCTGGCCGCGGAGCTCCGGCGGCAGCGCCTCGACGTCGGGGAAGGTCCAGAACAGTGCCCGGCTGGTGGCCTCCTCCGGAGCCGTGCGAGTCCAGGCCACCCACTTCGGAAGGATCTCCGCGGCAACGGCCATCGGGTAGATCGGCGCGGCGTTGAACACGACCGGCCCCACCGGATGGGCGTCGTACTCCATCGAGACGACGACGCCGAAGTTGCCGCCGCCACCACGCAGGGCCCAGAACAGGTCCGACTCGTCCTCGGGGCTGGTACGGATCAGCCGACCGTCGGCGGTGACAACCTGGGCCGAGCGCAGGCTGTCGCAGGACAAGCCGAGCTTGCGGTGCAGCCAGCCGATGCCGCCGCCGAGAGTGATGCCGCCGATGCCGGTCGTCGAGATGATGCCGCCGGGCACGGCGAGGCCGAACGTCTGTGCTTCGCGGTCGACGTCGCCCCACGTGGCGCCGCCCTGCGCGACCACGGTCCGACCGTCGGGGTCGACCCACACGCCGTTCATCGCGCCGAGGTCGATGAGCAGTCCGCCGTCGATGCTGGAGTGGCCGGCGATGCTGTGGCCGCCGCCGCGCACAGCGACGAGCAGGCGCTCGGCGGCCGCGAGGTTGACCGCGTCGATGACGTCCGCGGTGCCGGTGCAGCGGACGACCAGACCGGGTCGCCGGTCGGCATAGAGCTCGTTGAACCCGCCGGCTCGCGCCGCCTCGTAGCCCTCGTCTCCAGGCACGACCACCTCGCCGCGGAACGTGCTACGCAGCTCGGTGAGCCGATCGTCGCCGAGGGTGACGGTTCCTCCGTCGAAGCGCGTGATGGTCGCGGGCACGGTTCCTCCCGGGTCGTGTGCGGGTCCCCGTTGTCCATCTCACCGTGCGCCGGAACCGAAGGGCCGTCAACGACGGCATTCCGGGCGAACCATGTCGGGTCGGGCGCCTCAGCCCTCGGTCGCCTCCGAACGCACTGTTCTTACGACTGGACACCGAGGGTTCAGCAGCGGCTCCCTGGCCTGCCCTGTGCGTTTGACCGGCCCCGTCCCTACCGTGGCGGAGGGGGCGAGCCCGACCAACGCACCAGCGGAGCCGCGCAGATGTGCCGCACCAGGCGCGCCACTAGCGGCGTCGTGGGCTGGATCCCACCGAGCAGCGCGTCGTCGACTTTCTTGACGGCGTCGGCATCGACGGCGCGACCATCTTGGAGATCGGTGGCGGTGCCGGTCACATTCAGCTCGAGCTGCTCCGTCGCGGAGCGGCCTCCGCCACCAACCTCGAGCTAGTCGACACGTATGACACCCAGGCTGTGCAGCTTTCCGAGCAGGCAGGGTTGAGCGATCGGATAGATCGCCAGATCGTGGACATCGCCGCCACTCCGGACGACGTGCAACCGGCAGACGTCGTCGTCCTGCATCGCGTCGTCTGCTGCTATCCCGACGCCGACCGGCTTTGGCCGCGGCCGCCGACCATACGAAGTCGCTGCTCGTGTTCAGCTACCCCCGCGCAACCCAGTCAGCCGCCCTTCGCTAGCCAGCGCCCCTGTGGCGTGTGACCTTCCCGAACTCCGGAGGCCACCTAGCGCTGCGGAGGGGCTGGCAGGGAGGCGGGCATGTCACGGCGCTGGGGGAGGTTAGCGGCCGGCAGGTGGATGTCGAAGGCGCACCCGCCGTGCACGTTGGTGACACTGATGGTGCCGCCGTGCGCTTCGACGAGACTCTTCACGATCGCCAGACCCAGGCCGCTACCGCTGCCCACGTGCGGTGTCCGGGCCGGCTCACCTCGGTAGCCGGTGTCGAACACACGCGGCAGGTCTTGCTGCGGGATGCCGTTACAGCCGTCGCGGACGGACAGCACGACCATTCCGTCGTGGGGAGTACATTGCACGGCCACCGAGCCCGCCGCTGGTGTGTGCCGCAGTCCGTTGCTGACCAGGTTGGTCAGCACGCGGACCAGATGCCGGTGGTCCGCGTCGGCGATCGGACGGCCGACGACTTCGCTGTGCAACCGGACACGGAGGCTGCGCGCGAGCGAGTCGTGCGCGCCGACCACCTCGCTCACCACCGCCTCGATGTCCACGGGCTGGGCGTGGAACTCGAGCCTGCCAGTGGTGATCCGGGAGAGCTCGAACAGGTCGGCGACCATCCGGGAGAGCCGGTCGACCTGCAGGCGGATGCGCTGGTGATAGCCCTCGACCGTCGCCTGGTCGGTCACCACCCCATCGTCCATCGCATCGATCATGGCGCGGATTGATGCCAGCGGGGCGCGCAGATCATGGCTGATCCAGGCCACCAGCTCACGGCGTCCGGACTCGATGGCGCGTTCTCGGTCGCGGGTCTCCGTCAACCGTCGGTGCCCATCGGCCAGGCGTTGGACCCGTGCCGCGAGCACCCACCCGGTCGCTGCCGCGGTCACCGCGGCAGCCGCGGTCGACGTCAGCAACACGGCAAGGACGTGACCCGAGACGATCATCAACGCGGCGGCCGCGGAGACACCGACGGTCACGACGAGCACCGGCGTGCCGACCAAGACCGCCAGTGCGGCGCGCATGGACCAGCGACGGGCTCGCCTGTTCAGCAGCAGCCAGCCGACCCCGGTGCCCAGGACAGCGACGGCCGCGGCCAGGGCGGTGACGACCAGCACGTCCTCCGGGCTGATCACGCGTGCTCCTGGACCACCGATGGGTCGAGCCGATAACCGACCCGCGGCACGGTGACAATCCGTTGCGGCTCGGCGGGGTTCGGCTCGGTCTTCTCGCGCAGGCGGCGGATGTGCACCGTGACCGTGGAGACGTCACCGAAGTCCCACCCCCACACCTGCTCGAGCAGCTGCTCACGGGTGAATGCCTGGCGCGGGTGCCGCAGGAGGAAGGCCAGCAGGTCGAACTCCCGGGTGGTCAACGCCAGTGGGTGACCGGCCAGCGAGACGTCATGGGCGGCCATGTCCAGCACCAGGGCGCCGTCCCGGAGAACCGCTGAGGCGCTCGTGAGCACCGGGGACCTGCTCCGCCGCAGAACAGCCCCGACCCGCAGCACCACCTCGCGGGGGCTGAACGGCTTGACGACGTAGTCGTCCGCCCCCAGCTCCAGACCCGCCAAGCGGTCGTTCTCCGCGCCGAGGGCTGTGAGCATGATGATCGGCACGGTGGAGGTCGCCCGCAGCCGCCGGCTCACCTCGAACCCGTCCGGCGCCGGCAGCATCACATCGAGCACCACCAACTCCGGCTCGGCGCGGGCCACCAGGTCCAGCGCGCTAAGCCCATCGTGGGCCAGCAGCACGTCGTAGCCCGCGCGGGTCAGGTAGCGAGAGAGCACGTCGGTGATGATCGGGTCGTCGTCGACGACAAGCACCCGGGCTGTCACTCCTCCATCAGAGCACCTCCCGCGGCCGGCGCGCACTGGCAATCGGCGACGTCACCGCGCCGTAAGGACCCGGTCAGACCCCCGTCATGGCCTTTCCCGCCGTCCCCGCGTTGGCTAGTCACCGACCGGAATGCGCCACACCGAAGGCGCCCCCGCGACGCACAGGAGGAGCCAATGAACATCCCCCAACGACTGGTCGCCACAGGTCTCAGCACCGGAATCGTCGCCGCCACGATCGTCGCCGGCGGCCCGGCGTCAGCCGGAGTCAGCGGCCCTGCGTTCTACGTCGACCACCAGCTCTACCGCACCGTCGCAACGCCGACCGACCTGTC
>Ga0299913_10001176_pt1 | contig 18818 bp, 10 predicted proteins | sample RVTome_9_FD_201360 | JGI IMG/M metagenome (GOLD analysis project Ga0299913, IMG submission 201360) | Soil microbial communities from uranium-contaminated site in the Upper Colorado River Basin, Wyoming, United States - RVT155D38 (version 2) ... | reverse complement strand
GTATGCGGACTCGGACGGGGACGGGATCGGGGACTTCGAGGGGCTGACGGGGCGGCTGGACTACCTGCAGAGCCTGGGGGTGAGCGCGCTGTGGCTCTTGCCTTTCTACCCCTCGCCGATGCGGGACGACGGGTACGACATCGCGGACTACAACGACGTGAACCCGGCCTACGGGGACCTCGAGTCGTTCCGGCGGTTCCTCGGGGAGGCGCACGCGCGGGGGCTCGAGGTGATCACCGAGCTGGTGATCAACCACACGTCCGACCAGCACGCCTGGTTCCAGCGGGCGCGGCGGGCCGAGCAGGGGTCGCGGGAGCGGAACTTCTACGTGTGGAGCGACGACCCCGACCGCTACCGCGAGGCGCGGATCATCTTCAAGGACTTCGAGACCTCGAACTGGTCGTGGGACCCGGTGGCCGAGCAGTACTTCTGGCACCGCTTCTACCACCACCAGCCGGACCTCAACTTCGAGGAGCCGGCGGTGCGCGAGGCGGTGTTCGAGGCGATGGACCGGTGGTTCGAGATGGGGGTCGACGGGATGCGGCTCGACGCCGTGCCCTACCTCTTCGAGGCCGAGGGGTCGAACTGCGAGAACCTGCCCGAGACGCACGGGTTCCTCAAGGAGCTGCGCGCCCACCTCGACGCGACCTTCGACCACCGCATGCTCCTCGCCGAGGCGAACCAGTGGCCGGAGGACTCGGTCGAGTACTTCGGCGACGGCGACGAGTGCCACATGGCGTTCCACTTCCCGGTGATGCCTCGGCTGTACATGGCGCTGCGGATGGAGGACCGCTTCCCGATCCTCGACATCCTCGAGCAGACGCCGGCGATCCCCGAGAGCTGCCAGTGGGCGACCTTCCTGCGCAACCACGACGAGCTGACCCTCGAGATGGTGACCGACGAGGACCGCGACTACATGTACCGGATGTACGCGGCCGACCGGCGGGCGCGGATCAACCTCGGCATCCGCCGCCGACTCGCGCCGCTCCTCGGCAACGACCGGCGGCGGATCGAGCTGATGAACGCGCTGCTCTTCTCGCTGCCGGGCGCGCCGGTCCTCTACTACGGCGACGAGATCGGGATGGGCGACAACATCTACCTCGGCGACCGCAATGGGGTGCGCACGCCGATGCAGTGGTCGTCCGACCGCAACGCCGGCTTCTCGCGCGCCAATCCGCAGAAGCTGTTCCTGCCGGTGATCGTCGATCCCGAGTACCACTACGAGGCGATCAACGTGGAGGCGCAGGAGGGTAACCCGCACTCGCTGCTCTGGTGGACGCGGCGGCTGATCGCCCTGCGCCGCCGCTACCGCGCCTTCTCGCGCGGCGAGATCGAGTTCCTGCTGCCGCGCAACCCGAAGGTGCTGGCGTTCGTGCGCACCTGGGGGGACGAGCGGATCCTCGTCGTCGCGAACCTGTCGCGCTTCGTCCAGCACGTCGAGCTCGACATGAAGGGGGCGGACGAGAGCTACGTCGGCGCGGTGCCGGTGGAGCTCTTCGGCCGACACCCGTTCCCCCGGATCGGCGAGTGGCCGTACCTGCTCACCCTGGGGCCGCACGGCTTTTACTGGTTCACGCTCGAGCGCGAGCGGGTCGAGGTCTCGGAGCGCCCGCGCGGGCGGGAGGCGGTCGCGGCCGAGCCGCCGGTGCTGGTCCACGCCGGCGACTGGCGGGAGCTGGTCGGCGGCGAGGCGTCCGAGCAGCTCGAGGCCCGGCTCGGGGAGATCCTCGCCGGCCGGCGCTGGTTCGGCGGCAAGGCGCGGGCGGTGCGCGAGGTCGAGCTGGCCGCCGCCCTGCCCGTGGCCGACGCCGAGCTCGGCGCCGACGCCCAGCTCGCGCTCGTGCGGGTCGACTACGTCGAGGGGGAGGCGGAGACGTACGCCCTCTTCGTCGCGTTCGCCGAGGGGGAGGAGGCGGAGCGGATCGAGCGCGACCGGCCGGCCACGGTCTACGCACGGGTCGGCGAGACCGGCGGCGTCCTCTACGACGCCCTGACCGAGCCGCGCTTCGCCCGCGCCCTGCTCGCCGCGATCGGGCGCGGGGCGACGTTCCGCGTCGGCGGCCGCGAGCTCGCGGGCTCGACGACCGAGGCCTTCGCACGGCTCGGCGGTGTGGACGGGACGGGCCGTGGTGCGCCCGGGGACGGCGGCGATGCAGGGACGGGCACGCTCGAGCCCCGGGTGTCAGGCGCCGAGCAGTCGAACACCTCGGTGATCTACGGCGACCGCTTCATCCTCAAGCTGTTCCGCAAGGTCGAGCCGGGGCTGAACCCCGACCTCGAGATCGGCCGCTTCCTCACCGAGGGCGGCCGGTTCGAGCACACCCCGGCGGTCGCCGGCTCGCTCGAGCTCTCCCGCGGCGCCGCCGCCCGCCGCAATGGCGAGGAGGCGCTGACGATCGGCATCCTCCAGGAGTTCGTGCCCAACGAGGGCGACGCCTGGTCGATGACCCTCGACGCGGTGGGCCGCTACTTCGAGCGGGTGCTGGCCCGGCGGTCGGAGGCCGCCTTGCCGGAGGCGGAGGTCCCCGCCGAGGGCCTCGTCACCCTCGCGGCGAGCCTGCGCGCGCACGAGGCGCGGGCCGACGCGGCGGAGCGCGCCGGCGAGGAGCTCCCCGCACCGCCGCACGACGCCGAGCTCCTCGGCACCTACCCGGGCGCCGCGGGTCTCCTCGGCCGGCGCACCGCCGAGATGCACCTCGCCCTCGCCTCGGAGCCCGGCCGTGCCGACTTCGCACCCGAGCCGTTCTCGACCCTCTACCAGCGCTCCCTCTACCAGTCGATGCGCTCGCTGACCGGCCGCTCGCTCACCCTGCTCGAGGAGCGCCGGCCGACCCTGCCGGACGACGCCGGCGAGGTCGCCGGGCGGGTGCTCGCGGCACGCGAAGGGATTCTCGGCCGGTTCGGCACGCTGCTCGACGGCCGGCTCGACGCCCAGCGCCTGCGCACCCACGGTGACTACCACCTCGGCCAGGTGCTGTGGACGGGCCGCGACTTCCTGGTGATCGACTTCGAGGGCGAGCCGGCGCGGGCCCTCTCCGAGCGGCGGATCAAGCGCTCGCCGCTGCGCGACGTGGCCGGGATGCTCCGCTCGTTCGACTACGCCGCCCACTCCGAGCTCGACCGCCAGCTCGGCGGCGGCCTGGTCTCCGAGGACGACGCGGCGCGGCTCGCCGGCTGGGCGCGCGCCTGGCAGCGGTGGAGCTCCGCGGCCTATCTCGCGAGCTACCTCGACCGCCTCGGCTGGCGCGCGGAGGAGAGCGGCGGCGGCCTGCTGCCGTCCGACCCGGACGACCTCGCGCGCCTGCTCGACGTGTTCCTGCTGGAGAAGGCACTCTACGAGCTCCGCTACGAGCTCAACAACCGTCCCGGCTGGGTCCGGCTCCCGCTCGCCGGCATCCTCCAGCTCGCCGAGGAGGCGCCGGCGGGCACCGGGCCGGCGGGCGCGGCGGCGCGAGGCGGCGCGTGACCGGCCTCTTCCGCAAGCGGCGGCGCCGAAAGAGAGAGAGCGGTCCGCCGGCCGCCGACGCTCCGGCCGCGACGCCGGCGACGCCCAACGTGCCCGCGGACGGTCCGCGCGGTGCAAACCGCCGGATCGACCGGGCGCTCCGGGACCTCGCCCGCGCCCGGGGTGTGCAGCTCGCGTATCTCGACGTGCGCGGCGAGCGGCGGACCGCCTCGACCGAGGCGCTCCTCGGCGTCCTCGCCGCGCTCGGCGAGCCGGTCGAGCGGCCGGAGGACGCGCCCGAGGCGCTCGCGGCGCTGCGTGCGCGGCGCGCCGCCGGTCGCGCCGGGCCGGTGGCTGTCGCCTGGGAGGGGCGGCCGGCGGCGGTCGGGATCCTCGTGCCCCGCACGTGTCTCGGCGGGGAGGTCGAGGCCCGGCTGGTGTTCGAGGACGGGCGGTCGCAAGCCTCGCGCCGGCGCCTCGAGCGGCTTCCCGACGCTCGGACCGAGGCCGGCCGGGCGCGGGGTGGCGAGTCGGACGGCCCGATCCGGAAGCTCCTCCCGTTGCCCCCGAGACTCCCTCGCGGCTACCACAGGTTGCACCTCGACTTCGGCGACGGGGTGCGGACCGAGACCCAGGTGATCGCCGCGCCGGAGCGCGCCTTCGTGCGTGACGACCCGCCCCGGCGCGACTGGGGCGCGTTCCTGCCGCTCTACGCGGTCCGGCGGGAGGCGGGGCGCGACTGGGGAGCGGGCGACCTCGGCGACCTCGAGGCGCTCGGCGAGTGGGTGGGGGAGCGGGGCGGGAGCGCCGTCGCCACCCTGCCGCTCCTCGCGGCGTTTCTCGGTTCGGAGGGGCGGGGCGAGGAGGCGGTGCCGTTCGAGCCCGGCCCGTACGCCCCGGCGAGCCGGCTGGCCTGGAACGAGGTCTACCTCGACCCGGAGCGGCTGCCCGAGCTGGCGCGGGCGCCGGGGGCGCGTAAGCTGCTCGCCGACGACGGCTTCGCGGCAGAGCTCGAGGAGCTGGCGTCCGGCCGGCTCGTCGACTGGGCCGGGGTCGCGGCGGCGAAGCGCCGGGTCCTCGAGCCGCTCGCCGAGGCCTTCTTCTTCGATCCCGAGGAGGCGCGCCGGGCCGCCTACGACGAGCTCGTCCGCCGGCGGCCCGAGCTCGCCGAGTACGCCGCCTTCCGCGCCGCGGGGGAGCGCTTCGGCGCCCCCTGGCCGGATTGGCCACACCGGCAGCGTGGCGGCGACCTCGGCGAGGGCGACCGGGACGAGACGGCGCGCCGCTACCACCTGTACTGTCAGTTCGCCTGCGAGGAAGAAATGCGCCGCGCCTCCGGGGCGCTGGCGCCGCTCGGCACCGGCCTCTACCTCGACCTGCCGCTCGGCGTCCACCCGGCGTCCTTCGACGCCTGGCGGTGGCGCGACCTGTTCGCCGCCGGCGCCTCGGCCGGCTCGCCGCCGGACCCGTTCTTCAGCCAGGGCCAGAGCTGGGGCTTTCACCCGATCGACCGCGAGCGCTCGCGCGAGGAGGGGCACCGCTACTGGATCGCCGCGCTTCGCCACAGCCTGCGGCACGCCGGGATGCTGCGGATCGACCACGTGATGCAGCTCCACCGGCTGTTCTGGGTGCCGGCCGGGGCCGACGCGCGGGACGGGGCGTACGTCCGCTACCCGGAGGAGGAGCTCTACGCGATCCTCTGCCTGGAGAGCCACCGCTTCGGCACCGAGATCGTCGGCGAGAACCTCGGCACCGTGCCCGAGCGGGTGAACCGGGCGATGGACCGGCACGCGATCCACGGGATGTTCATCCTGCCGTGGGAGGTCGAGCGGGACGAGGGGGTGGCGCGGCTCCACCGGCCGGCCCCGCCGAGCGTGGTGGCGAGCGTCGGCACCCACGACATGCCGACCTTCCGCGGCTTCTGGGAGGCGCTCGACGTCGACGACCGGGTCGAGCTCGGCTGGCTCGGCGAGGACGAGGCGGGGCGCGAGCGCTACCTGCGGCAGCAGGAGCGCGGTACCTGGCGGGCGCGGCTGGCGGCGGCCGGCCGGCTGTCGACGCGCGAGGCCGACGACCCGGTCGCGGTCCATGCCGCGGCCCTCGAGTCGATGGGCGAGAGCGACGCGAGGCTGGTCCTGGTGGCCCTCGAGGACCTGTGGGGGGAGACCGAGCCCCAGAACGTGCCCGGCACCTGGCGCGAGCGGCCGAACTGGCGGCATCGGGCCGCACGAACCCTGGAGGCGGCGGCGGCCGATACCCGAGTGCAGAAGACGCTGGCGCGGCTCGCCGCGGCGCGGCGGCGCGGTACGGTGGAGGGTGGGGAGGCGGAGCGCAACGAGAGTGTCAGCGAAGAGTACGACGGAAGGAAAACGATCAGCGAAGAGAGAACAGCTCACGACGGGAGCAGCCGTATGACCACCCGAGACACCACGATCGACGAGCCGACGACCACGACGACGACGAGCGTCGAGGAGGAAAACGCCCGCGACGTTACCGCGGAAGCGTCCGCGGAGCGGACCGAGACGCCGCGCCCGGACGAGCTGCCCCACCCGGAGCCGGACACGGCCGCCGAGTCCGTCGCGGTGACGACCGTCGAGGAGCCGCCCGCCGCCGGCGACGTGGGCGAGGTGGCGGAGCTCGATGCCGCGGCGAGCCTCCTCTCCGACGAGGACGTCTACCTCTTCAACGAGGGCCGGCACTTCCAGCTCTACGAGAAGCTCGGTGCGCACCCCCATGCGATCGACGGCCGGGAGGGCTACGCCTTCGCGGTCTGGGCGCCGGAGGCGGAGCGGGTGAGCGTGATCGGCGACTTCAACGGCTGGGACCGCGACGCCCACCCGCTCGTGCCTCGCGGCGGATCGGGGATCTGGGAGGGGTTCCTGCCCGGCGTGCCGAGAGGGGCCAACTACAAGTTCCACGTCGCGTCGCGCCACGGCGGCTACCGGGTGGACAAGGCGGACCCGTTCGCCGTGCGTAGCGAGGTGCCGCCGAAGACCGGCTCGGTGCTGTGGGACCTCGACTACGAGTGGGGAGACGAGGAGTGGATGGCCGGGCGGAAGGCGCGAGCGGCGCTCGACGCGCCGGTGTCGATCTACGAGGTCCACCTCGGCTCGTGGCGGCGGGTGCCCGAGGAGGGGAACCGGCCGCTCTCCTACCGGGAGATCGCCGAGCCGCTCGCCCGCCACGTCCGCGACCACGGCTTCACCCACGTCGAGCTGCTGCCGGTGATGGAGCACCCGTTCTACGGCTCGTGGGGCTACCAGACGACCGGCTACTTCGCGCCGACCGCGCGCTACGGCACGCCGCAGGATCTGATGTACATGATCGACGTGCTCCACCGCGAGGGGATCGGGGTGATCCTCGACTGGGTGCCGTCCCACTTCCCGTCCGACGAGCACGCCCTGGGCTACTTCGACGGCACGCACCTCTTCGAGCACGCCGACCCGCGCCTCGGCTACCACCCCGACTGGAACAGCTTCATCTTCAACTACGGCCGCCACGAGGTGCGGAGCTTCCTGATCTCCTCGGCGCTCTTCTGGCTCGACCGCTACCACGCCGACGGCCTGCGCGTCGACGCCGTCGCCTCGATGCTCTACCGCGACTACTCGCGGCGGGAGGGGGAGTGGATCGCCAACGTCCACGGCGGGCGCGAGAACCTCGAGGCGATCGAGCTCCTGCGCCAGCTCAACGCCGCGGTCTACGAGCACCACCCCGACGTCCAGACGTTCGCCGAGGAGTCGACCGCCTGGCCGATGGTCTCGCACCCCACCTACGTCGGCGGTCTCGGCTTCGGCTACAAGTGGGACATGGGGTGGATGCACGACACCCTGAAGTACATGGCCGAGGACCCGATCCACCGCAAGTACCACCAGGGCCGGCTGACCTTCCGGTCGGTCTACGCCTTCTCCGAGAGCTTCGCCATGCCGCTGTCCCACGACGAGGTGGTCCACGGCAAGGGCTCGCTGCTCGGCAAGATGCCCGGCGACGACTGGCAGAAACGCGCCAACCTGCGCCTGCTCTACGGCTACCAGTGGACCCAGCCCGGCAAGAAGCTCCTGTTCATGGGCGGCGAGCTCGCCCAGGGCCGCGAGTGGTCCCACGAGTCGAGCCTCGACTGGCACCTGCTTGACGAGCCGGCCCACGCCGCCGTCGCCCGCTGGATCGGCGACCTCAACCGCGTCTACCGCGACGAGCCCGCCCTCCACGAGCTCGACTGCGACCCGGCCGGCTTCGAGTGGGTCGACGCCTCGGACGCCGAGCACAGCGTCCTCGCCTACCTCCGCCGCGGCTCCTCGACCGACGACTGGCTCCTGTGCGCCTTCAACTTCACCCCGGTCCCGCGCCCGAACTACCGCCTGGGCGTGCCGCGCGGCGGCCGCTGGACCGAGATCCTCAACTCCGACGCCCCCGACTACGGCGGCTCGGGCCAGGGCAACTTCGGCGGCGTCGACGCGAGCCCGACCCCGCTCCACGGGCGGTCGCACGCGGTGACGGTGGCCCTCCCGCCGCTCGGGATGGTGGTGCTGAAGGCGCCGTGACCTCCCCGATGGCGCCTCCTACGGGCAGGTCACGGGTTGCGCGACATCGTGGTCCTTCCTTCGAGGCCCGGCCGTCGACGCGCACCTTCCTCTTCACTCCAGCGGCGCCGGCCGGGCGATGAACGTGCCTTGCGCGGCCGCTCCGGCTTCCGCTGGGGCCGCCTACTGGTCCACGTCCGGCAGGGTGCAGTTGGCCTCCTCCTGGCCGATCGCGTTCGGGCAGAGGGCGACCGACCAGAGGAAGTCGAGGGGGAGGTAGCTGCGCTGCAGCGGATCGAACGAGGCGAAGTACCAGTCGGGGTCGGGCGTGCCGTGGTCGCTCTGGCCGTGCTGGTCGAAGACCGACAGGTGCCCCTTGCCGGTCGCGTCGGTCGTCGCGCGGGCGTGGCAGGTCATGCAGCTCGCGGTGGTCTGGAAGCCGAATTCGGTGACCGAGTTGCCGACGACGATCGGGCGGCCGGTCGGGTCGGTGAAGTCGACCTGGGCGCCGTCGAGGCGGTAGTTCGAGTAGACCGAGACGTCGAGGCCGTTCTCCTCGAAGACGGCGGCGAGCTCGGGGCTGGTCTTCCCGTCGCGCAGGCCGAAGCGGTCCTGGGCCCGCAGGTACTTGTCGTAGCAAGGGTTCGCGGCGTGCTCGAAGGTGGCCCAGATCCAGTTCGGGACCTCTTTCGACAGGACGTGCATCGCGACGAGGCCCCAGAGCTGGCCCGACGAGTCGGTCGCGGTGACGTAGGCGCCACGGCGGGCGGCGTCGATCGGGACCCAGTTGGCCTTGATCTCCCGGGAGTCGGTCGGAAAGTTGACCAGGAAGCCGTCCGCGAACGCCTTCGCCTTCCCCTCGACGTACCAGAGGTCGTTCTCGATCACGTAGTCGAAGGTCTGGCGGTTGATCCGGGTCTCCTCGTTCTGCGCGTCGTGGAGCGCGGTGCAGGGGTCGGTAAGCTCGACCAGGGCGGCGGTGGGCCCGGGGGTGGTGGCGCGGATCCGCTGCTGGACGGAGGGCCGGACGCGGAGCGCGGGCTCGGGCCCGGCGATCTCCTCCCAGGTCGGCGGGTTCGCCGGGTCGGGGTCGGGCGGGTAGACCTCCGCCTGCTCGGGCCAGGTGCGCCAGAACGGCTGCCCGACGACGGGACGGTTGATCTCCGAGAAGATCCGCCACGCCGTCTCGTCGGGCCGCTGGACGGTCGGGTCGGTGATCGGCCCGACCTGCGGCGGCGGCTCGACGGCGCAGACGTTCTCGGGGTCGAACGCGGGCCCCTCGACGCTGGGCACGGGGCTGCCGCAGGGCCCGGCGCCGTCCTCGGCGGCGCGGGCGAGGCCGAATCCGAAGGCGAGCAGGCCGGTGAGGGCGGCGGCCAGGACGGCGAGCGAGACGCGGTTCGAGCGCATGGTCCTCCTCCTCGAGGTCGGGCGCCGGGGTCGGCCCCCGGCGCGGTTCCTTCTTCGCTTCCGTGAGGGATGTCTGCGGAAACGTACCGCCTGGCCGGCCGGCGGTCAAGCGGCGCCGGGAACGGACCTTGCTGGAGAGGGGGCGACGACGCCGGCAAAGGTCCCCTCCGAGCTGAAGGTCCCGACGTGGAGCTCGTAGAAGACCAGCTCAGTGCTCGTACGGCGGGCCGGCGGGGCTCCGGCGACTGGTCGACGCGGCGCACCGGCGCGGGCTCGCGGTGTTTCTCGGCGGCTCGACGAGCTGGAGCACCGCGAGGCCGAGGACCGGACCCTACCGCTCCCGGAGGACGCTCCCTCGCACTGGCGCGACGCACTGAGCGGCGACGAGCTCCGGGCGGAGGGCGGCCGGCTCGGCGGGGACGACCTGTTCCGGTCCCTCCCGGCCGCGCTCCTGGTGTCGCCCGGGTAGACCCCGCCCGGCGGCGGGACCTGGAGCTCGATCGTCGCCGGCACCTCGGCGAGGTCGTCGGCGGAGGCGCGTGCGCGGTGGGCGGCGTCGCGGCGCCAGGCCGCCGCCAGCTCTTCGAGGCGATCGCCGAGGTCGGTACGCGCCCGCCCGAGCGCCTCCGCCGCCCCCGGCGTCAGGTCGCCGAACCGCTCCGCGAGGTCGAGCCAGGTCCCCAGCCGGTCGAGGAGGTGGCGGGTACCGTCGAGAGCGCGGAGAGCCCGCCGGTCTCGGGGCTCGCGGCAGGCGCAGGCGAGCCGGGCGAGAGCGGAGGCGGCGACCTCGCGGAGGAGCCGGCCCACCTCGCGGCCGGACTCGCCCTCGATCGCCGCGGTCGCCGCCACCGTCTCGCGGAGCAGCCGGTCGGCCACCGCCAGCGCGGCCCGCCGGGCCTCCAGGCTCCGGTCGCGGGTCGTCGGTCGTTGCGTCGTTCGCTCGTATCGGTCGGGTCGTTCCATTCCACCTCCTCTCCGGAGAGGGAGACGCGGAGCGGTGGACGGATCGCTCAGCGCCCCCGCAGCAGGCCCCAGCCGAGCGCCGCCGCCGCGGCGGCGAGGAGCGCCGGGACGAGCGGGTCGGCCGCCTCGGCGGCGCGCAGGATCGCTGCGGCGACGAGGGCGCCCGCGGAGACGACCGACCAGGACAGCCGGTGGACGCTCCGCTCGAGCCTCTCGATCGGCCGCCGGGCCTCGGGCGGCAGGCCGAGCTGGACGGTGAGCTGGCCGCGCTCGGCGCGGGTCAGGACGCGCTCGACGCGCTGCGGCAGGCGGGTCGCGGTGCGCGCCTGGGCCGCCAGCTCGCGGGCGAGCCCGGCGAGGCCCGGCGCCAGCTCGGCGGCGGCGAGCTCCTCGGCGAAGGGGAGGGTCTCGGCCCACGGGTCGAACTCGGGGTCGAGGCTGGTCGCCATCCCCGAGAGCAGCCCGACCGCCCGGCTGACGAAGAGCAGGTCGACCTGGACCTGGAAGGGGAGCTCGAAGAGGAGGTCGCGGTACTCGCGGAGGAAGTAGCGGGCCTCGGCCATCGCCACCTCGCGCAGCTCGCCGATCCGCACCCCCCAAAGGCGCTGGAAGAGGTCTTCGTGGATCTCGACCAGCCGGCGGTGGTCGGCGCCCGGCAGGAGCACCCCGGCCGCGGCGTAGGCGGCGACCAGCCGCTCGGCGTCGCGGCTGCCGAGGGCGAAGAGGTACTCGCGCAGGGCGCCGCGCAGCCGCGGGGGGACGGTGGCGACCATCCCGAAATCGACGAAGACGAGCCGGAACGGGCGGCCGGCAGGCTCGCCCTCCTCGCCGCGCTCGCCCGCGGCGGCGTCGGCACCGCCGTCCGACGCCCGCTCGGCCCACGGCAGCGGCTCGACGAACAGGTTGCCGGGGTGGGGGTCGGCATGGACGAAGTCGTGGACGAAGATCTGCCGCATGTAGGTCCGGTAGAGCGTCTTGGCGACCTCGGCGCGGGAGATCCCGGCGGCCTCGATCCCGGCGTGGTCGGCGATCTTGAGGAAGGCGACGTTCTCGAGCGTCAGCGTCCGCGCCGCGCTCCACGGCCAGTGGACCCTCGGCACGCGCACCCGCGGGTCGTCGGCGAAGTCGCGCGCGAAGCGCTCGGCGTTGCGCCCCTCGGCGGCCATGTCGAGCTCGGCCCGGGTGGTCGCGCCGACCTCGGCGGCGAGCCGGTCGAGGTCCACCCGCCGGCGCAGCCGCTTCCACGGCTTGAGCCAGCGGACGGCGAGCCCGAGCGCCGCGAGGTCGGTCTCGACCAGGACGTCGATCCCCGGCCGGAGGACCTTGACGACGACCTCCCCGCCCGGCTCCGGACCGTGGCCGGCGAGCCGGGCGGCGTGCACCTGGGCGAGCGACGCCGCGCCGAGCGGTTCGGGGTCGAAGCGGGCGAAGAGCTCGGCGAGCGGCCGTCCGAAGTCTTCCTCGACCTGGGCGAGGATCTCCGCCAGCGGGGCGGGCGGGACCTCGTCCTGGAGGCCGGCGAGCTCGCCGATCACCTCGGGCGGCAGGAGGTCGACGCGGATCGACAGGAACTGGCCGAGCTTGATCAGCACCCCGCCGAGCTCGACCGCGAGCGCCCGGTAGCGCCGCGCGACCGCCGACCAGCGGGCGAGCGGGTCGCGGCGCAGCCGGCGCAGCAGCGGCTGCTGGAGGACGACGTCGTGCCAGAAGGCCTGGAGCAGGGTGCGGGCGAGGAACCGGCGCAGCTTGCGGTAGCGGTGCGGGTCGATCGCCGCCCGGCCGCCGTCGCCCGCCGCGGCGACCTCGGGCGGCACGGCGGGCCGCGGGCCGGCCGACGGGTTCGGACCCTGCATCCCGGGAGTCTACCGGCCCGGGAAGGCCGAACCGGCCGGTGCGGCGGCTCTACAATGACGGCCGAGGAGAGCGATGAGACCGACCCGAATCCCCCCGCGGCCCGGCCCGGACGAACCCGCCGCCGGGCCCACCCCCTGACGCCGTGCGGTTCCGGGTCGTCAGCTACAACATCCACCGATGCATCGGGGTCGACCGGCGCTTCCGGCCCGACCGGGTGGTCGAGATCCTCCGCCACCACGACGGCGACGTGGTGCTGCTCCAGGAGGTCGACGAGGGGGTGCCCCGCTCGCGCGAGCTGAACCTCGCGCGAGAGATCGCCGAGGCGGCCGGCTACCCGTACTTCGCGCTCGGGCACAACGTCACCCTGCGCAAGGGCCGCTACGGCAACGCCACCCTTTCGCGCTTTCCGATCAGCCGGGAGCGCAACATCGACCTGACGATCGGCCGCAAGAAGCGGCGCGGCTGCCAACACACCACCCTCTGGCTGCCCGACGGCGAGGCGTCGCCCGAGGAGGGGACGCGGCTCGAGGTGTTCAATCTCCACCTCGGGCTCTCCGCCCGCGAGCGCGCCAAGCAGGTCGGGCTGCTGGTGCGCAGCGACGAGCTCGACGCCCTCGACGAGGGGCAGCCGTGCCTGGTCGGCGGCGACTTCAACGACTGGCGGTCGCTCTTGCGCCCGATTTTCACCGAGGTCTTCGGGTTCGCCAACGCGACCGACCTCAAGGGGCGGTGGAACCAGGTGATCCGCACCTACCCGTCGTTCTCGCCCCGCGGCGGGCTCGACCGCATCTACTACCGCGGCGGGATCCGCATGCTGGCGGTGCGGCGCTGCCGGCTGCAGCTCTCGCGGGTGGCGAGCGACCACCTGCCGGTGATCACCGACTTCGCGCTCGCAACCGGCGGCCCGGCGAGCTAACTGACTGCGATGCAAGCTGTTGCGCAACCGCCCGGCGCGCCGCACCGGGTCGGCGGTGCGCTATATTTCGCCGGCGATGCAACGTCCGGCGGTCCTTCTCGTCGAGCCGGAGGCGGAGCTCCGCCGGGAGCTCGCCCGCGGCCTCTCGCGCTACCAGTACGAGATCATCCCGGCGGTCGACGCGGAGGAAGGGCTCCGCTTCGCCGCCGGCCTGGGGCCGAGCGTGGTGGTGGCCGACGCGCGCCTGCCCGGCTTCGGCGACGCGGCGGTCCTCGAGCGCTGGCTCGACGGCCCGACCGCCCTGCCGAAGGCCCTGGTGCTGCTCGCCCGCGAGCCGCTCGACGACTCGGCGCTCCCCGAGGCGGTGCGGGTGCTGCCAGCGGCCGACCTCGGCGGCGAGGAGCTCGTGCGCAAGGTCCGGCTCGTGCTGCTCGGGCGCCAGCTCGGGGTGGACGCGGACCCCGAGGTCGAGAGCCTGGTCGGCGACCTCGAGCAGTCGCCGCCGCTCGAGCTCGTCCGGGCGCTTCACGAGGCACGGTTCACCGGGCGGCTGGAGCTCGACCGGGCCGGCGAGCGGGCGGAGATCCGGCTCGTCGACGGGCAGGTCGTCGGCGCCCTCGCCGAGCGCCGCTCCGGCCGCCGGGTCGCTGGGCTCAAGGCCTTCTGCCGGCTCGGGCGCCGGCGGCAGGGCCCGTTCCACCTCCGCCTCGGCGTCGACGGCGCGCCGCTGCCGGCCGAGGCCGCGGTCGCCGACAGGGTCGAGGACCTGGTGATCCGTGCGGTCGAGGACGCCTCGGCGGGCGAGCTGCCGAGCCCGCGCAGCCGCCTCCACCTCGAGCTCGGGCCGGCCTTCTTCGGGGCGACCTTCTCGCCGCTCGAGCAGCGGGTGCTCCAGGAGATCCAGCGCCGGCCGACCGCGGCCGCGGTGTTCGACGCGCTGGCGGAGACCGACGGCGAGGTGCTCGCGGCCCTGTCCGGGCTGGTCGAGCGCGGGGCGGTTCGGATCGACGAGCCGGAGGCGAGCCTCTACGTGGTCACCGACTCGACCGCCGACCTGCCGGCCGAGCTGGCACGCAGCCACGGGATCCACGTCGTCCCCCTCGCCGTCCACTTCGGTGACGAGGTCCGCCACGACGGCGTGGACCTGACGCCGAAGAGCTTCTACGAGAAGCTGGCGGCAGGCCGGGTGCACCCGTCGACCTCGCCGCCCGAGCCGGAGGACTTCCTGGCCCGCTACCGCGAGCTCCTGGCGCGGCGGGACGTGGTGTCGATCCACATCTCGGAGAAGATGTCGCAGACCGTCGTCCACGCGCGGCAGGCGGCCGAGGAGGCGGGGACCGCCGCCCGGCCCGAGGATCCGGACGCCTCGATCGAGGTCGTCGACAGCGGTCTCGTCAGCCTGGCGCTCGGGCTGGTCGCGCTCTTCGCCGCCCGGCTCGCGGCCCGCGGCCTCGACGCGGTCGAGGTCGCCCGGCGGGTCGAAGAGCTCAAGGGGCGGACGAGCGCGCTCTTCGTCGTCGACACGCTCGAGTACCTGCGCAAGGGGGGGCGGATCGGCGCGGCGCGGGCGCTCCTCGGCTCGCTGCTCGGGATCAAGCCGATCCTCGGGATCGGCGACGGGCAGGTCGTGCCGGTCGACAAGGTGCGCGGCCGGCGGGCCGCCCATCCGCGCATCCTCGAGCTCCTCGCCGAGCGGGCGGACCCGGAGCGGCCGATCGTCGCGGCGATCGCGCACGCCAACGCCCCGGTGTGGGCGGACCGGCTGCGCGGCCTCGTCGAAGCCCGCTTCCCGGTCGCCGAGATGATCGTCGCCGAGATCGGTCCGACCGTCGGGGTCCACGGCGGGCCGGGAACGGTGGGCGTCGCCTGGCTCCAGCCGACCGCCGACGAGCTGCCGCTGCTCGCGCCGCTCGGCGAAACGTCGTAGAATCGCGCCAGGACTCGCAAGACCGCTTCACCGCAGGCGTCCTGCGCCGCCCGCCGCCCGGCCCGCCGGCCTCTCCGCCGACGGGCTCTCGGCACCACGACCGCCGGACGGCCGCGGGCTCTCTCGACGGAGCTCTCCCCGCACGCGCCGCGTGCGCTCCCGTCCGAAGCCACCGAGGGGAAGGAGCACCCGATGTCGGACCGCAGATACCGCCAGCGCGGCTACCGCGACGACGACCGCGACCGCGAGCGGCGCGACCGCAAGCAGCAGCAGCTCCCGCCGCGCCGGGAAGGTCCGCGGGGGCGTGGCCTGGGGGCGCCCACGTCCGCCGTGTTCCGCTGCTCCGACTGCGGCCGGCGGGTCCCCGTCGCCGCCGCGGTCGAGCTCGACGCGGTCTGCCCGGGCTGCGGCGCCGACCTCCACGCCTGCGTGAACTGCACCCACTTCGACCCGTCGGCCCGCTGGCAATGCCGGCAGGACATCACGCAACCGGTACCGAAGAAGCGCAAGCGCAACGAGTGCGCGCTGTTCGAGCCGAAGCAGGTCATGGAGTTCGAGTCGGACGCCGGCGCCAAGAGCCCGGAGGAGGCTCGCGCCGCCTTCGACGACCTGTTCGGCAACCTGTAGCCGGGGCCGGGGAGGATCCCGACCCCGACCGCGGCTCACTCCATCGGGGCGGCGGGGTCGAGCAGGTCCTCGCCGCCCGGCCCGGTGCGGTCGGCGGCGACCTCGCGCTCGAGGTGGGTGTCGCGCGAGATGTCGAGCTCGAGCTCGACGGTCTCCGCGGCGGGACGGGACGGGGCGGGGGAGGCCGCGGCCTCCTCGGCGGGCCGCGGCCGCTCCTCGCCCTCGGCCCCCGCGCCCGTCCGGACCTCGAGCTCGCGGACCCGCAGGTCGTAGATCGGTTCCGGCATGCCGATCCCGGCGGCGTCGAACGCCTCCTTGACCACCCGGATCGCCTCGCCGCGCACCTTCGCCCACTCCGCCCGCCGCTGGTCCATCCAGCCGAACAGGTGGAGGACGACGTTCGACTCGCCGAGCTCGACGACCCAGCCGTGCGGGGGCGGGTCGTCGAGCACCCCCTCCATCCGGTCGAGGGTGCCGACCGCGAGCTCGATGGCCGCGGCGAGGTCGGTCGCCACGTCCACGCCGACCCGGAAATCGAAGCGGCGGCGCGGGTTGCGGCTGTAGTTGAGGATCGTCCCCTTGAACACGTCGGCGTTCGGGATGCGAACGTGATTGCCCTCCAGGGTCATCAGGATGGTCGCCCGCGAGGTCAGCCGCACGACCCGCCCCTCTTGCCCCTCGATGACCACGTGGTCGTTGGGCAGGAACGGCTGGCGGACCGAGAGCAGGACGCTCGCGATGTAGTTCTCGACGAGGTCGCGCAAGGCGAAGCCCAGGGCCAGGCCGGCGAGGCCCGCGGCGCCGGCGACCGCGGCGACGAGCGCGGTGGCGTCGAGCGTCTCGAGCGCCAGGATCGCACCGGCGAGGACGAGGAGCGCGCGGACCGCCTGCCGCAGCAGGTCGCGCAGGAAGCGGTTGGGCGCCAGCCGCTCGTACGGCTGCCGCCACCTCCCGACCCAGCGGGCGAGCAGCGCGAAGGCGAGGAAGATCGCCAGCGCCACGCCGAGGAGCGGCAGGGCGGCGGCGATCCCCCACAGCCGCTCGCGCAGGTTCGCGAAGGCCGGCGCGAGCCGCCGCTCGACGTCGCGCACCTCGGCGATCCGCTCCTCGACCTCGACGACGCCGCGGAGCTGCCGCGCGATCCGCACCGCCCGCTCCCGATCGGCCGACGACAGCGCCTCGCCCGACAGCACGACCACGCCCGAGCGCACCTCGGGCTCGATCCCCTCGAGCCCGGCGACCGTGGAGTAGATCTCGCGCAACCGCTCCTCGATCTCCAGGTCGTCTTCGGGGGTAGCCTCGGCCTCGACCGTGCCCGGCGCCGGCCCGGCCGCCTCCTCGGCCGCCTCGCCCGCACCGGACAGGCCCGGGATCTCCTGGGCGGCCGCGGGGGTGGCGAGGAGCAGGCCGGCGACGAGGAGGGGCGCGAGCACTGCACGGCGGGGAGAGGGCGGGACGTCCGGCATGACGCCCGGACTCTAGCGGACGCCCGCCTGCTTGTACCCAAGGGGTTTGCCGGTCTATACTTCGAGGGATACATCTAAAGCTCTACTTGAACTCTCTCGGGACGAAGGGACGGGGATGGGATCGGGTAAGACCGGTGGCGGCGGGCTGACCAAGGCGGACCTCGTCGACGTGGTCTACGACCGGCACGGCGCGCTGACCAGGGACGAGGCTGCGGAGATCGTCGAGGCGATCTTCGGCACCGTGAAGACGACCCTCGGCCACGGCCGGGCGGTGCGGATCAAGAACTTCGGCGTCTTCGAGGTCGCCGACCGGGCCGGCCGGATGGGCGTCAACCCGGCGAGCGGGAAGAAGATGTTCATCCCGCCGCACAGGGGGCTGTCGTTCCGGCCCGCGGCGCGGCTCAGGAAGCAGGTCGCCGGGCGGAAGCGGCGGCGGCCCGAGGCCACGGCGGACGGCCCGCCGGCGCCGAGGAACAACTGAGGCGGCGCGCGGGCGCCCGCGCCGGGCGCGCGCCGGGCACCCGCGGCGGACGGTAGAGGCTCGTGGCCGAGACGACAGACGACAAGATCTACTACAAGATCGGCGAGGCCTGCAGAGTCCTCGACATCCAGCCCTACGTCCTGCGCTACTGGGAGACCGAGTTCCCCTCCCTCGCCCCGTCGAAGAGCCGGTCCGGCCAGCGTGTCTACACCGAGCGCGAGCTCGCCGTCATCCGCCGCATCAAGGAGCTCCTCTACGACGAGGGCTACACGATCGCCGGCGCCAAGAAGCGCCTCGAGGCCGAGCTCGAAGGCGACGGCGAACCGGGCGGCGAGGAGGCCGTCGAGGCCGCCGGCGACCCGCAGGCCGAGCAGCGCGTCGCGGACCTCCGCCGCGGCATCGAACGAGCCCTCGCCGAGGCTCGTGAGCTCCTCACCCTGCTCGACGGCGACGGCTCCCGCGAGCCCGAGGACTGACCCCCCGGGCGGCCCGTCCGCCCCCGACCGATCTGGTATATTCACCCGTCCGGTCGGGACGTGGCGCAGTCTGGTAGCGTACCTGAATGGGGTTCAGGGGGTCGCGGGTTCGAATCCCGCCGTCCCGACCACTTCCCTTCCTCCCCGCCGCGGCTCGGCACTCGGGATCGCACCGACCTCCAGCGCCGGGTCCTCCGCCTCCTGGGCGCCGGGGGCTCCGCCTCTACCCGCCGCCTGTGTTCCGTTCACCGAGCCGTTGACCTCCAGCCCGCAAGCTCTCCGCGGCCGCCTGCTCCTCGCGGCCACGCCCTTCGTCGCTCTCCTCGCCGCCCTGCCCGGCGGCGGGTGGCTGCTGCCGCTCGTCGCGCCGCTGACGGTGTACGCGTGGTTTGCGCGGCGGGTGCGCTTCGGGGACTACCTCTGGGCCTGGACGCTGGGGATGGCGTGGGCGGGGCTGCTCAGCCTCGGGGTGGTCGTGCTGGTCCTCCTCTGGCCGGAAGCGGCGCGCGGGGTGCTTTTCGGGGAGCCGTACCGCGAGGAGATGTTCGGGTGGATCGCGACCGGGGAGGGGCGCGAGGTCACGCCGGCGGAGTTCGTGCCGCAGCATTTACTGCACCTCGGGCTCTTCGTGCTCCTGACCTGGGTCAGCGGCGGCTACCTGGGGCTGGCGCTCGGGGCGGCGCTCGTCGGCTACATGAGCTACTTCGTCGGCAGCTACGCCGCGGCGGCCGACGCG
>Ga0299913_10001175_pt1 | contig 18819 bp, 18 predicted proteins | sample RVTome_9_FD_201360 | JGI IMG/M metagenome (GOLD analysis project Ga0299913, IMG submission 201360) | Soil microbial communities from uranium-contaminated site in the Upper Colorado River Basin, Wyoming, United States - RVT155D38 (version 2) ... | reverse complement strand
CATGCGAGCGGTCGCCGAGGACAAAGAGATCGCCGGTCTGATGGGGATCAACGTGGACCGGACCATCGTGGTCACCTTCGCCGTCGGCGGCGCCATGGCCGGTGTGGCCGGTCTGCTCTGGGCCCTGCTCTTCCGTGCCGTCGACGACCTATCCGGGTTCCTCCCCGGGATCAAGGCCTTCACCGCCGCCGTCCTGGGCGGCATCGGCAATCTCCCCGGCGCCATGCTCGGTGGCGTCCTTCTAGGCCTCTTCGAGGGCATGGGGCCCTTGCTCGTCCTCCAGGGTCTGGGTATCCCGGCGGTGTCCCAGCTCAGGGATGCCGTCGCCTTCGCCGCCCTGGTCCTGGTGCTCGTGTTTCGCCCGACCGGCTTGCTCGGTGAGCGTCTCGGGTCGGAGGACCGGGCATGAGCAATCTCCGCCGCGCCGTGCGTCTCGGTCTCATCGGCGGGCTGGCCATGAGTTTCGTGGGGGCCATCGGGATGGTCGACAAATTCGACGACCGGTTGCTCATCGACCCCTTCCTCACCCTGGGCATGCTGGTCCTCCTCGGAATCCCGGTCGTGATCGGCGTCCTGGTCGCCCGGGGTGAGCCCAACCCTCTCGTGGAGCTGGTCCGAGACCCGGCGGCCGGCGCCGTCTCCGGTCTGCTGGCGGGCATTATCGCCGGGACCGCCACCGCCCTCTACGCCCTGCTTATCGATGGCGTGAAAGTCCAGCAGCACTTCCCGAACATGAGCCCGCAGATGGTGGATGCCCTCACCTTCGGTCTCGGTGTCCCCAGAGGGCTCTTGGTCCTGGTCGGTGGTGCCGCAGTCGCCGGGGCATTGGGTGGGGCGTCCGTCGGGCTGTCCGACACGATCCGGCATGGTCTGACTCGCTCCGTGGGCTGGGTGCTCGGCGTCGCCTTGCTCGAATCGCTGATCGACGACATGTTCGAGTTCGCCGAGCCGGTGATCGACCTGATCTACACCCCCCTGGGAGTGGTGCGCTGGTCGTCGGCACTCGTGATCGGCGCCCTGGCCTGGTTCCTCCACACCAGGTTCCGGGGCGAGGGAAAGCGTTTCACCAGTGCGGTCGGGGAGGCAGACTCCAAGTCGAACCTGCGACGCGGTCTGATCGTCATAGTGGCGCTGGCCGTTCTCATCCTCCCCCAGCTGCTCGGGGGGATTCTGAACGAATTGATGATCAACGTGGCCCTGTTCATCCTCATGGGGTTGGGGCTCAACATCGTCGTCGGTCACGCCGGGCTCCTCGACCTGGGCTACGTGGCCTTCTTCGCGGTCGGCGCCTACGGCACCGCCGTCCTCACCTCACCGCTCAGCCCCACCTTCGACCCCCTGCTCAACTGGTGGGTGGCTCTGCCCATCGTGCTCGTATTTGCGGTCATCGCCGGAATCATGGTGGGCACACCGGTGATCAGGATGCGTGGCGACTACCTGGCGATCGTCACCCTGGGCTTTGGGGAGATCGTCCGCATCCTCCTCCTCTCCGACTGGCTCACCCCCATATTCGGAGGGGCACAGGGGATCAGACGGATCCCCGGGATCCAGGTGCCGGGCATGGGAACGATCGGAGGCACCGACCCCGAGTTGTTCGTGTACTTCTTGATGTTCTTCGTGGCCATCGCGGCCTACATCTCCTATCGGGCCCAGGAGTCGCGAGTGGGCCGAGCCTGGGCAGCGATGCGGGAGGACGAGGACGTCGCCGAGGCGATCGGGGTGAACACCGTGCAGTCCAAACTGCTCGCCTTCGTCACCGGAGCGGTGATCGCCTCCTTCGCCGGTGCCCTGTTCTCGGCCAAAGTGGGCACGGTGTTCACCAACTCCTTCGACGTCCTGGTGTCGATCATCATCCTGGTGGTGGTGATTGTCGGGGGCATGGGGAGCATCCCGGGAGTGATGGTGGGCGCCCTTGTCCTCATCGGAATCCTCGGCGGACCGAAGTCTCCCGGCCTGCTCCAGGAGATGTCCGAGTACAAACTGCTCATCTACGGGGCCCTTCTCGTCTACATGATGCTGAAGCGACCCGAGGGCCTGCTCCCCTCGGTGCGGAGAACCCGCGAGTTGCATGGCGAGGAGATGGCCCAGGACGCCTGGCTGCACAAGAGTGGTGAGCCGGAAGATGAGATAGCGGAGGCTGCGGTCTAGTGAATTGGGCGAAGGGCCACTAATGGCGTTGCTGGAGATCGAGGGGCTGGACAAGTCATTCGGCGGGGTGAAGGCCATCTCCGGACTCGACTTCCACATCGACGACGGCGAGATCGTCTCCGTGATCGGCCCCAACGGGGCCGGCAAGACGTCGTTCTTCAACGTCATCTCAGGGATCTTTCCTCCCGACGCGGGGCGGATCGTCTTCGAGGGCGACGACCTGGCGCACCATCTGCCCAACGAGATCACCTATCGGGGAATCGCCCGCACCTTCCAGAACGTGCGTCTCTTCCCCAACCTCACGGTGCTCGAGAATGCCATGGTGGGCCAACACTGCCGGACCTCATCGGGGATGTGGGGGACGATCCTGCAGACCCGGAAGCATCGGGAAGAGGAGAAGATGATCGAGGAGAAGGCGAAGGAGGTGCTCTCCTTCTTCGGGAGCCGTCTCGCCGGGTACCGGCACGAGCAGCCCGCCTTCATGCTCTCCTATGCCAACCGGCGTCGTCTCGAGATCGCCCGGGCGCTGGCCACTGAGCCCAGGCTCTTGCTTCTCGACGAGCCCACCGCGGGTATGAATCCCCGGGAGACCCTCGAGCTCACGGAGCAAATCGGACATCTCCCTGAAGCACGCGGAGTGACGGTGATCGTCATCGAACACGACATGAAGGTGGTGCAGAACGTGTCCGATCGCGTGGTGGTGCTCGACCACGGGGTGAAGATCGCCGAGGGGAGCTACGACGAGGTCTCCAGCAACGACCAGGTCATCGAGGCCTATCTGGGACGCCCGGCCAAGGCCGCCAATGAGTGACGCCGACGGCACCCCGGTCCTCTCCTTCCGGGGGGTGAACACCCACTACGGGGCGGTTCACATCCTCAAGGACGTCGACCTCGACATCTATGAGGGGGAGATGGTGTGCCTGCTAGGCGGGAACGCCTCGGGGAAGACCACCACCCTGAAGACGGTCCTCGGTTACGTCAAGCCCACTACCGGCAGCGTCTTGCTCGACGGGGAAGATGTCAACGAGTGGCCCACCGCCGATCGGGTCGCTCATGGGGTTTCGATGGTTCCGGAGAACCGCCGTCTCTTCAAACGGATGACCGTCAAGGAGAACCTCGAGATCGGGGGCTATCTCCGCGACGGTGAGGATCTCACCGAGGACTACGAGCGGATCTTCAAGCTCTTCCCCAGGGTCAAGGAGCGGCTCTCCCAGAAGGCTGGCACTCTGTCGGGGGGCGAGCAGCAGATGGTGGCGGTGGGGCGGGCGCTGATGGCTCGGCCCAAGGTCCTGTTGATGGACGAGCCATCGATGGGGCTGGCCCCGGTCTTGGTCGCACAAAACTTCGAGATCATCGAGACCATCAACGAAGCGGGCACCACGGTGTTCGTGGTGGAGCAGAACGCCAACATGGCCCTCTCCATCGCCGATCGTGGCTATGTCCTCCAGACCGGCAGGATCGTCCTCTCCGACACCGCCGAGGGCCTCCTCAACGACCCCCAGATGCGTCAGGCCTACCTCGGCGAGGTCTGACTTGATCCTCTCCCCCCGTTTACGGGGGGAGTACCCGCCGAAGGCGGGGGAGGGGGGCCGCGTCAGCTGCGGGTCTCCACCTCCTCGGTGGTCTCCACCGGGACATCCTCCACCTCGACGGGCTCGTCCTCGGAGCCGAGGACCGGCATCTCCTGGGTGTCGAAGAGTCGTCGCTGACCGGGTCCCTTGCGGCTGATCCTGGCGAGCCGCTCGGGGGGCTCGGTCATCTCGATCATCGCCTCACCGGCCTCCTTCCAAGACTGGCCGAGCAACCTGGTCCGCCAGAGATGCCCGACCACGATGCGCACCGCGGCGGTGATCGGCACCGCCACGAGAACACCGAGCAGACCGGCGAGGGCACCACCCACGACCAGAGCGAGCACGATCACCAAGGGGGAGAGATGCACCCGGGTCCTCTGGATCATCGGGGTGATCAGGTGATTGTCCACTTGCTGGATGATGACGAAGGCGATCACCGCCCACACCGCCTGCCAAGGATCGCCGTTGAGCAGCGCCACCAGCGCCGCCAATGCGCCGCCGACGATGGGCCCGAGGAACGGGATGAGGTTGAGGAACCCGGCGAGGATCCCGATGATCAGCCAGAAGGGCAGATCGATCAGCCAGAGGGCAAAGCTGGAGGCGATACCGACGATCACTGCCACCAGCAGCTGGCCCCTGACGAAAGAGCCCAGGGCCAGGCCGACTTCGCTGCCCACGTAGGCCACCTCCTCCTGGTAGTGGGGAGGGGTCAGGCCGATGGCGTTGGACTTGAACTTGTCCAGGTCGATCAGCATGTAGAGAGCGAGCACCGGGGCCAGGCCAATGACCGCGATCGCCTCGGTCACTCCCCTGATCACCTGACCGGCGCCGGCCCCGAAACCGAAGAGGATCTGCTGCACGGTCTCCTGGTTCGCCGGGTCGTTGATCCACTGCTCGAGTGCACTCGGGCTGAGCATGGAGTCGACCTCGATGCCGAGGCGCCCGCCCATGTCGCGCAGCCAACCCGTGATACTGCCGTAGAGGTCGGGAAGCTGGCTGGCGAAGGCCACCGCCTGGTCACTGATGGTGGGGAAGAGAAGGGCCACGCCGGCGACGATGAGGGCGACCAGCACCAGGAAGGCCAGGATCGCTCCCAACGCCCGGGGGATGCGGAGTCTCTCGAAGACCTTGACCGCCGGCTCGAGCAGGAAGACGAGTCCGAAGGCAAAGGCCACCGGGAGCCAGATCACCCGGATCGAATCCGCCACCCTCAGGAAAACGAATCCGAGGACGAGGGTCCCGACGGCAATCCAGGTCACCAGGGCAGCTTGTCTGAGCCGTTCCGAGTACACGATGGGCCAGATTCTATCCCGAGGTGCCTTGCTGGTAGACCACGGTCACCCGGCTGTCTGGCGCCACCGAGAGCACCCAGCCGTTTCCCGAGGCGGGGGAACGCGATCCGTCGCTGAGCGCCTCCCAGTCACCAGGCACGTCGGCCTCGCCCACGACCCGGATCGGCGTCCCCTGGGGGACGGTCACCGTGAAGACCCCCACGACGGACACTGCCGTAGGGCCCGAAACGGTGCCGAGGACGAGGGTTCCGGATCCCTCGGCTTGCGCCCCGACGACTTGGAGCGATGTCAAGTCGGCATGGATGTCCCCTTCCAGGGTCAGGCTCCACGCCGGCGCCGAGCTCAAGACGACTTCCCAGCCTGAGAACCCATACACACCCGGCGTCTCGTCGGGGATCAGCTCGATCACAACCGCCGACTCGACGTGCTGCTCCTCGGCATCAGGCACCCCGACCTCACCCCCAAGCCGCAGGGATTCCACCCGATAGAGGAAGTCTGAACCCGCTCTGACGCGAAGCTCACCGCCGACCCGGGCCGACAGAGCCGCGGTCTCTACGCCGTCAGCGGGTGGGCCGACCAGGACCCGGTCCGTGGAGGGCATCAGCGGCCAGCCCAGGATGTGCGCGGTGGCGAATAGCCCGATGAGCAGTGTGGCGACGAGCGGGACGATCCCCGATAACCTCACACGGCCCACTCGCCTGCCCCGCACCACCAGGGCGGCCAGGGTCACCAGAACCCACACCGGCCACCACGCCACGAAGTCGAGGAGCAGGGACCCGCTCAAGTACCCGGTCGATCCCGCGGCGGCGAGCGCCGCCAATAGGAGCAACGGGAGCAGCCAGATCTTGGGCGCCCCCGAAGACGGGCCGGGGGCCCGATGAGTCATTCCTCGTATCCGGACCCAAGGATCATGATCACGTCTGCCCCCTCCTGGAGATCCTCCTCTTCGAGGGGTTGGACCACCGCATTGGGGGGGAGGAACTCGAGAAGCACGTTGGCCTCGGCCGAGAAACCCTCTCGAAACCAGATGCGAGACGGATCGAGCTCCGGGTCGTAGTCGTCGGCCTGCAGGGTCTGGTATCCGGCTTCCTCGAGACGCTCGGTCATCCGGCCGGCGGCGCCCGCCAAGCCCATGGAGTTGAGGACAACCACCCTCACCTCCTCAGGTGGCCTTACCGGAACGGTTGTGCTTGCAGGAATGGTCGTGGTGCTGCTCGTCGAGGTGGTCTCGGCGGTGGAGGCGGTCGTGGACGGAGTGCTGGTGACGGTGGTCTCAGCAGCGACCGGTGTCGTCGAGGGATTGCCATCCGGATTGTCGGCGAGGAGGAAGAGCAGGAAGAAAACCGCGCCGCCCAAAGCCAGGATGCCGAGGACCATCATCGCCAGGTCGCGGTAGAAGCCGCGAGACGAACCCGATTCGTGCTTGCCCTTGCCCTCGGTCATGAGGCAGCCACCTCGTTGTGGTCCTCGATGAGTCGAAGGACCCGCTTCACCGTGAGGGGGTCGTATGCCACGGCGGCTCTCTCACCCACGAGCCGACCCAGCAACTCGTAATAGCCAGCCGAGGTGAGTCCCAGCACCCCTTCTATAAGCCGGTCCTTGGGGCCGGTCTGGCCCCAGCGACGCTCGAAGTCCAAGATCGCCTTCTCCTCATGACTCAACACCAACAAGAGGGTATTCCCGCCCTGGACCACACCAAGGCAATCCGCGTTCCTAATGCTGTGGGCGACGACTATGTCGCTAGCGCCGCGGTAGAACCGCCCACCTGGAACCCACGAGCCGGGTGCCGGAATCGAACCGACGACCTGCTGTTTACAAGACAGCTGCTCTACCGACTGAGCTAACCCGGCCTGTCATTCATCTGCGCGAGCCCTCATTATCTCAAATGCGGCCAGCGCAGCGGAAACCGATGCATTGAGACTCTCCATTCCCGGGGACATGGGAATCCGCACCAAGAGGTCACAGCGCTCGGCGACGAGACGGGAGAGCCCAGAGCCTTCCGCCCCTATGACGACCGCCACCGGTTCGGTCAACAGACTCAGACCGAAAAGACTCTCCTCGGCATCCGCCGCCAACCCCACCAGCCACAACCCCAGGTCCCGGAGTCGGCTCTGCGCCTCCGGCACGGAGGCGACCATTGCCACCGGCAGCGTCTCCAGGGCCCCGGCAGCCGCTTTGAAGGCGACGGCCGAAAGCGGGGCGGCGCGACGGGAAGACATCACCAGCCCGGTCATTCCGGCGGCCCTGGCGCTCCTGGCGATGGCGCCCACGTTGTGGGGGTCCTCTAGATGATCGAGCACCATCACCGCCGCCGAAGGCCCGGCCAACTGGTCGAGGCCCACCGGAATGATGGGGCGGCAGTCGGCTGCCACCCCCTGGGAGCCATCGGTGAGGGCCACCTCCTCGATGTCGTCGACCACGGTCATCGTGTCGGCGGCAACCATCCGGACGATTCGAGCCACCTCATCTCTGGCCTCCCTCCCCCGCTCGACGAAGAGCCGAAGGACCCGGCCTCGTTCGGCGGCGGCAGCCACCGCGTGGAGGCCCTCGACCCTATCCCCGTAGCCAGCGGGTGCCATCCGGCCCGTCCTCGAGGACCACTCCGGCAGCGCCCAGCTCCTCCCGTATCCGGTCGGCCTCGGCAAACCGTCGCTCCTCCCTGGCTGCATCACGTAGGCGGACCAGACGCTCGATCTCGTCCACCGCCATCGCCGGCGTCTCCTCGGGAGCGGGCTCGGCATCGTCCAGCCCGAGCACCTCCACGATGGCCTCCACCGCACCGGCCAGCCCGGAGACGTCCTCACCCTCGTCGAGCCGACGATTGCCCTCTCTGACCAGGTCGAAGAGGAGAGAAACTGCCTGAGGGGTGCCGAAGTCATCGTCCATGGCCTCCGTGAACCGATCCATCGCCTCCGGCGAAGGCTCTCCGGCTGCGGTGCGTTCCCGAAAGCGGTCGAGGCGATCCAGCGCCTCGTTGGCCGTCTCCAGCAACTCGTCGCGGTACTCGATCGGCGACCGGTAGTGCGCTTGCAGGAAGAGGAGACGCAGCCCCCGCCCGCCCTGTGTCTCCAAAATGGCGGACAGGTCGACGATCCTCCCCGTCGACTTCGCCATCTTCTCCCCGCTCAGGTTGACCATCCCGTTGTGGAGCCAGTATCTGGCGAACTCCTGCCCGCTGGCCCCTTCGCTCTGGGCGATCTCGTTCTCGTGATGGGGGAAGATGAGATCGGCGCCGCCCCCGTGGATGTCGAACCCGTTTCCCAGATAGCGGGTGGCCATGGCGGAGCACTCGATGTGCCATCCCGGTCTCCCTGGTCCCCAGGGCGACTCCCACCAGGGCTCCCCGGGTTTGAGCGCCTTCCACAGGGCGAAGTCGAGGGGGTCGTCTTTGGCCTCGTCGACCTCGATGCGATAACCGGACCTCAGCTCGTCGGGATCCCTCCCCGATAGCCGTCCGTACGACTCGAGCGCCCTCACCGAGAAATAGACGCTCCCCTCCCTCTCATAGGCGAGACCCCGCTCGATCAGGGTCGAGATGAGGACGACGATGTCGTCGATGTGCTCGGTCGCCTTGGGCTCCACATCGGGGGGAAGCACGCCGAGACCTCGATAAGCATGGGCGAAGCGGGCAGTCATACGGGTGGCGAGGCTCTCCATGGACTCCCCGGTCTCGGCTGCGGCTGCGATGATCTTGTCCTCGACGTCGGTGACGTTCATCACATAGAACACCCGGAAGCCCCGCCAGGTGAGATAGCGGCGGATCACGTCGAACACCACAGCCGATCTCCCATGCCCGACGTGAGGCTCGGACTGAACCGTGGGCCCGCACACATACATGGACACCTCGACCTCTTCACGGGGCTCGAAAGGCACCAGAGCGTGATGCAGCGTGGAGTGGACCCTGATCATCCCCCGATGTTAAGAGGCGGGCTCCACGGTGACGACGACGTTCGCCATGATGCCCTCGCCCCTGCCGGTGAAGCCCAGCCCGTCGGTACCCGTGGCTTTGACAGACACCAAGGCGCCGTCGATCCCGAGCGCGGCCGCCAGGGCGGAGCTGATGGCCGGCCGGTGAGGGGCGATACGCACCTCTCCAGTGATGATCGTGGCGTCCAGATGCCTGACCACCCAGCCGGCCTCCCGCCCCTTCTCAGCTACCCGACGCAACATCTCCATGGAGTCGGCCCCCGCCATCCTCGGGTCCGATGAGGGAAAGTGCTCCCCCATGTCGCCGAGGACACAGGCTCCCAGGATTGCGTCGCTGACGGCATGGGCGAGAACGTCGCCGTCGGAAGTCGCCTCCACCCCCAAGACCTCGGAGACCACCACGCCCGCGAGGAGAAGCGGGGGACGGTCGTTGAACGGGTGGGCATCGATGCCCCATCCCACCCGGGCCGCCGGTGGGGTCATTCCTCGTCGAGTTCGATCTTGGGAAGGGCCCGGTCGAGCTTCTTTATGGCCTCCTCATCGTCTACCTCGAGGCTGAAGGCGAGCTCCGAGCTCAGGGTCAGGCGGGCCTTGGACAGCATCCGCTTGAGGGCCGGGCTGATCCCTTTGGTCTGCTGGGCGTAGGAGAGATCGCGGACCACCTCGGCGACCTGGAAGATGTCACCGGAGGTCATCTTCTCGTTCAAGACCTTGTACCACCGGCTCCAGTTGGACCCGGCTTCCTCCGGGTCGCCCTTCAGGGCTCGCAGGACCTCCCGTGACTTGGTCTTGGAGATGACCGGGCGGATGAGATCCTCGACCTTCTCGACCGGGACCATCACGGTGAGTTGCTCAGTGGCTATCTCCAGAAGGAAGTAGTCACGCTTCTCCCCGTCGAACTCCTGTTTGACCTTCTTCTGGATGGTCGCCGCACCGTGCTGGGGGTGGACGACCTTGTCTCCTACCGAGTACTTGCTGGTCTGGGCCATGCTCGTGGACGGAGTCTAGATCTGGTGAGGGTCAATCGAGGATCGGCTCGTCGAGAGCGATGGCCTGGAGGCGGTCGAAGAAGGCGCGGAGCTGGGTGGCCCGGGTCTCCCCGACCCCCTCCACCTCGATGAGCTGCTCCACGCTCGCCGAGAGCAGCCGATTCAGCGATCCGAAATGGCGGACGACGTCTTCACGAACCGGGTCGGGGAGTCGGCTGGCTCGGGCAAGGAGCCGGTGGCCCCGGGGCTCCGCCGGCTCGTCGAGATCAGGGAAGTCGAGGACCTTGGCCACTTTCCAGAGGTCCTCGAGATCGGGGGCGGAGAAATCTTCCAGGTCCTCGATGGCCCGCTCCACGGTCCCGCCTCGCAACGGCTTGAGATAGTCGAGGAGGATCATCCTTCGCGTGTGCTCCAGGCCGGTGAGGAGATCGTGGAGCTGCACCGTGGCCAGAAGACCCTCCTCACCGAGGGTGAGGGTTCGGTCGGCGACCAACTTGCCCATGCGGTCGACCATCTCGGCTCGCTGGATCACCGTCACCGCAAGGCGGAAGGTGGCGAGCCCGGCGACTTCGAACCGGGTGAGCCGTCGCTCGGCGTCATCGAGGCGGGACCGCAATCGGTCGAGGCTCAGCAGGTCCTGGTTTATGTGTGCCGCCAGCTCCGTCGGCGAGGCGAGCTCGATCTTCTCCCCCTTGTAGAAGAGGGTGGCCACCTTCCGACCTTCGCTCACCGCCACCACGGCCACTCCGGTCTCCACTGCCAGCCTCTCCGCGGTGCGGTGACGCGCCCCGGTCTCCTCGGTGGGGATCGAGCCGTCCGGGACGAAATGGACGTTGGCACGGAGGATGGTCCCCCAGCCATCGTCGAGGATGATCCCCCCATCCATCTTGGACAGCTCGGCGAGCCGGGCGGGCGTAAAAGCCGCCCCGTTCAGGGTGAAGCCACCCGAGCTCGCACCGATCACCTTCTGATTGCTGCCCAGGACCACCAGACCACCCTTGCCCTGCTGGATGATCCGCTCCAGGCCCAGGCGCATGTTGGTCCCCGGGGCAAGTCGCTCCAAAGTCTCGCTTATCGACGGGCCGCCCACGCGCCCAGGCTATCACCCCGGTCAGGGGGCGGAAGACCCGATCCCGGCCTGCTCCAGGACCTCGACCAGCTTCATCGGAGTGCCGCCACCGGGCGCGATTTGGTTGTCGAGCCCCATCCTGGCCACCTCCTCGAGACGACGCGCCTCGAACGGGATCGCTCTCACCTCCCCGGTCAGCCCGATCTCCCCCCAAGCAGCGATGCGCCCCAGGGGGACGTTGAGGGCGGAGGAGGCCACCGCGAGCGCCAGGGGCAGGTCGCAGCCGGGATCGTCGATGCGCCATCCGCCCACAACGTTCACATACACCTCCATGTCGGCGAGACCTATCCCTGCATGCTTGTGGAGCACCGCCAGGACCTGATTGACCCGGGCTGGGTCGAGACCCCTGATGGAGCGACGGGGCTGGCTGTGATGGGACGGGGCGACCAGAGCCTGAACCTCGACCAGCACCGACCTCCGGCCCTCGACCGCAGGAAAGACCACGGTCCCCGGGACCCCCGGCTCCCAGCCGTCGAGGAACATTTTCGACGGGTCGTCGACCTCCACCAGGCCGTCAGACCGCATGTCGAACATGCCCGAGACATGGGTGGCGCCAAACCGGTTCTTGTGGCTCCGCAGGACACGAAGGCCTCGGTCCGGGTCACCTTCAAGGTAGAGGACCACATCCACCATGTGCTCGAGAGTCTTTGGCCCGGCCAGGCCACCCTCTTTGGTGACGTGGCCGACGAGTATCACCACGGTCCCACTCATCTTGGCCAGTCGGATCAGCCTCGCCGCCGACTCCCTGACCTGGGAGACTCCCCCCGGTGCCGAGGGAATCTCCCCGACACCGACGGTTTGGATCGAGTCCACTACCAGGACCTCGGGTCTCAACTGCTCGGCGAGACTGACGATGGCGTCGACGTCGTCGTCCGAGACGAGCTCGACGCCCTGGGCCGAGGCACCGAGACGCTCGGCCCGCAGGGCTATCTGTTGGACCGACTCCTCGGCGCTGGCCACCAGGACAGTGGCCCCGCGGCCACCTAACCCCGAGGCGACCTGGAGGAGCAGGGTCGATTTGCCCACTCCCGGCTCACCGCCGAGGAGGACGACCGAGCCTGTCACCAACCCTCCACCGAGGACTCGATCGACCTCGAGCCAGCCCGTGGCGAGACGACTCTCGCTTGGCTGCGATCGGGCTTCGGCGATCGGTGTGCTGGTGGCGGTGCGGCCTCTCTTCTTGGTGCTCTCGCGACTCTCTACCAGTGGCTCGGTGCTGTCGCACTGGGGGCAGAAGCCCATCCACTTCGCCGAGCGGTAGTCACAGGTCGGGCAGGTGAACCCCGAGGAAGCAGCCATGGGTTAACGATTGCCCCGGACGAGTGCGAAAATCAAGATCCCCACGACCAGGGCGAACAGGGCGATCGCAGCCAGGATTGAGGTGATCGTCCATGGCTCGTAGCTTCTCACGGCCAGGATTCCCATTGCGTGGCACAATAACCCTGAAGGAGGGATGTGGTCTCCCAAGTTTGTGAACACTGCGGCGCCAGGGTCGCCGGTGATGAGCAATTCTGCCCTGAATGTGGTGGATTCATCGATCCGATGGAGGCGACGCGCCCCTCCGGTGGGCCCAATGTGATCAGCGTCACCTCCGACGGCCCTTACGAGGAGTTCTCGCTCGGCAACGAGCCACCCCCCGAGGCGCCGCGACGGGAGGCGGCGGCGCGTACCAGATCGTCACGAACGGTGCCCTGCCCTTCGTGTGGCGCCGAGAACCCGGCACACAACCGTCACTGCCAGGAGTGCGGCGCCCGTCTCCAGCAGGGCCCTCTGCCCACCGCCCCCCGACCCGCCGTGCAGGCGACCGCGGGTGTGCGGGCGGCACTGGGGATCAGCGGCCTGCTCTTCTTGGTGATCCTGGTCGCATTGTTCTTCAACCTCATCAATGGGGGCGACGAGGTGGGCGCGGAGACCACCATCGACGCCACCGCCACCACCTCTGAGACCACACCCGACCCGGCCCCGATTCAGATACTCACCGCGGAGTGCACTCCGGAGGGGATCGGGGCGTTCAGCTGCTCCAATCTCTATTCAGGGACCGAAGCTGAGTACCAGGTCGACTGGGAGGAGTTGGAGGCAGCGGAACAGAGCGTCACCATCCGGCTCCTCTTCAGCGAGCCCATGATCGTCACTCAGATCGTGTGGGGGAACATCACCGACGACACCCGGTTCCTGCAGAACTTCAGGGCCCGGGGTCTGACCATCAACGCCCAGGGCTCACTCTCCCCGGTCATCGAGGAGCTGGAGGACCTGCCGGGCAAGCAGAACGTGAGCTATGCGGCGCTCAACGCGAACTGGATCGAGATCAAGGTCGAATCGGCCTATCGGGCCCAGGTCGTCAATGACAATGTCTACGGTGAGCTGGCCATCGACGAGATAACCGTCATCGGCCGTCCCGCCAACCCGGTGACCAATACCACCAGCGGCGGTTAATACGCCGTTAGCCGTAACTAGGCGGCTTCGAGTGCGAGCTCGATCCGCCCCATCCCCCTGAACACCAGGCTCTGGATCCGCCCGGTGGCGGAGACCAGCTCGATCTCCCTCACCCGTTGGGCGAAGCGGCTCAAGACGGCCTCCAGCTCGACCCGGGCCAGAGGCGCCCCGACACAGTGATGTACCCCCGCCCCGAAGGCGAGGTGAGGGTTGGGCGAGCGATCCAGCTTGAGATGGTCGGCCTCGGCGAAGATCTCCTCGTCCCGGTTCGCCGAGCCGAAGAGAAGCCCGACCTTGCTCCCTGCCTGCACGGTCTGACCATGGAGCTCGACGTCCTCCAGCACCCAGCGCTCGAACATCTGCAGGGGAGAGTCGTACCTGAGCAATTCGTCGGCGGCGCGGGACATGTCGAAGCCGCCCCTGCCGAGCTGGCGATAGGCGTCCGGGCTCCGCGCGAGAGCGAGGAGGGTGTTGCCGATGGCGTGGACCGTCGCCTCGTGACCGGCGTTGAGGGTGAGGATCGAGGTGGCCACGATCTCGAAGTCGGTGAGGGCCTCGCCCTGCTCCTCCACCTCGATCATGGCCGAGATGAGATCCTCCCCCGGGTCCTTGCGACGCTCGGCCAGCCTCCCCTCGAGGTAGGAGACGAAGTCCCGGATGGCCGTCTCCGCCTCGTCTCCTTCCTCGGGAGTGACCCTCTCGTCGAACACCCTGACGATGGCATGGCTCCATTCCAACAGCAGGGGGTGGTCGGCCTCGGGGATGCCCATCAGGTCGGCGATCATCCGCACCGGTATCGGGGTTGCGAACTCCGAGATCACTTCCAGGCTGCCGGTCTCGAGGGCGCGGTCGAGGATCCGGTCGGCCTCTTCCTCCAGTCGGGGTCTGAAGCTCTCCGAGGAACGGCGGGTGAACGCCTGGGACACGAGCCGGCGGAGTCTGGTGTGGCGCGGGGGCTCGAGATCGATGAATGAGTCCCTGATGTATGAGGTCCAGGTGGGCCATTGCGGCGGGTATATCCGCTGGTAGAGACCCTGGTCGACCTCGGCAGCATCCAGACGGTGACGGAAGTCCCGCCCGAAGCGTTGCCGATCCTTGAGGATGGAGTCGATGTCGCCGTGGCGGGCGACGAAGGTGAGATCCCAGGTCTCGTCATGGAAGATGGGGTTCTCCCGTCTCAACCAGGCGTAGGTCGGGTACGGATCGGCGAGGAACTCGGGGTCGTAAGGATCGAACATCGGGTGCTTCCCAACCTACCGCGACCTGTTCTCGATCGTTCTGTGAGGATTTCTGACCGTATAGCTCACAATTCCCCTCACAGAACGGTGTCGCGACAGCTAGCGGGCTTCCCCCTTGGCATATCTGGCACCGTCGGCGGCCGGCATGCGGAGACGCTGTGAGGCGGCAGCCAGGACCAAGAGCGTAATCAGATAAGGCGTGGCGGAGAGCAGCTGGTTGGGGACAACCTGCACAGTGAGGAAGAAGGCGAGGAACCCAATGGCCACCAAAGCCTGGATGACGGCGGTCCGGACCCGCGTGCGGGTGACGGCGTACACCGCGGCCGCGAAGAGCCCGATGGCCACGGCCAGGATCAGAGAGCGCACCACGGCCGGCCCCCGGAAGCTCAGCGAGTCACCAAAGCCGAACACCAGAGAGCCACCCAGGACCCCGGAGGGAAGCCAGTTCCCGAAGATCATCGCGCCCAATCCGATGAAGCCCCGGCCTCCGGTCATTCCCTCCCTATAGATCCCGGCCTGAACCAGGACGAGGAACCCCCCGGCCAGCCCGGCGAGCATCCCGGAGATGACCACGGCGTAGTACTTCATCCGCAGCACGGGGACACCAAGCGACTCGGCGGCCCAGGGATCCTCGCCACATGAGCGAAGCCTTAGGCCCCAGGCGGTGCGCCACAGAAGCCATGCCGAAAGAGGGACGAGTGCCAGACCGATCAAGGTCAGCCAGCTCACTCCGCCGGTGAAGCCACGGAAGATACCGGCGAAGTCGGAAAGGAGGAAGATGTTCTGGAGCTCAAGCCATCCGAAGAAGTCGGGGGTGTGCCAGCCGAACAGGTTCCCGCCGGAGAGGAACGGGAAGTTGAGGGTGCTCACCCCTGTCACCGGGGGTGACTGGATCACCGAGCCCCCCGTCTCCGGGGTATAGACGATGGAAGATAGGAACCGCATCGCCCCGAGCCCGAGGATGTTTATCGCCACGCCGGAGACAATGTGGTCCACGTTGAAGGTGACAGTCGCCAGGGCATGCAGCAGTCCGAAGAGGGCGCCGCCTGCCAGCCCGAAAATCACTCCCTCCCAAGGCCCGAAGCTCCATGCCCCCCAGGCGGCGAACCAGGTGCCGGCGATCATCATCCCCTCCAGGCCAATGTTCACCACACCCGACCGCTCCGAGTAGAGGCCGCCGAGTCCGGCGAGGAGGATGGGTATGGAAAGACGCAGGGCGGCGCTGGCGGTGCTTCGGGAAGTGAGGGTGGTGGTGCCGGTAACGATCTCGGCGATGGTCATCATGAGCACCGCTACCGAGACGATGATCGTGAGCCGAGCCGGCCGGCTCAGTTTTCGGACCCTCTCAACCAGCGCGGTCACGCCGCCTCCACCGTCTCGGGCTCGGAGGCAGTGGCCCGGGCGGCGGCGGCCACGGTACGGCGTTGCACGTAGCGGGAGATGACCTCGTAGACGATGACCACCGCCAACACGACGATGCCCTGGATGATGGTGACTATCTCCTTGGGCACGTTGCGGAGGTCGAGGATCAGAGCCGAGCGCTGCATGAACCCGAAGAGCAGAGCACCAAAGGCCATCCCGACGGGATGGTTTCGGCCGAGCAATGCCACTGCGATCCCATTGAATCCGTAGTTCCGGGGGAAGTCCTGCGGATATTGGTTGAAGAACCCGAGTAGCTGAGACAGCCCCACAAGTCCGGCCAGGCCGCCCGAGATCATCATCGTCCAAATGATCATCCGGTTCGGGCTCACTCCACTGGCGTGCGCGGCGGAGGGGTTGATTCCCGCCGCCCTGAGGTCGTAACCGAACCTGCTCTTGGTCACCAGGTAGTGGTAGAAGATGCCGAGGAGGATGGCGACGAGCAGGAATCCGTGCAGATTCGCTCCGGCCCGCGGCTCGATCCCGAACCAGCCAAGCAGCGGATTGAGCGAGGGCATCCTCCCCGATTCGGGAATGAGATCGGTGGCCAGTGTGAGCCCGGCAGTCTCCGCCCGGAACACATTGAGAAACAGATATGCGGATAAGGCGAATGCGATGAAGTTGAGCATGATCGTGGAGATCACCTCGTGGACCCCGCGCTTCACTTTGAGCATCGCGGGTATCCAGGCCCAGAGGGCGCCGACCAGCACCGCCACCAGCATTATGGAGAGAACGTGGAGCACCGTTGTGATCGAGAAGAGGGCGCCAACGTAGGCTGCGAACAGGGCCGCGATCAGATAGGTGCCTTCGACCCCGATATTGAACAGACCCATCTTGAATCCGATGCCGACCGCCAGCGCCGAGATGAACAAGGGAACGGCATTGTTCACCGTGATGATCAGGGAGGCGGTGGTGGTCCCGAACGAGATCATCTCCCGATAGGCGTCGATCGGGTTGATGTCGACCAGGAGCAGAGCGAGGGCGGCGAGCCCAAAGGCGATCACCAGGGCTACGGCGGGGGCCACCACCGCTGTGAGGAATCGTCCTCCTCTCAAGATGCCTTGGCCTCTCCAGCACCGGTCATGTGCGACCCGAGTATCTCCGGGGTGATCTCGGATGGATCCAGCTTGGCCACCAACCTTCCCTCGAAGAGGACGTGGATGGTGTCACTGAGCCCGATCAGCTCATCTAGGTCGGCCGAGATGAGAAGGATCCCCATGCCGGCGGAACGGGCCGATTTCAGCTCCTCCCAAACCGCGGCCTGGGCTCCGACATCGATGCCCCTCGTGGGCTGAGCCGCGATCAGGACCCTGGGCTCGGCCATGATCTCCCGCCCGACCACCAGCTTCTGCTGGTTCCCTCCGGAGAGGGCGGTCGCTGGGACATCGACGCCCGGCGTCATCACATCGAAGCGACTGACGATCTCCTCAGTCCGGACGCGAGCCGAGCGCTTGTCGATCCAGATGCCGTTGGCGAAAGGCTCCTGGTCTTGGTGACCCAAGGCGGCGTTCTCCCACAGCGGGGAGGGAAGCAGGAGTCCCTGGCGTTGCCGGTCCTCGGGGATCAGCCCGATCCCTGACGCTCTTCGCTCCCGGGTGGTGAAACCGATGATCGATTGCCCATTGAGCACGACATCCCCGATCGCCGACGGCGCCAGACCCATCAGAGAGTCGACGAGTTGAGCCTGCCCGTTCCCCTCGACACCAGCGATCCCCACTATCTCACCTCTACGAACCCGGAAGCTGATCCCCTCCAGGACAGGCCGTCCCCCTTCGGAAAGGAGCCCGAGGTCCCGGACCTCGAGGAGGACCTCATCCTGTACCGTCGACTCCCGGGTCTCCGGCGAGGGCAGCTCGGAGCCGATCATCAGCTCAGCAAGCTGGCGGGCGTCGACTTCGTCGGGAGTCACGGTGGCCACGGTCCGGCCGTCCCGCATCACCGTTATCCGGTCGGCGATGGCCAACACCTCGTCGAGCTTGTGGGAGATGAAGGCGACCGTGTGCCCCTGGCCTTTGAGATCCCGGATCGAGTCGAACAGCTCTTCTACCTCGTGGGGAACCAAGACTGCCGTGGGCTCATCGAGGATGAGGATGCCCGCCCCCCTGAACAGCACCTTGATGATCTCAACCCGTTGACGCTCTCCGACCGAGAGGGTCTCCACCTTCTGCTGCGGGTTCAGATTCAGGCCATATCTCTCGCCCAATTCACGAATGCGTCTGCTGGCCTGCTCGAAGTCGATCTCGAGACCGTCACGGGGCTCGGCACCGAGGATGACGTTCTCCAGAACTGTGAGGTTGTCGGCGAGCATGAAATGCTGATGCACCATGCCGATGCCGGCCTCGATGGCGTCCCTTGGCGAATGGAACGCCACTTCTTCACCGTTGATCCTGATGGTCCCTTCGTCGGGTCGGACCATCCCGTAGACAATCTTCATCAGGGTGGATTTGCCCGCGCCGTTCTCCCCAACGACGGCATGGACCTCACCTCGCTCGATGGTCAACGCCACGGCCCGGTTCGCGACGACGCCGGGATAGCGCTTGGTTACGCCTTCGAGCTCGACTGCGGGTGCCTGAACCATCTCCCTGTCCACGGAAAACGCCGGGCCCAGGGATCCTGGGCCCGGCGCAACCTAGCAGGAGTGCCTCAGGTCAGGCTTCGGGCTCGGTGGGTACT
>Ga0299913_10001174_pt1 | contig 18825 bp, 36 predicted proteins | sample RVTome_9_FD_201360 | JGI IMG/M metagenome (GOLD analysis project Ga0299913, IMG submission 201360) | Soil microbial communities from uranium-contaminated site in the Upper Colorado River Basin, Wyoming, United States - RVT155D38 (version 2) ... | reverse complement strand
GCGCGCCGCAAGAAGATGCTCGCCCGCATGCATGGGAAGCCGGAGCCGGTCGTGCCTGCGAAGCTCTACGCGCCGGATGCGAAGGTCGAAGCCGACACGGACCCCGGCGAGGTCGAGGCGGGCGTCGTCGTGCCGGCGCAGAATGTGGACGAGACGGCGGAGGAGGAGGCGGCGATGCTCGCGCTCGTGCAGCGCGGCGACTCGCCCGAGTGCCCGGAGTGCTCGCAGCCCCTCGTGCTGCAGGAGAACTGCATCAAGTGCAGGGACTGCGGCTACAGCCAATGCTGAGGCCCTGAGCAAGTCCTGAGCGGAGTCTACCTCCGCGATGACCGACTCTACTTTTCTGACCAGTCTTGTCCTGCGCGGCGGGGGCTCCGCCGCGTGGACGCGTCGCCTTCATCTATTGTGTGTGGAATCACGAACGCGTTCAGGTTGAGGTCTATGCCACCTTCGGATGAGCCGCGCATGAGCGACATGGAGATGCTGTTCCGGGTCGGAGGCCCTGCCGCGGCCGCGCTGCGATTGCTGACTGAGCGCGACGACGTGAGCGTCAACCGCGTCCTCGCGGAAGTTCGCGGTCTCGCAGATGGCTCTATTACGGAGGCCGAAACGGAACGCTGGCTCCATGCTCTAAGGGAGTCCCCCGTTGAACCATCGGAAAGCCACCATTGGCATCCGGAGTACGGTGACCTCTCGTGCCCGAACGGCCACGGGGCACTCTTGCTCAACGAGCAGGAATGGGCTGGAAAGAATCCGAATCACAACTACTACGCGTGCCCAACCTGCGGACGCACAAAGGTCTTCGCCAAACCCGGGAGGGACTACTTTGCCGCCGAGTGAGCCCGACTGCGCGAACCTCGGCGCGGGCCTCTATCCAGATGCCTCATCGAAGCGGCCGCGTGTGATGGAGGAGGGTTGGACCTTCAAAGGGCCTGCGCCTGCGCGCAACTCAGGAAAATGTCCTCGATGCGGTGCGAACAACTGGTTCGACGTGGACCGAGGAAACGGTTTCGGGCATGGCGAGTGCGCGGCCTGTGGAATGGTGTGGCCGTGAGCAACGCTCGCCCAGGAAACCGCAATTGCGCGGTCTGCGGCTTCGTCGCGGACCAACACGTCGTGAAGGACGTAGTCGGTCGTCTTGCGCACCGTGCCTGCGTCGAGTCGATGCGGACACTCGTGGGGGGATTCCCCGAATGAGCCGCATCGTGGCAGTATGCAAGGCTTGCAGGGGGATGCCACGATAAGGAGTCCAGTCGGGCGCGTAGTGCGCGCCTACGTCGCCATCTGCGATGTTGAACGCTGTCGATGGTCCGGCAAGCCGTACAAGAAGAAGGAGCACTCGGAGAACGACCTTCGTAGCCATCATCAGGACGCGCACGGCCCGCCTGTGATGTACGAAGCCTCGGGGGCGGTCCGATAGGGAGTGCGGAAGAGCAGCCATGCTATCGCAACTGGACGCCGGGAGGGCAGTCATATGTCGTACATCGGGTGGACCCGGCAACGGGCCGCTGTTCGTGCATCGAGGGGGTGCCCGTGTATGAGTAGTGATGGCAGCGTTTGGGAGGGCCTTGGACGTGGGCACCGTGTTGCCGAGGCGCGCGCCAACGGGTGCAGCCACCCTGAGCGCAGGGCTATGGGTATCCTGGACATCTGCATGGGTTGCGGGGAGATTCGCGCCGCTGGACAGCGCTGGGCCGTCGCCGAACCGCCCAAGGGTTACGAAGACGCGGACCGCATCCTTAGGAGCGTGGGCCGATAGAGCGTCGCTCCGTGTGCCACTATCCAGCGACCGGGCCCGTGCCCGACAATGGTTGCGACTGTGAAGTGTGTGAGCGGGAGCTTTGCCGGTGCGGCGTGCCTCGGGGCGAGCACGTCATCGTTCAACGAGTCCTCCGTGGCTCGCTCCTGCTCTGCCCAGGCTTCAAGACGTTCACGTCGAAGGGAGCGGGTGGTGGCGTAGTGCGTCCTTTCCGCTGCTATCCTCACGACATTCTGATGCCGTGCGCGGAGTGCGACAAGGCTGCTGCGAGCGCGAAGCCGCTCGTGCCCTTCGGCTCGAAGGGGAAGACGATTCGCGAGGAGCGTGGGCTGCCGTGAATCCCTCGCGTCAAGGGCGGCCGAACAGGTGTCGTGCAGGATGCGTTCTCAACTCAGGCCATGGTGGGGCTCCACTTTCCTGCCGCGACACGCTGCCAGAAATCGTATACATCTGGCACAGGGAGGGAGACCGATAGGGAAAGCGAAACACTCGACGGTGCACAGGTTCGTGCACGTGTCTTGGGGCCACACCTGCGGGCGGTGCACGTGGCACTCCCGCAACCACTCGAAGTGGGGCGGGTGCCCCTTGGAAGCGCTCCTGTATCATGCCAAACTCGGCAACCTGTCGTCGCACGACCTGGACCTCTTGAAGAAGGAGGTGCCTGCGCATGGATTGTCCTGAGTGTGGGGGCTCGTGTGAGACCATGTTCGCCGGCACGGTGGACTTGTCGGCCTGCTGCGAGGTGCCATTGCATGAGTAGTGCGGGGGATGAGGTGGCTCGCTGCCGCTCCTGCGGCTTCGAGGCCGACGGCGGGGACTTCGACGCTGGAGGGATGTACAGTGACCTGCGGTGTCCGAAGTGTGGGACGACGAACGTGGACACGTCACGCATCAACGCGGCGTGGGCGGCGCGCGGGGAGAAGTACGGGTACGGCGACGACAACGCGCTCGACACGTCAGGGTGGGCGTGAGGGGGAGTCTCGATGACTGAGCCCGTGGAGCCGACGAGCAGTCTCCTCGAACAGGCGCTTCAGCGCGTCCGGCGGTGCTGCGATGTGGCCTTGGACGATGCAGAGCAACGAGCCTTCGACAACGCGCTTCAGGCGCTCTCGAACGCATCGAACGCACTCTGGGATGCGCAGCGTGTGCTCCAGCAGGCCAAGCGGGATTTCGCGAAGGTGGAGCGCGAGCGCCGACGAGCCGAGGTCAAGATGCAGGATGCTTTCCTTCCAAGCGACGAGGTCAGGGGGAAGCTTCCTGGCACCAAGTAGCTGTAGAAACACAGAGGTTTACACATGAAACACGCACGCACGGACTACGACGAGCGAATCCAGGACAGCGCAGGCATCATCCCAGTCGATGAGCCCGTCTTCCTTCTTCGTGGACAAGACCCCATCGCAGCGTACGCTGTCGGAGCATGGGCGGACGAGGCCGAGAAGGCAGGCGCCGCACCGGAGACAATCGCCCGCGTACGACGATGGGCCTCAGAGATGGCAGAGTACGCGCTCCGAGCGAACCACGGCGTCCCCGACACACCAGGAGAGGTGCGGAAGCCGTGAACGGCGGTCCGTTGTCGACGTGCTCCGAGTAAGGAGTTGGCCTCGTTGAAAGAAGGAAACATCGACCAGCGCGCTCACGCGTTCTTGTTCCCAGGGCGTGCCATCGTCGTTCGGACGCTTCCTCCGGGTGCGCTCGGATGCCCCATCTGTGATTGGCGGTCGACGTACACGGCCGAGTTTCCAACCGTGGGCTCGCGAACGTACTATTGCCCGCCATGTTCGCGCGAGCGGGCGCGCGTCGTCGCACTGCGTCGTGGGCTCATCACCTTCGCACCGCTCGCACCGCTGGAGGACGTCAGTCGCGCGTTCAGGAGCGTGCTCACCTGACAGGAGGGAGGGGTGGGCCTCAAGGAGGTCCAGAGCGTGGGCTCCTTGCATCCGTCGAGGACGACTGCTTCGAATACTGGCGGCGTGGCAAGCGGTGCTCGCACGGGGTGCGCCTGTGAACGCTCCGCGGTCAAGTCGGTACAAGTGGGAGTGGGACGCGACGGCGCTTGGTGCGTACCGTATCGCTCGAACACGGAGGGGTCTGCCTGTCATCAAGTAGCGTGAAGGATGTGGACTTGCGTCGCTTCCTCCGTGCGCAAGGCCTCGCATCACGAAAGGGCAAGGCGACGGGAAACTTTCGCCGCGTGAATGCACGCGCGAGGTCGGGCCACCCACTCCCGTCGGACGGGTGGTGTCGATGAATCCGTCATCAAGCAGTGCTGTGGAGCGGGTGCGCGTGATGTGTGCGGAGCGGTTGGAGAAGCAGGTCGCGGTCGGACCATTGTCGCCTGGTTACGACCTCGACACGTACCGGGCCGGGGAGATTGAGGGCTGGCGTACTTGTCTTCGCGTGCTCGCGGACGTGCCGTCGACGCACACGCCGGCGCAGGCCATGTACGCGCTCGCCGGCTATCAGGCAGACTTCTCCAGCCAACCCACACACCGCACGCTCTACGACCGAGAGCGCGGGTTCATGGACAGTCGTGACTCGGGTTCGTGGCTCCTCGCGTGGAACCGCGTCATCAGCCGGGTGCAGGGTTGGCTCGAAGCCGAGTACGGGCCGGCCGAGTACGAGAACACGAAGGACTTGCCGCGCCCGCCTCTCCCCCTCATCGACTTCTCGAAGCCGGCGAACAAGAAGGATTTGGAGGACTCGATGAACGCGATGCTCGGGAGGGAATCCATGTGAAGGTAAGTAAGGTAGGTACGTGCGACATGCTTGCGAAGACGCTCCAGTATCTTGAGTCGATGCAGAGTGCGAACGCCTGCCCGGCCTGCGCTGTCAGCGCGGAGGCCGGAAAGGTGGCGTGCCACAACTGCGGGAGGTTCCTCCGATGAGCAGCCATTGGCGCTTGGTGGGATGGTGGACGGCTACGGTCGCCTCCGCCGTCTTCCTCCTCATTGGCATGCTGCGCGCAGCCGTGGGTGCCGATACGGCGTGGCCGCTCGTCCGCGACACAGACCTCTTTCCTTACTTACAGTTCTCATGGACCCTGCTCGTCAGCATCTGGTCGTGGAACCTCTACGTCAGTGTCCGAGGCCTGAGAAAGGCGAGAAAGGAGCGTGCCGTCGGATGAGCAGTCGTCTCGACCAAGCTGTGTTTTGTCCACTCTGTGGCGCTCAGGCGCTCACGGGGCTGAGCAATCTTCACCGTCAGCGCTGCGGTGCCTGTGAGGCCAGCGTCGAGGTCATCATCCATTTTCAGGGGGTTGCGCCCCGTGGGAACTGACCACGACACGCGATGCGTGGGGAGGCGCGATGCTTCGGGGCGTTGCCTACGTCATACGATGCTCCTTGAGCGTGGGCGTGCTCTCTGATGGCGAGTCGTTGCGAGTGCGTGAAGCCGTTGCCGGACCGTGCGAACGACCGGGGGCTCGCGTGTGCTGCGTGTGGCCTCATGATTTGGCCAAGGCCAGAGATTCAGGGGTGGGATGGCAAGCCGGGGAGTTTCGCCGCGTACAGGTCCATCGTCCTTCGGACAATCATGGTGCAGGCGACGGACCTGCGTGAGCGTAAGGCCATCAACTGCGGAGACTGCGGAAGCCTGCTCTTCCCTGGAGATGCCGATGACCGTTCCTACCGATGCTTCCATTGTGACGTCATCTTCTGCCCTCGCTGCGCGCGCACGCACTTCGGCCGCTCGATGAAGGCGGACGCAACGGGCACACTCCTATCAAATGCCGAACAGGAGACCTCACGATGCAACCTGGAGGTCCGCGCTTGAACAGGAGTGCTGCGCCGTGACGTTTGGTAAGTGGGGTCAGAAGGGTGGCATAAGGGAGCGACGGATGGAGGACTATCATGAGGCTCCACCTCGGGGTGTGGAGTGTCCGTTCTGTGGTCGCCGCGTGCGTGTAGGAGTGGTGCGGGGTCGCGCGACGGTGCTTTGTGGCGGGTGCGGGAATCGCTTCTCGAACCCATGGGGGCGTTCGAAGGAGATGAGATGACGCCCCGGCAGTATGCGTTGCGTGCGCGCTTCGGTTGCCCCTCGTGCGGGGTCCTGAAGGGGCAAGTGTGCCGGACGTACGCGGGCGGTCGACCGACGACGGACCATCCGGCGCGCGTGGCGGTCTTTGAGGCTTTCGAAGAAGGCGTCCGCGTGGGCGCGGCGTCGACGCGGGAGCTTGAAAAAAGCGAGGGGAAAAAAGTGGAGGAGAACAGGTGACCAGTGCGAGCACGGAGCATGCCGTTCGTCAGGTCTTCTGCCCCGCGACGATGTGCCCATTCTTTGCCAAGGATGGCTCACCGTGGACGGGGGATAAGGATGCGCCGTGTGAAGGCGCAGCATTCGGGGGAGGCTGCGGTTGGGGGGAGTCGGGCTTCTGCTTGGCAGGGCGCGACAACGCGAAGATGGTAGCAAGCACGCCGGCGCTCCGCGTGCGCGCGGTCCCTGCGTGCAACCGTGCCGGCGAATGCGCGTGGCAAGCCGAGGCGGCGCCGGCGTTGTGCGCACCGCGCGCAGCGTTCGTCAAGGGGCTGGACCCAAGAGGGTGCGCGTACTGAGCAGCGAGGGCGAGCGTGTTCACCGCAGCGCTCGCGCGGAGCGTGGCACGCGTGGCGCCGTGTTGCTTAAGAGCCAGCGTTTGGGTGGATGTTTTGATGGACGTCACGGTCGAAGCAGTGCGCGCGGCGCGCGAGGATGAAGCTGCCTTGGAACGCCTCGCAGGCATGCCACGAGAACAGTATGTGAAGCACGTGGCCGCGCCGACTGTATGGAACATCTTACCGCTGGTCACCTTCGGACTCGCCGTAGGTGGGGCAGCACTCACCCTTCCAACGGTCTTTGCGGATGACAAGCCTGCGGTGGGGTGGGACACGCCATTCAGGTTGGGCGTTGCACTCGTTCTCCTGTCCATGGTGTCTGTCCTCACCTTCATCTTCCTTGACGCGCGCGTGGAGGCGTGGTTCCAACGCAAGGCGCTGCGGAGGGCCGACGTAGCTCGCGCGCATGCGGTCTTCGAAGTGCATCACCTGCTGCAGGAAGCAAAGTGGGTCGAAGAGCGCCTCACGCACGCAGCGGGACTTCTACAGGGCTCGGCTGAAATCGGCGAACGCTCAGGGGTCTGAGTAGATATGGGTGCAAGTGAGCCTGCTCGCCGCGCGTGGCCGTTGTGGTTCTGGCGGCTCGGAATGGGAAGGCGCTTGGCGTTCGTGCTGGTCTTCATCGTTGCGTGGGTCATCCTGCACGTCGCGGTGCTGTTCGCAGTCGCGTGGGGATTGCAGGCATGGATGGGTGACGCGATGCTGCCAGCCGAGTTCACTCTCGTGTGGCAGGTGAGTCTCTTCCTGGGCCCGTCGGCGGTCGGCGCGTACGTTGGAGCCATCTGGTCGACAGAGCGTCTGTGTCAACGTTGCGCCGGACGAGGAACGTGGTGCGACGGTGCGTTCGTGCACACGAATCCGGTGGAGGGCATCGAGTGCAAGAGGCAAGTCGGGAGTGGTTGAGCGTGTCCGTGTGGATGCAAGAAGGTGAAGTGCTGGAACTGGATGTGGTGAAGTGCCTCACAGATTCGATGGAGCAGCAGAGAGTCAACATCGCGAAGACTCGTGCGGGGGTGGATGCATGAGTCAGACGAATGGGGGCGACCTCGGCTACATCGTGGACTGCCGGAACGGGCCAAGCGATTACGCGTTCTTCTGGCGCCCCAATGGGGCGAGTTACACTTCGGACCTGCGGCAGGCTGGGCTCTACACGCGCGAGGCTTACGAGGCCACTCTCGGGCCTCGTTGTCCGCAGATGGCGTTCGTGCTGAAGGAAGTCGCGGAAGCACTCGTGCGTTCGATGGTCCGCTTCGAGGACCTCCACGAGTGTGGAATCCGGGGTGAGTCGTGGCGCCGCGCCGACTTCAAGACTGAGGAGCAAGCCGAGACGCTGCGAGCGGTGTTCGGATGAGGGGGTGATGCGTCTTGGCTAAGCGTACGTATCCGGAGGCGGCGCAGCTTCGTGTCGAGCTTACGTTTGCTGCAATCAGGCTGAATGCCGCCTCGTTCGAGTTGAAGCAGGGTCAGCACGAGACGGCGGAGGAACCGCTTCGTGAAGCGGGTCGCGCGCTGGTCCACGCGGCTGACCATCTTGGCGCGATGACGGGCTCTGAGATGGAGGCGATGGAGCGCGTGCTCTGCGCCGCGAGCATGGAGTTGTTGAAGGCGAAGGAGGTCATGCGTGATGCCGCAGGAAAGTAGAATCCGAGAATTTGTTGACAGCGCGCGTTCTGCGGTCCGAGGAGCAGGGCTCGGGCTCCGTGGGGGGCAGCGTCTCCTACCGTCGTCGGAAGCGGTGACGCGTGCGGTCGCGTTGGCAGCGGTGGCTGACGAGGACTACGTTCATGCGCACAAGCGATTGGCGCGTGCCGACCTCGCCTCCACTGAGTACGCGGAGGCGCATGCTGCTGCGGTGCTCGCCTACGCGGAGGTTGCTCGCCGGGTCGCGGCGCGCTCGCTCGCGCTCGCGAACAATCCAGGGGCGTGTGGGCGCATCGTGACGGAGGCGCGCACCGAGCAACGCGGTCTTGGCCCGTACTGGTTCGGCCCCTACATCGTCGGGCTCGTGGTCGGAATCCTGGCAGTTTTCCTCACGAGCGACGCGAAGGTGGGAGGCATTGCTTTTGCGGTCGCGTGGTTCGCTTCCGTCCTCGTCGGTGCGGCGGTGGCGCGCCTGCGTCGGCGTGCCTTCACCCATGACGTCGCGATGCTCATCGACTCCGAGGCATCCAAATGACGGAAGGACGAGGGGTCGAACCCCTTGGACCGAAGGCAGCGGATTATCCGCGCCTCATCTGGTTCCCCTGCCACGATTGCGGCGCGCTCGACTGCTGGTGCAGGTGGTCGTGGTGAGCGGCGCTCGTCGAGGAAGTCATCGTGGACGCACGGGTGACGGAGGGTTCGCGTACGCGAGGGATGCCCTCCACGAACTGTTGGGGGAGTACCGCCGCATGGTGGAAAAGAAGGCGCGCGCGAACATCGACCACGTTCGTGAAGATGGTGGGGTCGAGGCCCTCGAACGCCTCGGGAGGATGTTGGATGCCTGAGGAAGGAAGAGGTCGTTGCGGAGCCGAGCATCCAGACCATTCGATGCTCTTCTGCCGCGAGGTCCTCGGTCACGTTGGGCCACACATCTCGCGGCTTGGGTTCAAGTGGTCGGTGTGAGCGCGAAGCAGGGTAGCAGGGGGAGTCGGGCCGCAGCGCGTCGGGTTGCTGAGGCTGCGTGGGCGACTTCGCACTCGGTTGCTGCTTCGGATGCCGTGCGGGCCGCCGGCATGTTTTGGAAGCATGGCTTTCGAGTCACGTTCCGACGGACGTACGCCAGAACGCGCCGGGGCAGCCGACCCAACTGCACTGGTTGGCTCATCCGGCCGTGGTAGGAGTTGTTGCTCGATGCCTGAATCGAAAAGCAATGAGGCTGGAGGGTCAGTCGGCCCGATGGGGCGGGTTCGAAGGCGTATGAGGGGGATGTGGCATGTGGCGTGGGTGCTTGCAGGCATCGTGCTCTTTCACCAGGTTGACCACGCGTCGGGCCTGTTGGGGCACGTGGGGCTGCAGGTGCCGCGCTTCGACAACTTGCTGTGGGCGTTGTGGGGGGAGGAGGCGACGTTCTGGTACCATGACATCGTCGTGCTCTCTGGTAGCGTGCTCGTGGGCATGTTGCTCGTCGCGCTTGGTCGACGCGACGCCGGGGCCGAGGTTGGTCAACAGGAGGGTGCGTTGCCGTGAAGCGTCGAACGAATGAAATGGATTGGGTGCGCAGGGTGTTCGGCGCGCCGCGTCGAGACCATGACCTGGGCCTCGCACCGACGGAAGGCTGCTGCTACGCGTGTGGAAAGCACTTAGGCGTTGGCGGGTACTTCCAGTCGCCGTTGGGCGCGCGCTGTGCCGCGTGCGTGAAGCAAAGCCTCGCAGCGCCCGACAGGTACGCAGCCATGCGCGAGGTGCGTGCGGGGGCGCGTGCAATCCGTTCGCTGTTCGTAGGGGGAAGTGGATGAGTAAGGAAGTCGATGAAACCATGCTGCAGACCTGCAAGACTCTGGATGAAGTTGTTCATCTCTATGGCGTCGCGTCGGCGCGGGGCCTGGAGCGTCGTGCCCGACCGTGGTGGACGGACGCCAAGGGCCTCGGGATGCTCGGTGTCTTCGCCGTGTACTGGGGCGCTGCGCTTCTCGCGGAAATCCTCCTCCAAACTGGGGCGGGTGCTGTCGATGCTCGCCCCTATGGAATCGGACTCGTGGCGGCTCTACCCGTGCTTGTGTGGCGCGTGCTGTGGGCCGACGGGTTGCAGGCGAGGCTTCGAGCACGCGCCCTGAGGCGTCTGCCGCAGAATGAGCGGCGGGCGATGGCTGCGTTGCAAGCGTGGGATGCGTTGCGTGAGGCCAACGCAGCGCGGGCACGCGCGCAGCATGCCCTCACGGAGGCGCAAGCATGAACCCGCAGCATCGAGCATCGTCGGGGCCGGAGTCGTTCTTCCTCAACGTCTTGGTGGACCGGCCGAAGAAGGCTGCAAGGGCGCATGATGGGAAGTTCGGCGCGCGCCGCGTGCGCGTGCGGGAGGAAGAGAGGTGGTCGCACGTGGGGGCGTACGCGTGCGGCAACACGACGTGCGCGCTCTGCTACGCGCTCGACCGTGCACGCGTGGGCCCGTTGTGCGGCTGGACGTCGCCGGAGGGGGCGCGTTGCATCTTCGCGTGGGGGCACGCGCACCCGGGGGACCATGCACTCTGCGGTGCCTGGACGTACGACCACAATTGTCTGGCCGCGCAGCACGTGCCGACCTTGGTGCAACTCGTGGGTCGGGACCCGTTCCCGCATGCGGCGAGCGCGACGTGGGTCCGCGAGGGACCTCTTGGTTGGGGGGACGCGCGGCTCCCTGCGGTGCGCACGTGATTCAAGAGAGACTCTCCTCGTCGCACGGGGCTGGGCGGGTGCGCGAAGCGGTGGGGGCAAGACGCTTAAGCGCACCGTGACCAGTGTAGGCTTCGATGGCACGAGGCCTTGAGGGGGCTCCGGAGGGGGCCAGCACGACTTCTGAGCGAACGCTGCGCGAAGCCTTGGACTCCGTCAGTCAAGACGGAAGCCGCATCCTACACGCTCCTCGCCAGAAGGTGAAGGTGGCGCACAGCACGACGATGCGGCGGGACCTCAACCTCCTCTTGGCCTCGGGCGCGCTTCTCGGCCTTCTTGCCCAGGGCGTGTTGCACGCGCTTCAAGTCATACCGCTGCGCGCGGTGCCAGCGTACGGTGCGGCGGCCTTTACCGGCATCGTTCTGGCGGCAGTCGGCAGCATCCTCCTCCGGAAGGGGTGCACGCGCAGCGGCGCGTGGTTGGGCGCGTTCCTCGCGCTCGTGTTGGCGTGCATGATGCTGGTGTTGAACGTCCGCGCGCCGTTGGAGGCTGGAGCCACCGTGCCGCTATTGGGTGCGGGCGCGCTGCTGGGCCTCGCTGGCGTCCTGGGCGCGCGCGCCTGGACGCTGCCGCAGGAAGAGGGAGGCACGACGCTTCAGAGGGAAGCGCGGCTTCCCGGAGAGTAGGAGGGTAGGAAACGATGTCGAGCATCCTGGATGAGGACGAAGCCTTCGTGGCGCGCGTGCATGATTGCCTGAAGGAGCGGGAGGTCACGGACGCCGTGCTGGCGGCCGAGTTGGACGTACGGCCGGTGCGCGTGCGGCAAGCCTTGTACGCGCTCTACGACCTGCGGCGTGCGACGTACCGGCGCGACATGGACCGGGAGACGGGGTACCACATCTTCCACTGGACGGCGCGGGCGTGACGAACGATTCGAGCCGCGGCTGGAACTACAAGATGCGCACCGACCGCAACACGCGGGAGCGGCGCCGGCCGGACGTTCGAAACCCCGTCGAGCGGTTCCGTCGACGCATGAAGCGCGACGGGATGGGTTGCCAATCGCGCAGCCTGACGCCCCATGGTGGCCCGATTGAGGTACATCACCGCGGGGGCGTCTTCACGCGCCCACGGCTCGTGGCCATGTGCCGCAAGCACAACCGGCTGGCGAGTGGGGTGGCCTGGACGGGCCGCGCCCGCGCCGATGGCCGGTCCTGGCTCGAAGCCGCGTGGGGGCGGCTCGCGCGCGCCCTGCGGGACGTATAGGATTCCGGACGTGCAAGTGTTTTCGCTCCGGACGCACCGTGAGGGGGAAGAAGGCGAACGCGCATCCATGACTCATGATGAGTCTCCGGCGGTATGCCATCGAGCACCTGGGACCGGTTCGCGCGGCCGTTCGCCAACGGTTTCCGGATGAGCCCGTGGAGGTGCAGGAAGCCGTCGTGGCTGGCGCGGCGAGTCCGCACGAGTTCGCGCGTGGCCCACTGCCCGACGTCGGCTTGCGCACTTACCTGGACCGGCATGCTTCGCTCGTCGTGCGCACGGCGCGACGCGCGTTGGATGCAAGCACCACGAGTGCGGAGGAGGATGCGGTCGCAGCGTGGAGCCGCGCGTTGGATGGGGGCGAAGGCCTCGCGCCGCGCGCGGTGGATGCCATCGTGCTCGCGACGCAGGTTCGCCTCACTCTGAAACCATACTTCTACTGGGTGAAGGTGCGTGAGGGGGAAGTCTTCGGCGCGCCGAAGCACGCGCCTGCGACGGGGCGGTAGGTTCTTCTCGGTCGTTGCCTCCTCCAGGAGCGTGGACGTGGGAAGGTTCGGGGAAGCGGGTCAGGTGCCCCGCGGCGTGTGCGGTGGGTGCTTGGGGAGGAAGTTCATGGTGGACATGGCGCAGCGTCGGTTCACGCCGTGTCCTGCGTGCGGCGGAGTCGGCGTGCCCCGGTGAGCGTGTGGCGGGTCGGAAAGGTACGCGTGCGCGAGGCAAGCGTGCGGGGAAGAAGCGCGCCGCGGCGCAGCGAACCTTGACGGGGCGTCACGCGCCGTCGAAGCGTCGCATCCGTCAGGACCAAGCGCACCAGTTGTGGTATGGGCGGCGCACGTTGGAGAAGCATGGCGTGCCGACGGATTTGGGGGACTGGGAGAGCGAGTTCGACTTCACGCTCACGTACGCGGAGAACTACTGCGCAGTGATTCTGCCGATGTTGGAGCAGCACTCTGAGCGGTGGAAGTTGAAGCGGATGATGGCATCGTACGAGCGGGCCCGCGCGCGCCTGCCTGTTGGCGCGGCTGCGAGCCCGCCGCGTGGGAAGGCCAAGGTGGTGCGGTCTGCATGAGCGGCAAACGCCAGAACCTCGGGGTGAATCAGAAGGAGGTGGAGCGCGTGCGGCGGGGCGACACGCGGCGTGAGACGATTCAACGCGTGAGTGGGTGGTTCAACTTGCGTACGGAGGAGGAGTTCGTGCGCAGCCAATGGGGGTTCGTCATCTTCTTCATCATCGCCATCGCGAGCCTCTGGGAGTGGCTCATCTTGGGCGTGGCCCACTGGAACCTGCTGCACGTGATGAATGGGTTGTTCTGGTTCGGCTTGAGCTTGTACGCGTTGTACAAAAACCGGAAGCTGCAGCGGGTGGGGTAGGCGTGCCGCGACGGAAGTACGGGCGTCTCCGCAAGCCCATCGGTCAGGAAGCGGGGAAGAATGCGGGCTGGCGCAAGCGCGCGGCATCCGCGGACCGTTGAATCGGGCGTGCGGTAGCGGCGAAGCCGTCTTGAGGCGGCGCGGGCGATGCGGGCTGCATGTCGAGCATCGTGTCGACGCCCTCGTTGGCCGTTGTGGGTGAGAGGGCCTCGGACGAGGTCATCAAGCAGCACTGGGAATCGTTCTTCAAGAACGCGCGATGCACGGACGAGAAGTGTCCGCGCCAGCCGATGCCGCCGTCGCGGTTGCCGGCTGTTTCGACGGCAGCAGATGTGGATGCCGATGCGTTCGAGGTCGGCTCCAGCATGCCAGCCGTTTCAATCGACGTGGTGGCGGATGCGCCGGTGCACTTCGTGCGGGACGACGTGCGCGCGATGCTTCGCGACTATCCGGATGCTCGGTCGCTCCCCATCTGGTGGACGGACCTCGCGCAGTACCAGATGAGGGAGGTGCTCACGGGGCCGGAGGCGGAGGGTCGTCGTCGCGCTCTCGGGGCCGAAGCGGGAGGGGCAGATGTTGTGCCTCAGGACGCGTTCGTCACGTTCACACCCACGTGCCTCGCTGAGGGCGTGTTGCGGAGTCCGCGACGGTTCCTGCGGCTCGCGCAGGAGGTGCTGCGCGAGTGGATTACGCCACGCTCGGATTATGGGAGCATCATCGAGGGGGAGTACCCCGTGCCGCCGGACCCGAGGACGGGCGTGCTCGAACCCTTCCTCGCGGACGTGCGCGTGCATTCGCTGCCGGAGGACCAGTTGGTGGGCATCCGCAGCGTGCGCGCTTCCCACATGGACCGCTTGATGCAGGTCGAAGGCGTCGTCAAGCGCGTTGGTAAGCCGACGCCGAGAATCTTGACGGCGTTGTTCAAGTGCGCCAAGTGCAGGTGCTCCATCATGATGGAGCATCCGAAGGACTGGGTGGACGACCTCATCACGCCCGTGGAGTGCCCCGAGGACCAGGGGGGTTGCGGCGCGGAACTGAAGAAGACGCGCTTCGAGTTGGATGAAGAGAAATCGAAGTGGCAGGACGCGCAGTTCGTGAACATCCAGGAGCCCCCGGAGGAGATGGAGGGTGGGGCGCAGCCGCTGGACTTGGACCTCATGCTGGTGGATGACTTGGTCGACACCGTGCGCGCGGGCGACCGCGTCGTGTTGTGCGGGTTCTTCGCTCCGATGGCCGTGCGCAAAGGTGGGCGCGAGCAGCGCAACCGGGAGAAGCGTTTCGTCGTCGTGAGCGTGCGCAAGCACAGCGAGTCGTACGAGGAGGTCATCATCACGGAGGATGACATTCAACGCATCCAAGAGGCTGCGACGGAGCGGGGCCCCGATGGCAAGCTCCTCATCTACGACCGGCTGCGCGCGAGCGTCGCCACGAGCATCATCGGCCACAACACCATCAAGGACGCCGCCATCCTCGCGCTCTTTGGTGGAGTGCCGAAAATCCAGGAGAATGGTGAGACCATCCGGTGGGACATCCACATCATGCTCGCGGGGGACCCCGGCGTTGCGAAGAGTCGCATGCTGCGTGCGATTGCAGCCCTCGCGCCGCGTGGCATCTACACGAGTGGCCAGCAGGCGAGTGCGGCGGGGTTGACGGCGACGGTCGTGCGTGAGGAGCAGACGGGTGCCTACGCGCTCGAAGCGGGTGCACTCGTCCTCGCCGACAGTGGGGTCTGCGCCATCGACGAGATGGAGAAGATGGACCCGGACCACATGAAGAACCTCACGAGCGTGTTGGAGCAGCAGAAGGTGAACATCGCGAAGGCCGGCATCATCGCCGAGCTTCCTGCTCGCACGACGGTCATCAGTGCTGTGAACCCGAAGAGTGGCAAGTTCGATGACCACTCGCACGTGTACGAGCAAATCAACCTACCACCGTACATCCTCAGTCGCTTCTTCATCTTCATCATGCGGGACAAGCCGAACCGTGTGGAGGACAAGAAGCTTGGGAAGAACATCTTGACGATGCACCGTGACATCGTGAACGATGTGCGGGGCAAGCCGAACGAAGCCTACTACAAGCGGGATTTCGTGCGCAAGTACATCGCGTGGGCGAAGAGGACGTGCAAGCCCGCGCTCACGGACGAGGCCATCGAGACCCTCTCTGAGTACTATGCTCAGATTCGTGGCCTCACGGTGGATGACACGGGCACGGGCAGCGGCATGACGGCGCGTCAACTCGAAGACTTGGAGCGCTTGGCGGAGGCGAACGCGAAGGTCCGCTTGTCGGGCAGTGTGGAGAAGTCGGATGCAGAGCGTGCCATCAGCATCTTCAGCGAGTACGCGGACGCCGTCGCCAAGGACTCGAACGGGAACTTGAACTGGAACAAGACGAACGCGGAGGTGCCGCCGGACTCGATGCAGATGCGTGAGCAGACGCTCGTGGGCATCGTGACCCAGATGCAGCGCGCGTCGCTGGACAAGTGCTTCGGGATGGATGACTTGTATGCGGAGGCGGAGCGGAAGCACGTGCAACGCTACCACGTGGACCAGCACGTGCGCCGGTGGCGCGACCACGGGAAGCTCATTGAGCCTCGCGTCGGCTTGAACCGATTCCAGTTCCACGGGGGGACGTGACGATGCCGGGGGAGCCACGGCGCAAGGAGGCTTCGCACGGTCGGACGATGCGTGAGCGTCTTGAGCGTGAGTCGGACGTGGAGGACGTCGCGCTGCCGGAGGACTTGGACCTCACGGACATGGAGCAGGTGGCGAAGCTCACGCCGGCGCAACGGCGCAAGGCGAGTGAGGACTTCCTCAACGCGGGCCGTGCCCAGTTCATGCAGGAGGTGCAGGGCCTCGTGGCAGAGGCGAAGGCGAAAATCGTGCGGCAGGTCGCGGGGCCGGAAGCCGTCCCGGAGCCGCCGTCGGAGACGTCGAAGGCGCGGTTGAAGGATGCGACGGTGGAGCGCCGGGACATGGAGCAGTTGCTCGCGAGTGCGCGCACGCGTCGGCACCTCAACCGCGTGCGGCAGCGGCACCGTGCCTTGGTCACCGTGCAGGTCTTGGCGTGGACAACGGTGCTCATCCTCGCGGCGTGGGGGTGGTTCGGGCACGAGTTCGCGCGGAATGGCTACGCAGTCATCTTCGGTGGGCAAATCGTGCTCGGCCTGGCTGGCCTGGTGAACTTGTGGTTGCAGCACCGGAACATGCACCAGACGTTGCGCGCGGAAGTGGGCCGCGCCCGCGCCGCGCCCAGCACGCCGAACACCCAAGAGGATAGGCGTTCGTAGCGCGTAGGGCCGAAAAGGGCAACTCGTGGGTCGAACGCTCCGAAGCCCGTGAGCATGGCGGCGGCGTCGTTCTTCCCTGTGGGGGGCCAAGTGTGCAAGCAGTGTGGGGTCCAAGGGCAAGTCGTCAGCCTGAACTTCCGGTTGCACACGCAGAAGGGGAACGTGACCAGCGAGGCCAACTGCTTGGCTTGCGGGCACCGTTGGGTCGAAGTCTGGCGCTTGTCGAGCGTGCGCGACTACGGTGAGTGCGCCGAGGGTCAGTGCCCCCGTTGCTTGGCGCGCGGCACGAGCACGGGTCCGGAGGAAGCGCGGTGTTGTGGGGAATGCGGCGCCGCGTGGGCCATGCCGGTGAGGGTGGGGTGATGAAGCCATCGTTCGATGCGGATGACGAGAGCAGCGCGCTCGCGCCGACGAACCTCCGCCTGACGGCGGCTGAGGTGGCGCAGCGTCTGCGGGCCCGCTTCAAAGCGCCGGCGTATGCCCTCTTCTTGGAGGTCAACGAGGGCACGGGTCGGAATGCGGGTCGTCGTGCGGATGCGCTCGCGATGAACCTCTATCCCAGTGCGGGACTCGAAATCCATGGATTCGAAATCAAGGTCGCGCGCGGCGACTGGTTGAAGGAGGTCGAGCAGCCGCAGAAGGCGAGTCGGGTTGCGCGCTTCTGCGACCGATGGTGGGTCGTCGCCGGCGCGACCGACGTCGTGAAGGAGGCGGAGTTGCCGGCGACGTGGGGGCTTCTCGCACCCACGGCGACGGGGTTGCGGGCCGTGCGGCGCGCCCCGCGGCTGAAGCCGCAGCCCGTCTCGCGCGCCTTCGTCGCGAGCCTCGCCCGTGCGATGGACACGAACAGCCTCTTGCAGCAAATGGTGAGGCAAGAGCGCGACGCTGGCTACAAGCAAGGGTACGCGCGGGCTCAGGCGGATTTTGAGCACAGGAAGACCACGGCGCATCGGGACTTCGAGCGGTTGCAGGAGACCGTGAAGCGGTTCGAGGAGGCCAGTGGCGTACAGGTGGCAGATGGATGGTCGCGGCCCGAAGGCATCGGGGCCGCGGTGAAGCTCGTCATGCTGATGAACAACGGGGACGTGCTGCGGTACGCGGAGTCGGCGTTGCACCTGCTGGAAGGGAGCACGAAGCACGTGCACGAGGCCATCCAGCACCTGAAGAAGAGCACGCCCTCGCAGGAGGTGAGTCTCTCGTGAGTCTGCCCGTGGAACGGTTGCGCGTCGGGGTGACGCAGTGGGATGACTTGCGCGTGACGCTCGTCCTCGTCGATGCAGCAGTGGAGGCAGTGAAGGTGGAACTCCCCGTGGAGGACAGTTGGTGGGGGAGTCACGTGCTTCTTGCGACGGCGGGTCAGCCGGAGCGCGAGCAGAAAGTGTCGAGGTTCCCGCGCGTGGTGGAGGGTCAGAAGGCGTTCTGGTGCCGCTCCTGCGCGCGTCCGATGTTGTTCTTCGACGAGGAAGTGCGTCGGAAGCACGCGTACAACGTGCATGGACCCGGGGCCCAGACGTGGCAAGCGCGCCGCGTGCATGGCATCCGCTCGTACTGGTGCCGCCGATGCAAGATTCCGTTCGGGTCGAGGCGCGCGCGGCGCGACCACTGGTTGACCTACCACCAGCAGCGCGCGAAGAAGGGAGCGGCAGCGGGCCATGGGGATGAGAGTGAGGACGAGTTGACGCTCCGCTCGTTCACGGCCTCGGAACGAGACGCGTAGGCGTCCAGGAAGGACGCGCGCGTCAACGCTCGAAAAGAGCGGGGGGTCTGGGAGGCTGGGACGTTTAGGGTTGCAGCCGCGCGTCCGTCGGGCTGCGGAGGTGCGCCGCGCGGGCGACGGTGCGGGCGAACTGGAAGTGCGTCCAGTTGGGCACGTGGTACCACGCGTTCTTGGGGTGCCGTCGGATGCCGATGAGGTGGTCGCGGTGCAACTCGCGCAGCACGCTCGTGACCTTGAAGACGTCCACGGCGGAGGCGCGCACGACTTGGAGGCTGCGGAACTCCTTTTGGTCCTGCACGCCGGGGAGGTTGCAGATGCCGTCGAGGACGGCGTGGAACTCCAGGGCCGTGATGTGCCGAGGGGTCGTCGTGCAGTCCGGGCAATAGGCTTGGTTCGGGGCGCGTTGCGGGAAGGTCTTGCCGCAGAGGCGGCCGCTGGAGAGGAGGCGCCGGCACTGCACGAGGGGCACGCCGGCGTCGAGGATGTCTCTGAGGGAGGGCGCGCGTGGCGTCGTCGTCATGAATTCGGCGCGAGGATGCCCCCGACTTCCGTC
>Ga0299913_10001173_pt1 | contig 18829 bp, 15 predicted proteins | sample RVTome_9_FD_201360 | JGI IMG/M metagenome (GOLD analysis project Ga0299913, IMG submission 201360) | Soil microbial communities from uranium-contaminated site in the Upper Colorado River Basin, Wyoming, United States - RVT155D38 (version 2) ... | reverse complement strand
GCAAGCCTCGATCTCATCGGGCGCGGGGTCGCGGTTATCCGGGGGACGGCACTTCAGGACATTGACGATCGCCGCGTCGTTGCGGTCCAACCCAACCTCTCCCATGAGCTGGGTCAGGAGCCGGCCTGCAGCGCCGACGAAGGGGATGCCCTGTTGGTCCTCGTGGTAGCCGGGGGCCTCTCCGATGAACAGCAGATCACCCTCGAGGTTGCCGGCCGCCCAGACGACCTGGGTCCGGGTGGCCGCCAGCCTGCAGTTCTGGCACGTCATGGCCTGGGCGCGCACGAGTTCGATGTCCAGGCCGGGGGGAGCCGAAGGCATGGTGCGAGATTAGGGGGCCGGGCCCTCCCGAAGCAACCAGAAAGAAGGCCGCCGGTCTCTAGACGAGCAGCTTGCCGTCCTCGACGAGGACGTCGCCGTCGACGCTGATCCGGCCCCCGCGCCGGAGATCGCAGACCATGTCCCAGTGAACCGCCGACTGGTTGGTTCCGCCGGTCTCCGGATAGGAGGCCCCGACCGCGAGGTGGACGGTGCCGCCGATCTTCTCGTCCAACAGGATCTCGCCGGTGAACCGGTCGATGCCGAAGTTCGTACCGATGCCGAGCTCGCCCAACACGCGTGCCCCCGGATCGGTGTCGAGGGTCTTGATCAGGAACTCCTCGTTCTGGTCGGCGCGGGCGTCGATCACCCGGCCCTTGTCGAACTCGAGCCTGATCCCCGCCACCGCCTGGCCCCCGTAGAGGGCGGGGTAGCTGTAGGTGATGTGCCCGCGCGTCTTGTCCTCCTTGGGGGCGGTGAAGATCTCGCCGTCTGGGAAGTTGGAGGTGCCGTCGGCAGGTTCCCAGATGCGGTCACCGACCTCGAGGATCAGGTCCGTTCCCTCGCCCTCCAGATGGACCTCGTTGCGACCCTTCATCCATTCGATCAGTCGCGCGTGACGTTCGGCCACCTTGCGCCACTCGGCGATCGGATCCGCCGCGTCGACGAGACAGGCTCCATAGAAGAAGTCCTCGTACTCGGCGAGGCTCATCTCCGCTTCCTGCGCATGCGCCTCGGTCGGGAACAAGGTCAACGTCCAGCGATAGTCACCGTCGGCCGAGCGTTGCATGCGGCGATCGAATAGATGCTGACGCGCCTTCGTCGCCATCACTTGCTTGGCAGGGTCAACGCGCGAAAGCTGGCGCGTGTTCGAGTCGCAGATGATCGAGAACACGACGTCGAGGTTCTCGGTCATCCACTCATCGGTCGGCCACACGTACTGCAACTGCTCGTCGTTGGCATGCCTGTAGAAGAGTGGGGCCGCGGCCGGGATCGTGGGCCGCACCACCGGGTGCGCGCCGATATCCAGACACCGCCGGTAGATCGCGAGGATCAGGGGCTCTGCGACATAAGAGCCACGGATCTCGACGAGCTCGCCCGCCTTGACCGCAACCGAGTAGTCCACGAGGACGTCGGCGACGCGCTCGACCCGCTCATCTCTCATCCTCGTTCCTCCATGACCGAACGACCCAGGGAGTCGTCCAGGAAACGTTCGAGCATCGTATTGAAGTCCTGGTGCCGCTCAAGCATCGACATATGGCCGCACCGTTGCAAGACGGTTAGCTCGGCTTTCGGCAGGAGCTCGGCGAGCTCCTCGCTCGCGGTTGGCACCGTTATCCGGTCGTGAGACCCGGCGATCACGAGGGCCGGGATGGCGATATCGCCCAGATGGCTCCGTACGTCGTAAGCCCCGTAGCTCCGGACGAGGTCGAAGAGGACGTGACCGGGGGTCTCGGCCAGCATGTCCGACGCGAAATCGATCTGCCGGGCCGATCCATCCGGGCCGAATGCCGCGAACGAGACGGCAAGGAAGATCTGATCGGTCGGACGGATGATCTTGCGCAGGCGGTCGACGCGTTCGTGATGGCTCGACAAGACGTCTAGCGGGTTCCGCAGGAACCGCTCGGCTCGGGCAAGAGCCGCCCCTCCGATAGTTGTCTCCGTGGCCGGGCTGGGGGTCGTATTGGCCAGCACCAGGCCCTTCACCACCGAGCCAACGAGACCGGGATCTGCGGCGCACAACTCGAGGGCGACCATGCCACCGATCGAGTGCCCGACCAGGACCACCTCATCGAGTCCGCTGTCCGCGATCACCGCCGCGAGGTCCTCGGCAAGGACCTCCATGGAGAACTCCTTGTCTCCTTTCGGCTCGGACAGCCCATGGCCGCGCAGGTCGTAGAAGACACAACGATGCCCTCCGATGCCCGGCAGCTGGTAGTACCAGAGGTCGGTACGCAGAGCCGAACCGTGGAGGAACACGGCTCCCTTCGTCGCGTCCGCCGGACCGCTCTCCTCCACGAAGAGCCGCGCGCCGTCGGGCAGGTCGAGGTATCGCGAGCGGTCACCGCGACGCTCGCCGAAGCGCTCTCCCACCTCGGGATCGTTGCGGCGCCGCCGGTTGACGACCGACCGCTGAGCGACGAGTCCCGCCCCCACACCGACCGCGGTGCCGGCGAGCGCGAGCAGTCCCCTACGCGCCATCGCCGAGCCCGAGGTAGATGCGCGGCACGCGCGAGGGGACGCGCGCCGTCACCTCGTAGTTGATCGTGCCGATGAGTACCGCAAGCTCTTCGGCCGTGACCCTTGCGTCACCGTCCGCTCCGATCAGCGTCGCGATCTCGCCGACCTCGACGTCGGTGGCACCGACATCGACCATGAACTGATCCATGCAGACGGTTCCGGAGACGTGGAAGCGGGAGCCGCGGAGCAACACGTCCCCGATCCCCGACAACCGACGGTCGTACCCATCTGCATAGCCGGCCGTGATCGTGAGCACCCGTGCGGTCCGCTCCAACTCGTACTGCAGGCCGTAGGAAAGGGCCTCACCCTCGGGGACGGTCTTGACCATCCCCACGCGGGCGCGCAACGCCATCGCAGGGCGCAGATCGATCGTTCCGACGAAGGCCTCCGACGGCCACAGGCCGTAGGAGGCGATCCCGCAGCGCACAAGGTCGAAATGGGTCTCGGGCTGGGCGATCGTGGCAGCAGAGTTGGCGAGATGACGGTAGCGAAGTTCGACACCGGATCGCTCGATCTTGCCGACCAGATCGTTGAAGAGGTCCAGTTGCTTGGTCGTGAATGGATGCTCCGGGATGTCCGCCACGGCCAGGTGGCTCCATGCCCCCTCGATCGCGAGGCCGGGAAGCGCCCTGATGATCGCCACCGCATCCGGGACCTCATCCGCCGGGAGCCCTACGCGATGCATCCCCGTGTCGAGCTTCACGTGGACCGGAACCGTCGAACCTTGAGCTGCAGCGGCCTCGGACAGAGCGCGTGCGAACGGTTCCGTATAGATCGTCGCGATCAGGTCGTTGGCCACCATCGTCGGCGCCGCCTCGTGGGGTGGCTCGGTGAACACGTGGATCGGTGCGGTCACTCCGGCATCGCGAAGGTGCAGTCCTTCCGCCACGCGCGCTACCCCAAGGCGCGTGGCACCGCCCTCCAGCATGGCGACGGCGCTCTCGGGATTGCCGTGTCCGTAGGCATAGCCCTTCACGACGCCCATCACCTCGGCCCCCCGGGCGCGCTCGCGCAGTCGCCCGATGTTGTGACGGATCGCGTCGAGGTCGATCTCGGCCCAGATCGGGTGACCCCTGGAGGCGATCTCCTCCCGAGTGAGTCCCATCTAGGCGAGGCTAGACCCCGCGGGGCCCAGGAGATCGTCCCGGACGCTCCCGAGTTGTTCCGCCACGTCCCATGCGGTGACGCCGGAGACGCCTCGGTCGACGGCCGCTAGAGAGCCGGCGAGACCGTGGACGAACGCCGCGGCCGCCGCGGCGACCCGGGCCGGCCGGTGTGGAAGGAGCGCCGCGATCGCGCCGGTGAGAACGTCGCCCGTGCCCGCCGTCGCGAGCTCCGGCCCGCCCGTGGGCACGATCAGTGCCTGCGGCTGGTCGTCGTCGGAGTAGACGATCGTGTTGCGGCCCTTGAGCAGGACCACGCAGCCGAAGCGCTCCGCCGCATGCCTCGCGGCCCCCATGCGGTCTGCCTGGACGGTCGCCGCGTCGGAGCCGAGCAGACGACCGAGCTCGGCAGGATGCGGCGTGATAACCGTCGGTCGGTCGCGCTCCAGCAGCGCACGAGGCTCGCGCGCGAGGGCGTTCAGCGCGTCCGCGTCGACCACGACCGGCCCCGGGAAACCGTCGAGCATCTCGGACACCAGTGCCACGGTGCTCTCGGCCACGCCCAGGCCCGGTCCCAACGCAAGTGCATCCGCGCGCTGGAGAGCCTCCTCGAAACCCTTGGCCTCCGAACCGACGACCTCGTGCGTAATGAGCTCCGGGAGCCGCGTGAGAGCGAGCCGTCGTACCACCTCCGGACAACCGAGCTCGACGAATCCCGCTCCCATCCGCTGCGCGCCGCGCGCGGTCAGCAGCGCGGCGCCGGGATAAGCGTCGGAGCCCGCCAGGATCGCAAGGGAGCCACCGGTCCTCTTGTGGGCGCCGACCGCCCTTCTCGGCAACATCTCGATCATGTCGGTGGCCTCGACCATCGCCGCGCCGTATCCCTGCAGAGCGATGCCTATCGGCGCCACCTCGACGTCCCCGGCATGGTCGGCGCCGGGCGCCAGGACGGTGCCGAGCTTCTCGGCTCCCATCGCAACCGTGGCGACCGCCGTGACGGCGACACCCTCGACGCGGCCGGTGGCTCCTTCCACCCCTGACGGGATGTCGGCGGCCACCACGGCCACGCCGCTGCCCACCATCGCCACGATCGCGTCGCGGGCGGGACCCTCGACGGTCCCCTTGAAACCCGTGCCGAAGATCGCGTCGACGATCACGTCGGCCCTCAGAGCGAGCGGCCCGAAGTGCCCCGCAGGACACCCGCTGTCGAGCATCAACCGGAGATGCGTGGCCGCGTCGCCCTCCCGCGACGCTTCGTCGAAGACATCGAAGCACCGGACGCTCATCCCCATCTCGTGGAGGACGCGCGCGGTCACGTAGCCATCGCCGGCGTTGTTCCCCTTGCCACAGACGACTGAGACGCGGCCCCCGTAACGACGTCCCAGGACGCGGATCGTCGCGCGAGCCAGGGCGCGCCCGGCGCGTTCCATCAGGACCTCGCCGGGCGTACCCGCTTCGATCGTCGTCCGATCGGCGAGGCGCATCTCCTCGGGAGTGAGGAGGGGCCTCATGTCACTCCACGGTCACAGACTTCGCCAGGTTGCGCGGCTTGTCGGGAGAGAGGCCGCGCTCCTTCGCTACGAAGTAGGCCAAGAACTGGAGCGGGATCGTGTCGAGGATCGGTGTCAGGAGCGGCTTGGTGGCAGGAACCTCGAAGAGCTCGTTCGCGAGGGAGCGGGCGCGTTCGTCGCCTCGCGGCGCGATCAAGATCGTGTCGGAGCCGCGCGCCCGCACCTCCTCCACGTTCGCGAGCATCTTCTCGTAGAGACGCTCGCCGGTGAGGATCGCGACGACGGGCACGCCCGGCTCCAACAGAGCGATCGCTCCGTGTTTCAACTCGCCCGCGGGATAGCCCTCGGCATGGATGTACGAGATCTCCTTCAGCTTCAGTGCCCCCTCGAGGGCGACGGCGGTGCCGACGCCCCGGCCGATGAAGATGACGTCGCGAACGTCCGCGTACCGTTTGGCGGCTCGCTGAACGTCGCCTTGCAGCCTGAGGACCTCCTCGATCTGCTCGGGGAGCCGGGTGAGCGCCTCGAGCGTCTCGGTGAGCTTGTCCTCCGTCATGCTCCCCCGCTCCTGCGCTAGGTACAGAGCGAACACGTTCAGGGCGACGAGCTGGGCCAAGAACGTCTTGGTCGCGGCGACACCGATCTCGGGCCCGGCGTGGGTGAACAGGACGGCGTCGGCGTCACGAGTTATGGACGACCCCACCACGTTGGTGACGGCCACGACCTTGGCCCCCATCTCCTTCGCGAACCGCACCGCCGCCAGCGTGTCCGCCGTTTCGCCCGATTGAGCGATGCCGATCACGAGGGATGCCTCGTCGAGGACGGGATCGCGGTAGCGGAACTCCGATGCCAGGTCGAGTTCGACCGGGATGCGCGTGTAGTGCTCGATCGAATGCTTGGCGGCCATCCCCGCGTGGAACGAGGTGCCGCACGCGACCACCACGATCTTGGTTATCTGCTTCAGCGTCTCGGAACCCCAGTGGACCTCGTCGAGAGTGATGACGCCGTTCGGGTCCACCCGGCCTCTGAGTGTGTTCCGCACGGCTTCCGGCTGCTCGAAGATCTCCTTCAACATGAAGTCCTCGTAGCCGCCCTTCTCGGCAGCCGCGAGATCCCACTCGACGTGAACGCGTTCGGGCTCGACGCGGTTGCCCGAGAAGTCGTAGACCTCGACCGAGCCCGGCTTCACCTCGGCGATCTGATGATTCGCGAGGGGGATCACATCGCGCGTGTGCGTGAGCAACGCGGGGATGTCGGACGCGACCAACCCGGCAGTCTCGGTGTGTCCGACGATCAAGGGCGGTTCCTGGCGCGCGACGATGATCGTGTCGGGTTGCTGTGAGTCGATGCAAACGAGAGCGAATGCCCCCTCCAGCACGTTCACGGTGCGTGTCACGGCCTCGCGGAGACCGAGTCCCTCGTCCAAGAACGACTCGATCAGGTGCGCCGCCACCTCGGTATCGGTTTCCGATCGGAAGGAGTGTCCACGCGCGGCGAGATCGCGCCGAAGGGTGTCGTGGTTCTCGATGATCCCGTTGTGCACAACGGCGACGCGACCGTGGCAGTCGACGTGCGGATGGGCGTTCGCGTCGGTCGGGGCGCCGTGCGTGGCCCAGCGCGTATGACCGATGCCGAGCCTACCCGTAAGAGGGTTGTCTTCGAGCGCGTCCTTGAGGTTGGTGATCCTGCCCGCTCGCCTCACCGTCTCCATGCGACCGTCATGGACCACGGCCACACCCGCGGAGTCGTACCCCCGGTACTCCAGACGCTCCATCCCGTCGAGAAGAACGGGAAGAGCGTCGCCGTCACCTACGTAACCGACGATCCCACACATATAGGTCCTCTCCCGGGCGCGCTGAGACGCGGCCCGCGCAAGCGGTTGCGATCGAGAGAGGGGCCACGCAGGAGCCGGTTTGTGTTCCGGGATCGCTCCCGGGGTTTGTCGGCACCTTGACGACCGTGGCCGGCCGAGGGTCACCCGCCGAGTCGGGGGCCCGAGCCCCCTTCCGAGATCCCCTGCCTCGTCGGCTCACGCCTCCTACGTGAGCCCTGGCGCTAGATCCGTGGTGGTGCTGCCCTCTCGGCCCCCAAGGATACCCAGCCCCAGGACGTTCAGGCCAGGAGGCGCTCCACCTGGGCCGCCAGGGCCTCGGCGGCCCGGCGGGCCTCGGCCGCGTCGGCGGCCTCGACCATCACCCGGACGATGGATTCCGTCCCCGAAGGCCGCACCAGGACCCGGCCGTGGTCGCCGAGCTCGTCCTCGGTCCGGTGGACCTCGGCCCACAGCTCCTCGGCCCCCTCGAGCGCCTCCTTGCTCCCCACCCTCACGTTGAGGAGGACCTGGGGGTACGGCTCGAACACGTGGGCCAGCTCGCCCACACCTGCGTCGGAGGACGCGGCCACCCCGGCCACCTGGAGCGCGGTGAGTATCCCGTCCCCGGTCGTCGCGTGCTCGCCGAAGATGACGTGGCCCGATTGCTCGCCTCCTAGCACCGCGCCGCTGGTGGCCATCGCCTCCGCCACGTACTTGTCGCCCACCGGTGCGGTGAGCACCTCGATGCCTCGCTCCTGCAACGCGCGGCGGAACCCGAGGTTCGCCATGACCGTTGAGACGACGACGTCGTTCTTCAGGAGACCTCGTTCGTGAAGGTGTATCGCCATCATCGCGATGATTCGATCGCCGTCGACCTCGCGGCCCGATTCGTCCACCGCGAGGACACGATCCGCGTCGCCGTCGAACGCGAAACCGAGGTCGGCGCCCACCTCGAGCACCTTCGTGCTCAGCCCCGACAGATGGGTCGACCCACAATCCACGTTGATGCGCGTGCCGTCGGGCTCACCGTGGATAACGGTGACGTCCGCGCCGGCCTCTCGGAACGCCCGCGGCGCAGCCGAGTAAGCCGCTCCGTGGGCGAGGTCGAGGACGACCCTCAACCCGGCGAGCCTCTCGTCGAGCGTCGCCAGGACGTGCGCGACGTAACGGTCCTCGGCATGAGAGAGCACCCGAGTCGATCCGACCTCCGTGCCCACCGGCAGATCGGTGGGCGGCGCGGCGATCAGACGCTCGATCTCCTCCTCGGCCTCGGGGGCAAGCTTGCTGCCGCCGGAATCGAAGAACTTGATCCCGTTGTCCGGCACCGGGTTGTGCGAAGCCGAGATGACCGCGCCGGCGCGCGCACGCTCGTCGATCGTCGTGAACGCCACGCCGGGTGTGGGGATGATGCCGGCCAGCAGGACGCCGGCACCCGACGAGCAGAGGCCGGACACCAGAGCGGCCTCCAACATCGGACCCGAGACGCGCGTGTCCCGACCCACCACGACCCGGCCCCCCTTCGGCGCGAGGACGCGACCCGCCGCCCGACCAAGAGCAAGAACCAGATCGGGGGTTAGGTCGGCGTTGGCAACGCCACGGACGCCGTCGGTGCCGAAGAGCCGGGACATGCCGCCATCTTCCCAGGCGCGCACCGGCGGTCCTCTGCGGTAGAAGGGCATATGGCAACGATCGAAACGGTCGAGATCCCGGCGCTGGCACCGGAGCGATTCCAGGACATCCTGGCCGAGCGCTACTCCGAGTTCGAGGTCGCCATGGACAAGGGCCGATCGGTCTTCGAGGGCCGGACCGTGTGGAACGTGAACTCGACGGGCAAGGGCGGCGGCGTTGCGGAGATGTTGAGGTCGCTCCTCGCGTACGCCAAGGGGATCGGCATCGACGCGCGATGGGCCGTCATCAAGGGGGACCCCGAGTTCTTCCGAACGACCAAGCGGATCCACAACCGTCTACACGGCGCGCCTGGGGATGGCGGGGCCCTCGGAGACGAGGAGCTCTCCTCCTACCGAGCCACGATGGAACGAAACGTCGAGGAGCTGGCGGAGATGGTCCGACCGCAAGACGTCGTGATCCTTCACGATCCACAGACCGCCGGGCTGACCGAGGCGCTCTCCCAGCGCTGCGAGACGGTGATCTGGCGTTGCCATGTCGGCCTGGATCGCCCGAACGACCTCGCGAAGGAGGCCTGGAACTTCCTCAGACGCTTCCTGGGGGAAGCCGACGCCTACGTCTTCTCTCGGGAAGCCTTCGTGTGGGACGACCTCGACGACGACAAGATCGAGATAATCCCGCCGTCGATCGACGCGTTCTCACCGAAGAACCAGGATCTCGAACCCGATGACGTGCGCGCGATCCTCGTAGCCGCGGGGATCCTGACCGGCGACGCGTCCGGTGAGGCCACCTACACGAGGTCGGACGGGACGACCGCAACCGTGGGGAGGAAGGCGAACCTCAGTGGATCGTCACCACTGGATCCGCACGCTCAGGTCTTGACCCAGGTGTCGCGCTGGGATCGCTTGAAGGACCCGTTGGGAGTGATCGAGGGCTTCGCCCGGCACACGCATCATCCCGAGCTTCACCTCCTGCTGGCCGGACCGGCGACGGAGGGAGTAGCAGACGACCCGGAGGGAGCCGAGGTGCTCGAAGAGGTTGTCCGCGCGCGCGAGGAACTTTCCGAGGACGTTCGCGAGCGGGTACACATCGTGTCGCTGCCGATGGACGACGGCGAGGAGAACGCCGTGATGGTCAACGCTCTACAGCGACACTCCACCGTCGTCACCCAGAAGAGCCTGGCTGAGGGGTTCGGTCTGACCGTTGCCGAGGCGATGTGGAAGGGAAGGCCGGTGGTGGCCAGCCGGATCGGTGGGATCCAGGATCAGATCGTGCACGAGGAGACGGGGTTGCTGATCGACGACCCGAGTGACCTCGCCGCGTTCGGAGCAGCGGTAGACGAACTCGCATCGCACCCCGAGAAGGCCGAGGCGATGGGCAGGGCCGCGTACGAACGCGTGCGCGACGAGTTCCTCGGCCCCCGGCACCTCACGCAATACCTAGAGCTCATCGTGCGACTGACGGGATGAAGCCACACGCGGACGTCGCGCGTTACCGCGATGGCTGCCCTCGAACTCGGCTCCTTGGGCCTCGAGGTCGGGGGGAGGAAGCACTCCGAGCCGCGAGAGTGACGGCGTGAGAGACGATCTCCTCCGCGCCTGCCGGGCCGAGCCGGTCGACCGCGTGCCCGTGTGGTTCATGCGCCAGGCGGGTCGAAGCCTCCCCGAGTACCGCGAACTGCGATCGTCGCACTCCATCCTGGACGTGTGCAGGGACGCGGAGCTCGCCGCGGAGGCCACCCTGCAACCGGTACGCCGGCTGGGGGTCGACGCCGCGATCCTGTTCTCCGACATCGTGGTGCCGTTGCAGGGGATGGGGGTCCAGCTCGACATCGTGCCGGGCACCGGCCCGGTCATCGAGAAACCGATCCGAGAGTTGCAGGATGTGGAACGGCTCCGCGATCTCGAGCCCGAGGACGACGTTCCCTACGTTCTGGACGCGATCCGGATCCTCCGAGACGAGCTCGAGGTCCCCTTGATCGGTTTCGGTGGGGCCCCGTTCACGCTCGCCAGCTATCTCGTAGAGGGCGGCCCCAGCCGCAGCCATCTCCACACCAAGACCCTGATGTTCGGAGCACCAGAGGTGTGGGCCGCCCTGATGGACCGGCTGTCGAGCAGCATGGCCACCTACCTCCGGGCGCAGGTCAGGGCCGGAGCGCAGGCGATACAACTCTTCGACTCGTGGGTGGGTCATCTCGATCCCCAGAGCTACGAGCGATACGTGCAACCATGGGTCGCGCGCATCTTCGAGAGCCTGTCCGACCTGGACGTCCCTCGCATCTATTTCGGGATCGTGACGGGCGAGCTGCTCGTCCCCATGGCCGCCACGGGCGCCGATGTGATGGGTGTCGACTGGCGCGTTCCACTCGACGTCGCGCGCGCGCGGGTGGGCGGTCTGCCGGTCCAGGGGAATCTCGATCCCTCGATCCTGTTCGCGCCCTGGGACGTCATCGAGCAACAGACCTTGGACGTGTTGCGGCGGGGCGGGGGACGAGGCCATGTCTTCAACCTGGGCCACGGTGTACTGCCGGAGACCGATCCCGACGTGCTCGCACGCGTCGTCGAGACGGTCCATTCGTGGAGCCCGGGTGGGTAGTCAAGGCGTCCTGGTCATGGCCTATGGAACCCCCAAGGATCTAGACGACGTGGAGGCCTACTACACCGACATACGTCACGGACGACCCCCGGCCCCCGAACTCCTGGAGGAGCTGCGCGAGCGCTACCGCGCCATCGGTGGGCGTTCACCCTTGCTCGAACTGACGACCGCACAGGCGGAGGGGATCGCGGAGCGCGCCGGCGTGCCCGCGTACGTCGGCCAGAAGCACGCGGCCCCCTTCATCCGCGACGCGGTGGCGCGTATGGAGGAGGACGGGATCGAGAGAGCAGTGGGCCTGGTGCTCGCGCCGCACTATTCGATGATGAGCATCGGCGATTACGCGCGCAGGGCGCGCCGCGCGGCCGAGGAGACCGGCTGGCCCGGCGAGCTCCGCATGGTCGAGAGCTGGCACCTGGAGCCCGGATATGTCTCGCTCCTCGCGGATCGCATCCGCGAGGCGACCCAAGGACTGGAGGCCACGGACCCACTGGTGGTGTTCACCGCGCACAGCCTTCCCGAGCGGATCCTGCAGGCGAAGGATCCCTATCCCGACCAACTGCGTGCCACGGCCGAGGCGGTGGCCTCGGAGGCCGGGCTCTCGCGCTGGAGGGTCGGATGGCAGAGCGCGGGGCGGACGGCGGACCCGTGGCTCGGCCCCGACGTGCTGGAGATCCTGGACGACGAATCGGCCGCGGGCACCAGGTCGATCGTGGTGTGTCCCTGCGGCTTCGTGGCCGACCATCTCGAGGTCCTCTACGACCTCGACATCGAGGCCCGGGAGCGGGCCGACGAGCTCGGGATCGAACTCGCTCGGACCGCGTCGCCCAACGTCGACCCCCTCTTCCTCGACACCTTGGCGGAGGTAGTCCGCAGGAATCTCTGATGAGGATCGCGGTGGTGGGGGGCGGCCTCACAGGACTCGTGGCAGCTCTCGAGGCAGGCTCTCGGGGAGCCGAAGTTGTGGTGTTCGAGGCCTCCGAGCGGCCCGGCGGGAAGATCCATACGACGCCCTTCGGCCGCGGCTGGTTCGAACACGGTCCCGACGCGTTCCTCGCGCGCGATGAGGTCCCCCTCGAACTCTGCCGTCGCGTCGGCCTCGGAGATGCACTTACTCATCCCGCGGTCTTCGGAGCCGTCGTCGCCCACCGAGGTCACCTGTACCCGCTGCCGAAGGAGACGCTCATGGGTTTCCCCACGTCGCCGCGCGCGATCCGTGGGTCTCCCCTCCTGTCGCCTCTCGGACGAGCGCGAGCCCTGCTCGAGGGGGCGCGGGTCCGGCCCCTGCGCGGCGACGACGTCTCGGTCGCGAGGTTCGCGCGCAAGAGGTTCGGACGCCAGGTGCTCGACACCTTCGTCGACCCGATCATGGCCGGAACGCGGGCCGGTGACATCGAGGAGATGAGCCTCGCGGCCGCGGCCCCCGAGGTGGACCGCCACGCGCGGATGTCTCCGAGCCTCCTGCGCCTCGGGCCCGTCGCCCCTCCGATGGCAGTGGTGACGCCGGAGGCCGGCGGGCCTGCGTTCACCGCCCCACGCGGTGGGATGTCGCGTTTGATCGAGGCGATCGTCGAGCATCTGGACGCGGTTGAGGTCCGCCTCGGCACCCCCGTCGAAGAGATAGTCGCCGAAGCACGCGAGGTGACCGTCAACGGCGAGACCTTCGACCACTCGATCGTGACCACCCCCTCGCACGTCACCGCACGGATGGTCCGCGCTCCCGAGGCGGCCGCCTTGCTGCACTCGATCGACCACGCCTCGGCTGCGGTCCTCAACCTCGTCTTCGCCCCGGACGCTCTCGACCTCCCCGACGAGGGCAGCGGGCTCCTCGTACCCGCCAAGGAGAGAGAGGTCGTGTCGGGCGCCACCTGGGCGACCCGGAAGTGGCCGTCGGTGCGCCCCCAGGACGGATCCGAGATCGTTCGTTGCTTCGTCGGCCGAGAGGGACGTGAGCCCGCCCTGGATCTCGACGACGGCGACCTGGCCGACCACGTGCTGGAGGACCTGGGCCGGTTCATCGAACTCACGGGAGCGCCCCGGCTGGTCGACGTCGCTCGCTGGGACCGCGGCATGCCCCAGTACAAGGTCGGCCACCTGCGCCTGGTCGATGCGATCGACGCGGCCCTACCGCCTGGGGTCGTCGTGGCGGGGTGCGATCTGAGGGGGTCGGGCATCCCCGATTGCATCAAACAGGCGTTCAAGGCCGTCGACCGGGCGCTCCCGCCGTCTTAGGCTGACCAGCATGTCGGACGAGCTCGTCTTCGCCAGCTACCCCGTCTTCAAGTTGATGCCCCGGATGACGAACAGAGCGCCCGGCGAGCTGATCCTGAAGGAGGCCCAGACCTTCCTGGAGGAGTGGGAGGACCGGGTCGAGGTCCGGGGGCTGTACGACACGTCGGGCTTCACGGCTCGGGCCGACCTGGTCATGTGGCTGGTGACCCGCTCGGCCGAAGACATGCAGGGGTTCCTGCACGGCTTCCGGAGGACCGGCCTGGGCCAGCTCGCGCACCAAACGGACTCGTTCGTCGGCATCGTGCGCCCGGCCGAGTTCGCCAAGGACCACCTTCCGGCTTTCGTGAAGGGCGAGGCCCCGAAGCCTTACTTCACCGTCTATCCCTTCGTGCGGCAGCCGGAGTGGTACCTCCTGGCCGGCGAGGACCGTGCCCGCATCCTGCGAGAGCACGGCGAGGCGGGCCGGGAGTTCCCCGACGTCCTCGCGAACACCACGAGCGCCTTCGGCCTCGGCGACTACGAGTGGATCCTGGCCTTCGAGGCCGACTCTCCGGACCGCCTCGTCGACCTGATCCGGCGGCTCCGCGCCACCGAGGCGCGGCGCTACACCAAGGTCGAGATCCCCTTCTATACGGGCGTCAGGAAAGAACTCCCCGAACTGTTGGACGGCCTTCTCTAAGGAGCTCGGTATGAAGCGACTCGTCGCGCTTGCACTTCCTCTGGTTCTCCTGGTCGCGGCATGCGGTGACTCGGGGCCCGACCCGTCGGCCAACCCGAAGGACGCCCTGATCTCGGCGTTCGAGAACCTCTCCGAGGCCGAGGGCGTCGAGATCGTGTTCTCCCTGGATGCCTCCGACGAAACCCTCGTGGCGGTGTCCGAGGGATCCCTCACCGCCGAAGACGCTTCAAAGATCTCCTCGAGTGCCATCACCGTTCGCACCCGAGGCCGGGGCGAGGACGCTCAGATGGAGATGGTCGCCACCGTCGCCGGTGAGGACGACGTGACGATAAAGGTCGTCGACCAGGTCCTCTATGCGCAGATCGACGCCCAGGGCCTCGTCGAGACCTTCGGCGGCGACCCGTCCGAGCTGGACATGGCCGCGAGCCAGGCCGAGGCGCAAGGTCTCGGGTTCGTGCGCAACGCGATCGACGGTGACTGGATCGCGATCGAGGGGTTCAAAGAGCTAGCGGAGCAGTTCACGGGGGCCGCGGGCGGTGACGCCGCGATGATCGACCAACAGAAGTTCATCGAGGACATGACCAAAGCGATCGAGGACACCTCCGAGGTGACCCACGCGGGGTCCGATGACGCCGGTGACCATCTCGTCGTTGCGCTGTCGATCCGCGACCTCTACACGCGGTTCAGCTCGAGCATCCAGGGACTGACGGGCGCGGTTCCCATGGGCGGGCTCCCACCTGCCAGCGAGATCCCGGACGAGATCGTCGAGCTCGACGTCTGGGTCGCCGACGACCAGGTGACGCAGGTACGCCTCGACTTCCTGAAGATCGCCCAGACCTTCGAGTCGGAGCCACCTCCCGAGGGCGTCGAGGACTTCGGGCTGCTCCTCGAGATCGAGGAGTTCGGGGACGAGATCGAGGCCCCGGACGACGCCGTCGAGGTCGACGCACAGCAGCTGATGCAGACGTTCATGGGAGGCATGGGGGCCGGTGGCACCGCGCCGGGTCCGTCCTCCTCGTTCGACTGCAGCCAGCTCGAGGGTGCTCCTCAAGACGTGCTGGATCAGTTCGCGGACATCTGCCCCGGCCTATAGCTCAACTCGTGCGACCCGCGGGCCGCGATCGCGGACGACCCACATGGGTGCGTTCCTCCACCTCTGAGGTGGATAACCGCACGCGATCCGGTCCGTCTGTAACATTCCTGGGTGTTGAGCTTCCTGATCGCGCTGCTGCTATCGGTGTTCATCCCGTTCGGGATGACGGTGGAGGAGACGGTCGAGGGCTCCAGCGTTGGCGTGGACCCAGCCCCCATCGAGTCCATCCTCAAGAACGCCGCAACCGCCACCGAGGTCTACGCCGTTGAGAACGGCTCCTATGAGGGCGCGACCTTCGAAGACCTGAAGGCTCGGGGGCTCCAGGTGGAGCCGGGCGTCACTCTCGCCGTCGCGACCACAACTCGGAACCGATACTGCCTCGAGGCGAGCAAGCAGGGGATCAGGTTCCATTACGACTCCCGCGTCGGAACGCCCGAGCTGGGGCCATGCGGATGAGATCGAGACTCCGTATGGTCGGCGGGATCCTCCTTGGAATCGCGACGGTGGCGCTGGGGACGCTCGGTGTGCTGATCCTCATCGTGTCGACAACCTGGGGCGGCGGTTCGTGGATATCGGTCGTGCTGCTCGGCGCCGCGGCAGCAGCGGGCGGTGCGCTGGCAACACTGCTCAGACAGGACTCCGGCCGCTGGCCTTGAAGCAGCCCGAGCGGCCGCATCTAGGATGGCCCGCATGAGCGACCAACCGAAGATGCCGACCCCTCCAGATCCGTTCGGAGCGCGCCGAGAGCTCGAAGACGGGCTCTCCTTCTACGCCCTGTCGGTCCTCGAGGACGCGGCCCAGGCCGATCTGTCGAAGATCCCGATGACGATCAAGGTCTTCCTCGAGAACCTGCTTCGCAACGCCGGCACCAAGTTCGCCGCCGAAGACGACGTGCGACTCCTCGCGATGTGGGGCCAGAAGCCGTTGGAGGACAAGGAGTTCGCCTTCGCCCCGGCGCGGGTGATCCTCCAGGACTTCACCGGAGTCCCGGCCGTCGTCGACCTCGCCGCGATGCGCTCGTCGATCGAGCGCAACGGTGGTGACCCCTCCAAGGTCGATCCCCTCGTGCCGGTCGACCTGGTGGTCGATCACTCGGTGCAGGTGGACCGCTTCGGGACCGCCGGCGCCTTCAAGTTCAACGTCGAGCGTGAGTACCAACGCAACAAGGAGCGTTACTCGCTGCTGAAGTGGGCGCAGAACGCGTTCGCCGGCTTCCGGGTGGTGCCGCCGGGCATGGGCATCGTCCACCAGGTCAACCTCGAGTACCTGGGCCGCGTAGTGCAGATCGTGGAGGAGACCGAGGGCCGCGTTGCCGTGCCGGACACGCTCGTGGGCACCGACTCGCACACCCCGATGATCAACGGGCTCGGCGTGCTCGGGTGGGGCGTGGGTGGCATCGAGGCGGAAGCAGCCCTGCTCGGTCAACCGATCCCACTTGTTACCCCAAAGGTCGTGGGGTTCCGCTTCAACGGCGCGTTGCAGACCGGCGTGACGGCGACGGACCTCGTGCTCACCGTGACCGAGATGCTGCGCAAACACGGCGTCGTGGGGAAGTTCGTCGAGTTCTACGGCGACGGGTTGTCCTCGCTCACGGTGGCCGACCGGGCGACGCTCTCGAACATGTCTCCCGAGTTCGGCGCCACGGCCTCGCTCTTCCCGGTCGACGAGCAGACCCTCATCTACATGCGTTTGACCGGGCGGGACGAGAAACAGATCGATCTCGTCGAGAGGTACGCGAAGGAGCAGACCCTGTTCCGCACCGACGGGATGCCGCCACCGGTGTTCACGGAGAGCCTCGAGCTCGATCTCGATTCGGTCGAGCCCAGCCTCGCCGGGCCGCGTCGCCCGCAGGACCGCGTGACGTTGCCGAACGTGTGGAAGAGCTTCACCGATGTATACGAGCCCAACGAGGGCACCGAGGTCGCTCGCAACGGTCAGTCGTTCCGGCTGAAGAACGGCGACGTCGTGATCGCGGCCATCACGTCGTGCACCAACACCTCGAACCCCACCGTGATGCTGGCCGCGGGCCTGCTCGCGAAGAAAGCGGTCGAGCGAGGATTGCAGACCAAGCCCTGGGTGAAGACCTCGCTCGCACCCGGCTCCCGCGTCGTAACCGGTTATCTGAACGGGGCCGGGGTGACGGAGCCACTCGAGAAGCTGGGTTTCTTCACCGTGGGCTACGGCTGCACCACCTGCATCGGGAACTCCGGCCCGTTGGACGAGGCCATCGGCAAGGCGATCGACGACAACGACCTCGCCGTCGTGTCCGTGCTCTCCGGCAACCGCAACTTCGAAGGGCGGATCCATCCGCAGGTGAAGGCGAGCTACCTGGGCTCACCCCCACTGGTCGTGGCCTACGCGCTCGCCGGAAGCGCCAACATCGACCTCAGCTCGGACCCGCTGGGCCAGGACGCCGACGGGAACGACGTCTTCCTGACCGACATCTGGCCGTCCCCCGACGAGATCACGGAGTCGTTGAAGGAGGTTCGCTCGGAGCTTTTCACCGAGGAGTACGGCAAGGTCTTCGACGGGACCGACGACTGGCGCAACCTCCCCGCGCCCACGGGCGACATGTACGAATGGGACCCAGAGTCCACGTATGTGAAGGAGCCGCCCTTCTTCGCGGAGGTCGGCGAGCCCAGCGCCCTGGAGGACGTCGCCGGAGCACGCGTCCTCGCCCTCGTCGGCGACTCGGTCACCACCGACCACATCTCCCCCGCGGGCGCGATCCCCCCGTCTTCGCCCGCGGGCAAGTACCTGCAGGCCAACGGGGTCGAGCCTCAGGACTTCAACTCGTACGGCGCTCGGCGCGGTAACCACGAGGTGATGATGCGTGGCACCTTCGCCTCGATCCGGTTCCGCAACAGGCTCGTCGATCCGAAGGAAGGCGGCTGGACCAAGAAGCTGCCGCAGGGCGATGAGGCGCGCATCTACGACGCCTGCGTCGCGTACGAGAACGAGGGAACGCCGCTCATCGTGCTCGCCGGCAAGGAGTACGGGTCGGGGAGCTCGCGCGACTGGGCCGCCAAGGGGCCGCGGCTCCTCGGCGTCAAGGCCGTGATCGCCGAGACCTACGAGCGCATCCATCGCAGCAACCTCGTGGGGATGGGCGTGCTGCCGCTGCAATTCATCAACAATGAGAACGCCGAGTCGCTGGGTCTCGACGGAACGGAGACGTTCGACATCACGGGGATCGCGCAGGGCCTCGAGCCACATGCCGAGCTCAAGGTCGTGGCGCACGGGGATTCCGGAGACGTCGAGTTCTCGGTCGAGGCCCGCATCGACTCCGAGGTCGAGATGGACTACTTCCGCAACGGCGGCGTGCTACAGATGGTGCTGCGCCGGATGCTGGAGGAGTAGCGATGCCGTTGGACATCGATTTCGTCACCGTCGACTCGGACGACCCGGAGAAGCTCGCCAGGTTCTGGATGCAGCTCCTCGACTTCGAGTTGAAGTACGACTCCGCCACCGACCCGAGCGTGAGCGACACGATTGACGGGGAGCGTGAGGTCCTGATCCAGGCTCCGACGGGTCGCCGTCCTCAGGCCCGCATCCTCTTCATCGAGGTGCACGACGAGAAACAGATGAAGAACCGCCTGCACTTCGACCTGCGCTCCGAAC
>Ga0299913_10001172_pt1 | contig 18843 bp, 20 predicted proteins | sample RVTome_9_FD_201360 | JGI IMG/M metagenome (GOLD analysis project Ga0299913, IMG submission 201360) | Soil microbial communities from uranium-contaminated site in the Upper Colorado River Basin, Wyoming, United States - RVT155D38 (version 2) ... | reverse complement strand
CGGAGGAGATCCGCTCGCTCGTCTCCGAGCGGGACGAGGCCCGTGCCGCGAAGGACTACGCCCGCAGCGACGAGATCCGCGACCGTCTGCAGGCGATGGGCCTCGAGGTCATGGACACGGCCGAGGGGACCAAGGTTCGCCGCCCCGGCTGAACCGGCTGAACGCCTCTCCGTGCCACAGCTCCTCGTAGACCCAGCAGGCGAGGAACGCCGTGACGTCCGGCTCCACGGCGGCGCGCGTGGCGAGCAGGTCTCGCAGGAAGATCACCGTGTGGGTCTCGATGTCCATCATGTACGCGAGGCACCGCGCCTCCGCCTCCGACAGCGGGTGATCTCGGACGCGGTCCCAGGCCACGCCCGAAAGGTCCACCCGTTTGGAGGCACGGAGGTACCGATCGAGGTCGAATTCCTCCATCGCCCCTACGTTCGCGGTCATCACGGGAAGGATGACGGAACTCTCCTCGATCGGGCAATCCCGCTCGGCCGGCCGTGGTCAGCCGACGACGGTCAGCTCGCGTGAGGCCTCGTTGAGCCGCTCGGCGCCGCGGTCCGTGACGACCACCTGATCCTCGATCCGCACCCCGAACTCCCCCGGGAGGTAGATCCCGGGCTCGTCGGAGAAGGTCATGCCGGGCTGCAGCGGGATCTCGTTCCCCTCCACGATGTAGGGGGGCTCGTGGACCTCGATGCCGATGCCGTGGCCCGTCCGGTGGACGAAGAACGCTCCGTATCCGGCGCCGGAGATCACGGCTCGCGCCGCGCGATCGACCTCCTGCGCGGGAACGCCGGGTCCAACCGCCTCGAACGCCGCCTGCTGCGCGGCGTGAACGGTGTCGTAGACGCGGCGCTGCTCCTGCGTCGGCTCGCCGACGAACGCCGTCCGCGTGATGTCCGAGCAGTACCCCTTCGCGACCCCTCCGAAATCCATCACGACCGCGTCGCCCCGAACGATCACCCGCGCTCCCGAGTGGTGATGCGGTGATGCGCTGTTCGGGCCCGACCCCACGATCGTGAAGTCCACGCGGTCGTGGCCGTGCTCACGGAGAAGCCGCTCGAGGTCCGCCGCCACGTCCGTCTCGCGCCGGCCCTCGAAAGCCATGGTGACGACCTGAGCGAACACCGCGTCCGCGCCTTCGGCCGCCGCGCGCAGCCGCTCGATCTCGTCCTCGTCCTTCACCGCTCGGAGCAACGGGAGGGCTCGCCCTGCGGCCGCGAAGAAGCAATCGGCCGTGGCCTGCTCGAGGGCGAGCAGATGCACGGCCCAGGTGGCATCGGTGATGGCGTACCGCCCGGCGCGAAGGATCCGCGCGGCGACCGCGTACGGGTCCTCGTCGTCCCGCCACTCGGAGAGCTCGACACCCTGCATCCCGGGCGCGACCTCGGCGGCGGGCCGCTCGAGCGCTGGCACGACGAGTGCCGGGACCCGCCCGTCCGCGACGATCAGGAGTGTGAGCCGCTCGAGCGGCGGCGGCTCGTATCCGGTGAGGTACACGAGGTCCGCGCCGGGGGTGACGAGGAGCCCTTCCAGGTCCGCCCCGGCCGCGGCGGCCGCGGCGCGGTCGCGTCGCGCGGCGTAGCGCTCGGCGTCGGGGCCGGGGGCGTTCGTCACAGCTTCATCTTGATCGGATGCGGGATCACCGCGAACGTCGCAGGCGTGTTCCCGAGCACCTCGCCGTCGGCCTCGATCGGCAACGGTCGGTCGGCCTCGACCACCAGCTCGCCCTTCACTCGCAACTCCTCGATGTGGGGGTGCGGGACGTGCTCGCCGCGGTAGATCTTCGGGATCATCGTGAAGGCGTCCGACTTCGGGCCTTTGAAAACCACACCGTCCAGGACCCCGTCGCCCGGGTAGGACCGTGGCGACACCTTCATCCCTCCGCCGTAGTACTGCCCGTTGCCGACGACGATCATGTAGGCGGGACCCTCGTACGTCTTGCGATCCGCGCGCAGGCGCACGTCCGCGAGCTTGAACCGCGGCAGCGTGAGCCAGAAGCCGACGAAGTACTTCGCCTGGCCGAGGCGCGGCGACATCCGGTCGGCTCTCGCCGCGACGGCCGCGCCGAGGCCGGCCTCCGCGACGTTCACGAAGTAGCGGGTCTCGGTGCCGCCACCGGGCGCCGCGTAGGTGATCTTCCCGACGTCGAGCGGATACGTGTTGTCGCCGGTGAGGTGATTGCACGCGCGGGTGGCGTCGCCCGGCAGCCCGAACGTCCGGACGAAGTCGGACCCGCTCCCCGCCGCGACGACTCCGAGCACGGGATCCTCGCCGACCGGCTTGCCCTCGGCGTCGAGCATGCCGTTCACGACCTCGTGCACGGTTCCGTCGCCGCCGGCGGCGACCACGAACCGCCCGCCGCCCTCGAGGGCCTCGCGCGCGAAGCGGGTCGCGTCACCGGGACCCTCGGTCCGCAGGAGAACGTAGTCCAGCCCTTTGGAGCGAAGGTTCCGCTCGAGCTCGGGGATCTCCCTTTCGACGCGGCGCCTCCCCGCGTGTGGGTTGACGATGACCGTGAGCTTCCCGAACGGCGACGACATGGCGCGCATCCTACTTTGGCGTCAGCGCTCGACGCCGTCGCCGGTTAGACGCCGGTGTAGGAGACGACCCCGCGGTTCACGGACTCCCGTGCCCGGCGGACGACCGAGGCGGCCTCCCCTTCGGCGACCTCCGCGATCTGACGCAGCAGATCGAGGAGCTGCTTGCAGTTGCGGACGAAGTCTCCCGGCGCCATGCCGGTCTCGCGAAGGACGTCCTCGAGCGGTTCGCCCTCGGCCCAGCGGTACACCGGCGAGGCGAAGCCGGCGTCCAGCTCGCGGCAGAGCTCGACCTGATGGGCGTCCTCGGCACGTCGAACCCGGCGGTAGATCTCGTGGAGACGCCGGTACCGTTCGGCGGAGGCGCCGGTCGGCATGTGCCCCTCACGAGGCTCGCGCTCGCGGCTCTCGAAGACGATCGACGAGATGAGCGCCGCCACCTCGGATGGGGTGAGCTCGGACAGCAGCCCGTCGGCCAGGAGCTCCGCGACGAGCACGTCGCCCTCCCCGTAGATCCTCGCGAGCGTCCGTCCCTTCGGCCGGATCGAGAACTCCTCGACGTACCCGAGCTCCTGCAGCACCGACCGCACGCGCTCGAACTGGCGAGCGAGTGTTTCCGTTCGGGTCCGGATCCTGCGGTCGATCCCTCGGAGCTGGTGCTCCAGCTCGCCGGCGCGTCTCGCCCAGCGCTCGTGATCGGGCCGGTCGGCACACGCGTGGCAGGGGTGCTGCTCGGCCACGCGCTCCAGCTTGGCCGCCTCGCGCTCGACCTCCGGATCGACCCCTCCGCGCGAGCCCCGCGGTGGGCGGACGTCGAGGGCGACCAGGCGTGCCGCGAGGTCTCGCCGGAAACGTGCGCTCCTCGCACTCCCCGAGCGCGGGAGTGGGATCCGCGTCATCCCGACCGGCGGTTCCTGGAAGTCGCGGGCCGAGACGCGGAACAGCTTGCGGTCCTGGGCGAGGACGGTCGGCCTCCCCTCCTTGTTGGAGAGCACCACGGCCAGCCCTCGCCGCTTCGCCCGAGGGACGAAGATGACGTCGCCCGCCCGAAGGCTCACCAGGGCCTCGCGGACCGCGTCGGTCCGTGCGCGGTCGCGGCCCTTCCTCGACTCCTCGCGGATCCGCTCGGCCTTCTCGCGCAGGCGCCAGTACTCCTCGAAGTCGCCGAGATGGCAGCGCATCTGTTCGCGGTATCCGTCGAGGAAGGCCTTGTCGCGTTCCAACTGTCGTTCGAGAACGACGACGCCCCGGTCGGCGAGGAACTGCGCGAACGAGGAGTTCAACAGGTGATGCGCCTCCTCGCGCGAGTAGTTGCGGATGAGGTTGACCGCCATGTTGTAGGAGGGGCGGAACGAGGAGCTGAGCTCGTACGTCCGGGTCGACGCCAGCGAGGCCACGCGCTCGAAGGGCACGTTGCGCTGATAGACCACGATCGCGTGGCCGAGCCGGTCGATCCCCCGCCGGCCGGCCCGCCCGGTTAGCTGCGTGTACTCACCGGGTGTCAGTAGCTCGTGACGCTCACCCTGGAACTTCCAGAGATCCTCGATGACCACCGACTTGGCGGGCATGTTGATCCCGAGGCTGAGCGTCTCGGTCGCGAACACGACCTTGACGAGCCCTGCCTCGAACAGCTCCTCGACGGTTTCCTTGAACACCGGCAGCATGCCGGCGTGATGCGCGGAGATCCCCGCCGCCAGGGCTTCCTGGAACTCGTAGAAGCCGAGCGTCTTGAGGTCGTCCTCGTCCATCCAGGCCACGCGCATCTCGGCGAACTCGCGGATCCGCTGAGCTTCCTCGCGCGTGGTGAGACGGGCGCCCGCGTTCATGAGCCATTCGACGCTCCGCTGGCATCCGGCCCGGCTGAAGACGAAGTAGATCGCCGGCAACATGCCCTGCTCGGAAAGGACGTCGACCACGTCCTCGCGCTTGGGAACGTAGACGCGGCGGTGACCCTCGCGCGGCCTCGGGGTCCGATGGTGCTGCGGCGTTCCCGAGCCGCGCCGGAAGTACGTCTTGTACCGGACCTCCTCGCGGTCGAGCGAGACGATGTACGGATTCGGAGTGAGCTCTCCGTCCTGCTCGACGTGCATCGGGTGCAGGTCGCGGCCGATCAGATAGTGGTGCTCGAGCGGAACCGGCCGCTTCTCCTCGATCACGACGCGCGTGGTGCCGCGCAACGTGCCGATCCATTCGCCGAACTCCTCCGCGTTCGAGATCGTCGCCGACAGACACACGACCGACACCGACATCGGCAGGTGGATCAGGACCTCCTCCCACACGGCCCCGCGGTATGGGTCCTGGAGGTAATGGACCTCGTCCATCACGACCGAGACGAGGCCGTCGATCGTATCGGAGCGCTCGTAGAGCATGTTGCGCAGGACCTCGGTCGTCATCACGACGACCGGCGCCTCGCCGTTGATGCTGTTGTCGCCGGTGAGCAGCCCGACCTTCGGCGCCCCGTGACGCGCGACCAGGTCGCCGAACTTCTGATTCGACAGGGCTTTGAGCGGCGTCGTGTAGAAGCACTTGCCCTCGAGGTCCAGGGCGCGTTCGATCGCGTACTCGGCCACCACGGTCTTGCCCGAGCCCGTCGGCGCCGCGACGAGCACGGAACCGCCGGTGGCGAGCGCGTCGATGGCCTCGACCTGGAAGTCGTCCAGGGCGAACGGGTACCGCGAAGCGAAGCGCTTGGGATCGGTCACGGGTCGAGTCTACGGGCGCGTCCCGCACACCCCGATGCCGCGGCCAGCCGGTTCAGCCGAGACCGCAGGCCACGAGGTGCTCGAGCAACGCGGCGTTGAAGGCGGCCGGCGCCTCCAGGTTCGAGAGGTGTCCGACCCCCTCGATGACCTCCAGGCGTGCCGCCGTGATCCGGGTGGCCATCTCGGAGGAGACCTCCGCCGGGATCAACCGGTCGGCCGTCGAGGTGATCACCATGGTCGGCACGTCGATCCCCGCCAGATCGGGCGTCGAGTCCGGGCGCTCGGCCATGCCGAGGGCCGCCGCAGCGATCGCCCGCGGGCTCTGGTCGGCGATCCACCCCCGGACGCGGTCCTGGAGCTCCGCGGGCGCATCCTCCGCCAGGAGCGGCGGAGGGGTCTCAGCAAGGACGTTCCCCTCGCTCAGCAGCCGTCGCGCGAGCGCCCTCCGAGCCTCGACGCCGTCCGGTGGGTCGGCGACGGCGCGCGTGTTCGCCAGGACCAAGCCGCTGATGCGCTCCCGCGCGCGGCGCCAGAGCTCGAACGCGACGTATCCGCCCATCGAGAGGCCGCAGACCACCGCGCGGTCGATGCCCGCCTCATCGAGTGCCGACAGCGCCCGGTCGGCGCAGGCACCCATCGTCGTCACGTCACCGCCGAGTGGCGATCCCCCGAACCCCGGATGGTTCGGCGCGACCGCCGGAAGCCCCTGGGGAAGCTGGTCGAGCTGCGCTTGCCACATCCGCGCGTCGACCGGCCACGCGTGGAGGAGGAGCAGCCCGTCGGCCATCCGCTAGCCGGAGGCGCCGGACGCGAAGGGGTCGAAGACCTGGGCGGCCGACTGCGCCTCGACGTAGTCGGAGTAGCCGCGCGTGAACGCCTCGTCCGCCACCGTGGCCACCTCTCTGGCTCGCGCCGTGAGATCGGCCCGTAGCTGCGGCGACTCCGCCTCGGCCGCCATCGACACGAGGAGCGCGGCCTCGCGATAGAGCTTGAGACCGCGCAGGAAGTTCCCCTGCGAGTTGATGACGTACAAGACGAACTCCTGAGTGAAGTCGTGTCCGCGAAGCAGGTCCGACGTGGGGATCTCCTCGATCAAAGCGATGGTGCTCCGCGCGGACGCGGCCACCGAATCGGCCGAGTCGCCCGCCTGCTTCAGCCCCGCCTTGTCGATGTCCTCGGCCTCGAGCGCAGCAAGCGACGTGTCGAGCTCGGGGAACCCGTCGAAGCCGGTGGGCGGCAGCGTAGTTCCGATCGTCGACAGGATCGGGTCGATCTGGCCGCGGTACTGGTTCACGACGGTCGCCATCTCGGCGACCGTGTCCTGCTCTCGCTGGTCCTCCCGCTCCTGGAGGAAGCCGATCGCGAGCGCCCCCACGAGCGCCGCGATCAGCAGCGTCCCCAGGGCGATCCACAGCCCGGAACGCCGGATCCATGGCGTTTTGACCGGGACGTACGCAGGCTTGGGACCGCGGGTGACGCCCTTCGCTCCCCGGCTCTTGGTCTTGCCCTTGATCGCCACGCCCGAGCCCCTTCTACCGCTTCATGGATCGACCCACGATGATAGCGGCCTCGTAGAACACCACCATGGGCACGGCCATCGCCAGCATCGTGTACGGATCCGAGCTCGGGGTGATAACCGCGCAGAAGATCACGATGAACAGGATCGCTCCGCGGCGCGACCTCCGGAGCTGTTCTGTGCTCACCACGCCGGCCATGTTCAAGAAGACGAGGACGACAGGGAACTCGAAGGAGATCCCGAAGGACAGCGCGACGAGGACGACGAAGGAGAAGAAGCGGTCGCCGGTCAGAAGCGGCGAGAACCCCTCCCCCGCGAAACCGAGGAGGAATTGGAGGGCTCTCGGCAGGGTCAGGTATGCGAACAGCGCGCCGAGGGCGAACAGCACCACCGAACTCGCCACGAACGGGATCGCAAGGCGCCGCTCCCGCTTCGTAAGACCGGGCACGACGAACCCCCAAAGCTGATACAGGGCGACGGGCAGCGCGAAGAACAATCCCATGTAGCCGACCAGCTTGAACTTGATCAACGCGGGCTCGAGGGCACCGCTGAAGAAGAACGTGCATTCCTCTGTCGTCCTGATGCTTTCCGGCACGGTCTCCCAGTAGTCGCAGTAGGGAGCACGGAGCAGCGAAACGACGGGGTCGAACAGGAACCAGGCGATCCCGCCGCCGATCGCGATCGCCACGATCGAGATCACCAGCCGGTACCGGAGCTCTTCCAGATGCTCGACGAGGGTCATCGTGCCCTCGGCGTTACGGCGCGAGCGTCGAATCCAGCGTCGGGGGATCAGGCGCATCGCAGGGCTTCCCTACTCCGGCGGGGAGCCGGTGACCGGTTCGCCGGTGACGTCATCGCTCGTGGCGGCCTCCGGCGCGACCTCCGGGGTCGCAGGCGTCGGCTTCGGCGGCGGCCGGCGCGGCGTCTCGGGCCCAGCGGAGCGAGCATGGTGGGGCTCGTTGAGGTCGACCCGGAACGTGCGTTGGATCTCCGTGCGCGCGCGGCGAAGCTCAGCGATGCCCCGGCCGAGCGATCTGGAGACGTCGCTCATATCGCTCGCACCTGCAGAGGCTGCGGCGGCCGCGGCGTCGCTTCCCGACACCGGAGGAGTACCCTCGGCGCTCGAGCCGTCGTCGGGTGGCGTGGCGTCAGGAACGGCGGATTCGCTGGGTCGATGGGTCGGACGCTCCTCATCCATGTTCAACTGGATCGTCTTACGGACCTCGTCCTGAGCCTTGCGGAGCTCGCGCAGGCCCTTGCCGATCGAGCGTCCGAGCTCGGGAAGCTTGCGCGGACCGACGACGACCAAGGCGACCAAGAGGATGAGTAGCAGCTCCTGAGGGCCGATGTTCATCATCTCGTCCTCTTCGTCTGGGACTCCGGGACCGCCTTGGCCTCCGGGCGGATCGCCCGACGGCTCGGCACGGCATTGCAGCCCGGCGCGTTGCCTATCGTATCGCCCGGCCTTCCGTTCGGCCGAAGGGTCGTTCGGCGCCCACGCGCTGCGACCGAGTGGCCGCCCGCTCCCCTTCCGACGCGATGTCCTGGGCGATCGGGCCCACCTCTTGCTGGAAGCGGCCGAGGGCGCGGGCGAGCACGATCACGTGACGAACGAGGGCGATCAACAGCGCCGAGACCGCAACGGTGCTGGTCAGACCGACGATGAGCCAGACGGTGGCGGGGACGGACACGGGGCGATGCTATCGGGACGGGGCCGCTACTGCTTGGCCAGGAATTCCTGGATGTAGCGGTCGTCCTCGAGCTTGAAGTGGAAGTCGATCAGGTCGTCGATGGTGAGGGCCGGGCCGTTCGGAAGCGGTCCCCGGATGTCCTCCGGCGGCTCCTCGAACAGCTCCCGCGTCTCGGTGAGCGTCCCACGACCGGCCACGTCCACCCCGGCCGAGACCAGAAGGGCGACGATCTTGCGGTCCGCCCGCTTCTCCACCGCGTCCATGCAGGTGGGGCAGGTGAACCGGTAGGTGCCCTCGCGGCCGCCCCGCGTGACCTGGAGGAGGATGGACTCGGGGCCCATGTCGACCTCTCCGCAGCGGGGGCAGGTGGTCCGGATGGTGGTCATAACAACCACGGTATCGACCGTGCCTGAGGCACCCTTGAGCCTGCGGGGAAACGACCGGACTACTCTATCCGTACCGTTTCCGTGTCCTGCGCGCGAGGTCGCGGACACGGCCTTTCAGATCTTCGGGCACCAGCACCGTGGCATCCGCGCCCAGACGCAGCAGGAGCCGCTCGAGCCACTCCGTCCGCCCGGCCGGAATCACGACCTCGAGGCCACCGCCTTCGAGCTCGGTCTCGGCGGATGTTTCGTAGTACTCGGCCACCCACCGCGCTTCGGGTGACAGCCGCAGCTTCACCTCGAGGTCGTCCTCGCCGGGCGAGTAGAGCGGCCGCCCCGCGCCCTCCAGGCCCCGTGGCTCGAACGAGAGGCCGGTCGGCTCGACGGATCTGATCCGATCGGCCCGGAACAGCCGCTCGGCCTCGGAGCGCTGATCCCAGGCTGCCACGTACCAGTTGCCGAGGGCGACGAAGACCTCCTCGGGGTCGATCTCGCGGGTAGTGGTCTCGGCCGTGGAGGCGGCGTGGTACTCGATCCGAAGGCGCTCGTGGGTCGCCGCCGCGCGGCGCAGCTCGTCGAGCCACTCCACCGGGCTTCCCGGCCCGGCGGCCTCGACCCGCCCGGGCAGGGCGCCGAGCGCTTCGGGCCCCAGCCCTTCCCCGAGCTTCGCGAGCGCCGAGGCCATGGCGGGGGCCTCCTGGAGCCCGGGTGTCCCGGCGAGCGCCGTCCCGCGCAGGTAGAGCGCCAGCGCCTCGGCACGCGTGAGCCGCAGCGGACGTCCGAAGTAGTCGGCCATACCGATCCACACGCGGCCGTCCTGGATGTCGACGTCGATCAGGTCGCCGGGGCCGTACGGGGGAAGTCCCGAGACGAAGAGCAGGTTCAGGTCGTCGAGGAGCTCCCGTTCGGTCACGCCGAACAGCTCGACCGCCTCCTCGACGGACGTGCCCGGGTGCCGGACCAGGTAGGGCACGACGACGAGCAGCCGTCGCAGGCGCTCGGACGCCTTGGCCGGGGCCTTGCGGGCCTCAGCGCGCGGCAAGGGTCGCCTCCAGTCGCGCGATGACCTCGTCGCGGAGCTCCGGAGGATCGATGACCTCGGCGTCCGGCCCGAACGACAGCACCCAGCCTGCGAGGCTCTCCCCCGGCAACCACGGCACGCGTGTCTCGGTCCATCCGTCGTCGCGGACGCGGATGGTCTCAGCGCCTGCGACGCCTTTGGTCGCCAGCCAGGCGACATCGGGGGCGAAGGCCACGAGCGCGGTCGTTCGCGGTTCGCCGGGTCCCCACGGACCCGACTGCAGGCTGTCCGCGGCCCGGAACCCCGGTGGCGGCTCGCTCCCCTCCCCCTGGTCCTCGATGTCGGAGGAGACGCGCGAGAGCCGGAATGACCGGACCTCGCCGCGGTCCCGATCCAGGCCGACCAGGTACCAGTGGCCGCCGCGCACCGCGAGCCCGTACGCATCGACCACGCGCTCAGAGGTCTCACCCTTCGCCGTTCGGTACGAGAACCGGATCCTTCGCAGCCCGGCGACGGCCTCGCCCAGCGACGGGAGACGAGGGTCGCGCGCGCCGACGATCTCGGCGATCCCCTCGCCGGCGAGCGACGACAGGATCCCGCCCTCCGCACCGGACAGGAGCTTGCGAACCGCATCCTCGGCCGACGTGTCGCCGCCCGAGCGCGCCGCCACGAACAGCGCCGAGATCTCCTCGGGGGTGAACCGGACCTCCGGCAGGTAATAGCGATCTTTCGCGATCGAGTAGCCCTGCTCCGCCTCCCACACGTCGGTCGCGACCACCTCGATCGGAACACCGATGTCGCGCAGGATGTCCTTGTCGCGCTCGAACATCCGCTTGGCGGAGTTCACGTCGCCGTGTTCGTACGCTTCGCCGAGCTTCTCCCGGATCTGGTCGAAGGTGAGCGGCATGCGCGCCTCGAGGAGCAGCGCGACGAGGTTGACCAGGCGTTCGAGCGGCTGCATGGCCGCGGCATCATACTTCCGGCATGTCCGAGCCTCGGGGTGGCGTTCGCCTGCGTCGCGGCAGGGTCCTCGGCATCCTGGCCGAGCGTCCGGGGGCGCTCGAGCTCGAGGTCGAGGTCGAGGGCGAGCGTGCTCCGGCCCTCGCGTATCCGGAGCTCGTCGGTCCCGTCGCGCAGGGCGACGCGGTGATCCTGAACACCACGGCGGTCGCGCTCGGTCTCGGTACCGGTGGTTTTCACCTGGTCGTCGCGGTCGAGGGCGGCCCGCCGACGGAGCTCGCGCACGACGGACGAGTCCTGAAGGCGCGCTACACGCCTTCCCAGGTCGCCGTCCCCACCGTCGAGGAGACCCATCGCGATGCGCTCGAGGCTTCCGCGGGGCTCGCCGGGACGCCGGTGGTCTGTTCGCCCCTGCACTCGATGATCGCACCGGCCGCCGCGGGCGCGAAGGCCGCGGGCGCCGAGCGGATCGTCTACGTGATGACCGACGGCGCTTCCCTCGCCGGCGGTTTCTCCCGGCTGGCCCCGCGGCTCCGGGACGAGGGCCTCCTGGCCGGGTGGATCACGTGCGGGCAGGCGTTCGGAGGCGAGCTCGAGGCGGTCACGATCTGGAGCGCGCTCGTGGCCGCCGTCGAGGTGCTGAGCGCCGACGTGGTCCTCGTCGCCGACGGACCGGGCAACCTCGGAACGGACACCACCTGGGGGGTGAGCGCCCTTACGAGCGGACATGCGCTGAACGCCGCGGCTGCCGTGGGCGGCCGCCCGGTCGCTCCACTCCGGCTCTCGTTCACCGAGGAACGCGAGCGCCATCGCGGCGTCTCGCACCACACGATCACGATCCTCGAGCGGATCTGCGTCCCGGGGATGAACGTGGCCGTCCCGGTCTTGGAGGCCGACGAGCGCGACGTGGTGTGGAACGCCCTTCGAGCCAGAGGGCTGGAAGACCGACATCAGCTCGTCGAGACCGACGGCCGGCCGGGGCTCGCCGAGCTGGAGCGTCGTGGTGTCGAGGTCGAGTCCATGGGACGGACCCCGCGGGACGACCCGGCATTCTTCCTCGCGGCGGGTGCGGGTGGCGTGCTCGCGGCGCGGATGGCTGCGGGCTCGCGCGAGTGGCGGGAGCGGGCTAAGTGAGCGGGAGCACCTAGCGCGCCGGTGCGTCGACGAACGCGACGACGGACTTCGCGAACGCGGCCTGTCGCTCCGCGACGACCGATCGGTCCTCGCACGCGCCCTTGCAGACCATCACGCCGCTCATGAGGATCGCGTGGTGGGTCGCGCCATCGACGCGGTAGCGCAGGAGGAACGCGAGGACCGATCCGTCTCCCTGCATGCTCACGGCGATCTGCACCGTGTCGAGCTCCCCGCTGCCCGGGGGAACGGGCGCGTCCTCCACCTTGACGATCGACGGAACGTTGACGGGGAACCCGCGCGTCGGCTCGATCGCGGCGAGGCCCGCCGGCAGGAGCGAGGCCTTCACCATCTCGACGTCGCCCTCGACCCCCAGGGGCGCGATCTGCTCGAGCACGGCGGTCCCGCTGCTCGTGTTCCACGGCACGAACACGCCGATCGTGACGACGCCATCACCCGCCTTGCGGACCGTCGTCATCGTCGCGCCGGACACGACGTTGGCGTCCTGCAACGGCCCGCCGAAACGGGTCGGATCGGGAACGAAGATCCTAGCCGCGATCATGAGGGCGAGCACGACCGCGACCAGCGCGATCACGCGTCCCGCGGGACGCAGGTCGACCGTACCGGCGGCGGCGGCCGCCTCCTCCCGGTCCATGCGAGTGACTCGCCTGGACTGCGTCGTGGTCATGGGTGCCATCGTCGGGGAGCGCCCCCCGCGTCGCAATCCCCCGTCGGGCCGCCGGGAGGGCCTTCCGGCCTACGTCACATGTGCGCGATGAGCTGCTCGACGCGCTCGTCGACGCTGCGGAACGGGTCTTTGCAGAGCACGGTCCGCTGTGCCTGATCGTTCAGCTTCAGGTGGACCCAGTCGACCGTGTAGTCGCGGCGCTTCTGCTTCGCCTGCTTGATGAAGTCGCCTCGGAGCTTGGCCCTCGTGGTCTGCGGGGGCTCGCGCATGGCCCGCTGGATGTCCTTCTCGGTCACCGCCCGCTCCACCCGGTTCCCACGCTCGAGGAGGTAGTACAGCCCGCGGCTCCGGTTCACGTCGTGGTAGGCGAGGTCGAGCAGCGCGATCCGTGGGTGCGAGAGCGGCAGTTGGTGCTTCAGGTGGTAGCGCTCGATCATCGCCTGCTTCGCGACCCAGTCGACCTTGTGCATCAGGCGCTCGGGCTCGCCGGCCGCGAGCGCATCCAGCGCGTCCCGCCACTCCTCCAGGAGCTGCTTGGACTGCGGATCGGTCCCCCGCCGCTCCAGGAACCGTGAGGTCCGCTCGAAGTACTCCTCCTGGATCTCGATCGCGGTGAGCTCGCGGCCGTTCGCCAGGCGGACGCGCTTGCGGCACGTCACGTCGTGGCTGATCTCGCGGATCGCCCGGATCGGGTTCTCCAACGTGAGGTCGCGCATCACCGTGTTCGCCTCGACCATCCGGAGCACGAGGTCCGTGATCCCGACCTTCATGAAGGTCGTCCACTCGTTCATGTTCGAGTCGCCGACGATGACGTGGAGCCGGCGGAAGCGCTCGGCGTCGGCGTGAGGCTCGTCCCGCGTGTTGATGATCGGGCGGGATCGCGTCGTCGCGCTCGAGACGCCCTCCCAGATGTGCTCCGCCCGCTGCGCGATGCAGAACTGGGCTCCCCGAGGGCCGTGCAGCACCTTGCCCGCACCGCAGTAGATCTGGCGTGTGACGAAGAACGGGATCAGCAGGTCGGCCATCCGCGCGAACTCGCCCTGGCGCGCGACGAGGTAATTCTCGTGGCAGCCGTAGGAGTTCCCCGCCGAGTCGGTGTTGTTCTTGAACAGGTAGACCTGGCCGCTGATGCCCTCCTCGTGCAGGCGGACCTCGGCGGCGGCGAGCAGCGCTTCGAGGATCCGCTCCCCCGCCTTGTCGTGCGCGACGAGGTCCAAGATCGCGTCGCACTCCGGCGTGGCGTACTCGGGGTGCGAGCCGACGTCGAGATACAGGCGCGCCCCGTTCTCGAGGAACACGTTCGAGGACCGGCCCCAGTGAACCACCCGGCGGAACAGGTACCGGGCCACCTCGTCCGGAGACAGGCGCCGCTGCCCTCGGAACGTGCACGTAACCCCGTACTCGTTCTCCAGGCCGAAGATCCGGCGGTCCATACCGAGCAGTGTAGGTCCAGTCCTGGAAACAGCGGCCGAAGGCGAGGAGGCGTCGTTCCGTCAGGCGCGGAAAGGATCAGGCACGGACCGTCATTTCGACAGGATCGAAGCGATCTCTGCCTCTTGGAGCCTGCGGAACTTGCGGCGCACCGGGCGCGTGCGGTCGAGCACACCCGCCTCGATGGCCTCGACCTCGACCTCGCGGCCTTCGGCGGACCGGAGCGCCTTGACGGACTCGCGGACCGCGGTGGGCAGGTCCCAGGCCGGCTTGAACGCTTCCTTCAATGCGTTGGTGAGCGCCTCGGCGTGGCCCCCGATCGCGACGTACCCGTGCTCGTCCGTGACAGTGCCATCGAACAGGATGTGGTAGATCTCGTCGCCGCCGGGTCCCTCGGAGACCTCGCCCACCAAGATCTCGACCTCGTACGGCTTCATCTGTTGGGTGAAGATGGTGGACAGCGCCTGCGAATACGCATTCGCGAGATCCCTCGCCCGAACGTCCTCGCGCCCGTACGAATACCCGCGGAGGTCGGCCAGACGCACCCCGCTGATCCGCAGATCCTCGAACTCGCTGTACTTGCCGACGCCGGCGAACGCGATCCGGTCGTAGATCTCGCTGATCTTGTGAAGCGTGGCGCTCGGGTTCTCGGCGAGGAACAGGATCCCGTCGGAGTACTCGGTGCCGATGACGGACTTGCCGCGGGCGATCCCCTTGTGCGCGAACTCCGAGCGATCCTTCATCATCTGCTCGGGCGGCACGTAGGGCATGAAGCTCACGCGGTACCACCCTTCTTCTTGGCGCCGGCGGCGAGGACGGCCTCGTACGCGGCGCGCACCTCGTCGTCGGTGGTCCGGGCGGCGCCCTCGGCCGTCACCACGACGACCGTCGGGTAGATCCCGCGCGTGGGATCGGGACCCCCGGTCGCGATGTCCTCTTCCGCGGCGTCGACGAGGGCCTCGACGGCGACCTGCAGTCCCGCGTCGCGGTCCAGGCCCGCGCGCCAGCGCTTCTTCAGCGACGACTTCGCCGGTCGCCCTCCCGATCCGGTCGCGTGGAAGTCGTCCTCCTCCCACCGGCCGCCGGTGGCGTCGTAGTAGAAGATCCGGCCCTCGTGGCGCTTGTGGTCGAAGCCGCCGAACAGCGGCACGACCACGAGCCCCTGGATCGCCATCGGGAAGTTGCTGCGGATCATCTGCCCGAGCCGGTTCGCCTTGCCCTCGAGGGACAGGCGGTCACCCGTGATCTTCTCGTAGTGCTCGAGCTCGAGCTGGAACAGCTTCACGATCTCGACGGCCTGCCCCGCGGCGCCGGCGATCGCGATCGCCGAGTAGTCGTCGGCCGCGAACACCTTCTCCATCTTGTCGTCGGCGATGGAATAGCCTTCGGTCGCCCGGCGGTCCCCGGCGAACACGACCCCGCCCGCGAACTTGAGCCCGAGGACCGTCGTTCCGTGCGCGACGCCGCGGGCGTCCTCCGCGGTGACCTGGATGCCGCGCGGAAGCGCGTCGGGCCGGTTCCGCGCCAGGAGGTCGAAGAAGCTCGGGTTCGCGCCGATCGTGCCGCCCGAGGCTATGGGCGGCACGAGCGGTTCGTCCTTCATTCCCCGCCCTTCTGGACGTAGGACTTCACGAACTCCTCGGCGTTCTCCTCCAAGACCGAGTCGATCTCGTCGAGGATCTCGTCCATCTCCTCCTTGAGCTTCTCGCTCTTGGAGGTGGCCTGGGTCTGGCCGGCGTCGTCCTCACCACCGCCGTCGCCACCGCCACCCTTGCGCTGGGTCCTCTTCTGTTCCTGTTCCTGCGGCACGATGGCTGCTCCTTCCGACCCCCGGGTGTCCGATTCTATCCGGACTCGGCCACTCTTCCCTGATCCGAGGACCAGGTGCCTTCGAGCTCCGCCGAGGAGTTCGGGCCCGCTTTGCGGCGCTCGAGCTCCTGCGAAGCGCGCTCGAGCAGGGCACAGTCGGCATCCAACCCGCGCGCCGTCGCCAACCATCGTTCTGCATCGGGGATCCGCCAATCCATGGCTCGTCCGATGGCGACCACCGCGGCGGTCGTCGCGCGATCCTTCACGTTCCGATGCTTGGCGAACACCTTCTCCCCGAGCTGCGTCCCCTCGCGGAGGTTCCCCCCGCAGATCAACGCGAAGGCTCGGGTGCCCATGACGGCGGGGTGAGCCGGCAGGATCTCGATCGCGCTGCTGGATGCGTCTTCTGCCTCGGGGAGGAGGCGTTCGTCCTCCGTCATCAGATCGCTCCATGCGAGGTTGTTGAGGTAGAGCGCGCGGATGTGCGGTGGCATCGGGACTTCACCGTCGCTCGCCGCATCCGCGAGCGTTCGGAACACGTCTGCGGCATCGTCGTACCGTCCCGAGAGCACGAGTTCGTGACCGTGCCACCCGCGCAGGACCTGACTCGTCGGATGCTCGCGCAGCGCACTGAGGACGACGTCGTGAGCGGCATCTCGGTCGCCGCCCTCCGCCAGGACCTGCGCCCGGACCGCGTAGAAGCCCGCCTGCTCCTCCTCGAGCTCTGCCGGAGACGCCGTCAGCGTGGCGACCAGGAGGCCCCCGTCGGAACGGACCGGACCGAGCGGCGTCTTGATCCTGAGCGGCAGGACGTTGATCGCCGCATCGAGCGCGTTGACCATCGCCAGCTCCCAGAGCAGCCCCGTTCGGGCGCCGCCGGCGACGATCGCGAGGAAGACGACTGCGTTGGCGGTGAACCCGGCGATGATGATGAGGATCCGTTTGGTCCGGTACGAATCGGGGTCGTTCGAGACGGCCAGAACGTGACCACCGAGCGGCACGGGCGCGAGCCGCAGCCGTGTTCCCCAGAGCCGGATCGTGACGTGCGGTCCCGCCCCGAGCTTCACCTCCACCAGACGATGCCGGACCAACAGCGACACGATCGCGTGGCCGCCTTCATGGATCGCCAACGAGATCGCGAAGAGCCACACGTAGTGAACGAGATCGGCGGGTTTCCACGACGGGATCCGGCTGAGGAAGGCGAAGAGCGTGGCGCTCGCAACGAGCAGCGCAGCCGCTTCGGCCCACCCGCGCCATCGGTCCGCCGCGCGCTCGAGATCCGGGGCCATACGGAGCCATCGGCCAAGCCGCCCAGGTGGTTGAGGCGCGACCTGCGTGCCGGTCGGCTACGACCGCAGGAGGTCGACGAGCGTCCCGGGGTCGGGTGAGCGCTCGAGCAAGTCGTCGACGTGCGCCTTGGTCCCGCGAAGCGGCTCGCGCATCGGGATCCGCTGGAGCGCCTCCCGACCCGCGTCGAAGATCATCGAGTCCCAGCTGGCGGCCGCGATGGCGTCGGGGAACTTCGAGATGCATCGACCCCGGAAGTACGCCCGCGTGTCCTCGGGCGGCTCCAGCACCGCGCGCTCGATCTCCTCGTCGGAGACGATGCGCTCGACCTTCCCGGTCGCCGCGAGCCGGTGGTACAGGCCGCGGTCGCGGCGAACGTCGTGGTACTGGAGGTCGATCAGCCGCAGCTTCGGATCGCCCCAGTCCAGGCGGTCGCGGTCGCGGTACGCCTCCAAGAGGCGATACTTCGCCACCCAGTCGAGCTCGCGGTGCAGCTGCATCGGATCGTCCTCGAGCGCCGAAAGGACCCCTTCCCATCGCTCGACGACGTCCTGGTTGTCCGCCGTCGTGTCCTCCTGCTCCACGTACTTCTTCGCCCGTTCCAGGTACTCCCACTGGAGCTGGATCGGCGTCATCCGCCGCCCGTCCGCCAGGCGCACCTCCGCGCGGCACGTCAGGTCGCGGGAGACCTCGTGCAGCGAGGCCACGGCGTTCGCCAGCGTGAGGTCGGGCAGGTACTCGTCCTCGATCATCTTCAGGACGATCGAGGTCGTTCCGAGCTTCAGCAGCGTGGCGACCTCGCACAGGTTGGCGTCCCCGATGATCACGTGCAGTCGCCGGTACTTGTCGGGGTCCGCGTGAGGCTCGTCCCGCGTGTTGATGATCGGGCGCTTCAGCGTCGTCTCGAGGCCGACCTCGGCCTCGAAGAAGTCGGCCCGCTGCGTGAGCTGGTACCGGTGGCGGTCCTTCTCGTCCCACGGCGCCTCGGCGCCGAGCTTCCCCGCCCCGCAGAAGATCTGGCGCGAGACGAAGAACGGCGTGAGGTCCCGCACGATGTTGGCGAACGGCAGGGCGCGGTCGACCAGGTAGTTCTCGTGCGTGCCGTACGAGTTCCCCTTGCCGTCGCTGTTGTTCTTGTAGATCGCGAGCCGCTGACCACCGGGCATCGCGCGCTCGAGCTCGTCGAGCGAGCGTTCCAGGATCCGCTCCCCCGCTTTGTCGTGGACGACGAGGTCGCGCGCCGTCGAGCACTCCGGTGTCGAGTACTCGGGGTGCGCGTGGTCCACGTAGTACCGGGCGCCGTTCGGAAGGATGACGTTCGCGAGGCCGAGATCCTCCTCGGACACCTCTCGGACTTGAACGGGCTCGAAGCCACGCGCGTCGCGTAGCGGTGACTCCTGCTCGTAGTCCCAGCGGATGCGTCGCAGCGCTCCGGCGAACGTGCTGATGAGGAGCGAGCTCGAGATGACGGGATTGAACTCCGGCGAACCGATGGCCGAGATCCCGTACTCGGTCTCGGTACCGACGACCTTGGGGATGGCCATCGCGGAAGCCTACAGGTACTGCCCGGCGCTGACGCGCTCGACCTGCCGGCCCTCGCCGCCGATCCCCTCGCCGAGCAAGGTGCGCACGTACACGATGCGCTCGCCCTTCTTGCCCGAGATCCGCGCCCAGTCGTCTGGGTTCGTGGTGT
>Ga0299913_10001171_pt1 | contig 18844 bp, 8 predicted proteins | sample RVTome_9_FD_201360 | JGI IMG/M metagenome (GOLD analysis project Ga0299913, IMG submission 201360) | Soil microbial communities from uranium-contaminated site in the Upper Colorado River Basin, Wyoming, United States - RVT155D38 (version 2) ... | reverse complement strand
GCCGACGTAATCGCCATCGACCTGAACCGGTGTCGGTCGCGTTGCTCGCCACGATGCGCCCGGCACGTCGGAGTGATAGTGGCCGTGCTTCCAGGCGATATGGCCGCGACTGACGAACACCGCCCAGACGATCCGGGGGATGGTCAACGTCGTGATGCGATCCAAGCCGAACAGGTCGAGCCGCTTGTCCAAGCTGCTTTTCGGGCACACGTCCACGGCGAACCGTTTGAAATAGGTGAAGGGACGCCCGTTGCAGCAGATCGACAACAGCGTCCGATAGGGCTCCTGACCGTCAACTTCGACCGTGATCTGGGGCTCGGCTCCTCGGTATTGGGTGAATCCCGCGCTGAATGCGTTGAAGACGAAGGTCCAGTCCGCGCGCTTGCGTTTCCCTTCGGGATCGGCCTCGACCCGCCGCACGACCTCCGCGTCGAGTCCCATCCCCGCCGAGAACAGGAAGTAACGCGCGTTCATGCGTCCCACCCCGATACGCCGGATCGAGTTCGATCGAAGCCTCGACGCTACGTACGCGGTTGCGTCGACCGGGTCGCGCGGGATGCCGAGCGACCGCGCCATAACGTTCGTCGAACCTCCGGGAATGATCCCGAGCGCGACGTCGGTCGCGACGACCCCTTGAGCGGCCTCGTTGACCGTTCCGTCGCCGCCGAAGACCAGGATCGCATCGAAGCCGCGGTCTACTGCGTCCTGGGACAGCTCCATGGCGTGATCGCGATGAGCCGTATCGGCCACCTCGAGCTTGAAGTCCGCCTGCAGGGCCTTCGTGATCACTTCTCTCGTACGCGCCGACACCGACCCCGCGCGTGCATTGGAGATCAGCAGAACCTGTCGCACCAAATGGATGGTACGCAACCGCCTGGGAGGGGCCGGTATCCTTCGCCGGCCGTGCGTTTCGAGCTATCTCACACCTTCGAACCCGATCCAGAGGTCGTGGCGCGGGCACTTCTCGATCCCACCTTCCAGACGAGCCTGGAAGGTGTCGGTGGTCTCCGGGAACGATCCGTCCTGTCCCAGGAAGAAGAGTCGACGGGGCGGATAGTGCGACGGATCCGCTGCGTCTTGGACGTCGAGATCAGCGGCGCGGCGCGGCGCTTCCTAGGCGACAAGCCACCGTCGTGGGTCCAAGAGGAGCACTGGGATCCGGCCACCCTGCGCTGGGACTGGGTGATCGAACCCGAGGTGGCCAAAGAGCTTCTCTCGGCCAGTGGTCACACCGTGCTCAGCAGCAACGGCGCTGCAACCCTTCGACAAGTCGCCGGGGAAGTACGGGTGCACGTCCCGATCTATGGCGGACGCGTCGAGGGGTGGATAGTCGAGGGGATCACGCGGGCCTACAACGAAGAAGCGCAGCGCCTCGGTGACTGGTTGCGGGGCTAAGCAAGAACGCGAAAAGCGACAACTCGCGCACATCCGTAACCCGCACGTAACGGGACGGAAACTTGAAAGAAATGGCCCCCTCATAGCGTCCCAGGTAGGTTCGCCGCGTCTTGTGTGGCAACGTCTTGTGTGGCAACGACGTTAGAGGAGGAGTACATGGCAGAAGCCAGCCCGTCTGATGTCCTGAAACTAGGTCAACAGAACGGCGCGCAGTTCGTCGACATCCGCTTCTCGGACCTTCCGGGGCTCATGCAGCACTTCTCGATGCCGTTCGAGGAGTTAACGGAAGAGGCATTCGAAGAGGGGTTCGGTTTCGACGGCTCGTCCATCCGCGGCTTCCAGGAGATCCAGGAATCCGACATGATCCTGGTCCCGGACCCGGCAACGGCCGTGATGGACCCGTTCCGGCAACACCCGACGCTGATCATCCATTCGTTCGTCAAGGATCCGGTGACCGGCGAGTTCTACACGCGCGACCCTCGCTATGTCGCGCGCAAGGCCCAGGACTATCTGATCGGGACCGGCATCGCCGACGTCGCGTATTTCGGGCCCGAAGCCGAGTTCTACATCTTCGACTCGATCCGCTTCGACCAGAACCAGCATTCGAGCTACCACTACATCGGCGCGGTCGAAGGTGTGTGGAACTCGGGGGCCGAGGAAGGCGGCCACAACCTCGGATACAAGCCCCGCTATAAGGAGGGCTACTTCCCCGTCCCGCCGATGGACCACTACCAGGACCTGCGCAGTGAGATGGTCGTGACTCTGCGCGAGCTCGGAGTCCCGGTCGAGGTCCACCACCACGAGGTCGGCACCGCCGGCCAGGCCGAGATCGACATGGGCTTCGCGCCGTTGCTCGAGATGGCCGACCGATTGATGCTCTACAAGTACGTGGTCAAGAACGTCGGGCTCAGCCACGGCAAGACCATCACGTTCATGCCCAAGCCGATCTTCCAGGACAACGGCTCGGGCATGCACGTGCACCAGAGCCTGTGGAAGGACGGCGACTCGCTGATGTGGGACGAGCTCGGCTACGCGCAACTCTCCGACACCGCGCGCTGGTACATCGGGGGTCTGCTGGAGCACGCGCCGTCGCTGCTCGCGCTGTGCGCGCCCACGACCAACAGCTACAAGCGACTCGTTCCCGGCTACGAAGCGCCGGTGAACCTCGTGTACAGCCAGCGCAACCGCTCGGCCGCGGTGCGCATCCCGCTGTACTCGAAGTCGCCGAAGTCCAAGCGCATCGAGTTCCGCTGCCCGGACCCGTCGGCCAACCCGTATCTGGCGTTCCCCGCGCTGCTCATGGCGGGCCTCGACGGGGTCCGCAACAAGACGGAGCCGCCGGAGCCGATGGACAAGGACCTCTACGAGCTGCCCCCCGAGCAGCTCGCCAACGTCCCGCAGGTGCCGGGGTCATTGGAAGGAGCGCTCGACGCGCTCGAGGCCGATCACGATTACCTGCTCGAGGGTGGCGTGTTCACCCAGGACGTGATCGATCACTGGATCGACTACAAGAGGGTGCACGAGGTCGACGAGCTGCGGCTGCGCCCGACACCGCACGAGTTCTACCTCTACTACGACATCTAATCCGAAGCAGGGACCTATGTAGCCGGGGAGGGGGGCTTTGGCCCCCTCCCTTTACGTTGTCGACGGGGTGCGATGATCACGAGAGGTTCGCGTCGCGCATCCGGTCCCCGGCCTGAGTGAGCGCGAATACGTCATCGATCGTCATCCGGCGACCCTCGTCCCACGCAGCCGCGAATGAGCCGGCGTCGAGTTGCTTTCGCAGCAACGAGCGCGTTTTCTTGTTCAGCTCGACGAGCCACGCGATCTCGGAGCCGACTTCCACACGCAGCCTCTCTGAAAGGGCGAGAGCGCGTGCCGCCCACTCGGATTCGCCAAGCTCAGCGAGGAAATCCGCTACGCCCGAAAGGTTCTCAGCGATGCCTTCAGGTCTATTCAGATCGCGGTTGAGCTCAATGGCTTCTTGCAGCATCGAAAAGGCCTCGGCGGGCTTGCCCTCGTCGAATGCAAACTTGGCGAGTTGGTTCAGTTGCAGGGCGGCCACACCAGTGTTCGACCGTGATCTCGCCTCTGCGAGGATCTCCTCGTGCATGGCCCGCCGGCGCGCGGAATCCCCCAGTTCGCCATGGGCCCAAGCAAGTCCATCCATGGCGAGAAGGACATAGTGCTCGTCGCCCTCAGTTCTGAATCCGTTGAGACTCTCCTCGAATCGTTCCCTTGCGGTCGTCCAATCGGACAACTCAGTCGCGACCATGCCGAGGAGGAAGGTGCAATAGGTCGCGCCCCATGTGTCGCCCAACGACCTGTTGAGCGCGAGTGCCTCCTGGGCGCGTTCCGAGGCCAGCCCCGGATGTCCCACGGTGCTCGCCATGACGGCAGCCCCGGTAAGAGCTCGCGCTCGTGCAGCAGAGGGACTGTCATCGATAGCGAGCAATGTCTCGAGCCGCGCGGTTCCTTCGGCGAGATGCCCGGTCATGTACCAGAAGCGGTACAGAGCCCCGGCTAGACCCAGCGCCTCCTCGGTCGCATCGCTGCGCTGCAATCGATCCAAGGTCGACCGAAGGTTGTCGTGCTCGCTCTGAAGTGTGTCGAGCCATGCCTTGGGATCTCCGCGTAGTTCCGGATAGGCCTCTTCCGCCAATGCCGAGAAGTACTCCGTATGGCGCTGCTCCGTCTCGTCTCGATTGTTCGCTCCTTCGAGGCGCTCTAGCGCGAACTCGCGGATCGTCTCCAGCATCCAGAAGCGATCGTTCGTGTGGCGTACAAGGCTCTTGTCGACGAGAGATTGGAGCGTGTCGAGCTCCGCGCCGGCAACTTCCTCCGCAGCTTCCAGCGTGCAGCCGCCACGGAACACTCCGAGGCGCGCGAACAGTTGCCTCTCCTCGTCGTTTAGAAGGTCATGGCTCCATTCGATCGTGGCCCGCAACGTCGCCTGGCGAGCTTCGGCGTCGCGCCCGCCCTTGAGCAGATCGAGGCGCTGGGACAAGCGCTTGAGGATGTGCACCGGCGTCAGCACGCTGGTGCGGGCCGCGGCGAGCTCGACCGCCAGCGGCAGGTTGTCGAGGCGGCGACAGAGCTCCGCGATGGTCTCGTTCGACTCGAGCCGGGAGCGGGTGCAGAACAGCTCGATGGCTTCTTGGTGAGCGAGCGGGGGAACCGGATAGTCGACCTCGCCGTCGATGCGCAGCAGCTCGCGGCTGGTGACCAGCACGCGCAGGTTGGGACACACCTTTAGCACCGATGAGAGTTGGGGGGCGGCAGCAACGACCTGTTCGAAGTTGTCGACCAATAACAGCATGGCGCGCTCTCCGATGTGCTCGGCTAGGCCGTCCTGGGCCCCGATCGTTTGGGCGATCGTGGCGGTCACGAGCGCCGGGTCGCGCAGCGTTGCCAGGCCCACCCAGAAGACACCGTTTGTGAACTCGGGCACGAGCTCGGCGGCGGCTTCGATCGACAACCGGGTCTTGCCGGTGCCCCCGGGACCGGTCAAGGTCACCAGGCGGGCGCCATTAGCGAGCAGCGCGACGACCTCGTCGCGCTCTTGTTCGCGGCCGATGAAGCTGCTCGTGGGGCGCGGCAGGTTGGTATTGGAGATGGTCTTGAGCGGGGGGAAGCGATCGTCGCCGAGCTGGTAGATCCACACCGGCTCGGCGAAGTCCTTGAGGCGGTGCTCGCCGAGGTCGGTGACCTCGAGCTCGATCAGATCGCGGGTCTGCTTGGACAGCAGCACCTGGCCGCCGTGGCCCGCGGCGCCGATGCGGGCGCCCTTGTGGACGTCGGGACCGATGTAGCCCTCGGCACCGACGTGCGGGGTACCCGTGTGGATGCCGACGCGCACGCGCACCGGCCCGGTCGCAAGCTCTCGTTGTCCTTCCAGCGCTGCTTGAACCGCGGCTTGCGCGTCGGGGAACGCGCAGAAGAAAGCGTCGCCTTGGGTGTCGACCTCCACGCCGCCGTGTCGCGCGAAGACGCCTCGCAGCACTCTGCGATGTTCGACGAGCGCGGCATCGAAACCCTGGGCTCCGAGCTCGTGGAGCAGCTTGGTCGAGCCCTCGATGTCGGTGAACAAGAAAGTGACGGTGCCGCTTGGTAGGTCCGCTCGAACCATCAGGTACTCCGAACCAGAGCGATCGCCTCCTCGAGCGACATCATTCGTCCCGTGTCGAAGGCGCCTCGAAGCGCCGGTTCGTTCAACTGCCCGCGGATGGCCTCCAGGGTCTCGGCGTTCATCTTTGCAACCCAGTCGTGCCATGCAACGCCGATCTCCAACTGTCGTGCTTCAGCGAACCCCAACAGTTTCGCCGCCGCGATCCCGTCACCTGAAGCCGCAATGGTCGCGGCCAAACGCGCTACGCCGGCCGTCCCCCACACGGCATCTCCGAGATCTCGTTCGATCTCGATGTGCTGCAACAGCATCTCAACCGCCTCGGCGAGACGACCGTCTTCACAAGCGAAACCGGCGAGCGAACCCAAGGTCATGGACTCGGCTCGGCGATCGCCGAGGATCCGGGCCCGCACTAGGTTGTCTTCTAGGAGTCTCCGCGCGCGATCGCCATCCCCAGCATCGCTAACGGTCATCGCCAGGTTGTAAGTCGCGTGCATCGCCGACGTCTCATCACTCAACTTACGGAACCCTTCGACGCTGCTTTCCAGCAATGCTGTCGCGCGTTGCAAGTCACCTCGGTCGCCGACGGCGTGGGCCAGGACGTTCTCGGCGTTGGCTCTAAGCCAAGGATCGTCCAGCCGACGTGCGAGAGTGAGCGCCTCTTCTCCCCTTACTTCTCCCATTGCCAAGTCCCCGCAGTAGATCGCGATCCGCCCCGCGCCTGCGAGCGCTTTGGCGCGTGCCGGAGTGGGGCTGTCGTCGACCTCGATAAGAGCATCGAGTCGAGCACGCGCCTCGGTCAGATGACTCCTGATCGTCCAGAAGTTCGATAGGGCCCCCGCCAACCGCAAGGCGAGCTGCGATTCGCCGCGGTCTTGGAGCCGGTCGATCGCCGCTCTGAGGTTGTCATGGTCACGTTCCAGGATCTCCAACCACGTCACCGGGTCATGCCGCACGTTGGGTTCGGCTTCTTCAGCGAACGAGAGGAACCAGCGAGCATGCCGATCTGTGATCTCGCTGGTGCTCTTGCCCGAAGCCAAGCGCTCGGCCGCGTACTCTCGGATCGTCTCGAGCATGAAGAAGCGGTCGTCGCGTTGGCGCACGAGGCTCTTGTCGACGAGCGAATGGAGGGTGTCGAGGTCGGCGTCAACGACCTCCTCGGCAGCTTCCAGGGTCCAGCCGCCCCGGAACACCGCGAGGCGTGCGAACAGTTGCTTCTCGGCGTCGTCGAGGAGGTCGTGGCTCCACTCGATCGTGGCCCGCAGGGTCGCCTGACGGGGATCAGCCGCGCGCCCACCCTTAAGGAGGTCGAGGCGCCGGCCGAGACGCTCGAGGATCTTGTCGGGAGACAGCACCTTGACCCGGGCCGCAGCGAGCTCGACCGCCAGCGGGAGGTTGTCGAGGCGGGTGCACAGCTCCGCGGTAGTCGCGTTCGGCTCCAGTCTCGAGCGACGGCAGAACAGCTCGACGGCCTCGTTGCTCTCCAGCGGCGGAACCGGGTATTCGACCTCGCCGGCGATGCGCAGCAGCTCGCGGCTGGTCACCAGCATGCGCAGGTTCGGGCACGCCTCGACGAGCGGTTTCAGCTCTGCCGCGGCGGAGATCACCTGCTCGAAGTTGTCGATCACGAGCAACATCTGTTTGGCCCCGATGTGCTCGGCGAGCCCATCCTTGGCCCCGAGGGTCTGAGCGATGGCCGGGACAACGAGCTCGGGGTCGCGCAGCGGCGCCAGGCCGACCCAGAAGACGCCGTTGAGGAACTCCGGCACGAGCTCGGATGCCGCCTCGATCGACAGGCGCGTCTTGCCAGTGCCGCCGGGCCCGGTCATGGTCACGATCCGGTCGCCGTCCTGCAACAGGACGATGAGCTCCTTGAGCTCCTGCTCGCGGCCGACGAAGCTGCTCGCGGGGCGCGGCAGGTTGGTGTTGGAGATGGTCTTGAGTGGGGGGAAGCGCTCGGGCCCGAGCTGGTAGATCCACACCGGCTCGGCGAAGTCCTTGAGGCGGTGCTCGCCGAGATCGAGCGCATCGACGTTCACGAGCTCGCGCGTCTGTTTCGACAACAGCACCTGGCCGCCGTGGCCCGCCGCCCCGATGCGCGCGCCGAGATTCACATCGGGGCCGATGTAGCCCTCCGCGCCGAGGTGAGGGGATCCGGTGTGGATCCCGATGCGGACGCGCACCGGCCCTGTCGCAAGCTCCCGTTGTCCTTCCAGCGCTGCGTCAACCGCGCCATGCGCATCGGGGAACGCGTAGAAGAACGCGTCGCCTTGGGTGTCGACTTCCACGCCTCCGTGACGTTGGAACACCCCTCGCAGGACGCGCCGGTGCTCGGCAAGAGCGGAGTCGAACCCGCCCGGCCCGAGGTCGTGCAGCAACTTCGTAGAACCCTCGATGTCGGTGAAGACGAAGGTAACCGTGCCGGAAGGAAGGTCGGGGCGCGTCACTGCTTGACCGCCTGCATCCCAAGGATCTCATCGAGCACACTGTCGAAAGCTGTCGATCTACCGGCCCTCTCGGCCTCGGCGCTACGCTCGGGTCCCAGTCCCTCCCGGGCTCCACCGATGTGACGTTCCTGCAGGACCGTCCAGAAAGCGGATGTCCCGTAGGTCCCGAGCACCTCCTTCCGCGCGTAGGAGGCCGCTGCCAGGAGAACCGCCCGTTCGTGATGACCGCGACCCGCGAGAGACATCGCGACGCCAAGAAGCTCCTCGGTACATGCAGTCAGCAATCCCGACTCGCGCGAGTGCACGAGAGCACGTAGGTAGCGCCGCTCGGCCTCTTCATAGTCCCCGGCGATGAGTGAGCAGTCGGCCAAGTAGTGAAGACCCCATCGCTTGAGACGGGCTACGTCGTGACGCGTCCCGATCTCGAGCAGCTCAGTTGCCAAAGGCTCGGCACGCTCGATGTCGTTGGAGGCGACGAGTTGCTGGCAGAGCCCAGCCATCGACTGCGCTATCACGAGGTCGGGAGCATCAACTTGCCGGCGAAGAGCGAGACTCTCTTGGAAGACCGGACGCGCCGCGTCGACATCACCCAGCCCGATATACGCGTAGCCGAGGATCTCGAGCGCCTCCGCCTCCTCCAATACATCGCCTTCGGCTCGCCACATCTCAACTGCGTCGGCTAGGTAGGGAACGCCTTCCGCGTCGTCTCCCAACATCGCGATGGCAGTTCCAAGTTCCTTGCACACCCGAGCGCGGATCGGGCCTGGGACTTCATACGTTCGATGTATCGCCGTAAGTCGGTCGCGCGCCTCCAGGCCGAACCCACGATCCACCCAGTAGGGCGCGATCGCACCAGCGAGCCTGGCTTCGGCACCTCGATCACGTTCGGCCGCCCAGTCGAGAGCACTGCGGATGTTGTCGTGCTCCGCATCCGTGATGTCGAACCATCTCGACGAACTCGAGAAGTGCTCCGTGTAGGCCTTCTCCGCAAACGACAGAAAATGGTCGAAGTGCCTCTGCCGCGTTTCCTCTGCATCGACGCGCTCGTCCAATCGCTCCGCGGCGAACTCCCGGATCGTTTCGAGCATCCAATAGCGATCGCTACGGTGACGCATAAGGCTCTTGTCGACTAGCGAAAGCATGGTGTCCAAGTCCGCGTCGACGACCTCCTCTGCCGTCTCGAGCATGCAGCCTCCCCGGAAGACCGCGAGCCGAGCGAACAATTCCTTCTCCTCATCGGACAGAAGGTCGTAGCTCCACTCGATGGTGGCCCGCAGTGTCGCCTGGCGCGGGTCGGCATCCCGACCCCCCTTGAGGGTGTCGAGTGTCGTCGAGAGGCGCTCGAGGATCCGCGCCGCGGAGAGCGCGTTGGTCCGAGCAGCAGCCAGTTCGACCGCGAGTGGAAGGTCGTCGAGCCGCGAGCACAGCTCCGAGATGACGGCATCGGGCACGAGACCGGAGCGTTCGCAGAACAGCTCCACGGCTTCCGTGTGAGCTAGCGGTGGCACGGCGTACTCCACCTCACCCTGAACGCGCAGCAACTCCCGGCTCGTAACGAGCAGCCGCAGGTTGGGACATTGGAAAAGAAGGTGTGGAAGTTCGGGGGCCGCGCTCACTATCTGCTCGAAGTTATCGAGGACAAGCAGCATCTCTTTGTTCGAGATGTGATCCGCGAGGCCGTCTTGCGCACCGAGAACCTGGGAGATCGTCGCCTGCACCAAAGCTGGGTCGCGCAGCGACGACAAACCTATCCAGAAGACACCATTCCGGTTCTCAGGCAGAAGCTCGGTCGCGGTTTCGATCGAGAGGCGTGTCTTGCCGGTGCCGCCCGGCCCCGTGAGCGTCACCAGGCGGGCGCCGTTCTGCAGCAGCGCGACGACCTCGTCGCGTTCGCGCGCGCGGCCCACGAAGCTGCTCGCCGGGCGGGGCAGGTTGGTGTTGGAGATCGTCTTGAGCGGCGGGAAGGCTTCGGTGCCGAGCTGGTAGATCCATACCGGCTGCTCGAAGTCCTTGAGCCGGTGCTCGCCGAGGTCGAGCACGTCGACGTCCACGAGGTCGAACGTCTCCTTGGACAGCAGCACCTGACCGCCATGTCCGGCGGCTCCGATGCGAGCGCCGAGGTGCACGTCGGGGCCGATGTAGCCCTCGTCGGTCACGTGGGGGGCGCCGGTGTGGATGCCGACGCGCACCCTGATCGGGCCCGCGGCAAGCGCTTCACGTCCTGCGCGCGCGGCCTCCACGGCCGCAGCAGCATCGGGAAACGCGTAGAAGAACGCGTCGCCCTGGGTGTCGACCTCCACCCCCCCGCGGCCGTTGAAGGCGTCGCGCAACAGGCGGCGGTGTTCGGCGAGCGCGCCGGCGAAACCCTCGGGGCCGAGCTCGTGGAGGAGCTTCGTGGAGCCTTCGATGTCGGTGAACAGGAAGGTGACTGTCCCGGAAGGAAGATCGGCTCTCACGATCATGACCTCTGGTTGGTCGCGCCGAGGACCTCGTTCAACACCTCGGCCACGATCTCGTCGAAGTCTGCTGCCCTCCCTGCGCGTGTTGCTTCTTCGAGCTCTGTCGGGGACAGGAACGCGCGCGCGCCACCGATGAACCATGTCTGCAGGTTCCTCCAGAACATGACGGGACTCTCACCGCTCATCCCGAGTGCCTCGCGGCGGGCGTATGCCGCCTCCGCAAGGCGAACTGCCCGCGCATGATCGCCCCGGCCTGCCGCCGCCATAGCCACGCCTAGAAGTTGTGACACGTTGAAGGCCGCAAATCCTGCCTCGTAATGACGGGCGAGAGCGCGGGCATAGCGGGTCTCGGCTTCAACGAATTCCCCACGCAGCAAGGGAGCATCGGCAAGGTAATGGAGCGCCGCGCACTCGAGCTCGGTATCCCCACGCTCGATGGCGAGGTCGTAGAGCCGGCGTGCCTCGCGCTCGGCGGGCTCCGGATCGCCCGCCGAGACCAATACCTGGCACAGGTCGCCCAAAGCACGACCTTCGATCTCGGGAGCGTCGGACGCCCGACTGAGAGCCAAACTGTCTTCCAGGAAGCCGCGCGCGGTCTCGTTGTCCCCGGCGGCGTGGTACCGGTAGCCGATGATGTCGAGCGTCAGCGCTTCACTGCGTCGGTCCCCGTCGGCGCGCCAGATCGCGAGGGCCTCATCGAGATGCTCGAGCGCTCGCTCGTGCTCGACATTCAGCGCGAACAGAACCTCGCTGAAGTGCATCAGCACCCGGGCGCGAGCCGGATCGGCGGCATCGCTCCGAGCCAGCGCGGCGATGAGCCGCTCGTGCGCTTCGAGCTCACGTCCTGCGAGGACCCAAAGAGGCGCCAGCGCCCCCGCGAGACGAACCGTGACCCCCGCATCGGTCGACTCGGCTCGATCGAGGGCGGCACGGAGATTGTCCGCCTCAGCTTCGGTGATGAGGAGCCATCGGGGCGCGTCGCGGAGGTGACCGTCGTAGGCACGCTCTCCGACCGCGAGGAAGTAGTCGAGATGGCGCCCGCGGATCTCCTGCTCTTCCTCCGATTTCGCGAGTCGCTCCTGCGCGAATCCCCGGATCGTCTCGAGCATCCAGAAACGATCGCCGGTGTGACGCACGAGGCTCTTATCGACCAGCGACTGGAGGGTGTCGAGGTCGGCGTCGGCGACCTCCTCGGCAGCCTCCAAGGTGCAGCCACCCCGGAACACCGCGAGCCGAGCGAAGAGCCTCTTCTCGTCATCGTGGAGGAGGTCGTGGCTCCACTCGATCGTGGCGCGCAGTGTTGCCTGGCGGGGGTCTGCCGCGCGCCCGCCCGTGAGGATGTCTAGGCGCTGGCCGAGGCGCTCGAGGATCCTCTCGGGTGACAGGACCTTGACGCGGGCCGCGGCGAGCTCGACCGCCAGTGGGAGGTTGTCGAGGCGGTTGCACAGCTCGGCGATCGTCGGGTCTGCTTCGAGCCTCGAACGGCGGCAGAAGAGCTCGACGGCTTCGTTGGTCTCCAGCGGGGGAACCGGGTACTCGACCTCGCCGGGGATCCGAAGCAGCTCGCGACTGGTCACCAGCACGCGCAGGTTCGGGCATGCCTCGACCACCGGGTTCAGATCCGTCGCCGCGTCGATCACCTGTTCGAAGTTGTCGAGCACGAGCAGCATCTGCTTGGCCGCGATGTGCTCGGCGAGCCCGTCCTTGGCGCCGATCGTTTGAGTGATGGCCGGGATGACCAGCGCAGGATCGCGCAGCGGCGCGAGGCCGACCCAGAAAACGCCGTTGAGGAACTCGGGCACGAGCTCACCGGCAGCCTCGATCGACAGGCGGGTCTTGCCGGTGCCGCCTGGGCCGGTCAAGGTCACGACCCGGTCGCCGTTCTGCACCAGGACGATGAGCTCCTTGAGCTCTTGCTCTCGGCCGACGAACGAGCTCGCCGGGCGCGGCAGGTTCGTATTGGAGATGGTCTTGAGCGGTGGGAAGCGTTCGGGGCCGAGTTGGTAGATCCACACCGTGTCGGCGAAATCCTTGAGTCGATGCTCGCCGAGATCGAGCACCTCGATGTCGATCAACTCGCGCGTCTCTTTGGACAGCAGGACCTGGCCTCCGTGGCCCGCGGCCCCGATGCGGGCGCCGAGATGGACGTCGGGGCCGATGTAGCCCTCGTCGGTGACGTGAGGAGTGCCGGTGTGAAGCCCGATGCGAACGCGGATGTCGGTCGCGGCGAGTCCCTCCTGTCCCTCACCCGCCGCGACAACGGCCTTGCGCGCGTCGGGGAACGCGTAGAAGAACGCATCGCCCTGGGTGTCGACCTCCACGCCACCGTGACCGGAGAATGCGGCCCGCAGGATGCGGCGGTGCTCGGCCAGTGCCATGGAGAAAGCGTCGGGCCCGAGCTCGTGTAGGAGCTTGGTCGAACCCTCGACGTCGGTGAACAGGAAGGTGACCGTGCCGGAGGGCAGATCGCGCTGCATGGTTGGAATCGTCAGTTCGTGGCCGAGAGCTGTTTCTCGGCGACTTCCACGTCTGCAAGGAAAAGGCGCGCCTCAGCTTTCTCGAGGACCGTACGAGCCTCTTCGAGCTCGGAGGACCCATCGAGTCCCGTCGCCCACTTCGCGCGCGCGAGATCCGCCAAACAACGGCCTCGTTCGATCACGAAATCGATCTCTTCGAACCGAGCGACGACGTCGTCAAGGAGCGCGACCGCACGCTCGCTTCCTCCATCGATCAAGGCCTCGGCCCACAGGGCGAACGCCTCTGCCGGCGGGCGTCCGTCGGTCGATGCTCGCGAGCGATCCAACAAGCGCCGGGCCTCGTCGAGGCGCTCCAACCGGACGAGGATCCTGATCGCCTCGAAGTACATGCGCTCCGCCTGCCCGACCAGCTGGTCGCCGTACTCCTCGATGGCGTCCAGGAGCAGCGTTGCCGCACCCTCGAGATCGCCGTTCGCTTCCGCCAGGTATGCGCGGACGAACGGGACCCACACAAGCGACTGCGGCTCTGGGTTCGTTTCGATGATGCGCTCGCCCTCCTCCATCAACGGAAGGGCCCGTTCGATGTCGCCCATCCACAGGTATGTCCAGCCCAGCTCGTGGGTGCGCATCCCTACCAAGGGCGCCTCTGCCACGTCGCGAGCGCACTCCAGCGATTGTCGTGTCAGCTCGAGGCTCTCGGCCAGGCGTCCCCGCAGCTGGATCGTGTGGGCAAGGCTTCCGAGGATCCATCCCTCGAAGTCCCGCTGTCCCGCCTTTCGGGCGAGCTCCAGACCCTTGCGCAGGACGCGCTCCTCTCGCGCCGGGTCGGGAGCATTCTCTCCAAGTACTTCCGGAAGGTTGTTGCTGGCGCGCAAGAGCAGGTTGAGATCCTCGATCTCCTCCGCGATCTGATAGCTCTCTTCGACCAGCGGAAGCCCCTCGGGCCAGTTCCCCTTGTAGACGAGCCAGATCCCCAGCGTCTGCTTCGCCTGTCCTTCGATGTCGCGGGCGCCGACCTTCTCGGCGATCTCGATAGACCGGCGCAGGGGCTGTTCCACCAACGGATCGTTGCCGCGCCTCCAGTGGTACCAGCCGAGTGTGTTGTATGCGTTGGCCAGTGCCTTCGACTCTCCCAGAGGATCGAGCAGCTCCAAAGCATGCTCGAGCAGAGGCACTATCTCCGCGTCGCGTGCGCGGTGGAACGAGATCACGGCAAGTTCCGTGTTCACTCTCCCGATATCGGCCTTGCGGTTCAACTTGTCGTAGTAAGTGCGGGCCGTAAGGAACGCATCTGCCGTGTCGTCCATCGGGGCCACTCCCCATGCGGCTCGTGCATAGGCTTCCCACAGCGACGCCATCTCTTCATCGGATAGACCGGCCGCGCTCGCATGATCTATCGCTTCCTTGAACCAACGGATCGCCTCTCTTCCTTGATTCAGTTTCCGAGCGCGATGACCGGCGGCCCTAGCCCACTGACAAGCCTTTACTTCCAGAACGTCGGGCGATTCCGCGCCGGTGCCTACTTCTTCCATGTAGCTCAATGCTTCGACGTAATGCGATGCGATCAGCTCGGCTAATTCCTCCGACCGCTGGCCCGCACGCGCCTCCGCCCAGCGCGCGACGGCTGCATGCTTTTCGGCTCTCAGTGACTTTGGGAGGGAGTCGTACGCGACGTCGCGGATCAGCGCGTGCCGGAACGAATATTCGAGCTCGTCCGAGAACGCCGGAGGATCACGCGGGACGACGATCTCCTTGATTCGAAGTCGCCCTAGGATCTCGCGCGTCTCCGTCACTGGTTTGCCCGATAACAGCGCGGTGGCGCCGCTCCAGAAGATCCGACCCACTACAGAGGCGTCCTGGAGGATCTCCTTCTCGTCGGTCGACAATCCGTCAACGCGCGCGGCGATCAGAGATTGGATCGATCGCGGCACATCGATGGTCTCGACGGGGGCCGCGAGCTCCCAACGAGCCGCCTCGGTCCCTCGGAGGATGCCTCTGTCGATGAACATCCGCACGATCTCCTCGGTGTAGAGCGGGTTGCCCTCGCTCCGTTCGACGATCAGGTGCTTCAGGTCGTCGGGCAGGGCCACCGAAAGGAGGTCATCGAGCATGGCCTCGTTCTCACTGGGAGATAACGCCTCGAGGTAGATCGCCGAGTAGTTGCGCATGCCTCCGCCCCATCGTGGTCGGAGGTCGAGCAGCTCGGGGCGCGCGAGCGTCAGCATCAAGATGGGCCCCTGCGCCCAGACCGCCAAGTGCTCTATGAAATCGAGGAGGCCCTCGTCGGCCCAGTGGATGTCCTCGAACACGAGCACCAGCGGGTAGCGCCCGGCCATCTTTTCCAGGAATGCTCGCCACGTGTCGAAGAGACGCTCGCGCGGAAAGCTCTCCTGTGATCCAGCCCCGACAAGGGCTTCGATCTCGCCGACTACTCGTTCATCTCCGAAGAGGTCGGTGGCGGCCTTCCGAACCTTGTCCCCGACGAGCTCGGGGGAGTCATCCTCTTTGATCTCGCATTGAGCCTTGATGGCCTCGGCCAGCGCGGAATAGGAGACATCGCCGTAGCTCTGGCACCGCCCTTTCCGCCAGTAGAAGCCCTGTGGTAGCCCGTCCAGGTACTTCTGCAGCTCCCACGTCAGCCGAGACTTGCCAACGCCCGCGGGGCCCATCACGGTGACCAGCGCGGGACGACCCTCCGATTCCACGCGATGGAGGGTTTGCTTGAGCACGGATAGCTCTTCGTCGCGGCCGACCAAGCGCGCCTCGAGCCCGAGCGGGGCACGCAACCCTCCCCGCCGCGCCTTCACCCGCAGAGCGCGCCATGCCGGGACCGAATCCGATTTGCCCTTGAGCTCGACGGGCGCGCGCTCTTGGTAGTCAACGACCAACTTGGTCGCGGCATAGACCGACGGGCCCACCGTTATCGTCTGTGGATCCGCAGTCTGCTGGAGGCGCGCGGCAGTGTTGACTGCGTCGCCGGTCAACATACGGTCGCGCGGGCCCGCCGCGCGCTCGAGGTCAACGAGGACCTCTCCCGCTTCGATTCCGACTCGCATCTGCAAAGGCGGTTTGCCCTCGGCTGCGAACGAGTCGTTGAGCTCGAGCAAGACGGAGAACATCTCGAGCGCGCACCGCACCGCGCGTTCGGGGTCATCCTCGTGGGCGGTCGGTACTCCGAAGACCGCCAGCAGCGCGTCGCCCATGAACTTCTCGAGCAGCCCTCCGTAGCGGTCGACCTCCTGGGCCATGCGATCGAAAGCGCGGCCCACGACCGCCTGCACGACCTCGGGGTCCTGCTGTTCAGCGAGCGCGGTCGACCCGACTAGGTCGGCGAATAAGGCGGTGGCTTGCTTGCGTTCCTTGCGAGCCGGAGCGCTGGTCTCACTCAGGGGGGCCGCGCAGCCCGCGCAGAACCGGCTCTGGGCAAGGTTCTCGAAGCCACAGTGCGGGCAGGCTTGCGACACCTCAAGATTGTCGCGGCGGGAGACCGCCGCCACAAGGTGACTCGCCGTCTTTATCCCGTTGTAGGCCCTTGTGACCGAAGCCGCCGTAACCGACGATGTGGCCCATGGGGGCGACCGTCGAGCGCAGCGCCGTGCGCCAGGCATTCGCGTCCCGGGACTTCCGCCTCCTGCTAACCGGTATGGCGGTCTCCGAAGCGGGTTCGTGGCTGTACGGCGTCGCGCTCATCGTCTTCGTCTTCGACGAGACCCGTTCGGCCACGTGGGTCGCGGCGGCCACGATCCTGCGAACGATCCCTTACGTGATCTTGGGCCCCCTCGGGGGGGTCATCGCCGATCGCTACGAACGACGAACCGTCATGGTGGTTAGTGATGTGACGCGTGCCGCTCTCATGTTCTTGCTGGCAACGGCGGCAGCCGCGGCGATGCCCGTGGGGATCGCGATCGCGCTCGCATTCCTCACCGCGGTGGCCGCCACACCATACGGCCCTGCCGTTGCTGCCCTCACGCCCTCGGTCGTGAAGGAACGATCCCTGGCCGGCGCGAACGCCATCATGGGAACGGTCGAGCACACCGCTCTGATCGTTGGGCCCGCGATCGGAGGATTGTTGCTCATCCTCGGTGCTCCGTCGCTGGCGTTCTTCGTCAACGGAGTCACGTTCCTCTTCTCCGCCGGATGTATCGCGGCGATCCGCACCCGCTCGGGTGGGGAGCGGACCGAAGGACGCGCCTCCACGTTACGACTGCTGGCCGAGGGGACGGGCGCGGTGAGATCGTCACCCCAGGCGGCGATCGTCGTCGGATTCGTTTTCGTCGCGAGCTTCCTCTACGGGCACGAGCTCGTCCTACTCGTACTCGTATCGGAGCGTCTCTTGGGCACGGGGTCCGAAGGCGTCGGGTTCCTGAACGCGGCAATCGGAGCCGGCGGGGTGCTCGCGGCCGGATTCACCTCGCGACTCGCCACCGGGGCTCGACCGCGACTGTCCCTGACGTTCGGCATCGTTGCCTCGGCCGTACCCCTTGCGATCGTCGCTTTCCTGCACGCTCCATGGATCGCATACGCGCTGATGGCTGTGGTTGGAGCGGGAAGCATCGCTTTCGAGGTCGTTTCGATGACCTTGCTCCAGCGAAGCCTCCCGCGCGACGTGCTCGCGCGGGTCTTTGGGATGCTCGACTCTCTCGCCGTAGGTGGCGTGATGCTGGGATCCTTCGTCGCTCCATTGCTCGTCGAAACCATCGGACTGCGCGTCACTCTGGTGACGGTCGGCGCCGTTCTTCCGGTGCTCGTCGTCGCTCTGACTCCGGCGCTGAAACGAATCGAGATGGAAGCCGCCGCGCGCGCCGAGCAGCTCGCCCCGACAGTGGATGTCCTGGCGTCACTGGCGATCTTCTCGGGAGCGCCGCGCCAGGCCCTGGAGGCCCTCGCAGACCGAGCATCGAGGGAACCGGTGCCGGCGGGAACGGTAGTGATTCGCGAGGGCGAGGCGCCCGACGACTTCTTCGTGGTCCTCGATGGCGTTCTCGACGTCTCGTCGATCGGCGAGTCGGGCGAGCAACGGGAGCTCGGTGCCTTGGCTACCGGCGACCATTTCGGCGAGATCGGGTTGCTCGAAGAGCTGCCGCGGACGGCAACGGTCGTGGCAACCACGGATTCCTCGCTGCTCCGGATCCCGGGTGAGGATTTCGTCGCCGCGGTCAACCAAGCCCCAAGCATGTCCGGCACCCTCGTCGACGGGATAGTTGGGAGACTGTCGCGCACGCACCCCTCCTATCGACCGAAAGTCCTTACGCAGGAGGCACGATGACTCCATCCTCCGATCCACTACGCGACATCGCACGTCTGGCCGCCGACCTCGGTCCCGCGCTCGTGCCCGCCGGTCACAACGAGTTGCTGCGCTCGATCACGACTGCGGCCAAAGAGCTGTTCGATGCCGCTGCTTGCTCGATGGCGGTCTTGGACGAACAGACCGATGAGCTCGTGTTCCACGTTGCATCCGGCGAGGGATCAGAGGGTGTGGAGGGGATGCGCGTCCCCCTCGGCCAGGGGGTCGCGGGATGGGTAGTGACTTCCGGCCAGCCGATCGCGATAGAGGACGTCACGAACGATCCACGTTTCGCCGTGGATGTAGCCGAGAGCACGGGATACGTGCCCCGATCGATCCTCGCGATGCCGTTGGAAACGGAGCGCGCGGTCATAGGAGTCATCGAGGTCCTCGACCGGCGGAGCGAACGAGATCGCGACATGGAGTTACTCGCGCTCTTCGCCCGTCAGGCGGCGCTCGCGATCGAGAACTCACGGGTGTTCACCGATCTCGGCCGCGTGTTGTTCGCCTCGTTGGAACGATCCGCAGACGAGGATCTGGCAGACGCATTGCGGGCAGTGGCGGAGGACGCGCCCCCGCCCGGAGAGGATCTTGCCGATCTCGCCGCGCAGTTCCATCGGCTTGCGCTCCTTGGTGACGACGAGCGCCACGCAGCG
>Ga0299913_10001170_pt1 | contig 18853 bp, 24 predicted proteins | sample RVTome_9_FD_201360 | JGI IMG/M metagenome (GOLD analysis project Ga0299913, IMG submission 201360) | Soil microbial communities from uranium-contaminated site in the Upper Colorado River Basin, Wyoming, United States - RVT155D38 (version 2) ... | reverse complement strand
CAAGGGCGAAATATGTATCAGCACCACGAACAGGAACTTTCCCGGCAGGATGGGCCACGTTGAGTCGCAGACGTACCTTGCGTCGCCGATGGTGGTCGCGGCGTCGGCACTGACCGGCAAGATAACGGACCCGAGGGACGTGAAAAATTGAGAGGCGCGCTAAAGGGCCGAGTCCACAAGTACGACCGCGACAACATCGACACCGACGTGATAATTCCCGGGCCGTACCTAAAGATCCACGACCACAAGGAGCTGGCAAAGCACGCGATGGAGGGCATCGACCCAGAGTTCCCGGAGAAGGTGTCGCAGGGCGACTTTCTCGTGACAGGCAGCAACTTTGGCTGCGGCTCCAGCAGGGAGCATGCGCCCATAGCGCTTTCACAGATCGGCATTAGGGCGATAATTGCGCCGTCGTTTGCAAGGATTTTCTACAGAAACGCGGTCGACGGGGGCTACCTGCTCCCGATAGAGATCGACGGGCCGACGGTCAAAAAGATATCCGACAGGGACGAGCTAGAGATCGACCTTGCGCAGAACAGGATAACGAACGTCACAAAGAACGAGCAGTACCCGATAAAGCCGTTCTCGGAGCTAATAGCAAAAATCGTCGAAGCCGGCGGCCTGATGAACTACAGGCCCTAGCCTTTTTCCCACCTGTCTCCTTCCTTCCTGTATCCCGCTTTTTTCACCGCAGACCACGCGACCTTGTGGGCGACCTGCCCCCTGCTCTGGCGCTTGCCTCCGCGCCTCTCTGAAGGGCTCTTGTACTGCTCTAGCGCGCTCTTGTGCGCCATTGTGTATATGTGCTGCGCATGGGACGGGAGGGCGTCTATCGCCTTTTTTGTCCTCGGGGACAGGCCGGCGCTGCTGCTCTTTCTCCTCGCGCTCTTACTGCCGGAAGACTTTGCTGCCATGCTGCCACCGGCTCAACACGATATATAATCAATGCACGGAATAACGCCGTGGCGCGCAAGGGCCGGCTAGAAGAAATCTTCAGCAAGGCGCTATATGCGGACGACGCTGCCCTGTATTCTGTCAGCTACCGGGATTTTGAAAGCATCGTCGAAGTCCCGCTGCAGGAATTCGTCGAGCTGTCGGAAGACTTCCAGGTCATACCGCAGAGCAGCATCGTGCTTGTCAAAAAAGGCTACCATGTGCTGTACCGCAAGCACGGCTACTAGGTCTCGGCGACCCACCCTTCTGGCAGCATGGCGTCGCCGGGCTTGCCGGTGGCAGTCGCGTAGCGCCATACGCTGCCGTTGCCGGCGGTGACGCTTGCCTTTATCCTAGCCAGCGCCTCGATCTCTTGCTGAAGGCTGCCGGTGCCTGCCTTTGTCGTGGCGAACTTTTTGCAGAACTGGCAGTGGCCGTCAAGCGTCGCCGCCCTGCCAGAGTCAATGACGGGATAGGCCCTGCACGCAAGCGGCCTCTCTGAATAGATCCTGCAGTTAAAGCCGCCGTGAGGCGACCTCTTGTTGCTTTCGACGTCGAGGAAGGGGCAGAGGTCCCCGTCGGCGTTCTTGCCCATCATCTGGTACGCGATCACCTTATCTGGAAATTCTTTTCCGACCGCAAGCCTCGGCACTATCTTTAGCTTGATTTTCGTTTTTTTGGCCAGCCTTTCCATCGCGGCCTTTTCCTCAGGCAGCAGGAGCACCCCTATCTTGCCGTATCCGACTGAAGGGTAGTATTCCCTGTAGGTGCAGCAGTCCGAGCACCCCTGGACGCAGCTGAATTTCTTCATTTGTTTCGTAAGATCACATCTTTTAATGATAATAATCCGATAACAATATTGCTAATCAGATCCATAATTAATTGCCTATACTCCCTTGCCTGAACATGTTGTATAATGGTGTTTTTGATATTCTTCTATTGTTGCAAACCGTTGACCGCAGACTGCACACATGAGCTTATCTCCTTTCTCTTTTTCATGTTCGTGAGTATTAAAATCAAAAGGCTTCATCGGCATCTTAGGTCCCTTTGTTCCGTGGATTACAGAATCATCCATTTCCTGTATGCACTGCCACTCTACGCTGTCCTGGGCAAGCTCCTCATACTTTACAAACGCAATGTCGTAGACAGACTTTGATTTTTTCAAAACTTCTAGGTTGTACTTGCCGCCTTCCTTTTTCGTGTTTTCCTTGTAAATGCCAAAGCGCAAGATCGCCTTCTTCTCGTAGCCGGCCTTGAACCGCTCGTAATTTTCAGACACCGGCACCTTCTTCACAAAGCCGGTGTTGTCCTTGCTGTAGTCGGACCCTCCGTAGAGTATGAACCAGTAGCTGTCGCCCTGCTCCACAAAGCGGAGCTTTATCCTGTCGTCCGGCCACCACTCAATAGTCTTTTTCCACAGCCGAAAGGCCGCCATCTTGTCTTGGAAGAGCGGAACGACGTTCATGTAGACGTCGTGGTAGCGGTAGCCCACCCCTCCAAAATCCTTGAACCAGGACGCTGGCCTGCTCAATGGCACAAGATTGGACGCACTATAATAAAAGTGAAGATGGAGACAAATCGCCTATCTGATAGTACGACACCGCCTAAATGCGTGGCGGGCGCTTGTGCTGCATGAATTCAAATTTACTGATGCTGCCGCTGGCCGCGCTCGCTGTCGTTGCCATGGGGGGAGCCGCGTCCGCGCAGATGGCGCCGTACTACGACCCGACGACCGTTCCTGCGATACCTGATACTAACAACACCGTCTTTGTGACCGGCACCGCCACGGAAAAGGTTGAGCCGGACAGGGTCATGGCCACCTTTGCAGTTGAGACTATGGACGAGGCCGCAGGCGACGCGCTGCGCGCAAACTCTGAAGCAATGAATGCAGTGCTTGCCACCTTGGAGGAGGCAGGCGTGGAGGAGAACGAGACCCACACCGCGTACTTTAGCATATACCCTACCTACAACTACACCGAGTTTGGCGCGCAAGAGCTGACGGGATACACCGTCACAAACTCGATCACGGTGGAGAGCTCGAACCTGTCCAACGTGTCTGACTGGATCGACGCTGCAGTCAATGCCGGCGCAAACAGGGTCGACAGCCTGTCGTTTACATTGGCTGAAGACAGGCTGGACGACATAAGGGGAGGCCTGACGCAGGACGCGATAGACAACGCGCGGGGCAAGGCAGACGCCCTGGCGCAGGCGCTTGACGTGGAGATAACCGGAGTAAAGTCCGCGAGCCTGTTTGACTTCAACAGCCCGCCGGTGATGCCGCTTTCAGTGTCGTTTGCGGCAGGCGCTGCAGAGAGCATAGCAACGCCTATAACGCCGGGCGAACAGACAGTGACTGCAACTGCAGGGGTGGTCTACAGGATTGGGTAAACTCTAACCTACCTCTATATTTTCTGTCTATATCGCTACCTACGCAATGCTTATTACAAACTGACTGCCTGCTAGACTTTGATATGGGCGAAGTATACCGCAATAGCGTCAAGATAGTGGGGGACGTGCTGCGGATAGCGGACGAGTCGGGGGCATCCGGAGTCAACCTGACGGCTCTTTTGAGGAAGGCCAACCTGTCGTACGGCCGGCTCGCAAACGTTGCGATGAAGCTGATGGACGCGGGCCTGATGGACGAGCAGGTGCAGGAAGGCCAGCGCATCTACGTCATCACTTCGCGCGGGAGGGAATACCTCAACAGGTACATGCAGTTCGCAGAAGTCGCGGACTCGTTCGGCCTGAAACTGTAATTTACTTTTCCTTTTCAACAGGTTCGATGTGGCACTCGTGGCCCCTGTGATCCGTGTCCAGCTGCCGGGCTTCCTCGCTTGTTATGGGGAACTGGTCTTCGCTCACGCCGGGCTTCTCTAAAAGCACCTTGCCGCATGTGTCGCAGACGAGCTGCATGATGATGACGCCCATTTTTAATATCAATCCTTGCCAATGATATTTAGACTATTCTGTCAGCAAATTATTTGCCCAGATCGACAGGTATCCGCCGAAGGACGCTGCGCATGTTTCCAAACATCCCCTTCCTGCTCTTCTCCCTTTCCTCCACCGCCTTGTAGCATTCTGGGCAGAGGGCGCGCAGGTTTACCGGCCGGTTGTCTTTGTGCGAGCCGTTGATGTGCTCAAACTGCGGCTGGACGCTCGGGGTGAATTTCACGCTGCATTTCTGGCAGCGGCCGCGCGCTCGCTCCAGGACTGTCTGCCTTATCGCAAGCGTCAGGTGCTCGTACTTTTTCTTGTCATACGTGGGGCCGCCACTTGGAGGACCGAAAAATGACACGCATACACTTGCATGGGGCTCAACTTATGTCTTGCGATCACAGTATCTTGGCGCTTCGTGCCGCCGCGTAGACGTGGTCTTTGAGGTCGCGCTCGTAAAGCGAGTTCATTTTTTCAATGAGCGTCTGGCGCGCCTGAGCCCTTGCCTCTTCGGTCTCGGCCGACAGCGCGGCCGCAAAAATGTCGGGAAAGTTCTCCTTCACCCATCCGTCGAGCACCAGGTACCTGCCTTCGTTTATCCACATCACCCTTGAAGTGGCCTGGTCCACCTCTTCGTTGAACCTGCCGGTCTCCACCCTGTCGATCAGCATAAAGATGCAGTTGTTGGGGTTGGGGTTGCCGAGCGCCTCGACGGGCCTCCCGCTTGCCCTGCCGGCCTGGATCCGTTCTATCAGGCCCTGTGGCCGGACGTACGTGCCGACTATGCGTATCTTGCTGCCGCTGAGCGACTGGATGCGGCCAATGATTATCCTGCTGAAACTGCCGTCCTTTTGCACGACAAAAACATACTCGCCGGGCTTGATTCCTCCCCTGCTGAACATCTAACAGAATGCCGGCCTGCAAATTATATAATGTTATCTCGGGCGGATCTTTGCATGTGTTATCGCTTGGCACATCATAAGTTTTTCAGAATTCGCCGCGCCACTAGCTAAGGAATTGCTTTTTGGGCATGGAATCAGTTAGAATTACATTTATTAACACTGGCCTGTCTAACGTAGGCGGGTATGCACAAGTTCGACGAGCTTGACATGAGGATATTGTCCGAGCTGACAAAGGACGCAAGCATTTCGGTTCCAAGGCTGAGCAAAAAACTCAACATTAACGCCTCTGTTCTTTACAGCAGGATAAAGCGCCTGACAAAGCGGAGCCTGGTCAAAAAGTTCACGGTGATTGTCAACGAAAGCATGCTCGGCATAAACGTCAAAGCCACGGTCGGGATAAACCGCGACCCCAAGCTGAAAGAGCCGATTCATTCCGAGCTGATGAAGATTCCCGAAGTGCGATCGCTGTCTGAAGTCACCGGCAGGTTCGACATGATAGTAGGCGTGAGCGCCCACACGCTGGAGGAGCTGCACAACATTGTCATCGAGCGCGTCGGCAAGATAGAGGGCATACAGAACACAGAGACGTTCGTCGAGATGCAGAGGACAGAGAAGGAGCCGCTCTACACCGCCCAGCAGTCGTTTTCAAGGTAAGCGACAGATGTTTTATATAACGCCGGCAATACCCAACCTCTGAATTGTCAGTCGTCCAGCGCAAGATCACAGAGATGATCCAGACCCTCAGGCTGGCGAAAAAGACCAGCAGGGAGGACTATTCGCAGCACCTGCGCTTGGTGGTGCTAGGCATGCTCGCAGTCGGCGGCCTCGCGTTTGTAATAAAGCTGATAGCCGAGTTTGTCACGGTCGGCACCAGCGGCCGGTTCGGCTAGTCAATAGGATTAAAATACCATTTCAATCAAGCCTAGCCATGGAAAGCAAGACAGACAGCATTACCCGTGTAACTACAAAGACGTGGGACGCCGAAGTGCTCAGGTCGAATCTGCCCGTTTTCGTGGACTTTTGGGCAGAGTGGTGCGGACCCTGCAGGATGGTGGGGCCGGCAGTGGAGCAGATCGGCAAGATCATGGCCGGCAAGGTCAAGGTGGCTAAGCTGAATGTCGACGAGAACCAGGAAATCGCGATGAAATATAGTGTCCAGTCGATCCCGTCGCTTATCCTGTTCAAGGGCGGCAAAGAGGTGGCGAGGACGATAGGCGCGGCCCCAAAGGAGACGTACATGAAGTTCATCGAAAACTCGCTCAAGGCCTGACTCTCTTTTCTTATTTTGACGACGAAAGCATTAATACCGTATTTCAAGACAGGATAGCAGCAATTGGGTAAGAAGGAGCTGGCCGCACTATTTTCATCGAATCCAGATAGGTACTACAAAGTATCGCTATTTGACAGGATGGGCTTTGCGCGCAGGAAATGCGGCATGTGCGAAAAATTCTTCTGGACGCTAGACAGCGGCAGAGAGTTCTGCCCAGATCACGAGAATTACAGTTTCATAGGCAGGCCGCCGACGAGCAAGCGGCTCGACTATGTCGGCGCGTGGAAAGAAGTGGACAAGTTCTTCCGCGCCAATGACCACACAATAGTCAGGCGCTACCCAGTCGTGTGCCGGTGGCGCGAAGACCTTTACTTTACGATAGCGTCCATCGTTGATTTCCAGCGCGTCGTCGGCAACCAGGTGGTGTTTGAGCTGCCGGCAAACCCGCTTGTCGTGCCGCAGATGTGCCTCCGGTTCAACGACATTGAAAACGTGGGACTCTCCGGCAGGCACTACACCGGCTTTTGCATGATCGGCCAGACGTGCAACGCGGACGCGCCGGGCGGCTACTGGAAGGACAGGTGCATCGACCTCAATTATGGCATGCTGACAAAGGGGCTAGGAATCAAGCCGGAAGAAATAACGTTTGTCGAAGACGTGTGGATGGGCGCCGGCGCGTTCGGCTGCTCGCTTGAATATTTCGTGCGCGGCCTCGAGCTTGGCAACGCGGTCTTTACTGAATTTGAGGGCAACGAGAATGACTACCGCGTCATCCCAAACAAGATAATAGACATGGGCGCCGGCCTCGAGCGCTTTTCCTGGATAACTATGGGGACGCCCACCAGCTACGACTGCTGCTTTGGGCCGGTGGTGGACAAATTAAGGGACATCACGGGCACGGGCAGCAACAGCGAAGTGCTGTCGAAATATTTCGGCGCAGTGTCTTCAAAGCTGGACAGCACTACCAGCGTCCGGGAACTAAAGTCGCTAATTGCAAAAGAGATGAAGATCGACGAAGAAAAGCTGGCAAGGCTGGTCGCGCCTCACGAAGCGATCTATACCGTCGCCGACCATGTCAGGACTTTATTGTTCGCGATTTCTGACGGCGCACTCCCGTCAAACGTGGGCGGCGGCTACAACCTCCGCGTGGTCCTGCGGAGGGCGCTTTCGATACTTGAGAGGCTCGAGTGGAAGGGCGTCAAGGTGGAAGACGTTGCCGACTTGCACGTCGACTACCTGAAGCAGATGTACCCCGAGCTTGAAGAGCACAGACAGGACGTCAGGACCATCCTGCAGCTAGAGTCAGGCAGGTATGCCAGCTCGCGTGAGCGCATGAACTCTGTCGCCACGTCGCTCAAGGCGAGCAGGAAGGGCGCGCTGTCAGTCGACGACCTCATCAGGCTTTACGAGTCAGACGGCATAACTCCTGACTTTCTTGTCGAGCAGGGAGTCCTACAGGGCGTCCCGTCGACGTTCTACACAAAGCTCGCGGAACTTCACACCAGCCTGGCGGCCGGCCAGGCGGCCAAGCCAATACGCGGCCTTGAAGGGCTGCCGCCTACCTGGCTGCTCTACTATGAAGACGAGACGATAAGGGAGTTTGACGCCAAGGTGCTCAAAGTAATCGACGGCAAGTACGTCGTTCTGGACCAGACGGCGTTCTACCCGAGGGGTGGAGGGCAGGAGCCGGACACGGGCGAGATCGAAGGCGCAAAGGTGGTCGAAGTGACAAAGCAGGCAGACGTCGCCATACACAAAATAGAGGGCAGGCTTGCGGAGGGGCAGAACGTGCACGCGACGGTGAACGCGCGCCGGCGCGACCTTATCACAAAGCACCACACCGCGACGCACGTCATCAACTCTGCGTCGAGGAACACGCTCGGCTCGTGGGTCTGGCAGAACTCGGCGTTCAAGGAAGAAGGCTACGGCAGGCTCGACATCACGCACCATTCCGCGCTCGCAAAGGAAGAGGTGCAAAAGATCGAGCACGCGGCAAACCGCGTAATCCGGGAGAACCATCCCGTCGTGATCAAGACGTACGATCGGGGCGACGCCGAGCAGGAATTCACCTTCCGCATCTACCAAGGCGGGGTCGTCCCGACCAGCAACGTAAGAATAGTCAACATCAAGGGGTGGGACATTGAGGCTTGCGGAGGCACGCACGTGAAAAGCACCGGCGAGATCGGGCTGGTAAAGATAGTAAAGTCGGAAAGAATCCAGGACGGGGTGGTCAGGCTTGAATTTGTCGCAGGCGAAGCGGCAGTCAATTACATGCAGCAGCTGGACGGCCAGCTTGCGTCAATAGCCCAGACGCTTGGCTCGAGCAGGGAAAAGGTGGTCGAGTCGTTCAACAGGTCAATGGAAGAGGCCGAAGCGGCAAAGAAAAAGGCGCGGACGATGCTGCGAGTTGTCGCGGGCCCGATCGCAAAGGACATCTCGGAGCAGGCCAAAAAGCTGGGCTCAGGCGTCCACTTTTACAGCACCTATGACGAAGAGCTCGATGATGATTACCACATCGCCGTCGGCGAAAAGGCTATCGAACTTGACGAGCACCTGGTCTACGCCGCGCTCGTGTCAAAGGGGCAGGGCATAAGGGTTATCGTGTTTGCCGGCGAAGCAGCGCGCAAAAAAGTCAAGGCTGGCGCGATCGCAAAGCAGGTTTCTGCAAAGCTGGGAGGTTCTGGCGGCGGGGACGACCGCTTTGGGCAGGGCGGCGGCAGGTCAAAGGATCGGATAAAGGAAGCGTTGCTGTTGGCTGAAGAGGCTGCAAAGTAGCCGTGAGCGACCGCATAAACTGGGGTTCGATAGAGGGCAAGTGGATAAAGAGGTGGGAGGAGCAAAGGCTCTTCCAGGCCGACGCCGATGAGCGGAAAAAGTATTTCGTAACAGTGGCGTACCCTTACCCGAACTCGCCCCAGCACATAGGCCACGGCAGGACCTATACCCTTGCCGACGCGCACGCCCGCTACATGAGGATGAAGGGTTACAACGTCCTGTTCCCCATGGGCTTCCACTACACCGGCACCCCGATCCTCGGCATGTCGCGCAGGGTTGCGGCCGGCGATGCCGAGCTGATGGAAACCTTTCACAAGATCTACAAGCTGACCGACGACGTCATCTCTACCTTTGTCGAGCCGGTAAAGATAGCAAGGTACTTCCATAGCGAGATCAAGATGGGCATGAAGGAGATGGGATACTCGATCGACTGGCGGCGCGAGTTCACGACGGTCGACAGGATGTATTCCAAGTTCATTTCATGGCAGTTCAGGACTCTCCACAAAAAGAGGCTGATAGTGCAGGGGTCGCACCCGGTGGGATGGTGCCCGCGAGACCAGAACCCTGTGAGCCAGCACGACACGATGGGAGACGTCGAGCCCGATTTCAATGAATACACTGTAATAAAGTTCAGGTCCGGCGACAGCATACTGCCGGCAGCCACGCTCCGGCCGGAGACGCTCTTTGGAGTCACCAACATGTGGGTCAACCCGGACGTCGACTATGTGCAGGCGCGAGTCGAAGGCGAAAAGTGGATCGTGAGCAAGGAAGCGGCAAGAAAGCTGGAGTTCCTCAACCACAAAGTAGAGATAGTCAAGACGGTCAAGGGCAAAGAGATCATTGGGCAGAGCGCCACAAACCCGGTCAACAATTCTGAAGTCCCCGTCTACCCGGCGTCGTTTGTTGAAGCCGACAGCGGCACCGGCATCGTGATGTCGGTGCCTGCGCACGCCCCGTACGATTACCAGGCGCTTGAAGATCTGAAAAATGACAAAAAGATCCAGCAAGAGTTTGGCATATCTGTCGACGCCAGCCCGATAATAATAATCGAGTCAGAAGGGTACTCGGGCGTACCTGCCGGGCGGGCGATCAAGCAGATGGGCGCAACCGGCCAGAACGATGCAAAGCTGGAAAAGGCGACAAGCGACCTCTACTCTCACGAGTTCTACAAGGGCAAGATGATGGGCAACACCGGCAGGTTCGCCGGCATGGCAGTGGCAGCTGCAAAGAACGAGGTCAAGCTGGACGTCATGCAGTCCGGCGCTGCAGGCACGATGTACGAGCTCGTCAACAAGCCGGTGAAATGCAGGTGCGGGGCAGAATGCGTAGTAAAGCTGCTGAGCGACCAGTGGTTCCTGGACTATGGCAACAAAGAATGGAAGGGGCTGGCGCACGAATGCGCGACAAATATGGACATTGTGCCGCAGGACATCCGGCAGGAATTCGACTATGTCATCGACTGGCTGCGGGAGCGTGCATGCGCGAGAAAGTCCGGCCTTGGCACGAAACTGCCTTGGGATCAGGAGTGGATAATCGAGAGCCTTTCAGACTCGGTCATTTACATGGCCTACTATGTCATTGCAAAGTACGTCAACGGCAAGATGATAAGCGACGACGGTATCACCGACGCGTTCTTTGACTATGTACTGCTCGGCGCCGGCAATCCCAATCAAGTCGCAAAGGAATGCAAGGTCCCTGCTTCTACGGTAGAGCAGATCAGAAAAGAGTTCAGCTACTTTTACCCTGTCGACTCGCGCCACTCTGGGCGCGACCTCGTGCCAAACCACCTCACGTTTTTCATTTTCAATCACGTCGCGATATTCGGCAGGGAAAACTGGCCGCAGCAAATAGTAGTCAACGGCTCCGTGCTGATGGAGGGCAAAAAGATGAGCAAGTCGCTTGGCAACATCATACCACTGCGCGCCGCAATCAAGGAACACGGCGCCGACACTATCAGGCTTGCTATACTGGTGTCGGCAGAAATACTGCAGGACGCCGACTTTTCGTTTGACACCGTCAGGGGCATACGGTCAAAGCTGCTCGGCATCTTTGAAATGGCTGAAAAATGCGGCAGGCCGCAGGCAGCCGGCGCAGAGCTAGAAGACAGGTGGCTTGCCAGCAGGCTCCAGCGCGCGATCTCTGAAACGGCGGCGTCGATGGACAGGCTGAGGGTGAGAGAGGCGATACACAACATACTCTACTCGCTAGAGCAGGACCTGCAGTGGTACATGAAGCGAACAGCTGCCAAGGGGCGCGACAACGTCACCGGGACGCTAGCCGAGTTCCTCAATATTCAGGTCAGGATGCTTGCGCCGTTTGCGCCGTTCACCGCAGAAGAAGTGTGGGAGCGCATGGGCAACAAGCAATCGATAGCGGCCGCGGGCTGGCCTGCGACCAGGGAGGACAGGATAGACCGGGTCGCCGAAGAGTCCGAGTTTATGATTTCCAGCCTGCTTGCCGACCTCCAGAACATTCTCAAGGTGACCAAGATGGCGCCGGCCAAGATCGCAATCTATACTTCGGCGGGATGGAAGGTGCAGGTCTACCGGGCGATACTTGCAAACATCTTGGAGGGCAGGACCAACTTTGGAGAAATGATGAAGCAGCTGATCGCAAACCCGGAAACCTCCAAGGCGAAAACAGACCCCAAGATGGTGCAGAAAATGATGGAAGACATTTTGTCGACTCCGCTTGAGGCAAGGAACAGGCGGCTGAAATTATCAGAATTTGACGAAATCGCAGCGATAAAGGACGCAGCATCGCTGCTGTCAGCCGAAGTCAACAAGGCGCAGATGGTCGTCTATTCTGAAGAAGATCCGGCAAAATACGATCCAAAATCAAAGGCAAAATCTGCAAGGCCGTTCAAGCCTGCCGTCTACATGGAATAGTCAGGCCCTTGCCCGTTTCTTCGCGACGACCGACGCGGCCATGTACAGCACAAAGCCGCACACCACCATCACCACGCCAAAGACCGCAATCGGTTCCCTTTCGCTATACTGGCCGAACGCGGCCAGCAGCGCGCCGATTATCAAAAGGCCGATGCCTAAGCGGGCAAACCCGGACATCTGCATCTTTTTATTTGACAACGGCAGAGCTAGGCGCAGCCGTTAGATAATGTTATGTTTTTATTGCATCCTCTCGCAGGATAAAGCAGATGAAGATCGCAGTCGTCGGGATCGGGGTGGCAGGCGCTTACCTCATGAACAGGCTGGGCGACGATCACGACAACCACGTGGTTGGGTTTGAGCGGATGCCGCAGGACCAGCACGACGCCGTGTGCGCGTGGGCCACGTGCGAAAACGTGATGGCCGGCTTCGCGAAAAACTGCGGCCTGAATTTCGACGACTATGTCCTGCACGACGGCCAGAACATGAAAGTGGACCTCGGCGACAAGGACAGCGTCGACATCAAGCTCCGCGGCATGGTGAGCTATGACAAGCTGCGGCTGATACAGGACATGATAAAGGGGACGGAGATAAAATTCGGCCGGGCGCCGCGTAAGGACGAGCTAGAGCCGGACTTTGAGATCATTATCGACTCGACCGGCTTTCACCGGAACTACCTGCCAAGGATCGAGAACGAAATGTGGATACCCTGCGTGCAGTACAAGGTCAAGTATCGGCCAGGCAGGGAGCCCTTTGAAGACTTTTACCTGAAATCGTTTCCCTCGATGTCGGGGTATTTCTGGTATTTCCCGCTCGGCAACGGCTACGCGCACATCGGCGCCGGCGACTTCCTGAAGAACCACAACCGCTTTGTCGGCGAATTCATGAACAGGCACGACTGCGAAGTGATAAAAAAAGTGGGCAGGCCGGTCAGGCTGACACCGCCGGCGAGCTGCGAGCCGTTCACCGACGGGAGAAAGTCGGTGGGGGTGGGCGAGTCGATAGGCACGGTCTACCCTCTGCTCGGCGAGGGCATCATCCCGTCGACCTGGTGCGCAGAGCTGTTTGTGAAGAACTTGCACGACCTGCGGTCGTACCGCGAAGCGGTGCTTGAAAAGTTCAGGATATACTCGCTTGTCTTTAGGTTCATACAGCTGAAAATAACCGGCAAGTTCAGCATGGTAAAGCACGGGATGGACATGCTCAAGTTGTACCAGCACATGAAGAGCGAGGAAGAGCGGTACGGCATGGAAGTCAGGATGGCCGACATGCTGAAGATATCAAGAATCTAAAGCTTTAAAAATCGAACAGGAGCAGTGAGGTTAATGAGTTCAGCCAGCGACCCGTCCAGGCAGCATGAAATGGCTGCCATGGAGCAGAGGATCAACGACATGGTCCAGCAGTCAAGGATGTTTGAAGCGTACATGAATGATGTCATGACGCGGCAGGTTGCGGTAACCAGGTTAATGGAAGAGGCCCGCCTAGCTTCGGCTACGATCCAGAACATCACTTCCGAGTCTGAAGTCGAGTCGCTGATGCCGATGGGCGTCGGAGTCTACGTCAAGACCATGGTGCCGCCGATAAAAAAGCTGCTCGTGAACCTTGGCGCCGGCGTCGCGGTAGAAAAGAGCAGGGAAGACGCCCTCAATTACGTTGAATCTAGGATAAAGGAATACGAGGTGGCGGCAAGGCAGCTTGAAGCGCAGAGGCAGGAACTGGCCATGCGCATGGATCAACTACAGTCGCAGATCAACCAGATGATACGGGCTGCCCAGCAACCCGGCCAGCTCGGTTGAAAACTTATGTTTGACAAGCTGAAAAAGGCGTTTTCCAGCGCGGCAAAAGGCATCGGCCAGAAAGAGCTCACAGATCAGGTCCTTGATGACGCGCTCTTGGACCTGCAAATCGCGCTCTTGGAGAGCGACGTGGCGCAGGAAGTCATCGACGACCTGTCGACAAAGCTGAAAAAGGAATTGCTCGGGCTGAAACTTGAAAAGGGCCAGGACGCGGCCCAGATAGTCCAGTCAAAACTCCAGGCCGCAGTCGCCGAGATATTTGCGCGCGCCGGCAAGCTCGACCTGGTTGAAAGGATAAAGGCGAAAAAGGAGAGCAAGGCCGGGCCGTTTGTAATCGTATTTCTGGGCATCAACGGGACCGGCAAGACCACGACGGTCGCCAAGGTCGCAAACCTCCTGCGCAAGGCCGGGTTTTCTGTTGTAGTAGCGGCAGGCGACACGCATCGGGCCGGCGCAATCGAGCAGCTGGAGCAGCATACAAACAGGCTCTCGCTAAAGATAGTAAAGCAGCGTTATGGGGCTGACCCGTCCTCGGTCGGCCGCGACGCGTACGAGCACGCCAAAAAGAACTACCTCGACATCGTCCTGATGGACACCGCCGGCAGGATGCAGACTTCAAAGAACCTGATGGATGAAATGGGCAAGATCGTCAGGGTGGTCAAGCCGGACATAAAGCTGTTCATCGGAGATTCGCTTGCAGGCAACGACACGATAAACCAGGCAAGGGAGTTTTTCCAGTACACCAACTTTGACGGCGCGATACTGACCAAGATAGACGCGGACGCAAAGGGCGGGGCCGCAATGTCAATCGCGCACATCACTTCAAAGCCGATCACGCATGTTGGGGTCGGGCAGGGCTACGACGACATTATCCCGTTTGACCCGGACAAGTTCATCGAGTCGTTATTCGGAAGCGTCGGCGAAGTGAGCGTCGAGAACCTGATGTCGATGCCGCGGCCTCCAGAGCCGGTCGAAGCTGCGCCGGAAGAGGCGCCCAAGGTCGAAGATAAGGAAGAGCTCCCGCCGCAACCGCCTAAGCCGGTAGAGCAATCGCGCCCCGCGATCGTCGCTCCAAAGGTGGAGTCCTACGAGCCGGTGCAAGAAAAGCCGGTTATGCGCGAGGAGCCAAAACCTGCGCCAAAGCAAGAATACGTCCCGCCGTCTCCGCTGCCAAAGAAAGAGGAGCCTTTGCCACCCAAGATCGAAGAGCCGAAGGAAAAGAAGAGCAAGTTCAGCCTGTTTGGCAGGAAAAAGACCGACGAGGATCGCAAAAAGGAAGAAGACGAGAAGCGCAAGCGCGAACAAGAGCAGGCAAGGGAAGGAGAAGAAAAAGCAAAACTTGAGGAAGAAGAGCGCCAGAGGGTGGAGAAGGAAAAAGAAGAGAAAAAGAAGCGCAAAGAAGATAAAGACACCGACAAGCAAGATGACAAGGTAATATATCTAACAGATGACGACATTGAAGACCTCCTTAAGTAAAAAAGACGTGCTCAGCATGGCAGACCTGAGCGCGCGAGAAATCGATTCGATCCTGGCGCTGGCCAGGAAGCTCAAGCGGGAGCAAAAGTCCGGCAAGGCGCGCCCCCTGTTGCGCGGAAAAACGCTTTGCATGATTTTCCAAAAGCCGTCGACCCGCACGAGGGTCAGCTTTGAAGTCGGCATGTACCAGTTGGGCGGCGACGCAGTCTACCTGAGCGCAAGCGACATCCAGCTGTCCCGGGGCGAAACGATCGAGGACACGGCCAAGACGCTGTCGCTGTACGTCGACTGCATAATGGCTAGGGTCTACGACCACAAGGACGTCCAGACGCTAGCCGACTATGCTTCAATCCCGGTCATCAACGGCCTTTCAGACGCGTTCCACCCATGCCAGATACTTGCAGATCTTCTTACGATACGGGAGCACAAGAAAAAGCTAAAGGGGCTGAGCCTGGCATGGCTCGGCGACGGCGATAACGTGTGCAACGACCTCATGCTTGGTTGCGCAAAGACGGGCATCAGCATGACAGCCGCCTGCCCAAAGGACTACGAGCCGCTTGAGGAAGTGGTAAAGCTCGCAAAGGCAGAGGGCAAAAAGACGGGCGCCGACATTGCGGTAACGGAGGACCCGGCAGCGGCGGCAAAGGACGCAGACGTCGTGGTCACTGACACACTTGTGTCGATAGGCAAGGAAGGCGAGCGCGCGACGAGGGAGGCGGCCTTTCTGCCAAAGTACCAGGTCAATGCCGTCACGATGAAGCTGGCTAAAAAAGACGCGATATTCATGCACTGCCTGCCTGCAAAGCGCGGCATGGAAGTGACAGCCGACGTGATCGACGGCAGGTCGTCAGTGGTGTGGCCGGAAGCCGAAAACAGGCTGCACGCGCAAAAGGCGCTGCTCTGCCTTCTCATGAAGGCCGCCTAGCTGCTTTTTGCAGGTGCCTTCCTACGCTTGGTATACCATACGCCGGTGCCGGCGACAATGCCGGCAACCACGATGATGCTGACTATTGCAAAGGCAGTCGACGCCTGCTCTGAAAAACTGCTCCACGCCTCGCCGAGATAATAGCCTGCAAGCGTAAGGATGACGCACCACACAAGCGAGCCGGCAAACGTATAGGCGACGAATTTTGCAAAGTTCATCTTCCCGATGCCGGCAGGGATCGAAATTAGTTCGCGGATGCCGGGGATCATGCGTGCGATGAAGACCGCCGCCGGCCCGTACTTTGCGAACCACCTCTCTGCATTTTCGATCTCTTGCTCGCTTACCCTGACGCGCCTGCCAAACCGCACGATGGCAGCCCGCCCGACCTTCATGGAAACGAAATAGATCAGTATCGCCCCGGCTGTCGAGCCGAGCGCGCCCACCGTGGCCATGCCCAGCGCTTGTTCCAGCCCGAGCCCCATGCTCTGGGCGGTGAATCCCACCAGCGGAAAGACCACCTCGCTTGGGATCGGCGGGAATATCACCTCGACAAACGCCGCTGCAAAGACTGCCGGGTAGCCATACTCGGCTATCAGGTCGGTTATGGCGTCGAGCACGCCGCCCAGGAATCCGGCGGTCGCCAGCGCAACGACAATGGCAGCGCGCATTGCTGCCTCCTATGGGAGCAGGGGATATATTTTGTACCTCCCCCTCTCCCCGGCGTGCTTGTCTGGTTATAAGCAGCCATGACGCCCTTGCAGCATTTGACCTGCAAGAACATTTGCGTCAGGCTGGCCCCGGGCGGGGGCAGGATTCAGAACCCCTATCAGCGGGGGCTGAGGTACTGCCGCAGGTGCGAAGTCTATCTCCGATGCAGCAACAGCCACTGCCCCTGCTGCGGGTTGCATTTGAGGTTCACGCCCGTGGACACGCTTGCAAAGGAAAAGCTGCGGCTGTTCCTCAAAGGCGAGTGAGTTGCAAAGCTCGCAAGATTTTCGGAAAGGATGATCCAAGCTCCGTGAAATTAAAATACCTCCGCCCAAAAGATGTGGGGTATGGCAAAAGTACTGGTCGGCAAGGCTGCTGAAATTGGCGAAGGCAAGATGACCCACGTGACTGCGGGGGGCAAGGAGATACTGGTCGCAAACGTCGGAGGTCAGTATTACGCCACCGGCAACACCTGCAACCACTTAGGAGCCGACCTCCACGAAGGCGAGCTTAACGGAAAGGAGCTGAAATGCCCATGGCATGGCGCAAAATGGGACGTCACCACCGGCAGCATGACGTGGTTCCCGCAAAAGCTAAAGGACCTTGGCAAGTACAGCGTGACGGTTGAAAACGGCACGGTATACGTAGAGGTATGAAAGCGATAATCGGCAGTGTACGTTAGTCAGTTTCATTGAATCAATGCTTTTAGGGTAGCAGTTTCTCTTCTACTTGGTGCGAAAACCCTACCAGGTAAGAGAAGCGGTGCGCGGTTCATCAAAGTCGGAATGCTCATGCGTTCATTGCGGCAAGGTCGCGGAAAATGAAGCGCTCTTCAAGGTTGAAGGGGTCACAGCCATTGAAAAGTACTGTGACGCCTGCATGGAGCCCAGGGAGTTTGAAAGGACCTATCGTAGAGGTGAGTATGGCTTATGAATATGCTACTTGAGTCATTGCCCTATCTTGGATAACATCCAAAGCTCTTCTAATGTAAGCGTTAGTGAACAACGATGGAAATTCCATCCTCTTATCAACGGGAAGTAAGTTATTGAGTTCATGAAGCATCCTGATTCGTATATCGATGTCGTGTTCCTCTCTGATAGCAGAGATGTGGTCTTGAATTAACTGCAGAGCGCTGGAAACAGTTTTCATGTAACAGATACACGAAGGTTGCCTAAATACAGTCTGACCGGTACCAAAGGCAGACGGGTCTATCCGTACATTTGACAGCAAAAACTAGGCCTTATTCTCAATAGTTGTGTACATTCGGGCCTGAAAGCCGGCTCTTGCTGCTTGGGCAAGGTGCTGGTGAGTATTGCCAGCATTACATAATAAGCGACTATGACGGTTTGTCTCGGACCGAAGTTGCCTCCGGGGTAAAGAGGAACCAATGAAACCTTGTAGGGACTTCATCGGTTGTCGCTTCATTAGTCCAATATGAGCCAGGCCAAGATTATCAAGTAAGATGTCAAAATGAAATTTGCAGCTGCTGCCGGCGATTGAAAAAAATTAAAATTGAAAAAAATTGGGTTTAGGCGGATTTCACTTCGTGGGCCACAGTTTTGGTCACACGGTATGCAATGTATCCAAAGACCACTGCAGCGACTGCACCAATCAGGAAGCCCAGTACTCCGCTTATCGCAGAGTCCACAAACTGATAGACAATCACACCTACTATAATGCCTATGAGTATTGCAGCCAGTAAGATTATTGCACTTGATACTGCCATGTCATTATAGGGGTCTCCCCTACTACAAGTGTCGTTAGCCCTGTAAGATCGTCATAAAGACGTAATAACTCACGTAGAACATGAAGTTTGGTTCAATCGCTCATTTTAACACACACCACCGAAATTGACAAGAAAGACCGGACGGGGGCATTATTCCAAGCTATGTCCGGTATCGAGTAAGGAATATTCCTAGCCAACTTCCTTTGATTCGCCATCGTCTGTAAACACCGGATAGTAATCTCCACACTGGCTGCTTTCTTCATCATCCTTATCATCATCGGGGTTGGCCCATATCTAATTATTCATAGGTGCCGCATTATGTACCACTCTGAAGAACATTCCGAACTAGCCCTCTAAGGTACTATTTCCAATGCTTTAATGTAAAACAAATGGTGAAATAGTAGACCTTAGAAGCAAATGCTGCTGCAATTGACTGCAACTGAATCTTCTTCCGTCTCAGGTAACAATAAATCCCTTAGGAAGAAGATGCGTACAATAAAGAAAAGACGTTCTGGTGCACTAT
>Ga0299913_10001169_pt1 | contig 18854 bp, 20 predicted proteins | sample RVTome_9_FD_201360 | JGI IMG/M metagenome (GOLD analysis project Ga0299913, IMG submission 201360) | Soil microbial communities from uranium-contaminated site in the Upper Colorado River Basin, Wyoming, United States - RVT155D38 (version 2) ... | reverse complement strand
GTCGCTTCCTCCGTCGTGAGGATACCGGCGCGCACGAGCCCTCGCACGTGCGCACGAGAGCCGGTCACGTCGTCTCCCGCCAGCCGGTGATCGAACGAGAGGCTCTGCGAGAACGCGAGCAGCTCGCTGGAGGGCCCCTCCTCGAATCGCCCGCTCCAGAGCGTGCCCCGGGAGGTCACGACTCGGAATTCCCCTGCTTGGCCGCCCAGGTCTGCAGTCCGAGGCCCCACAGGCGAACAAAGCCGGCAGAGTCCTCGTGCCGGAAGACGTCGGCGGCGTCGTAGGTCGCCAGTCCGTAGTCGTAGAGGCTGTGCGGGCTGCGCCGCCCGGTGACCTGACACGAACCAGGCTCGAGATGGAGCCGAACGTCGCCGGTCACGAACCGCTGCGACTCGTCGATGAACCCGTCGAGTGCCCGGCGCAACGGTGAGAACCACAAGCCGTCGTAGATGAGCTCGGCGTAGCGGATCTCGAGGCGCTGCTTCTCCCGGGCCAAGTCGCGCTCGTGGGTGATCGACTCGAGATCGGCGTGCGCGGCGATGAGGCTGAGCGCCGACGGGCACTCGTACGTCTCGCGGCTCTTGATGCCGACCCGGCGGTTCTCGACCATGTCGAGCCGTCCGCAGCCGAACGACCCCACGATCTCGCCCACCTTGGAGATCAGCGTGACGAGGTCGGTGCGCTCACCGTCGACGGCCACCGGGACGCCCTCCTCGAACCCGATGACCAGATCACGCGGTTCGGTGGCCGTCTGCTTCGTGAGCGACCACACGCCGGGAGGCGGGACGCGCCAGGGGTCCTCCATCTCACCGCACTCGATGGCTCGGCCCCACAGGTTGTCGTCGATCGAGTACAGCTTCTCCTTCGTGGCGGTGATCGGGATGCCGTGGTCGTAGGCGTAGAGGATGCAGTCCTCGCGGGTCATCCCCCACGACCGGACGGGCGCGATCACGTCAAGGTCCGGCGCGAGGGCTCGCGTCGACACCTCGAAGCGCACTTGGTCGTTGCCCTTGCCCGTGCACCCGTGCGCTACGGCATCGGCGCCATAGTCGCGCGCCGTCTTCACGAGATGTTTGGCGATCACCGGACGCGACAGGGCGGACACAAGCGGATATCGGCCTTCGTAGAGCGCGTTTGCTTTCAGTGCGGGCATGAGGAAGTCGCGAGCGAACTCCTGCCGAACGTCGGTGACGATGCACTCGACGGCGCCAGCAGCCAGGGCCCGCTCCTCGATGGTGTCCGCCTCGATCGTGCCGCCGTCCTGCCCGACGTTGACGGCAAGGGCGACGACCTCGACGCCGAGGTTGTCGATCATCCAGCGCACGGCCACCGAGGTGTCAAGGCCTCCGCTGTAGGCGAGCACCACTCGCTTTGCCATCGTCAACGTCCCTTCCTGCGGCGGAGGCCTAGAGGCCGGCGAGCTTCCGCAGCTCGCGCGCGATCTTCGTTCCACTCGAGCGCTCCGCGACCACCACGAGGATCGTGTCGTCTCCTGCCACCGTGCCCAGGATCGTCGGCAATCCGGCCCGGTCGATGGCGGACGCCACGACGTGCGCGGAGCCCGGCGGTGTGCGCAGCACCACGAGGTTGTGGGAGTGATCGACGTCGACCACCCAATCGCCCATCACGCGTCGTAGGTGATCCTCCGGGGTGCGGTGCTCCTTCGGTAGGTCCGGGATGGCGTAGACGCTGTCGCCGCCCGCGGCTCGCACTTTGATCGCACCGAGCTCCTCCAGGTCGCGCGACACCGTGGCTTGTGTCGCCACGACACCATCGCCCGTCAGCAACTCGACGAGCTGGCCCTGACTCGTCACCGCGTAGCGCTCCAGCAGGCCGGCAATGCGATGCTGGCGTTGCTGCTTGGCGAGGCGGTGGGCTCCGTTCTCTGACGTCTTGGTACTCATAAGGCGTTCACCTCGACCAGCCATGACAACAGCCCACGGAAGGCGTGCATCCGGTTCTCGGCCTGACGAAACACACGGCTGTGATCGCCGTCGACGACCGACGCCGACACCTCCTCGCCACGGTGTGCCGGCAGGCAGTGCATGAACACGGCGTGCTCAGCGGCCGCCGACATCACACTCTCGTCGACCTGAAAGCCTTCGAACGCTCGATGCCGGTCGTCCACCTCGGTCTCGAACCCCATCGAGGTCCACACGTCGGTGTGCACGGCGTCGGCACCCTTGGCCGCCTCGTCGGGCCGAGTGGTGACGAACGGCGCGCAGTCGAACTGCGCGAGCCGGTCGAGGTCGGCCTCCGTCGGCCCGTAGCCCGCCGGGCAGGCAAGCCGTAGCTGCATGCCAGCCATCGCGCTACCGATCGCCAGGGACCGGGCGACGTTGTTGAAGTCGCCCACCCAGCACACCGTGCGCCCGACGAGCTCGCTCCACTCCTGGCGCATCGTCAGCAGGTCGGCCAGCGCTTGGCACGGGTGTGCCTCGTCAGAGAGCAGGTTGACGATCGGCAGCGCGCCGGGGCTGGCGAGCGTGACCACGTCACTGTGGAGGAAGACGCGCGCGCCCATCAGCGCGTGGTAGCCCGCGAGCACGCGGGCGATGTCGGTCAACGGCTCGCGGGCTCCGGCTCCGATCTCCTCCCGCCGGATCGTGACGGGATGCCCGCCGAGCTGCACGACGGCGATCTCCGATGAATGGCGCGTGCGCAGCGACGGCTTCTCGAAGTACAGCGCTACGCCTTTGCCGGCGAGCGGCCTGCCCAGGTCGCGCGACTCGGAACGGTCGAGCACGTCGGACAGCTCGGCGGGCGAAAGGTCGTCGACCTCGAGGAAATGTCTCACGACCCGGCCATGACCTTCTCGAGAATCGCCACCGCGTCGTCGATATCGACATCGCTGACGGTGAGGGGCGGGGCGAACCGCAGGGCCGTTGGTGTCACGGCGTTGAGAACGAGGCCTTCGGCCAGACACGCCTCCACGACCGCCTTGGCGTCGCGCCCCTCCTCGAGCTGCGCTGCGATCAGCAGGCCGAGCCCGCGGACCTCGGCGACGCCGGTGGTGTCCGCGAGCGCGGTCATCAGACGCTGCCCGGCCTTCGCCGCCGCCGCGGGAATGTCGAGCCGCTGCATCTCCGCGAGCACGGCGCGGGCCGCGGCGGTCGCGAGTGGTTGTCCGCCGAACGTCGTGGCATGGTCGCCGGGCTCGAACGCCGTCGCAATCTCGGTGCGAGCCCAGCAGGCGCCGATCGGCACACCGTTGCCGAGGGCCTTCGCCATCGTGACGACGTCCGGCCGGATGCCAAAGTGCTCGAAGCCGAACCACTTACCGGTGCGCCCGAGGCCCGTCTGCACCTCATCGACCATGAACAGGATCCCCCGCTCGTCGCACAGGCGGCGCACGCCTTGGAAGTACTCGACGGTGGCAGGATTGACGCCGCCCTCGCCCTGCACGGGCTCGAGCAGCACGGCGGCAACAGACACGTCGAGGCTGTTCTCGAGCGCGTCGAGATCGTTCCACGCAACGTGCCGGAAGCCCTCGGGCAAGGGCTGGAACACCTCGTGCTTCTGCGGTTGTCCGGTGGCGTGCAACGTGGCCAGCGTGCGCCCGTGGAACGAGCCGTAGGCGCTGACGACCACGTGCTTGCCACGGCCCCCGAACTTCCGGGCGAGCTTGATCGCGCACTCGTTGGCCTCGGCACCGCTGTTGGTGAAGAAAACGAGGCCGTCCCCGCCCAGGAGCGAGTTCAGCGTGGCCGCGACCTCTTGGCCCGGCTGGGTACCGAACAGGTTGGACACGTGCAGAAGCGTGCGGGCCTGCTCGTTGATGGCGTCGGCGACGACCGGGTTGGCGTGGCCGAGGCTCGTCACCGCAAGGCCCGACAGGAAGTCGAGGTAGTCGTTCCCGGCGTCGTCCCACAGGTGAGTGCCCTCACCCCGCACGAACGTGACCGGCTGCGGCGGGTAGGTCGGCATCAGGTGTGACGTCATGCGGTTCCCTCTTCCGAGGCAGTGATCATCGTGCCGATGCCTGAATCGGTGAAGATCTCGAGCAACAACACGTGGGGGATGCGGCCGTCGAGAATGTGCGCCGAGCCGACGCCGTTCCCCACGGCGTGGATGCACGCGGCGATCTTCGGGATCATGCCGCCGGCGAGTCCGCCGGTGTCGACGAGCTTCTGGAGCACCACCGTGTCGATGTGGCTGATGAGCGACGCCGGATCGTCGACGTCAGCGAGGAGACCTTCGACGTCCGTGAGGTAGACGACCTTCTCGGCGCAGAGCGCCTCGGCGAGCGCGCCCGCGACCGTGTCGGCGTTGATGTTGTACGACTGACCGGCGACATCCGCACCGATCGTCGACACGACGGGAATCAGTTCCTCGGCCAGCAGGCGCTGCACGATGCCGGGGTTCACGGCGGCGACGTCGCCGACGAATCCGAGCTCGGGGTTGCGAGCGCTGGCGAGGATCAGGCCGGCGTCCTCGCCTGACAGCCCCACCGCCAAGGGCCCGTGCACGTTGATGGCGGAGACGATGTCCCGGCCGATCTTTCCGACGAGCACCATCCTCGCCACGTCGAGGCTGTCTGCGTCGGTGACGCGCAGGCCATCCCGGAACTCGGGCACCATGCCCAGGCGCTCCATGAGCGCGCTGATCTGCGGTCCCCCGCCGTGGACGACGACGGGGCGCATCCCGACCGACCGCATCAACACGATGTCGTCGGCGAACTGCCGTGCGAACGCGGGGTCGGTCATCGCGTTGCCGCCGTACTTCACGACGACCGTCGACCCGAAGAATCGCCGGATGTACGGCAACGCCTCGACGAGCACGTCGGCCTTCTCGCCCGGCGTCGCCGCCGCGCGTGTGTTCACGAGGTTTCCATGTTCTCGTCGATGTACGCGTGGGTCAGGTCGTTGGTGTGGAGGAAGTAGTCGTACTGGCCGGCGCCGAGCCGGACCGTCAGCGTGAACTCCGCCTTCTTCACGACGTCGGACGCGTCGGCTCCCGTGGGCGCACACCCCTTCGACACGAGCACGTCGTCGTACGCGATGGTGACGTCGTCGATGTCGATCGCCACGCCACAGGAACCAAGCTCCGACAGGATGCGGCCCCAGTACGGATCGGAGCCGTAGAAGCTCGTCTTCACGAGCACGCTTCCGGCCAGCTTGCGGGCGGCGATCTCTGCTTCCACCGGGTTCGCGGCCTCCTCCACCGAGATCGTCACGACCTTGGTGTGACCTTCCGCGTCGCGGACCATCTGCATCGCCAGTGACGCGCAGGCTTCTGCGAGGGCGTTGCCGAAGTGGTCGAGATCGGCAGGGCCAGCAACCCCGTTGGCGAGCACCACCACGCTGTCGTTGGTGCTGGTGCACCCGTCGACCACGATCCGGTTGAACGTCATGCTCACCGCGCGATCGAGGAGCGCGTGAAGCTCACCGGGATAGATGGCCGCGTCCGTGGTGAGCACTGCGAGCATCGTCGCCATGTTGGGCGCGAGCATCGCCGCTCCTTTGGCCATGCCACCGATCGTCCAGCCGTCGCCGGCAACCGAGACTTCCTTCGGCACCGTGTCGGTGGTCATGATCGCCCTCGCCGCACCCCGGCCCCACGACGAGTCGAGCGCGGATGCGATGTTGGGGATGCCGCGTCGCAGCGGCTCGACGTCGAGCGGAACACCGATGAGCCCGGTCGAGCACACCAGGACTTCCTCGATGCGGCACCGCAGCTCGAGCGCGGTGAGCGTGCACATCTCCTCCGCGACTTCGACGTCGTTGCCGGTCGCACAGTTGGCGTTGCCGCTGTTGAGGATGACCGCGGCGGCGTAGCCGGCGGTGGCCCGCAGGTGACGCTTCGACACCTGCACCGGCCCCGCGGCCGCGAGATTCTGCGTGAACACGCCCGCGGCCGGCACGGCCCGGTGGTTTTCGGTCACCACCAGCGCAAGATCCGGATTGCCTGAAGCCTTGATGCCGCAGTGCAACCCCGCCGCCGCGAACCCCTGAGGTGCCGTAACGCTCATCGACGCACCCCTCGAAGCTCCGGGCTCAGCTGGTCGAGATCAGGTGCGCCTCTGAGCGGTTCGACGCTTCGCGTCGAACACACTGTGCTTACTGGTTCACTCGCCTTCGGCTCGCTCACGGATACAACCCTACGAGGGACAGGCCAGCGGTCTCGTCAAGCCCCAGCGAGAGGTTGGCGCACTGGACGGCCTGGCCGCTGCCTCCCTTCACGAGGTTGTCGATCGCACACAGTGCCAGCACCCATCCCGTACGGGCGTCGACACGCGCCGTGACCTGCGCGATGTTCGAGCCGCTGGTCGCCTTCGTCGACGGTGGTGCATCGGTGACGATCACGAACGGCTCTCGGTCGTACGCCGCGTGGAGGGCGTCCATCACGGTTCCCGACGTCGCGCCGTCCGTCAGGCGGGCGTAACACGTGGCAAGGATCCCGCGGTTCATCGGAGCCAGGTGGGGCGTGAAGATCACCTGTGCACCGAGGCACTGCTCGATCTCCGGCGTGTGACGGTGATCGAGCAGGCCGTAGGCGGCGAAGTTCTCGTCGGTGCCGCAGAACGGAAACTTGTCGCGGCCCGCTCCGGACACGCCGCTCGCGGCATCGACGACGATGCCGCTCGCTTCGATCAAACCCGCGTCGATCAGCGGCCGCAGGGCGAGCGTGGCGGCCGTTGGATAGCACCCCGCGGCGGCGACGAGCGTCGAGGAGCCGAGTGCGTCGCGTGAGAGCTCGGGCAGGCCGTAGACGGCCTCCGAGAGCAGTTCCGGATGCTGGTGTGCCTCTCCGTACCACGTCGGATACAGCGCGGCGTCGCGCAATCGGAAGTCGGCAGCAAGATCGACGACCCGCTTCACTCGATTTCGGAGGTCGGGCACGAGCTCCTGGGAACGGCCGTGCGGCAGCGCCAGGAACACCAGCTCCAGCCCGTCGAGGGCCGCCGGGTCGTAGGGCGTGAACCGCACGCCCGGATAGGCGCCCGCGAGGCTCGGATACAGCTCGGCGATGGTGGTACCGGCCTGGGTGTCGCCGGTGACGACCTCGACGTCGAGCGCTGGATGCACCGAGCACAGGCGCAGAAGCTCAGCGCCGAGAAAGCCGGATCCGCCCACGACGCCGATGCTGGCCATCGGGCGATGTTAGCCGCGTGTATGCATGTTCATGCAACCAAATGCATGATCATCCAACCCCGGGGGCGGCCTCCGAGGCAACCAGCTCGACCTCGAAACCGTCACGATCCTCGAGGTAGGTGACCTGCGCTCCCCCGGCAATCGGATGGCGGTCACCCGGCAGCGCCGACCACCCGTAGTCGGGCGCCTGCTTGGTGATGACCTCGAGCAGGTCCGCGGACTCGACCCGGAACGCCAGATGGTTCAGACCGGGACGCATCCGGCTGTACAGCATCCCCGGAACCATGTCCGGTGACCGCTCCAGCACGACCGCGACGCCTGACGCGTGACGGAGGAGAACCACTCGGTCGACCGAGACATCGCGTTCGTATCCGAGCTCGGTGAGCAACCAGTTCCACGACTCTTCCGCCCGCGCCATATCCGGCACCCACAACGTCAGGTGATGGAGCACCGGCCGAGGGTAGCCAGCATTCTCACGGTTCGACGGAGAGGTCGTGGATTGCCTCGATGAGGTCGCCGGTGTGAACCGACGCACCGCTACGAACAAGTTGGGTGACCAACGCGGCCATCCCCAGACAGGCCATCGCGGACCCGGCGAGGAGCCCGACTTCGACCCGAAGGTACAGGTCGTGACCGACGGCGGTGACGATGATGAAGGTCACCACGCTCACCGCCCAGCACAACGCCATACGCGTGTGGCCACCGAGGGCAATCACGGCTTGGGCCATCGCTTGCGCAAGCATGAAGAGCACGCTGCCCGCGGCGAGAAGGCCGACGGTGCGATGCCCGAGCGTGTAGTCCGATCCGTACAGCACCTCGATCGCGTTCGGCCCGATGAACCAGGCCGCGATGACGGCGATGAATCCGGCACCACCGACGACGGTGACGAGCCGGCGGAAGCCGATCTTGAATTCCTCGAAGCGTCCCGCGCTGGCGAGCGCCGACAGCTTCGGCAGGAGCGCGGCCTGGATCGCCTGGAACAGGAACAGTGGAATGCGGGCGATGATCACCGCGGTGAAGAAGGCGGCGACCTGCTCGTCCTCGCCTTCCGCGGCCAGGATCTTCATCGCGATCGGTCCGCCGTTCACGAGCGCCATCGCCAGCACCGAGCCGACCAAGAGCGCGCCGAGCGCAGTCGACAACTCGGACCACGGAGCGTCCGGTCCTTCAGTGATCAGCCCGCGCTGGCCTCGAATCGACAGCGCGACGGCCACGAGGGGCGCAATGCCGAGCGCGAGCCCGTACCAGCCGGCGTAGGACACGCCGGCTACGGCCAGCCCCATGCAGATCAAGAGGCGGACGAGGCCTTCGCTGCCGATGACGATCGAGTACGGCCGGAATCGACCAAGTCCGGAGTACGTGCCGCGGGCCAGCAGCTCGATGCAATAGCCGGCCATACCGAGCAGCAGCCCGACCAGCAGCAGCCAATCGTCGTCGAAGAGGCGACTGACGAGGAAGGGACTCACGACCAGCGTGGCGCCGATCAGCAACGCGCAGATGACCGCGCCGAACATCGCGGCGCGCCGTACGACCGGGCCCGTGCCAGTGCCGAGCGCTCGGCGGGCAGCGAGTGCGCGGCTCACCTCTTGTTCGAGTGGCAGGAAGAAGCCGGGGCCGGCCAGGAAGACCATCGCCCAGAGGACGGACAGCGGCGCGTAATCGGCGGCCCCCAAGGCCCGCGCGGCCACGACCGTGAAGCCGTACGCCGACAGGCCGGCGAGCACGAGGCCGACGCCGACCTCGAGTGTGCCCTCCGGCAGCGGATTGCTCGCATTGACGTCGGCCTTGGCTATCTCCGCCACTCTGGTCAGCTTCGCAGGGTTGCGCCGGTGGAGTCGGCAACGGCCTTGATGGCGCGCTCGCGGACCTCGGCGATCTCGGCATCGGTCAGGGTGCGGTCAGGTGCCTGCAGGCGAAGGCGGTAGGCGAGGCTCCTGGCCCCGTCGGTCACGCCCGGCCCGCGGTACACATCGAACAGCTCGAGCCGCGCCAGTAGGGAACCGACGGCGGTTCGGAGCGCGCCCTCCAGCGCGGCCGCCGGTACAGCGCTCGGCGTCTCGAAGGCGAGATCGATGTCGCTCGACGGGTAGCGGCTCACCGGCCGGTAGGCACGGGCTCCGTGCGGCAGGTCGAGGAGCCGCCCGAGGTCGAGCTCGAGCCACGCGACTCGCTCGGCGATGTCAAAGGCTTGCAGGACGCGTGGGTGGACCTCGCCGACGGCTCCGACGTTCTCACCGTGCACGACGACCGAAGCGGTTCGCGTCGGGTGGAGTCCTGGTGCCTCCGCGGAGACCATGGCGCGGTCAGGGACGTCGAGGGCATCGCCCAACGCCTGCCAGATCTCGACCGCACTCGGCGCTTCCGCGCCAGCGATGGCGACCGCGAGGTGCTCGCGTTCGTCCGGGAGCGGTTGGGCCTGTGCGGGAACACGAAAGACGTGGCCGAGTTCGAAGAGCGCGACGTCCGAAGAACGGTGCGACTCGTTGTAGGCGATGGTCTTGAGCAACCCGGGCAGCAGCGAGGTGCGCAGCACCGACTCGTCGGCGATCAACGGATTCGTGATCGTGATCGCCTCGTAGGGCAACTCGGCCCGCTCGATGTCGCCCGGCGCGAGAAACGGCATCGGCAGCGCCTCGGACAGCCCGAGCCCGACGAGCACCTCTCGCACCGTTCGGCGCTCCGCCTGGCGCACGCTCAGGCCGCCGAAGTGCACCGCGGGTGGCATGACCGCACCAACGCGCTCGTATCCATAATGCCGGCCGACCTCTTCGATGACATCGATCTCCGTCGCGGAGTCCAGGCGCCACGACGGAATCGACACGTCGTTGTCGTCGTCGGCGGCGGTGGCGTGGAAGCCGATCGGCTCGAGCAGCTCGCGGATCTCGCCGCTGTTCAAGTCGGTGCCGAGGATGCCGTTCACGCGAGCGGTACGGACGCGCACCGTTGGCGGAACGGGGAGCTCGCCGCGTACGTCAACCATCCCACTGGCCACCTGCTGAACCGACGGGCCCAATAGCTCAATGAAGCGATTGTGCGCGAGTTCGATGATCTCGGGATCGCACCCCTTCTCGAAGCGGGCCGACGCCTCGCTGCGGACGCCGAGGCGTCGCGACGACTTCGCGATCGTCATCGGCTGGAACCACGCCATCTCGACGAGCACGTCCATGGTCTCCTCGGAGATCTCCGACGAGGCGCCACCCATGACACCGCCGACACCATCCGGCTCGTCATTCGCGTTGCAGATGAGCAGGTCTTCGGAGGTGAACGTACGCTCGACATCATCGAGGGTCACCAGCTTCTCGCCTTCGTGTGCCCGCCGAACGCGCAGCCCACGGCCCTCGACACGAGCCAGGTCGTAGGGATGCGACGGTTGGCCGAGCTCGAGCATCACGTAGTTCGACACATCCACGACGTTGTTGATCGGCCGCATTCCGAGCAACGTCAGCCGGCTCGCGATCCGTTGCGGCGACGGGCCGACCGTGACGCCCTGCAGCACGCACGCGGTGAAGCGCCCACAGAGATCGGGAGCGAGGTTCTCGACGGTGATCAGGTGCTCCACCGGATCGCCTTTGGCGACGGAGCTCAGGTCGGGCGCGCGGAGAGCAAACGGCACCTTGAAGTGGGCTGCGAGATCGCGGGCGATGCCCGCGATCGACATCGCATCCGGCCGATTCGGGTTGATCTCGAGGTCGTAGAGCACATCGGCTTCGAGGCCGAGGGCGTCGCGCAATGGTGTTCCTGGGTGCAATCCATCGCCGAGGATGAGGATGCCTTCGCCGTCCCCGGGCAGCCCGAGCTCGGGAGGCGAGCACAACATCCCGTTGGACCACTCCCCGCGCTTCTTGCTCCGACTGATCTCCATCCCGCTCGGCATCACCGTGCCGATGGTGGCCAACGGCACCAGGTCGCCGACGGCCATGTTGAACGCTCCGCAGCAGATCTGGAGCGGCTCGCCGTTTCCCGCGTCGACGTCGACGAGCTGCATCCGGTCGGCGTTCGGATGCTCGCGTAGCTCCAACACCCGGGCAACGACGATCCCGTCGAGACCCTGGCCGATCGCCTGCATCTCCTCGACAGGCGTGCCCAGCGCGCCGAGCGCGTCGCCGATCACCGACGGCTCGTCAGGCAGGTCAGGCGCGAACTCCTGCAACCAGGAGAGGAGGACCTTCATCAGAATTGCTCGAGGAACCGGATGTCGTTGGAGAAGAGGTCGCGAAGGTCGTCGACGCCGTGACGTTCTTTCGCGAAGCGGTCGATGCCGAAGCCGAACGCGAAGCCCTGCCACTCCTCGGGGTCGAGGCCACAGTTGAGGAGCACGTTCGGGTGCACCATGCCGCACCCTCCGAGCTCCATGTAGCCGCCATCGGGACGGAGGATGTCGAACTCAGCCGATGGCTCGGTGAACGGGAAGTAGGCCGGACGCAGGCGGCTGGCGAAGTCGCCACCGAAGAAGGCCTTGCTGAACGCGTCGATCGTGCCGGCGAGGTGGGCGAACGTGATGCCCTTGTCGATCACGAGGCCCTCGATCTGATGGAAGACCGGCATGTGCGTCGCGTCGGCGGTGTCCTGCCGAAACACGCGCCCCGGCATGATCATGTAGATCGGCGGAGGGAGGCTCTGCATCACGCGGATCTGCACCGGCGATGTGTGGGTGCGCAGCAGCGTCGAGCCCGGCTCGCCGTAGTCCAGGTAGAGCGTGTCGTACATGTCACGGGCGGGATGGTCGGGCGGGAAGTTCAGCGCGCCGAAGTTGTGGAAGTCGTCCTCGGCTTCCGGGCCTTCGGCGATCGTGAAGCCCAATCCGATGAACACGTCTTCCAGACGCTCCTGGGCTTGGGTCACGAGGTGCTTGTGCCCGTGACGGCGTCCGCCGCCGGCGAACTCGGTGAGGTCGAGGCGCTCCAGCTCGAGCCGCTGCTCGAGGTCGCCGGCCTGCAGGGCGTTCCGCCGTTTCTCGGCGGAGGCTTCCAGGCGCGCGCGGGCGGCGTTGACGGCGCGGCCGACCGTCTTGCGCTCGTCCGGGCTCAGCGAACCGAGGCGGGCCTTCACGGCGCTGAGCTCCGACCGTTTGCCGAAGAGGTCGGTCTCGAGCGTTCGCAGCTCGTCGAGCGTGGCCGCGCCGCTCAAGCGAGCCTCACCGGAGGCGGCGAGCTGTTCGATTTCGTCGATCATGTTTCGGCGAACAGCTCGTCGAGGTCGACGATCGGGAGCGTGAACTGGAACACGCTCCCGCGCCCGATGACCGAGGTGGCGGTGAGCCGTCCGCCATGGGCCTCGACGAGCCCGCGGCTGATCCACAGCCCGAGACCGGTGCCGGTCGGCTTGCCCATGTCGCGACGGAAGAACTTCTTGAACACCATCGGCAGGTCGGATGCGGGGATGCCTTCGCCCGTATCGCTCACCGCGACGGCGACTTCTTCGTCGCGGGCCTCACCGACAACGGACATGCCGGTGGTGCTGGCGTACTTGGCGGCGTTCTCGACGAGGTTGGTGAGCACCTGCTCGAGCTTGTCGGGATCGGCATAGACCTGCGGGAAGTCGTCGGTAAAGCGGACCTCGCACTCGAGATCGGTGTACGTCATCGTCAGCTTCTCGACCACGTGCTCCGCGAGCTCCGACAGACTCGTGAGCTGCCGGCGCAGCACGAGGCGGCCTGTCTCGAGACGGCTGATGTCGAGCAGCTCGGTGATGAGTCGCGTGACTCGGTCGGCGTCGTGGTGCACCTGCTCGAGCATCATCTTCTTCTGCTCGTCCTTCAGCCGATCCCAACGGTTGAGCAGCAGGGACGTGTAGCCCTTCACAGACGTGAGCGGACTGCGCAGCTCGTGGCTGACGGTCGACACCACCTCGCTGCCGGTTGGTTCGTCGCTCGCGCTCCGTCGCGGCGGTCGTATGCAGAGCGTGGCTCCGGTCAGCGACCCGTCGCCGTTGCGCTCGTAGCGGCCCGTGACGCGCACCTTGAGGTCGCCGCCCGCCGCCGCGATCGTCACCTCGTGCTCCGGGATGTCGATGACCGAACGCAAACGGGTCGACGGATGCCAGCCTTCCGTGAGAATCGGACTGCCGTCGCTCGCTCTCGGTTCGAACACCTCCGCGAGCGTCCTGCCCACGAGCTCGTTGGTGGGCTTTCCGGCGAGCCGGCCCGCAGCCTCGTTCGCGTCGACGATGCGGCGCGCTTCGTCGAGACGCACCACCGGATCGGGGAGCTCGTCGAAGGCGCTCACGCGCTGCCCCCGGCGCGGCGCTGCCTCGCCGCCTCGAAGCAGATGACCGACCCGGCCATGGCGACGTTGAGCGATTCGACGTCACCCGCCATCGGAACGTGCACCCAGCCGTCGATCTGCTCGGCGACGTCGGCCGGCAGACCATGCGTCTCGTTGCCGAGCACGAGCGCGAACGCGCCCGTGAGGTCGTACTCGTCGTACGGCTTGCCTCGATGAGCGTCGGTTCCCAAGCGCTGCACGCCGCGACCCCCGATCGCTTCGAGCACCTGCACGGGTTTTCCTCCGCTCACCACCACGACATGGAAGATGGAACCGGCGGACGCCCGAACGCACTTCGGCGCGTACGGGTCGACCGAACCGTCGCAAAAGAGTACCGCTCCGACTCCGGACGCCTCGGCCATTCGCAACAGCGTTCCGGCGTTGCCAGGGTCGGAAACCGCACAGAGAACGAGCACCGGCGATCCTGCCGATCGCTCGAGCGCGTGGTCGAGCGTGGCCGGCTGCATCGCGGCCAGCGCGACGACGCCTTGCGGGGTCATCACATCGGTGTACTGGTGTACCGCTCCCGGAGGCACGACGTGCACCCGGACACCCGCGGCAGCGGCGTCGTCGACGATCGCTTCGTTCGTGCCCGCCTCGACGTAGATGGCCTCGATCGGCACCTGCATCCGGATCGCCTCGGCGACGAGCACCGGACCATCGATGATGTAGCGGCCTTCTTTCTCACGAACAGCTCGGCGACGTGCCAGGGCTCGCAGGTACTGGGCCGCGCCTCGGCCACTCTTCTTCACGCGACGGCGGCTCGCGCCTTTTCGACAAGGGCCGCGAACGCGGCCGGATCGGTGACGGCGAGATCAGCGAGGACCTTGCGATCTACCTCGATGCCCGCGGTATGGAGTCCGGCGATGAAGCGGCTGTAGCTCATGTCGTTCTGCCGGCACGCGGCGTTGATGCGCTGGATCCAGAGCTTGCGGAACTCGCCCTTGCGCGCGCGGCGGTCGCGGAATGCGTACTGCAGCGAGTGCATGACCTGCTCGTTGGCCGCGCGGTACGAACGGCTCTTGTTGCCGAAGTAGCCCTTCGCGCGGTCGAGCGTGGCTCGACGGTGCTTCTTGCTGTGGACGGCGCGCTTGACCCTCGCCATCGATCTCTCCTTCTTCGTATGTCGTCGGGACGAGAGTTACTTCAGGCCCAGAAGGCGCTCGATGCGTGACTTGTCACCGCCGGTGACCTCGGCCTCGCGCTTGAGACGCCGCGTGCGCTTCGAGGGCTTCGGCTCGAGGATGTGATTCATGTAGGCCTTGCGGCGCACGAGCTTGCCGGAGCCCGTCAGCTTGAAGCGCTTGGCGGCGCCCCGGTGGGTTTTCATCTTCGGCATCTTCGACTCCTCAGGCTGTGTCTTCTGGCTTCGTCTTCTCGGCGACTGGCTTGGTCTCGATCACGGTTTCCGTCGCGGTCTCACTCTCCGCTTTCCGCTGCGCATCTCGTGCGGCTTTCGCCTTCTTGTCGGGAGCGAGGACCATCGTCATGTTGCGCCCGTCGAGCTTCGGCATGACCTCGACCCGTGCCACCTGTGCGACGCCTTCCGCAACCCTGTCGAGGATGCGGCGACCAAGTTCAGGATGCTGGGTCTCACGCCCTCTGAACATGATCGTGACTTTCACCTTGTGGCCTTCGTCGAGGAACTTCTCGACCTTGCGGGTCTTCGTGTCGAAGTCTCCGGAGCCGATCTTCGGGCGGTACTTCATCTCCTTGATCGAGATGTTCGTGCTCTTGCGCCGAGAGTCACGCTGGCGCTGCGACTCCTCGTACTTCCACTTGCCATAGTCCATGATCCGGCAGACCGGTGGGTTGGCCTGGGCTGCCACCTCGACCAGGTCGAGGTCTTGCTCCCGCGCGATCGCGAGCGCTTCCGGCAGTGGCTTTATCCCGATCTGGTCGCCGTCGGCTCCGACAAGTCGTACCTCGCGAGCTCGGATGCGATCGTTGATCCGGGGCTCGTTCGTACCCGCCAGCGCGGCTATCTGGAATCAGTCCTCATGTATCGCGTTGGTCCTCCCTGACGCTTGCTTCCATGGTCTGAGAACAACAAAAGGCGGGCGCCGAAGAGCCGACACCCGCCCCGGAACGGTCCCCGCTCGGGTTGGTCATCGACCCGGGGCGCACTGCCGTTTGTGGCTCGTGGCCGGGTGGGGGCCGAACCTCTGCCCCACTTCCGGTATTCGGTTGTGGGCGTAGGGTACCAGTCGGTCTGGCCCACGGAACAGTTTGGAGCGCGTATGTCGTTGTGGACGCCCGACGGAGAGCATCGCGTCCCGCGGGACGAAGCCCCGGGCGCGCCCCGAGACGCGCCTGCCGAGGAGCCGCAGCAGGACCCCCTTGCGGGACTCTCACCGGAGGAGCGCGAGCAGGCGCAGGCGATGGCCGCGGAGATGGAGGAGGTCCGCCGCCAGCTCGTATCGGTGCCCGCGGCCGTCGTGGTTGCCAACCACGCGATGGGGCTGTACGAGCTCGCCGCCATCCACCTGTCGAGCCAGCCGCCCAGCTTCGCGGAGGCCCAAGTGGCGATCGACGCCATGGCGGCGATCACCGACGGACTCACGGGACGCCTTGGTGAGAACGAGCCGACGCTGATCGACGCGCTGGGCCAGTTGCGCATGGCCTACGTGCAGCTGCACAGCGCTGCGAGCGAAAGCACGAGCACGCCTAGCGGCGAGTGATCTGACTGGCTTCGTAGGTGCCGTGACGGGCGGGGCGCGCCACGAACTCCACGGTGGTGTCGACCGGGATCGTGCGGGTGCCGTCGCTGATCGCTGTGCAGTGAAAAGCGAACCTCGTGCCGTCGTCCGCCGTGATCGTGCCGAGTCCGGCGGCCTCGTCGAACGCCGTGACGGTTCCCGTCATCAGTGGACGATTTTGGCCAGCGGCAATTCGATGATGTCGGTGGCGCCGGCGTCTTTCAGTGCGGGGATGAGCGTGTTGATCGTCGCCTTGAGCACGACGGTCTCGATGGCATAGCCGCTACCTCCGAAAAGCTCCGACACCGTTGGCGCTTTCATCGACGGCACGAGCGCGATCACCGCGTCGAGATCGGCCGCCGCCACGTTGAGCTTCACGAGCACCTTGCTGCGCGCTTCCAGCGTGCCGTGCAGGAGCGTGAGGAGCTGACCCATCGCGTGCGCCTTCTGCGGGTCGTCGAAGCTCGCCGGGTTCGCGATCAGCTCGGTGTACGACGTGAGGACGGTGTCGATGATCTTGAGGCCTGCGGCACGAAACGCTCGGCCGGTTTCGGTGCCGTCGACGATGCAGTCGACGATGTCGGGGACCTTCGCCTCGGTCGCGCCGTACGAGAGGCGTACGTCGGCGGCAATCCCCTTCTTCTCGAAGTACCGACGGGTCAGCTCCGGATACTCGGTCGAGACCCGTACGCCCTGTGGAAGATCTTCGACACGTTCGATGTCGAGGTCGCGCGGTACCGCGAGGACGATGCGGAACGGGTTGGCCGACACCTTCGAGTACTCGAGCTCACCGAGCGACACCACCTCGCTGGCGGTCTCCTCGATCCAGTCGCGGCCCGTGATGCCGACATCGAACAACCCGTCGGCGACGTAGTGCGGGATCTCCTGCGGCCGGAGGATGCGAACCTCGTCGATGCGCGGGTCGTCGATCGTCGCCTTGTAGTCGACGTCGGACGAGCGGGTGACGCCCAAGTCGGCCGCCTCGAACAGCTGGAGGGTCGCCTTCTCCAACGACCCCTTGGGCAGCACGAGCTTCAGCATCCGGACAGTCTCCCTCGCAATTCCCACTGATCCGTACACACTTTGTGTGCGGTTCAGTGGGATTTCGTGATGGACGACACCAGCCGGGCCATTTCGACGGCGGTGCGGGCTCCCTCCTCGCCGGCGTTCTCGCCTCCGGCGGGTTGGGAACGGGCGAGCGCTTGATCGAGATCCTCCGTCGTGAGCACGCCGAACACGATCGGCACACCGGTATCGAGCGCAGCGCGCTGGATGCCCGCCGCCGCCTGCCCGGCAACATGCTCGAAGTGGGCGGTCTCGCCGCGGATCACGCATCCCAGACAGATGACGGCGTCAACCGTGCCGGACTCCGCAATCGTCTTGGCGATCAACGGCAGCTCGAACGCGCCCGGCACCCACACCTCGGTCACGTCGGCCTCGTCGACCTTGCACTCGGCCAGACCGCGTCGAGCGCCGTCGAGGAGCCGCAGCGTCACGTGATCGTTGAATCGCGCGCACGCGATGGCGACGCGTAACCCGAGCCCGTCGCGCACCGGCTCCTCGCGGTTGCCCGCGACGACATCACGGGACACGCTTGGCCTCCTCGTCGGCGAACTCCGCCAGCATGTGGCCCATGCGCTCGCGCTTCGTGCGCAAGTAGTGCTCGTTGTACGGGTTGGACACGATCTCGAGCGGCACGCGCTCGACGATCTCCAAACCGAACCCTTCCAAGCCGCCGAGCTTGGCGGGGTTGTTCGTCATCAGGCGCATCGTCGTGATGCCGAGATCAGCGAGGATCTGAGCGCCGATGCCGTACTCGCGGCTGTCCGCCGGCAATCCGAGCTGGAGGTTGGCGTCGACCGTGTCGGCGCCCTTGTCCTGAAGGCCGTACGCGCGGATCTTGTGCCCGATGCCGATGCCCCGGCCCTCGTGGCCCCGCAAGTAGACGACCGCGCCCAGGTCCTCGTCGGCGACCTTCTCGAGCGCCGCGGCCAGCTGAACCCCACACTCACAGCGAAGCGAGCCGAACACATCGCCGGTCAGGCACTCGCTGTGCACGCGGACGAGCACGTTGTCCGCGCCTTGGATGTCGCCGCGCACGAATGCGAGGTGCTGCTCGCCGTCGAGCACCGACTCGAACACGATGCACCGGAACTCCCCGAACTCCGTCGGGATCGGCGCCTCGGCCAATCGCCGCACCAACTTCTCGTGCTTGCGCCGGTACCGAATCAGGTCGGCGATGGTGATGAACGGCAGGTCGTGCTTGTCCGCGAACTTCTCCAGCTCGGGCGTGCGGGCCATGTCCATCTTCTTCTCGTCGACGATCTCGCAGAGCACGCCTGCGGGATAGAGGCCCGCGAGACGAGCGAGGTCGACGGCGGCTTCGGTGTGACCCGCGCGCTTCAGCACGCCGCCTTCACGCGCTTCGAGCGGGAGGATGTGCCCGGGGCGCGCCAGATCGTCGGGACGGGTTGCGGGATCGACCAGGGCGCCGATGGTCGCGGCGCGGTCCCAGGCGGAGATTCCCGTCGAGGTGCCGTGGATGTAGTCGACGGACACAAGGAACGCCGTGCGCTGGCTCTCGGTGTTCTGCGCCACCATCGCGGTCAGTTCCAGCTCACGCGCTCGTTCGCTCGTGATCGGAGCGCAGATGTAGCCCGACGTGTGATGGAGGAAGAACGCGATCTTGTCGGCGGTGACGAACTCGGCCGCCATGATCAGGTCGCCCTCGTTCTCGCGGTCTTCGTCGTCGACGACCACGACGATCTCGCCCCGGCCGATGGCCGCGACGGCGTCTT
>Ga0299913_10001168_pt1 | contig 18863 bp, 22 predicted proteins | sample RVTome_9_FD_201360 | JGI IMG/M metagenome (GOLD analysis project Ga0299913, IMG submission 201360) | Soil microbial communities from uranium-contaminated site in the Upper Colorado River Basin, Wyoming, United States - RVT155D38 (version 2) ... | reverse complement strand
CCATGAGTGTTCGGTGCAGTAGCGGATTTGAACCGACGACCTCCCGCACGGCGCTGACTTGCGGATGGATGAAAATGCGCATGAGGGGGCGTTCATACAACATGGCGCTCTGGGCTCGAAAGGACGAAGGCTCATGGTTGACCAACTGTTCAGCGAACTCCCAACAGCAGGCGCCTGGCGACTCGAGGGTGCTGCGTATGAAGGACACGAAGTGGTGCATTTCACCGTCGACGATCAGCACATCGTCTTGCGCGGCTTCACTGTTGACGTGGAAGAGCGTGAGCCGTGGGGTATCCACTATGTCATCGAGCTGGATGAGCGGTGGCACGTTCGTCACGCAATCATCTCAGACCATGCCGGTACCTCCCAGGAGCTGCGAACCGACGGCAACGGTTCGTGGACCGTCGACGGCCAGCATCGGGCAGAGTTGGACAGCTGCCTCGATCTGGATCTCGAGGCATCGGTCGTCACCAACACGATCCCCGTGCACCGACTTGCCTTGGAGATCGATCAAGAAGGGGAGAGCAAGGCTGTCTATGTACGCAGCGATGGTCTTGCGGTTGAGCAGCTCGACCAGACATACCGACGACTTCCGGACGTTGAGGAGGCATTCTTGTTCGACTACCGGTCACCTCGTTTCGGATACCACGACATTCTCCGCTTCGGTTCCGACGGTCTTGCACTTGACTATCCAGGGATCGGTGTACGGATCCCGCTGAGAGGGTAGGTACCCCTGCGAGGGCTCGTCTCCGAGTTCAGCCGTCATAGACGGTTCGTCGACTGCGAAAGGAATGCCATGCGCCTCAACCCATACCTCAGCTTCCGAGACAACGCCCGGGAGGCGATGGAGTTTTACCAGTCGGTGTTCGGCGGCGAGCTCACGTTGACCACATTCTCCGAGCTCGATGCAAGCGATGATCCGTCCGAGGGGGACAAGATCATGCATGGCATGCTGGAGAGCGAGGATGATCTCGTATTAATGGGTGCCGATACTCCCAGCAGCATGGAGTACCTCGAGCCAGCCGGGGTCGCGCTGTCTTTGAGCGGGGTTGATGAAACGAAACTCCGCGGCCATTGGGATGCACTATCGGCCGACGGGATAATCACCATGCCGCTGGAGCGGGCGCCCTGGGGCGACAGCTTCGGGATGTGCATTGACAAGTTCGGCACGAGTTGGATGGTCAACATCACCAGCTCCGATCAATAGACGCACCCGCGTATCCGGTCGTCCGCTCGCGATCGATCAACGCCAGTTTCAATCGCCATTGGATCCTCACGATGCGTGGAGCGGCGAGAATGTTGCCGGGCTCGAGGGGCATTCAGAGTCTCTGAAAAATATTTTCGGTTTTCGCGGTCAGGGGTCTGGAATCTGTCGTGGGCGTGTTGTACCTTCAGAACATATGTTCGATTCTGAGGTTTTCGAGTTCCGACCGGAGAGTTGTGACCGGGTTGTCCGGACTGATGAGGAGCGTGCTCTGGTCGACCTCCCCGCCGAGGACATTGCTGGTGTCCCGGCTGGGCTGGATGAAATGGAACCTGGCCCGTTCCTTTCCGTGATTCTGTCCACGATCGACCCGAACACGGTGTCGGGTTATGACCGGGTGAAAGTGCTACGGGCGAGGGAGAGGCTGGTTTCTCACGACAACGCCGGGTTCTACGGGGTTTTGGCTTCGATCAGCGATCACATGTTCGAACTCGACGGCGACCTGGCGGTTGCCGATGAGGCGGCGGCTTATGAGATCAGGGCGGCGTTACGGTTGACCCGCCGCACCGCCGACAACGAAATCGATCTGGCCAACGTGTTGTCCTCCCGTCTCCCCCAAGTCGGCCAGGCTTTGGCTGACGGGAAGATTGATCTCCGTCGGGCCCGGGTGATCTCTTATGGCACCTGCCACCTCGATGCTGACACCGCCCGCCAGGTAGTGGACATGGTGATTGCCGATGCTTCGAGGTTGACGTCGGGTCAGCTCCACGCCCGGATCCGCAAACACTGTTTCGAAGCCGACCCCGAAGAAACCAAAAACCGGTATCAACAGGCGTTGCAGGAACGGAAAGTGGTCAAGGAGGCGAACACCACCGGTACCGCCAACATCTACCTCACCGACCTTCCACCGGATGCGGCAGCGGAAGCTTACGCCCACATCAACGCCATCGCCTTATCCCTGACTGGTGACGGGCGGAGCATCGACCAACTCCGTGCCGATGTCGCCTTAGACCTGCTCACCGGGCAACACACCCACAAAACCACCGGGAAAGGCAGCATCAACCTCACCGTCGATTTGAAAACCCTCGCCGGATTGGATGAGGCTCCCGGTGAGCTCGCCGGGTACGGGCCGGTCATCGCCGACATCGCCCGCCAAGTCAGCGAACAACAACAAAACACCGAATGGCGGTTCATCGTCACCGACCCCACCACCGGACTCGTCGTACACAACGGCACCACCAAACGCCGACACAACAAAGAACAAGGAAGGTGGGTGACCGCAAGAAACCGGACCTGTGTCTCCCCAGGATGTCGCATGCCAGCAGAAGAATCCGACCTCGACCACACCAAACCCTGGGCCCAAACCGGGCACACCACAGTCGACGAACTCTGCCCCCTCTGCCGATTTGACCACTGCCAACGCCACAAACACGGCTGGACCTATATCCCCATCGGAGGCGGCGACTACGTCTGGACCAGCCGACTCGGCCACAAATACACCACCAGCGGCCGACCGCCCCCATAACCAGATTGGTCGCATGGCCCACATCCGGTTTAGGTCATGCGAACCATGAGCCTTCTGTCCGTTGGTGACGATGAATGGTGATGAAGGCTTCGTTCAAGCGTCTGGTCGGCTCCGATTGGGAAGCTTCGTAACGACGGCCAGGAGTGTCGTCAGCGCCGGACTCAAAGATCGCCCTCGATAGCAGGAAACCCGGGTAGCCTCCCTGCCCGGGTTTTCCCCTTCCCACGGAGGATTCAGGGGATGATCCTGGCGGCCTCGTCGCTGCTTTGGCGAGGTCCAAAGGTGTCCCGCCACACCACCGTTGTGAAGAGCCACAGCGCCGTTCCCACGATGAGTATCGGGAAGGCTCTGGCCACGATCTGATAGTTTCCCTCGCCCGACCCCAGCCATCCACCGACCAACGCACCAACGGGAAGAGTCGCCCATCCGATCGCCCGTGATGCCGAGATCACACGTCCCAACATCGAACCGGTTGCATAGTGCTGGCGAATTGTCGCCAGCGACACATTGATCAGGCCGATACCGAACATCCATCCGATCTGGAGGCCGATTGCGACGATTCCGTACTCGGTCTGCATCACGGAGACAAGGCATACTCCGGTAATCGACATGCCGATCGTCATCGTCTGTCCGAGCCCGAGACGGCGGACGACACGCGGCGCCACCAAAGCACCGATCAAACCGCCCACTCCGAACGCGGCGAGGAGGATCCCGACCTGTGCCTCATTCTCTGCCCTGAAGACTTGATAGGCGAGCACGACGAAAGTGGCTTCGACGAATCCGAAAACGAAGTTGGGAATTGCCGAGGCAATCGTGGTGATCCGCAACCTCGGCTCCGCCATGATGTAGCGGATCCCATTGGCCGCCTCAGTGAAGAAACCTTGCCTCTCGTCTGCGGCTGGTCGGTGGTGGACGACTCTGCCCACCCAATACAGCGATATCGCAGAAACAAGGAAGGTGACACCGTTTATGAAAAGCCCCAGCGCCGGTGTGCCGGTGCTGAACGCCATGATCCCCGCCGCTAGCGGGCCCAGGGCGAAGTTCGCCTGCTGGCTGGCAGCGATCAGGCTGTTCGCCTGCACGAGTCGGGTCTCCGGTACCAGCGCCGGAACTACCGCGTACATGGCGCCATCGAACAGTGTGTTCATCGAGCCGACAAGAAACGCCACGACAAAGACGGTGCCTACGCCGTAGTCGCCGATCGTGGCCGCCAGGTAGAAGAACGCCGATGCCCGGAGCAGATCTGTCGCCACCATCATCGGCCGGAGATGCCAGCGGTCGAGGAGCACCCCGCCGACCAGTCCGACTATCAGGGTCGGCCCAGTTTCCAGGGCATACGTGATCGAAAAGTCGAGAACCGAGCCCTCTCCAGATAGGTTATGGAGGTAATCGACCAGCAGGGGGAGGCTCAGGTAGGCCACATAACTGCCGAATTGGCTGACAGCCTGGCCGACCCAGAGAGCCGTGTATCGAGGGCCTAATGAAGAGAGGGAAGGAGCTTTGCTCACCGGAATGTCACCATAACGTCGGTGAGCACTACGTCCAGCACTTGTTAGCCTTGCAAGTCAAAGCGCATGGCAGACATTCAAGAGATACCACAGCTCGTTCGGGACCTGATCGACATGTCGAAGGACTACCTCCGGCAAGAAGTGATCGAACCCATCAAGAACCTGGGTCGGCACGCCGGCATGGGTCTTGGTGGCGCCATTCTCTTCTCACTGGGAGCGTTCATCGCTCTGCTCGGTGTGTACTCATTGCTGAAGATGGTCCTTCCCGAGTCGGCGTGGTACGTGGTGCTTGCCCGTTTGTTAACCGCAGTTGTCGGAGCCGCCGCAGCAGGACTGGTGGCATGGAGGATGAGCAGTGACAGTGTCTAGAGATGACATCGAGGCCAAGGCGCGTCAGATCGTGGGGACGGTCGAGGAGACCCGGGAATCGGTGCAGGACAAGGCGATGGTGGCCGGAATCGCCATCGTTGGTGTAGTCCTGCTCGCTTTCTTCCTTGGTGGAAGAAAGGGTCGCAAGAACAAATCGATCGTCGAGGTCTACAAGGTCTAAGGCTTGATGACCTCGATCTTCGGGTCGCCTTTCTTCTTGTGGTGGATGACAAGGGCCGACCCTTCCGGAAGCTTCTTACGGAAGATCAACTGTTTGTCGTTCGACTTCTGACGTAACAAGGAGACCAGCGCCAGGGTGACACCGAGATAGAGGTCGCGGCGATCACCACGGCGCAACCCCCTCCAGACGCGACCGTATCCGGCCGTCTTCATATCGGTGCTACCCAGCAATGTGCGAAAGATCCTGTTCATCTTCTACCGTGGGCAAACCCTAGAACAGAAGATCGGTATGCGAAACAAGAAGTTCGTCCAGATTGTCGTGTGGGTCACCGTCATCGCGATGGTGCTCAGTCTTGCGATCGCGGCCATAAGCCTCTTCTGATGCCATTTGCCGAGGGCGACCCGGCCCTCCTGATCGATTCGAAGGGTCGTCATTTCCTTCTCAAGCTCGACAGCAGCCGCACCTTCCAATACCACCAGGGCTCGATCCCACACACCGAGTTGATCGGCGTCGAAGACGGAACCTGGGTCGAATCGACCGGGGGAGGGGTGCTCCTGCTCCTCAGTCCCCGCCTTGCCGACTACATACTGAAGATGAAGCGCGGTGCGCAGGTCGTGTACCCGAAGGATCTCGGACCAATTCTCGTCTATGCCGACATCGCTCCCGGGATGCGCGTTCTGGAGGCCGGGACCGGGAGTGGGTCGCTGACGATGGCGCTTGTTCGAGCAGTCGGGCCGACCGGATCGGTGGTCTCGGTGGACAGCCGCGAAGATCACTCGACTCACGCCAGGAAGGCGATCTCGCGATGGTTCGGTGGGGAGCTTCCTCCGAACCTGGATCTCCGGGTCGGCGACGTGAGCGACTTTGTGGAAGAGGTTGGCCCGGAGCGGTTGATCCTCGACCTGCCCGAGCCCTGGGTCGTTCTCGACGCTGCCGCCAGCCACATGTCGCCCGGCGGGGTTGTCTCCGCCTATCTGCCGACTGTGCCTCAGGTGCAGACAACAGTGGAGCGAGCAGCAAGCCTCGATGTTTTCGCCGAGGTCGAGGTCAGTGAGTTCCTCATGCGGGAATGGAACGTCGCCGGGAGGAGCGTTCGCCCCGAGCACTCTATGGTCGGGCATACGGGTTTTCTGGTCTTCATGCGAGTCGTTTCGAAGCGTGCGTGAATCGTCTCGATCGCAGGTCCAGGAGGCCTATTCCGTTAAGCCTCGAAGTAACTCAAGCTATTCGTATACTGCCTAGAGGCGACCAACGAGGAAAGGAAGCCGTGGACGAGAGACGGACAGAGGACGACGCTGCACAATTGCGGCGGCTGGTGCAGGCCCTCGAGGAAGAGGTGGCCATCCTGCGACGCCGTTCGTCCGGCGCTCCCGAACAGATCCGCCAGCTCGAATCCGATCTGGAACAGACCAAGGCCCGCCTCGAACGCGCCTCCTCTCAGAACGACAAACTCGCTGCCGTGCTCGAAGAGGCAAGACAGCAGCTGGGAGTGCTCCGGGAAGAAGTCGACAAGCTGACTGCCCCGCCCAACAACTTCGGCACGGTCCTTCAGGTGAACGTCGATGGATCGGTAGACGTTGCCACCGGCAACAGAAAGCTCAGGGTCGCTGCCCAACCCAGCATCGAAGTGAAACAGCTCCAGGTCGGTCAGGAGGTCCTGCTCAACGAGGCCTTCAACATCATCGATGTACGCGAGTTCGAGCAGGCCGGCGAAGTTGTGCGGGTGCGGGAGACCCTTGCTGACAACCGGGTGGTCGTCATCGCCCGGGCCGATGAAGAAAGCGTCCTGTCCCGGTCCGACTCGATGAAGGACATTTTCCTGCACGCCGGCGACTACGTGAGGATCGACCCCAAGACCCGTCTCATCCTCGAGAAGATGGAGCGCCCCGAAGTCGAGGAACTGGTTCTCGAAGAAGTCCCCGATATCACGTATGCCGATGTCGGCGGCCTGGCTGTTCAGATCGAGCAAATCCGCGATACCGTCGAGCTGCCCTATCTCCACCGCGACCTTTTCCGCGAGTACGAGCTCGAGCCGCCCAAGGGAATTCTGCTCTATGGCCCGCCCGGCTGTGGGAAGACGTTGATTGCCAAGGCGGTCGCCAACAGCCTCGCAAAGAAGGTGTCCGAGCGGACGGGTAGCCCTGACGTCCGTTCCTACTTCCTGAACATCAAGGGCCCCGAGCTGCTCAACAAGTGGGTTGGTGAGACCGAGCGTCAGATTCGACTCATTTTCCAGCGCGCCAAAGAGAAGTCAGACGAAGGTGTCCCGGTGATCGTCTTCTTTGACGAAATGGACTCGCTGTTCCGCACCAGGGGCACGGGAATCAGCTCCGATGTCGAGTCGACGATCGTGCCGCAGCTCCTCTCCGAGCTCGACGGTGTCGAGTCGCTCAAGAACGTTGTGGTGATCGGGGCGTCGAACCGTGAAGACCTGATCGACCCCGCAATCCTCCGACCGGGGCGCCTCGACGTCAAGATCAAGATCAATCGCCCCGAACCCGAAGCAGCGAGGGAGATCTTCGGGATCTACATCGGGCCCAACACCCCGCTCGAGCCTAAAGCTCTTGCCAGCCACGGCGGTGACCGTGCGGCCTACATCACGCACATGATCGATCTCACCGTCGATGCCATGTATTCGGAGGAAGACGAGAACCGCTTCCTCGAAGTTACCTATGCGGGTGGCGATCGGGAGGTCCTCTACTTCAAGGACTTCGCATCGGGTGCAATGATCGAGAATATTGTCCGGCGGGCAAAGAAGGACGCGATCAAGCGCCAGATTGCGGGCGGTGTTCCCGGTATTGACGAGCATGACCTGATTGCGGCGATCAAACAGGAGTTCCGCGAGCAGGAGGACTTGCCCAACACCACCAACCCCGATGACTGGGCCAAGATCTCAGGAAAGAAGGGCGAGCGAATCGTCTACGTGAGAACGCTGGTGGGTGGTGACGACGAAAGTCGCCTGATCGAGAGAGTCTCGGGCGGCCAGTACCTGTAATGGCGATCCACAAGGTCCTGGGAACGGAGACCGAATACGGGATCACGGTGAAGGGCGAGCCTGGTTTCAATCCGGCAGTCGCCTCGTCGCTGATCGTCAACAGTTACCCAGGCAGACGGGTACGTGTCCAATGGTCATACGAAGAGGAGACACCGGGGCGCGACGCCCGCGGTTTCGGGCACGAGACATACGGCCCGCTCGATCCTGAGGGTGCGGTGGTGAACTCGGTGCTGGCCAACGGAGCTCGGATGTACGTCGACCACGCCCATCCCGAGTATTCCGCTCCCGAGAGCTACGACCCGCTTGAGGCGGCCCTCTATGACAAAGCCGGCGAAGTGGTGATGCACCAGGCCGCGGTGGCAGCCGAGGAGCGATCGGGAAACATCGTGTCGCTCTACAAGAACAATTCCGATGGGAAGGGAAACTCCTACGGCGCACACGAGAATTACCTCCTCTCGCGAGACACACCGTTCGGTGATGTGATCCGCTACGGGATGACGTTCCTTGTCACCCGCCAGATCTTCACCGGAGCCGGGAAGGTGGGTTCGGAGAACGAGCGGGAAAAAGTGCCGTTTCAGATCACCCAGCGGGCGGATTTCTTCGAAGAGGAAGTCGGCCTGGAGACGACCCTGAAGCGTCCGATCATCAACACGCGGGACGAGCCCCATGGAGATCCCTCCAAATATCGGCGCCTCCACGTGATCCTCGGCGACGCCAACCTCTCCGAAATCCAGATCTTCCTCAAGGTCGGAACTACAGCCCTGATGCTTGCTGCCCTCGAAGACGGGGCCATTCCCGACTCTCTCGACCTTGCAGACCCGGTCGAGTCCTGCTGGCGGGTGAGCCACGACGTCGATCTCAACCGGCCTCTCGAGCTCGACGGAGGGGGTACGGCCACTGCACTCGAGTTACAAGGTCGCTTTCTCGAATGGCTTTCCAAGTACGTCGAAAAGGAGCTGGACGACCCGGTGTGGACCCGCCTCGTGGAGGAATGGGAGAGAACCCTCACCGCGCTCGAGAGCGACGTGTCGTCGCTCTCCGACACACTCGATTGGGTAGCGAAGAAGCAGGTGTTCGACAGATTCGTCGCAAGAGACGGGGTCGAATGGGACAGCGCCAAGTTACGTGCCTTCGATCTGCAGTATCACGATGTCAACCCAGAGAAAGGCCTCTACAACCGAATGGCCTCATCGGGACGATTCCGGCGGCTGTTCACCGATGAGGAAATACTGGCTGCCACCAGTTATCCGCCGGAAAGGACAAGGGCTTACTTTCGAGGTCGATGTGTCGACCTTTTCCGTGACTCCGTCGTCGCGGCAAACTGGGATTCGTTGGTTTTCGACATCGGTGAATCACACCTCAAACGCGTTCCTATGATGGAACCGCTGAGAGGTGCAGCCGACATCGTTGGCTCCATATTGGAAGAGTCGGAAGACGCTGCTGATCTTCTTCAGCGTTTAGGAGGTTAAGAATGGCTGAACAGGAAAGAACCGGCGACCGCCGGAGGGAAAATGAAGAGCACGCCGAGGAGGTCGACGTAGTTGTCGAGAGCGACACCGACCTCGAGGCACTCGATGACCTGCTCGACGAGATAGATGAAGTGCTCGAGGAAAATGCGGAGGAATTCGTCAAGAACTACGTTCAGAAAGGTGGAGAGTGAACCCGTCCGGGAACGGTCCTCTTCCTTTGGACGCACCTTCTCCAGGATCGAGTTTCACCGACCTGCTCGACTCGATGGGTGCCCTGCCCACTCTGAATTTCCCTGCCGTAGAGAAAGCCCTATCCGTGCCTGAGGGAACGACAGTCCTGGCTATGCGGTACAAAGACGGCGTGGTGATGGCTGGCGACAGGCGGGCAACCGAAGGGCATCTGGTTGCGCACCGTCGGATCCGCAAGGTATTTCCCGCAGACCGCTTTTCGGCCGTGGCCGTGGCGGGCACCGCAGGACTTGCCATCGACATGGTCCGCCTGTTTCAGGTCGAGTTGGAGCATTACGAGAAGATCGAGGGCGTCAGGCTTTCGCTCGACGGCAAGGCCTCTTTCCTCGCCAGGCTCGTGAGGAATCAGCTCCCGATGGCATTCCAGGGCCTGGCCGTGGTTCCGATGTTCGCCGGGTTCGACGAGAGCGAAGGCATTGGACGCCTCTACAGCTTCGATGTCGTTGGTGGCCGCTACGAAGAGATTGACTTCGGAAGCACCGGTTCGGGCTCCCGGCTGGCGAAGTCATATCTGAGGACGGTCTACCGCGAGGAGCTCGAAGGCGAAGAGGCCGCCGACTTCGCTATCCGAGCCCTGGTGTCGGCATCTCAGGAGGACACCGCAACGGGTGGTCCCGATCTCAAACGCGGGATCTACCCCAACGTCGCCCGGATTGATGCCAATGGCTTCGTGGAACTGGGCGAAGAAGTAGTAGGTCCACTCGCGGAGCAAGCGGTGGAGACGATTCGATGAGCATCACACACTCGAATGCTGTGACATGGTTAATCGTCGTATCGCTGGGCGTCGTGGCCTTTTCGGCTGTCACCCTTGGGCCCTCCGGCTATCCAGGTCTCCTCCTAGGAATCGGCTTGATTGCTTCCGCAGTTTTGTACTTCTCCCTACTGGAACGGCAAGGGTCGGAAGACAGGCTGAAGAAATTCGCCTGGTTCGTAACAGGCGTTCTCATCTTCGCGACCGTCCTGGCATCCATCCGCCACGAGATAAGGGATAACCAGCAGGGCATCCTGATCTCCTACCTCATGTTGCTCTCCGCGATCGCTTTCGCAACGGCAGCCGCGGTGTCATATGTAGGGCGTCTGAAGGCCAGACGCCGTGGGGTGAGGGTATGAACGTCTGCCAGGGTGTTCACAACACTCATGTGCCCCACTTGCCAGGCAGGCTGATGTCCTGCAGTGCATCAGGAGCAGGGTTATGACTATTCCGTTTTATGTGGCCCCCGAGCAACTCGTCCGGGACAAGGCCGAGTTTGCCCGTAAAGGCATCGCCCGGGGTCGGTCGATTCTCGCTGTCGACTATGCCAGCGGTGTTTTGCTTCTCGCCGAGAATCCGTCGACCGCGCTGCACAAGATCTCCGAGGTCTACGACCGCATCGCTTTCGCCGGAGTCGGCAAATACAACGAGTTCGAGACCTTGCGAAAGGCCGGGATCCGCCAGGCCGACCTGATGGGGTATCTCTACTCCCGTGATGACGTGACAGCCATGGGGTTGGCCACACAGTTCGCCCAGACGATGGGCGTAATTTTCACCCGGGATCCGAAACCATTCGAGGTCGAGCTCCTGCTCGCCGAGATCTCACCGGATGGCAGCGAGCACCGCCTGTTCCGGATCACCTATGACGGGACGTTGTACGACGAACGCAATTTCGTGGCGATCGGCGGCAAATCGGAGCAGTTGAGCGCTGCCCTCGAAGAGCTGTGGGCTCCCGACATGGATCTCGACTCGGCACTGGCCGCAGCGCAGGAAGCATTCCGCCAGGCCGAGGGGCGCGATTCGGAGGGGTGGGAAGCGGCTGTTCTCGATGCCACGAACGGGAGAAGAGCCTTCCGACGTCTCGACTTCGGCGACGAAGCCGGGTCCACAGAACGCGTGACGCCCCCCGAAGGCGAATAGTCGGTTTAGCCTGACCGGGTGGACCGAAGAATATTTGGGTTGGAAAACGAGTACGGCGTCACCTGTACCCTCCGGGGTCAGCGTCGCCTCAGCCCCGACGAGGTAGCCCGATACCTGTTCCGACGGGTCGTCTCCTGGGGACGGTCGTCGAATGTCTTCCTGGAGAACGGCGCCCGGCTCTATCTCGACGTCGGCTCACACCCCGAATATGCAACACCCGAGTGCGACGATCTGTTTGACGTCGTCGCCCACGACAAAGCGGGGGAGCGCATCCTCGAAGGCCTGGTCCACGGAGCCGAGGAGCGTCTCGAGGAGGAAGGCATTCGCGGGGAGATCTTCGTCTTCAAGAACAACACCGACTCGGCAGGCAACTCATACGGGTGCCACGAGAACTATCTGGTGAGCAGGCACAAGGACTTCCACCGAACTGTCGACGTTCTCATCCCGTTCCTCGTCACCCGCCAGATCTTCCTCGGAGCGGGCAAGCTGACCCAGACCCCCAGGGGCACGACCTACTCCATCTCCCAGCGCGCCGACCACATCTGGGAAGGTGTGTCCTCAGCGACCACAAGGTCGCGTCCGATCATCAACACCCGCGACGAGCCCCACGCCGATGCCGAGAGATATAGAAGACTTCACGTGATCGCCGGCGACTCCAACATGAGTGAGTATGCAACCTTCGTCAAGATCGGGACCATGGTTGCCCTCCTCCAAATGATCGAAAAGGACGTGGTCTTCCGCGATCTGACGCTGGAAAATCCGATCAGGGCAATCCGGGAAATCGCTCACGACCCCACCTGTCGCCGCAAGATCAGACTGATGAACGGGCGCGAGTTGTCGGCTCTCGACATCCAATGGGAATACCTGGACCGGGCGATGCGCTTTGCCCGCAGCCCTGGGTTCCCGGTCCAGGTGAAAGCAGCGGTCGATCGCTGGGAGTCTCTGTTGACGGGTCTGGAAAAAGACCCGATGACCCTCGATCGGGAGGTTGACTGGGTGGCGAAGTACAGGCTGTTGGAGCGTTACCAGAACCGCCGCAACCTCCAGTTGTCAGACCCGCGCCTGGCGATGATGGACCTGTCCTACCACGACGTGAATCGGGAGCGGGGGCTCTTCTACATGATGCAGGACAAGGGACTGATGGAGAGAGTGGTCGGCGACGAAAACATCGCAAATGCCGTCCGTCGGCCTCCCCAAACCACAAGAGCCCGACTCCGCGGCGAATTCATCAAGGCGGCAAAGGCAAAGAAGCGAGACTTCACCGTCGACTGGGTTCACCTCAAGCTGAACGACCAAGCTCAACGCACCGTTATGTGCAAAGACCCCTTCAGGTCGGTCGATGATCGTGTCGACAAACTGATCGAAAGCCTTTGACCGGCCGGATCGCTCTGCGGGCATAGAATCGGTCGCTCATGAGAAACGTCGTCGAGCGTGTCCTGAACACGTTGATTTACCTGCTCCAGTCGCCCCGGCCGGTGACGGCGGAGGACATCCGTCGCACCGTGCCCGGGTACTCACAGGACTCTGACGACGCCTTCCACAGGATGTTCGAACGGGACAAAGGGCTCCTCCGCCAGCTCGGAGTTCCTCTCAAGCTGGTGGCCCTCGATGCATGGGAGGTCGACCACGGCTACACGGTCGATCCCGAGGAGTACGCTATGGAAGATCCGGGATTGACCGCAGAGGAGCGCGCCGCGCTGTCGCTCGCCGCGACGATGGTTCAGGTGGGCGGGTCTCATTTCGGACTCGACGGTCTACGCAAGCTTGGGGGTGCCGAGCGCGGAATCGCATATGAGCCGTTTGGTGCCGACCTCGGTGCTGAAGGCGACCTCCTCGGAACCATCTTCGACGCGGTTGTCCAGAGAAGTCAGCTCGAGTTCGTCTACCGGGATAACCCGAGGACGGTGAACCCCTACGGCATCGCTTTCCGGAGAGGGCATTGGTATCTCGTCGGCGGCGGGCCGGATGGAGAACGGATCTACCGCGTCGACAGGATCACCGATGTCTCTGCAGGAGAAGCCGGCTCTTTCCGACGCCCTGACGGTTTCGATCCTGATGCGGTGCTCCGTGCCCATCCGTGGGAAACCGGTGTCGACGATGTCATCGAGGCGATTGTCACGTTCGACCCGGATGTGGCGTGGTGGGCCAGTCGTACCCTCGGGGTCGACTACAGCGACGGCCCCCTTGAGGTACCAATCCCCGTATCGAATCGGGATGCATTCATCGGGTGGATTCTCAGCTTCGGGCCTTCGGCCGAAATCGTCTCACCACCCGATCTGCGCGATGAGTTGGTGGGAAGGGTCAAGGCGGCTGTCGCCGGGCCGGGCCGATGACGTCACAGCGAACCGTCTCGCGTCTGTCACGGATTCTCGGCCTCATCCCGTACGTCCTGGCGAACCCGGGAGTCGGGATCGAAGAAGTGATGGAGAGGTTTGGGTATAGCCGCGACGAGCTGACCCGTGACCTCAACGCTGTCTTCGTTTGCGGGCTGCCCGGCTACGGCCCCGGAGAATTGATGGAGGCTTACATCGACGAAGATGAAGTGATCATCGATTCGGCGGACTACTTCAGCCGTGCCCCGCGTCTCTCACCGATTGAAGCGTTGGGCCTGCTCGCCGCAGGGTTGGCAGTCTCCGGTTCCGGTCAGGGCACGCCAGCCCTGGATTCGGCGATCGAGAAGTTGAGTGTCGTGCTCCTTCCCGAAGCCGACGATGCCCTTGCCGTGGACCTGACCGCGACCTCCGACGAAGTGACCACCCTGCGCAGAGCGGCCAGCGAGCATCGCGTGGCACAAATTGTGTACCGGTCTTTGAGCCGGGAGGAGACAACCAGCCGGGATATCGAGCCGTGGACTGTGTTCTCGACTCTGGGCAACTGGTACGTGATGGCGCACTGTCGTCTGGTCGACGACACACGGACCTTCCGCATCGACAGGATCAGAGAGGTCACGGTGGGTGAGGAGTTGTTTGATCCTCCCGACGAAATCCCGGAGCCGGGTGTCGGGTACACCCCTTCGGACAACGATGTTCAAGCGGTCATCGAGCTCCAGCCGGCTGCGCGGTGGGTTCTCGAGTATTACCCGGTCGAGGTCATCAGCGAAAAGGGATCCGTGACCACCATCAGATTCTCGGCAACAGATGCCGAGTTGCCCGCCCGTCTGTTGTTGCGGCTGGGAGCGTCGGCATCCCTCGTCGGCGGCGAGGAGGTGGCGGCCCGGGTGAAGGACCTGGGGGCTGCTCTCGGGGCCCGCTACCGATAGGGTCGCACGACCTATCAAACAACCCTTCAGGTTTTCCGGCGATTTGCCGATCTACCCAAATATATGGGTGACCGGAGAATTGGAATGACAACCATCAAGACAACATGTGGCCATTGCGGCGACATACATCTCACACCAGACGATGTAGCGCTGGAGCTGCGTCCCGGAGGGAGGGAAGGCGACTACAGGTTCAAGTGTCCTACTTGCACCTCACAACAGCGCCGGCCCGCCAACTCCAGAGTTGTGAGCGTGCTTCTGGCAACGGGGGTGGCCTACGAGGTCGTCAATCCGGACCCGATCACTGAAGCCGAGATCGTTGCGTTCAGCACCGCCCTCGAGACAGAGGCTGATCCCCTCCGTCTCCTGGCCGGCTGATCTCGGCAAAGCCTCGACGGGCTTTCAGGGCAGAACCCCGTCGATTGAAAAGTGGCGACTTCTGGGGGAGTCGCCACTTCTCTTTTGGGGAGCTTTACTATCGGTGCCATGCTTGAAGGTGGTGAAGTCATAATCATCCTGATTGTTGCGCTGGTGGTGCTGGGCCCATCCCGTCTCCCTGATCTGGCGCGAAAGGCAGGGGAGTACGCCACCGAACTCCGTAAGGCGGCCCGCGAGGTGAGAGAGGGGCTCGAGGCCGAGGTCTCCGACCTCAAGGCCGCCGGTGATGAATTGCGAGAGGTCAATCGGGAGATCCGAAAGCCGTTCCAAGAAGCGCGCGAAAGCATCGACGAGGTCGGTGTGAGCCGCCTGGACTGGAAAGGCCCGAAACCCCTTTCCGGTCCGACCCCGGCCGATGCCATGGCCGACCTCGAAAAGATCGAGGCCCAGCAGAAGCTCGATGAGATCGAGGCCCGCCAGAAGCTCGAAGAACAAGCCGACGACGACGATAAGGGTGATGAGGGCACAACGTGACCGCAGACCGGCCACAGTCGATCCTCAGCCATCTTGAGGAGCTCCGCTGGCGACTGGTCAAGATCGCCATCGCTGTGGTCGCCGCAGGAGCCGTAGCGCTCATATTCGCCGAACAGATCACGGAAATTCTCGAAGGGCCGTTCGACCGCGCTGTCCCCGATTCCAACCTGCAGACCCTCGCAGTCGGTGAACAATGGGGTGTGCTGATGCGGATCGGGTTGTTCGGAGGGATCATCGTGGGCAGCCCTGTGGTCCTCTACCAGATCTGGGCTTTTGTCACCCCGGCGTTGACCAGCAAGGAGAGGAAGTGGGCGATTCCTATCGTCAGTGCGCTGGTAGTCCTCTTCGTGGGTGGGGTGGGGTTCGGGTACTGGGCGCTGCCGCGGGGGTTGGAGTTTCTCCTCGATATCTTTCCTGGAGTCGAAACCGACCTCCAGATAGGCCAGTACTACTCGTTCACGCTCCGGTTTCTGCTCGCCTTCGGCCTCGCGTTTCTCTACCCGGTGTTCCTCTACGCAGCGGCCGCTGCTGGCGTCATCTCCTCGGATCAGTTGGCCCGAGGTCGTCGCTGGGCGATTGTGATCATCGTTATCGGCGCCGCCATGATCACGCCGAGTGGTGACGCGTTCACCCTCCTGATCCTCTCCGGCCCGCTCTATCTGATGTACGAGGCCACGTATTGGCTCGTGCGGCTGACACTGCGGAAATGAGTCATCGACTTACTGATTTCTGGGAGGGTCTGTCGCTGATCCCTGATCAGTTCCAGATCGATGCCGGCCAGGCGATCGAAGACGGCCATTCGGTGGTGGTCACGGCCCCCACAGGCTCGGGGAAGACCCTGGTGGCTGACGCCGCGATCTACCTGGCGTTGCTCGACGGGAAGAGAGTCTTCTACACGACTCCGATAAAGGCGCTGTCGAATCAGAAATACGGGGACCTGGTGGCCATTCATGGCCCGGAGAGAGTCGGCCTGCTGACCGGGGACAACGTGATCAACGGGGACGCCGACATCGTCGTGATGACCACAGAGGTCCTCCGGAACATGATCTACGCCGACGCGTCCAGAGTCGACCGGGTCTCATATGTGATCCTCGACGAGGTGCATTACCTCCAGGATCGAATGCGAGGTGCGGTTTGGGAGGAAGTGATCGTCCACTGCCCCGAGCACGTGCAGCTTGTCTGTCTCTCGGCAACCGTGTCGAACAATGCGGAATTCGCGGCGTGGGTTGGCGAGCGCCGGGGATCGACCCGCCTCATCTCGACCGATCACAGGCCAGTACCGCTCGAATCGATGTACATGATCAAGGACAAAGTCGGTGCCCATACGCTTCATCTCCTCCCCACCTTCGTCAGCCGGGATGGGCGCCATCGCCCGAATCCGAGGATCGAACACATGTTGGGTCTGGAGCGAGGACGAAGACATCGGTTCACGACGCCAAACCGGACGGACGTCATCGAGCGGCTCGCCGCCGAGCGCATGCTCCCCGCGATCTATTTCATCTTCAGTCGCGCCGGCTGCGATTCAGCAGCGAGAAGGCTTGCCGACGCCGGCGTCCGATTAACCGACCCCGAGGAGCGGAAGGCGATTGTCGAGATTGCAGAAACCAGAACCGCACACCTCGAAGATGACGATCTGAAGGTGCTCGGGTACAACGAGTGGGCGTTTGCCCTTGAACAAGGAATCGGGGCACACCACGCGGGCTTGGTACCGGCATTCAAGGAGACTGTGGAGGAGCTTTTCGAATCTGGCCTCCTCAAGGTCGTCTTCGCCACCGAGACCCTTGCCCTCGGAATCAACATGCCTGCCCGGAGCGTGATCATCGAGAACCTGTCGCGGTACAACGGGGAGACTCACGAACTGCTGCGCCCCGGGGATTACACCCAGTTAACCGGGCGGGCGGGGCGGCGGGGGATAGATGTCGAAGGCTACGGAGTCGTCCTCCATTCCCGCTTTGTGCGGTTTTCCAGTGTGACCGGGATCGCCGCGATCGGGAGTCATGAGCTCACATCGAGCTTCCGGCCCACCTACAACATGACGGCAAATCTGGTTGCGAATTACGAAGAGGCAGAAGCCGAGAAACTGCTCGCCTCCTCCTTCGCTGCCTATCAGCGCGAAGGTGCGCGGCACGAGGCAGCAAAAACGATCGATGCTCTCGAGTCCCAGCATGCGACCGAAATCGAGCGTTCACAATGCGAGCGCGGATCGATCGACGAATACCTTGCTCTTGTCGAGTCGTCGCGGCCTTCACCGCATGCCGACAACATCGCCTCCGGACTGGGCGAGGGCTCGGTTGTCGACGTTGCCGGCGGCGGGCGGCAGGGACGATACGTGGTGCTGAAGCGACTCCCTAAGAAAGACGGGGCCCGCTACCTCGTCCTGTCGACGTCCGGGCGCGTCTCAACCATTGGGTTCAGGGAGATAGTTGCCGGGAGTTCGCTTGCCGGGGATATTGAGCTGGCGAGCCCTGTCCGTCCCAAGGACAGGAGGTTCATCCAGAACACCCTGCGCGCCTTGCGGAAGATGCCACCGGGCCGCGAGGACCGGGGAGGGGACCGCGCCGAGCACTCCCACCCGGTGGCGAGTTGTCCCGACGCGCCCCGCCATCTCGCTGCAGCGCGGCGCGCCAAAAAGCTCGAACGCAAGATCGAGCAGTACCGGACCGCGCGCCGAGCCAGCGGCTTTGGGCTTGTGGAGGAGTTTCACTCGATAACCTCGCTCCTGGAGGACATGGGGTATGTATCCGGTTGGAGCCTCACTTTTCGCGGACAGCGGTTGCGCGGTGTCTACAACGAATCAGACCTGTTACTGACCGAATGCGTTGAGCAGGGGATCTTCTATGCGCTGGAGCCGAGCGAGCTGGCATCACTTCTCTCCTCGTTTGTATACGAGCCGCGCAGTGACCAGGTTTCCCCGGCGGACTGGCCAAACCCGGAGCTCGAGCAGCGCTGGAACCGGGTGGAAGACATATGGACAGATCTCGTCGAGCGGGAGCGAAAGGCTCGCCTTACTCCTACGAGGCGGCCCGATCCCGGTTTTGCCCACCAGGCGTTCAACTGGGTATCGGGGCATGGGTTCGAGTCGATATCTACCGGGGCGATGGCACCAGGGGACTTTGTCCGGGTGAGCCGCCAACTCGTCGACCTCCTGAAACAGATCCGTGACATCGCTCCCGACATGAACGAAGAGTGCCAGACAGCGTTGAAAGGGCTTGACAGGGGTGTAGTGGCTGCCCAGGGCGCTGGATGAGGCGCTGGCTGGTCGCAGTCAACCCGAGGGCCGGACGGCATCGGGTGTCTCCCGGTG
>Ga0299913_10001167_pt1 | contig 18864 bp, 17 predicted proteins | sample RVTome_9_FD_201360 | JGI IMG/M metagenome (GOLD analysis project Ga0299913, IMG submission 201360) | Soil microbial communities from uranium-contaminated site in the Upper Colorado River Basin, Wyoming, United States - RVT155D38 (version 2) ... | reverse complement strand
CCGTGAGGGTGGGGCAGCGCGGCACGCGGCACGATCTGTGGCGTCTGCTAAGGGGCAACCGGGACTTCCGACGTCTCTACGCGGCGCAGCTCGTGTCGTTCGGCGGGGATTGGTTCCTGATCGTGGCGCTGTCGGGCCTCGTGCTCAGGCTCACGGGCTCGGCGACCTACGTCACCGCGATCTTCGTCGCCTACAACGTGCCGTTCGCCCTCGGTGCCCTCTGGGGAGGCCGGCTGGCCGACCGGGCCGACCGGAAGCGGGTGATGATCGTCGCGAACGTCGCGCGGGGGTTCCTCGCACTCGGGTTCCTCTTCGTCGACACGCGTTCGGACCTGTGGCTCGCCTATACGCTGGCGGCGACGCTGTCGGCGATCTCCTCCTTCTTCCTGCCGGCGGCATCGGCGACGGTGCCGAACATCGTCGACGAGCGCGACCTCGGCGCGGCGAACGTGCTGGCCGGCTCCGCGTGGGGGACGATGCTCGCGGTCGGCGCCGGCATCGGGGGTATCGTCGTCGCGGAGTTCGGAGCGGACACGGCCTATGTCGTGGACGCCGCCACCTTCTTCGTGGGGGCCGCCCTGATCCTCGGGATCCGCGCGCCGACCACGCGGTCGACCAACGAACGTCGCGGGGAAGGGATGCTCGCCGGCACCCGCGAGGGGCTCGCCTACGTGCGGGCGGACCCCGACGTCCTCGTCCTGCTGTCGACGCGGTTCGGCGTCGGGCTGGCGGTCGGGGTCGTGGCCCTCTTGCCCGTCATGGCGATCGACCTGCTCGACGCCGGGGATCGAGGCACGGGCTGGCTCTTCGCCTTCCGGGGGGCCGGTGCGGTGCTGGGACCGTTCGCGTTCCGCCACTTGACGGCCGAGTTCGACCGGCGAGCGACGGTGTCGGCCCTGCTGGTGCTGCCCGTCGTCTTCACGGCCTTCTATGCGATCTCTCCGTGGATGCCGGGCATCCTCGCCGCCGGAGCGGCCGTCTTCCTCGCGCATCTCGCCGGGGGTGCTCATTGGATGCTCAGCACGTACGCGTATCAGTCGATCGTGCCGGATCGGGTTCTCGGACGGGTCTTCGGCGTCGACGGTTCGATCGTCACGAGCACGATGGCGATCAGCAACCTCTCGTCGGGGTGGCTCGCCTCGACGGTGGGCGTCCGATCGGCCCTGGGCCTGATCGCGGGGCTGGTCATCCTCGTGATGCTGCTGACCGTCCTCCTGCACCGCGGCCGGACCCGGTCGCGGGTGGGAACGGCGCAGGTGGCCGGTCCCGAAGGTCCCTCACCGGCGGCCGAGCACAACGGACCCCCCGGGAGCGCCCCTCAGGCGTAAGGATCGCAGCGGCGGCGCGACGGCCGCCGCGGCCTCACGGCTCCAGGTACTGCCTCAGGTCGACGCTCGGGTAGATCACCTTCTGGTAGTCACCGCGGCGGTCGGGGCCGATCGTGGCGTCGATGATGACCTTCGTCTGCACGCTGTCGCTGTCCGACGACGGATCCAAGGGGTTGCCCAGGGCCCCCGGGATCGTGGTGCAGTCGCGTTCCCAGCGGACGCGCGTCGCCAGGGCCCACATCATGTCCGCGGGGTCGTCGAGGTCGATGTCGTCGTCGACGACGATCACGCATTTCGTGTTGGCGTGGAACGACAGCGCGGCGATCGCGACGCTCCGTGCCTCGCCGGCGCGCGGATCCGCGAGCGACACGTACGCGGCGAACCCCGAGCCGGGCAACCGGACGTCGACGACGCGCGGGCTCATGAGCCGGACGGTCGAATGCAGTCGTGGTTCGCGCATCAGGGACGCCCCGAGGAGGAGATGCTCCGACGACGCCCCCGCGATCGTCTGGTAGATCGGGTCGTCACGGTGCGTGATCGCATGGACCTTCGCGATCGGCTGCGGGCGTGTCCCGGAGTAATGACCCGTGAACTCGGCCATGGGCCCCTCGTCGCGGCGATCGCCGGCGATGATCTCACCCTCGAGGACGAACTCGGCCTCCGCCGGCACGAGGAGATCTGCCGTCCGGGCAGGTACGACCGAGATCCCCGCACCTCGTAGCGCGCCGGCGATCTCGTACTCGTCGCCGTCGTCGTACCGGAACGCGGCGGCCATGAGGAGGACGGGATCGACGCCGATCGCGACGGCGAACGGGAGGCCGTGACCTTGTTCCTCCGCGCGGCGGAGGAACTCGTCCATGTCTCGCCACGTGTTCATGTTCATCCCGGCCGTCGTCTCGTCGAAGATCTGCATGCGGTTGAACGAGAGATTGTGCCGGCCGGTGTCGGGATCGCGGGCGATCACGACGCCGGCGTTGATGAAGGCACCGGAATCACCGGGTGCGTGCACCGGCACCGGCAGACGCGTCAGGTCGACGGGGTCATGCGCCCGCTGCTGCGACGGAGCGTCGGCCACGACCCGCGGCGCGGTCGGGGACTCGGTCGCCGTGCGGACCCGGTCGAACAGCTCATCGACGGCGCATCGCAGGGCCACCGCCGCCCCACGTCGCGACCCGAGGGCGCCACCGACCACCGGGGTCGAGTGACCCTCGATCGAGTGGAAGAGCGCTGCCTTGCCGTCCTTCTCGCAGGCGCGCAGGACCGCGCCGAGCTCCCGATCGAGGCTGACCGAACGCCGAACGTCGACGAGGAGCCCTTCGCCGCGCAAGGCTTCGATGAACCATCGGAGGTCGGTGCCCGTTCCCTCGTGGGACGCGCCCTTCGCCTCGGCCGGTCGACCGGTCGCCGCGACGGCCTCGACGGGCGCCGGCGAACCGAAGGACGGATCCATGGGATCCGCCTGCTCCTCGTGGGGCTGCCTCGCTGGGCTCGTGTGCTCCTCGGCGCTCACACCGCTTCCTTGGCCGGGTCGACGAGGTAGACCGTCGGCTCGGTCACGCGGTCCTCGAGGCTCTGGAGCGCCCGCTCCAGCAGTCGACGCCTCCACCGGACTTCCTCGGTGGGGGTGAGGGAGGGATCACCGGTCACATGCATCACCCCGGCGCCGCGGACGATGCGCCAACAACCCATGCTGTGCGCGACCGTGTCGAGTGAGGTGATGATCACCGTCGGTATCCCTGCCCGTTCGATCTCTTGCGCCATCGCTGACCCGCAGCGAGTTCCTGAGCCTCAGGTGCCGGTCAGCACGACGGCGTCGACGCCCTCGTTCCGTAACACCTCCGCGATCTCGGACCCCATCCGCCGGCAGTTGGCGACCTTCGTCGCCGTTCCCGAGGTGACGTAGTACCGAGGATGCAGGCGTCCGATGCGCCCCTCCTCGATCAACGACGTGATGACGTCGATCGGTACCAGCCGATAGGGCGACTCGTTCACGTACTGGGTGTCGTATCCCCCGTGGATCGACTCGAACGAGGACGGATCGCCCAGGAGCGTCTCCAACGGGTAGGAGCCCCACCGCTCGGACGCGCCGGTCGACAGGCCGTCCGGGTTCCCACGCGGGACGAGCCCCCCTTCGGTCACGAGCGCGACGGTCGCGTTCGCGAGGCTCGGGACAGGCTCGGGCGCGGGAACGGACTCGACGTCAGGAAGAGCGAGCTCCGTCCCGACGTCGACCCCGTTCAGCAGTTGCAGCAGGACGTCGATCGCCCGGTCCGCCGCCGGCTCGTCCTCGAGACGGTTGACGCGTCGCTCAGTCCCGTAGACGCCCTCCTCCTCGCTCGGATCGATGTCCTCGCCCCGGGCGAGCCGAGGAACGAGCTCCGCGACCTTCTTCATCGCCGCGGCCATCCCTGCAGCGGAGGGCCCGGTCTGGACGATCAGAGCTCGAGCGCGGAACATCCCGACGGCGGCACTCTCCTCGTACAGCCCCGTGACGGTCGGAACGCCGGTGCGCCGACGGATCTCCGCCGCGAGCTCGCCGCACACGAGCCCGTAGCGGCCGGCGTTGAACGCCGGACCGAGGACGACGACGTCGGGATGCTGCTCGCGGACGAACGCTTCCATCTGGGAGAGCACCTCACCGACATGCTCCGCGGCGTACGTGTCACCACAGAAGGCGGTGACGATCTCGGCCTCGTGTCCCGCGTCCTCGAGCAGCTTCGTGAGCAGCATCCCCGGCCCGACGGCGCTGTCGCGGGTCTCGAACGTCAGGTTCGCCTTGTCCTCCCCGCCGATCCCGGCGAAGAACTGGTTAACGTAGTGAACGATCTTCATGCTACCGCTCTCTTCCTCGTGATCACCCCTGCGCCGGGTCTCACCGGCAGCGAGGGACCCCCGGGTCCCGTCCTCTGTGGTGGGTCCGTCCTGTTCGATCGCCTTCCTATCCGGTCGTCGGATGGAACGCTGTCGTGAACGCCTGCGTCACATCGACGTCGTCGGTCAACACCCCGGTCTCCTGCAGGGCCGCGAGCGTTTCCACCCACCGGTCCTCGACCATGACACCGGTCTCCCCCTCGGGCGAGATGATGTAGTCCATCTGCGCCGGAGCCTGGAGGTTCATCGCTTCCGCGGACGCATCGGCCTTGTCCGCCTCGATGACCTGGTTCACGGCCTCGTAGTTGTCGAAGTAGTACTCCCATCCCTGGTCGAGCGCGTAGACGAAGGCCGTCGCGGCATCCGGGTTCTCGGCGAGGAACGCCTCCGACGTAAACACCATCGAGGAGTAGGGGTTCCAGCCCGTGTCGCCGACGTCCAAAGCTCCGAAGGATTCGTCGGGGGCGGCCTCCGCGATCGAGCTCTCGATGTCACCGGCGTACGCCTGGATGATCGCCGTCGGGTCGCGCAGGAACGCCGCCATGTTGTACTCGCGCTCCTCGACGTCGGTCAGCCCGTAGGTGGCCTTGATGAACTCCCACCAGGCATCCCCGAGGTCGTGGTAAACGACCCGACCGCTGAGGTCCTCGAAGCTCGCCACCGGGTTCGAAGCGTGGAACACGAGCTGCCGGGGCGTCTTCTGGTACGTCGGATACAGCGCCACGATCGGGATGCCCTCGGCACGTGCCTGGAGCACCTCGTCCGCGTCCCCGACCCCGAACGTCGCACGACCGGCCGCGACGAGCTGCACGGGCGATGCGACCGGCCCACCCGTGATCTCCAAGTTGATGCCGACCTCTTCGAAGAAGCCCTGGTCCAGCGCCGCGTAGTAGCCCCCGCTCTGCGAGCCCGGCCACCAGCCTAGGACGATCTGCAGGTCGACGGGCTCGTCGAGCATCGGAGCACCGCTCGCCGTCTCACCCGTCGCGGCGGGGGGCTCGTTCCCGGGCTCGGGCGTACCGCCCTCGTCCCCGTCCGAGCCGCACGCGGCAACGAGCAGGGCGAGAGCCATGAACACAACCGGGATCCGCACCCGGAAAGACCATCGATCCGCAAACGCGAACTTCGAACCCATCCCGCCCCCTCTGTTCCGTCTCAACGTCTCTGCCGATCCGCTCTTACGCTGCCTGCGGCTTCTCCGTTCTCACCCGAGACCCCGCCCCGATACTCCTCACCCCCCCTCGCGCCGAACCTTCGGCCATCGTCGACTCGTGCCACGCAAGGATGCGACCGGTGATGAACTTGCCACCGAAGTAGTACAGGATCCCGAGCGTCGCACTCGCCAGGGCAGCCGCGAGGAGATACGCGGTCTGCAGGTCCGCGGCGGTGATCGAGACGAGATAGCCGAGACCGCCTTCGCCTCCCCCGCCCCCCGCGATGAACTCTCCCAGGATGGCACCCTTGATCGAGAGACCGGCGGAGATGCGCACGCCGGCCAGGACGTACGGCATCGAGCCTGGCAATCGCAGCCTCCGCATCACGTTCAATCGGGACGCCCCGTAGAGCTTGAAGAGGCTGCGGGCTTCTGGGTCGACCGAGTGCAGCCCGGCCAGGGAGTTGGACAGGATCGGGAAGAAGCTGATGATGAGAGACACCGCGATGATCGACTGCAGCCCGGGGCCGATCCAGATCACGAGCAGCGGCGCGATCGTCACGATCGGGATGATCTGCAGGACGATCGCGTAGGGGAAGAAGGTCCGCTCCATGACGTTCGACATGCCGAGCACGATCGCCACCGCGACCCCCAGCACGATGGCCAACCCGAGCCCGGACAGGGATGCGAGCGCCGTCCGGAACGTGGCGCCGGCCAGCTCTTGGCGGTTCACCACGATCGCGTCGAAGATCTCGGACGGCTTGGGGAGCAGGTACGTGGGGAGGTCGGCCAAGCGCACGGCGACCTCCCACACCACGAGGAACACGGTCAGGGCGGCCAGGGGCGGGAGGGCCTTGCCGCCCATCCTCCGCCAGAACGCCGGCGGCGGAACGATCGTCGGCCGATCGGCTGCGACGGCGGGGCTCGTCGTCGTCATGGTGGATCGTCCACCGTGGATTCCTGCGCGTCCTCCAGCCCGAGCGATGACCGGATGCGCTTGACGGCGTCGACGAACGCCGTCTCGACCATCACGTGCCTGGAGCGCGGACGGGGGATCGAGATCTCGACCTCGTCCACCACACGCGCGGGTCGCCCGGACATCACGAAGACGCGATCCGACATCAGCACGGCCTCTTGGATGCTGTGCGTCACGAGGAGCGCCGCCGCCCGCGTCTCGGCACAGACGTTCATGAACAACATGTTGATGCTCTCTCGCGTGAACTCGTCGAGCGCGCTGAACGGCTCGTCCAGCAACAAGAGCCTCGCCTCGGACATGAGGACCCTGGCGAGCGCGACCCGCTGCCGCATCCCGCCGGAGACCTCCCGGAGGTAGTAGTTCTCGTACCCGTCGAGACCGACGGTCGACAGGTAGCGCTTCGCCCGGGCCCTCGCCTCGCCCTTGTTCATCTTCACGAACTCGGAGGGAAGCAGGACGTTGTCCAGGACCGTCCGCCAAGGGAGCAACGCCAGGCCCTGGAACACGAACCCGATGTCGAACCTGCCGGAACCCGGCTCGTCGCCGAGCACGTCGACGGTGCCCGATTGGTACGACTCCAGGCCGGCCAGGATCTTGAGGAACGTGCTCTTGCCGCATCCGCTCGGCCCAATGAGGGAGGCGAGCTCGCCGCGTCGGAGCGAGACGGACACCCCGTCGAGCACGTGGTTGAGGTTGCCGTCCTTGATGAAGTACTTCTCGATCGAGTCGGTCTCGATCGCGAGGTCGGTGTCAACGGTCATGGCCATCGAGCGCTCGCTGCTCCCCTCAACCTCTCGCACGAGCGCGGGTCCCGCTCGGTCGGCCATCACTCGAGCGGCGGGCGCCCCCTCGCCGACGCCTCCCGGAGGTTGGTCGGAGCGAAGTGTCATGGCGCCGCATCCTTACGAGTTCTCAACAGGCTGTCAAGGCAACGCCGATCGCAGCGTTGCCCGTCGGCGGGCGCCGATCCCGACCGAGATCGGCCGGGTCGCCCCCCTACGACTGCCTGAGCCGAGCCATCGTGGCCCGGATCCCGTCGGCGTCGAGCGCTTCCTTCATCACCCCCACGTGTTCCTCGTAGACGCTGGCATCGGAGGCCACCTCGATCGCATCTTCCAAAACATGGAACACCGGGAGTTCCAACTGAACCCCAGCCAATGGACCCGAGTACGTGGGATCACCGCTCATCACGGTCATGGCCGTGAGTTCGGTGCTGTCGGGATCAGGAGAGCCGAGGAGCACGACCGGCTTCGCCTCGGCTTTCTTGCTGATCTCCAACACCTGCGCCTGTGTCCCCAGATCCATCGCGCCTGCCGCCGTTCAGACGAAGCACTCCGTCGCGGACAGGACGACGGTGCCGCCCATCGACGCGGCGATCTCGGCGAGCGCTGGTCCCCCGATGCCGTCGCGCTCACCGAGGACGATGATCTCCCGGCCTTCGAACGAAAAGTCATCCAAGTCGGGCCTCCTCTCTGTCTGGTTCACTCTGTTCCCGGATCCACGTCGCGAGATCACTGTCGGTGATGTCGCCGTCCAGACGTCCCACCTCCCGGCCGTTGTCCAGGCACAGGAACGTGGGCAAGGACATCACCCGGAGGTCCACGCAGAGCATCCGGTTCTTGGGTGCCTCCAAACGGAAGAAACGCAACGTGCCGTACTCCTCGGCGAGGTCGTGATACGTCGGAGCCAACGCCAGACACGGCGCGCATTGCGGTCCCCAGAAGTCGATCACGGCCCGGCCGTCGATGTCGCTGACGAGCTCCTTGAACGTGTCCCTCGTCAGATCCTGGACCTTCACGTTCGCGTTCCTCCTTCTTCTCCTAGACCTCGACGAGCACGGACATCCCGTCCGACGTGGACGTCATCCTCCCGAGGAAGAGACTGCCCTTCGCGGCGAGCTGCGCACGTTTCAGCGTCCCATCCCGCATGCTCGACAGGATATGCGGCAGTAGGCAGATGGCCGATGCGATATGGCCCTGCGTCGGAGCGAAACCGGCGAAGCACTTCTCGGAGAGGAACGTCGTCGACTCCTCCTTGTCGATCTCGCCTCGCTGCGCCGCGAGCGCCGCGATCGTCCGGTAGTTCCTCATAGGGACATCCCCGGAGCCCTGCGGCTCCGTGAGCTCGGGGTTATGGAGCTCGGTCCCGAAGACACCGACGTCCGAGGCGCTCAACCCCACCCGCGCGAGTGGCTCGAAGACGAGCTCGGTGAACATCGCCGGCGGCGAAATGCCGTCGCCGACCCGGTGTCGGCCGACCGCGTCCAAACGGATCCCGGGTCCATCGCCGCGTCCAACGAGGACCGCGACACCCCCTAGGCAATCCTCGAGGACCGGCATCTGTGCCGCGAGGTGACCCTGGAACTTCATGCCGAGCTTCGGCAGGCTCCCGCCGGCGACGACGGCGACCCGGGACGCCACACCCGTCTCGACCAGGCTCGCCGCGACGACGAGCGCCGGGACCGGAGCGGCACAGAAGTTCTTGATGTCGAAGCCCGAAGCCATCCGGGCGCCGACCATCTCCGCGATCGCCTTCCCGAGGTTCCCACCGCCCCGCTGGTACCGGTCTCCGACGGCCTCCTCCGAGCAGCTGATCACGAAATCGATCGAAGCCGGATCGATGTCCGCTCGATCGATCAGGTGGTTCAACGCCAGCACCGCCGTGGCCTTCGTGGCGAGGTTCTCCAGCAGCACGTGCGGGGACAGCGCCTCGTCGCCCTGGTACCCCCAGCCCACCCGGCCGAGGCTGCCGGCGCGGCTCGGGATATCGACGGGCTCGATCAATTCCTTGCGCGTCGCGGTTGCGGTGATCCTCTCGACTACGGTCGCCTGCATCGTCCCGTGACCGGGGGCTCGCTCTCCCACGTCCAAAACCCCGACGCTATCGACGGCCGACAGGGCCGCGAGGAACTCCTCCTGGGAGAAGAATGCCCCGCTGTCTCCGGCGTCCGGAGCAGGCACCTCAGGCGGCTCGCTCCACCAGGGCCGTCCCGGATCCTGGAGGGAACGCGGGACCTCGGTCCCGATGAAGATCGAGTTCGGCAGGTACCCACGCGCGTCGGCGTCCTCGCGAAGCGCCGCCGCGATCCGGTCCTGCAGCGCGGGGTCCTTCGCGATCTCCCGTCGTGGCTTTGATCCCGACAGGACGAGGTCCGGGACGTGGGCAAGGACCTGCGAGCCGTGGAGCACCGTCGCCCTCGTCGTCATCGCTCCGCTCCGGGGATCGGCGATCCCGATGAGCGACGGCTACACCGCGGGAGCGACGCCCCGTATCGAGATCGATGCGCTCGGTCGCGATCGACGCATCCGGAGCCAGGAAGGGTACGTTCGACCGCTTCCGTCGGCGCGGCGTCGACGCGGCCGCATTGACATTTCGTTGCATGGTAACGAGCGTCGTCGCGCGAGTCAAGCCGTGCCTCTCCCGCCCCTGTGCCGCACCGCGGCCGCCGCGTACGGTCCGGAGATCGCGCGCGCAACCGGCGGACCAGACGTATCGTAGAGCGATGGTGGTGACGGGGTTCGAACACCGACGTCCGGACCGCCGGGTCTCGGGCGAACGAACGATCGTGTATCCGGGCCGGCGAGGGGCGAGGGTGGCAAGGGCGCACGGTCGGTCGGCGCGACCCGCGAGGGTCGTCGTCGCGGTGACCGGGGACCACCGGGTGGGGCTCGGGGTCCGGCTGCTGGAGCTGCTGCTGCCGAGCGGGACGGAGAGCCATCTGGTGCTGTGCGGCTGCGCCGAGATCGCCATCCCGGCCGAGACCGGTAGCTCGGTCGACGCGGTATCTTCCATGGCCGACAAGAGCTACAAGCTGTGGAACCAGGCCGCCAGGATCTCCAGCGGGTCCTTCATCACGGACGGGATGGTCCTCGCGCCCTGTAGCGAGCGATCCCTCGAGCTGATCGCGCTGGGATACGCCAGCACGCTCGTCCACCGAGCCGCCGACGTCACCATGAAGGAGGGTCGACCGCTCGCGTTGCTCGTGGATCGCGAGGTGCTGGTTCACGCGGACCCCGAGCACCTCGAGCGCCTGCGATCCGTTCCGGGTGTGACGATCCTGGAGATGCCCCCGGAGGAGGATGTGGCCGCCGTGGAGGCGACCCTCATCCGCGTCATCCGTTCGTTCGGCATCGATCCGGTCCTCGATCGCGCGCCCGCACTCCGGTGAGGCGTGTCGGCGCGCGGACGCGACGAGGCGATGCGTGACGAAGCCGCTCGGCGACCGGCTCCCCGAGCGCGTCGTCCGCGCGCTTGACGGTACCGATCTCGAAGACAAGATCGGGACCGCCTATCTCTTGGTGTCGGTGGACGGCGACGGTCTCCCACGCGTGTGCATGCTCTCGGCCGGCGAGATCTTGGCGGTCGACGATCGTCATCTCCGCCTCGCGCTCTGGCCCAAGACGAGGACGTCCGCGAACCTGTCTCGCGGCGGCCCCGTCCTCCTGTGCTTCGTGGAGCGCGACACCGTCCTTTACATCCGCGGAGCCGGACAGCCACTCGGCAGATCTTCTCGGCTTGGCGTCGAGCGCTTCGACGTGGAGGTGCGGTCCATCGACTCCGACGCGCATCCCGGGATGCCGGTGACCCAGCCGATCGCGTTCTCGATCGGAACCGACGACCCGAAGGACGTCGCGCGGGCCTGGCGCGAGCGGCTCGACGACCTCCGAGACGCCTAGCCGTCCTCCCCCCCGTCGAGCGCGCGGCGAGGGCTCGGCTCCTCGCGCTCTCTCCCACGGCCGCGACCGGTCGCCATGTCTCGCGGCGACGTGCGCCTCCGCTCCCCCCAACGCTGGACGAGGTCGTGATCCACGGCGAGATGATCGAGGATGCGGCCGACCGTGTGGTCCACCATCTCCTCCAATGAGGCCGGCTTCGCGTAGAACGCGGGCACGGGTGGCATCACGACGGCGCCGGCCTTCGCGGCCAAGAGCATGTTCTCCAGGTGGACGACCGACAGCGGCGATTCGCGGACGAGCAACAAGAGTCGTCGCCGTTCGTGTAATGCGATCTCGGCAGCGCGTTGGATCAAGTTGTCTGCAATGCCGTTTGCGATCGCCGCAAGTGATTTCATGCTACACGGCGCGACGACCATACCGGCAGCGGCGAGGTCGACCTGCGCAAGCGGCGCTTCGAAGTCGTCCTCCTCGTATACATGATCGGCCAGCGCCCGTACGTTGGCCGGCTTCCATGACGTCTCAGCCAGGATGGTCTTCTCAGCCCATTCGCTGATCACGAGATACGTTGGCACGCCAGAAGCTGCGAGCGCTTCTAACAGGCGGATGCCGTAGATCGCGCCGGTGGCCCCCGTCATCGCTACGATCAGGGGCATGGCTTGGGACACCTCGCCGACGGAACGCGTCATGCCGGGCCGCCGTGAAGGCCAGTCGTGATCCCGCTGTCGTTGCGACCGCGGTAGCAAGTCCACGCGCAGTATCCCCACCCGCGGTTCGACCGCAAGAACGCGGAGACCAGGTCGCCATCGAATTCTGCAACGTGCTGACCCATGAAGAACTCGACCCACCTCACCGTGGCGGGCTGTGCGATGCGCAGATGCTGCGTCTTGTGAAGCTTCAGACCAATCATCTCGCGTAATTTAGGCCGTTTTGTCCTGGCGGTCAGTTTCAGTGCCGACGGTGCCGAGCGCAGGAAGCCCCGCGGATCTCGGTCACCAGCCGCTTACCCTCGAAGTCGTTCCGTCCACGATCGCCTGACCGTCTCGAATTCGACCGTCCATGTCTCCTTCACCGCACGGCAGCGTTCCGGTCACCCTTCCCGAATGGGCCTTGCCGAGCCGCTTGAGGAACCCTGAGACGTAGCGCCTCCGCATCGACGTCGCATGGGTGATCGCCGCTCCGTTCATCGCAGTTGGAGTTCCACGTGGCGTTCGTGGGGGATCCCGCGTCCGTGTCCCGCAGGCGCGCCATCCGAACGGCCCTTCACGTTTGTTGCACCGTGGCCGGGTCGCTCGGGCCGGTCAAGGCGGTTGCCGTTGCGGGATGACGAAGCGCTTCACCCGCTTCATAGAACCCTGGACGTCGGGTCCGCGGAAGGGTCTCATGCCGCCACGCGTCCGTCGAACGCGTCGAGCAGGACGCGCATTCAGCGGCGTGGGCTCGGACGGAGGAGCGAGAGCCGCTCCTCCGTCCGACCCTAGCGCGATGCGTGGTGCTGAAGACCTAGCTCCGGAGGAATTCGTTCGAGAACGCGGCAGAGACGTCGACGTCCTCGTCCAGAACCCCCGTGAGCTGCAACGCCTCGAGCGTGTCCTGCCAGCGACCCGCGTCCATCTCGGCGGGGAAGCCACCCTCGAAGATGTATTCCTCGTAGAGCTCGGCGATCTCGTCCATGACTTCAGGGTCCGCCTCGGCCCCCTGGTCCTGCATGTAGACGTGCACATCGTGGAAGTTCTCCTGGTAGTACTCCCACCCTCGCACCGACGCGTCGATGAAGTCCCTGATCCTGTCCGGATTCTCCTCGGCGTAGCTCTCTGACACGAACAGGACCTGCATGTAGGGGTTCCATCCTGAGTCGGCGACGTTAAGCACGCCGAACTCCGCCGATGGGTCGGCCGAGCTCAACTCGAGCTGATCGCCCGCGTACCCCTGGATCACGGCCGCATCATCCCGGAGGAACCCCTGCTGGCTATAGGAGCGCTCGCGGACGTCGTTCAGCGAGTACTTCACCTTGACGAACTCCCACCAGGCGTCGCCGAGGTCGACGAAGACGTCGCGTCCGTCTAGTGACTCGAACGACGTGACCGGCTCCTCTTCGTGGTACGCAAGGATCCGTAGCGCTTTCTGGAAGGTCGGGAACACTCCGACGATCGGGATGCCCTGCGAGCGAGCCTGGAGCAACTCGTCGGCGTCGCCGAACCCAAACTCTGCGCCTCCAGCGGCGACGACCTGGATGGGCGATTCCACCTCGCCGCCTTCCAGCACGACCTCCAGTCCGACGTCCTCGTAATACCCCTGCTGCTGCGCGGCGAAGAAGCCGCCGAACTGCGGGCTCGCGACCCACCCGAGGATGAGCCGCACCTGCGTCGTCCCCGAACCGTCGTCGCCGCCGCCGCCATCGTCCCCGCAGGCCGCGGCGACGAGTCCGAGCGCAGACGTTAGAGCGAGCACGACGGCCCACGACCCCTTCATGGTCGATCGGCGCATCTCAAGAACCCCCCTTTTCCGAATACCGTGGAGACGCCTATCCACCGCCAGCCGGTGCGGCCTGGATACTCTTCCCACCCCCTTCTTCGATTAGCGCGGACTCGTGCCAGATGAGGAGGCGACGGGACAGTCGCTTGCTCACGACGTGATACGCCACACCGGTGAGGGCACCGGCGATCGCACCCGCAGCCAAGTAGGGGATATCCAGTTGCTTCGACGAGACCTGGACCACGAAGCCGAGCCCTCCGCGGCCGCCTCCGATACCCGCGACGAATTCGCCGACGATGGCTCCGATCACGGAGAGTCCTCCGGAGATCCTGACGCCGGCCATGATGTAGGGCATCGCACCGGGGAGCCGGAGCTTCCGCATCGTTTCCCATCGGGTTGCTCCATAGAGTTGGAAGAGACTCCTCGCTTCGGGGTCCACAGCGCTCAATCCGACGAGGGTGTTCGACAGCATCGGGAAGAAGCTGATGATGAGCGAAACGACGACGATGGACTTGAGACCGGGACCTACCCAGATCACGATCATCGGCGCGACGGCGACGATCGGCGTGGTCTGCAGAACGATCGCGTAAGGGAACACGCTCCGTTCGAGGAATCGCGAGAACCCGAGCAGGATCGCGCCTGTGATCCCGAGCACGATCGCCAGACACAGCCCCGTGAACGACGCCACCATCGTGCGCGCGGTCGCCTCCAGCAGTTCGCTGCGGTTATCGATCGCCGCCTCCACGATGTTGGAGGGCTTCGGGACGAGATAGATGGGGATGTCGGCGAGACGGACGATCAGCTCCCACAACGCCACGATCATCGCCAAACCGAAGAGTGGAGGGAAGAATCGGAGAACCTTCCCGCTCCATCTGTCCGGCACCGGGGCTGGACCGCGCCTACCCACGCGCGGACGAGCGCCAACGACTGGCTCCGCAGCGAGGCTGACGACAGGTCCCTCCTCTGCGCGCTGTTCCGAACGCACTTACACCTCCGGGCGAGAGTCCGTTCGAGCTCGTGCCGTCTGCTTCGATGATGGACCGGTCATGACCGATCGGTCTCCTGGCGCATCACTGAACCCGGATGATCGGCGGGGTCGCAGGGACGGCGGAGACCCGCTGGTCGAGCAGAGCAGGAGGTCGGGGCGCCTGGGGAGCCGCGATCATGTCACCGAGTGAACCGTCGACGGCGTCGTCACCCTTTCGCGCTCGGGGCCGCCGACAGGCTCCATGCTGGGGCTGCGCTCCGTCGGGGCACTCGAACGTTTCGCGTACCGACTACGCCAGCGCTCGTAAACGATTTGTCAATATGCCCGTAGCGCGCGCGCCCTGTCAAGTGTCGTGAGCGCGGCCTCGCGCTTTGAACGCGCGGCCGCTTTGCGGCGGACACCCGGCCGGTCGAGCAGCGCCACAGCCGGCAGGCCGAGCGCACGCCCTCAGGCGAGCGTTCCGACGAGCGTGAACACGCCGCCCGGGCAGGCGCCGCTCAGCACCGTGCCCTCGCCGCGGATCTCGGTCACCAGCCCTTCACCCGGCACGTCGGTTTCGTCCACGACGGCCGCGAAGACCTCGAACTCGACGTGCATCTCCCCCTCACCGCACGGGAGGGCTCCCGTCACATCCCCCTCGTAGGTCTTGCCGAGCCTCTTCAGGTCGCCCCCGACGGGCGGCGCGACCGCGTCGGCGTCGCACGGGTGATCGCCGGTGCGCTCCGTGCAGTCGGCCGCGAACTCCCACGTGGCGTTCGTGGCCGAGCCCGCGCTCGTGTCGCCCTCCGGCGAGAAGGTGAGGTCGAACGTCCCGAGCAGGTCCGCCTCCGAGAGCGGGGTGAACGGCTCACCCGTCGGGCCTGTGGGAGCTGTCGGTCCCGAGGCGCCAGTCGTGCCGGTCGCCCCCGTCGTCCCCGTCGCGCCGGTCGGGGCCGTCGTGCCCGTCCCGCCTCCTCCGTCGTCGTCGGACAGCAGGACGAACGCGCCGAACCCGGCGCCGAGCAGCGCCACGACGACGGCCGCCGCGATCAACGGCCCGCGCGAGCTTCGTCGCTCGGTGGGCGGCGGGCCTTGCGGAGGCGGGCGCGGCGGTGCTGCCGCTCGCCGCGGCTCGGGTGGCGCCGGAGCCGGTCCGATCTGCGGCGGGATCGGCAACGTGGGAACGCGACCGGACGGTGCGTCGGGGAACGCCGCTGCCGCGCTCTCTCCCGCCTCAACGCCGTCCGAATCTGCCGGCGAGGGCGCCACCACGGTCTCCGGGATCCCGACGCCGACCGGCGGCGTCGCGACCCGCGGCATCAAGGCATGCCGGGCCGCACGCGCGAGCGCCACGCAGTACGGGTACCGGTCCTCCTTCTCCTTGGCCATCCCGGTCGCGATCACCGTGTCGATCTCGGGTGGAAGCTCCGGCCGCAGCGCGGAGACGCTGGGTGGAGGCTCGGAGATGTGCGAGAACAGCACCGCGGCGTCGTCATCCCGTCGATAGGGCGGGCCACCGCTCAAGCATTCGAACAACACGCAGGCGAGCGCGTACTGGTCGGTCCGGCCGTCGACGCCCTTGCCGCTGATCTGCTCGGGCGCGATGTAGTCGATCGTCCCCATGAAGAAGCCCGTGCGGGTGAGGCCGCTCGTCTCCTGGGTCCGCTTCGTCAGACCGAAGTCGGACAGGTACGCGTGATCCGCACCGTCGGCCCCGGCCCCGACCGCGACCAGGATGTTCGCGGGCTTGACGTCCCGATGCACGAGCCCTTTCGCGTGCGCGGCATCCAGCGCACCGGCCACCTGCGTGACGATCGCCACGGCTCGCTCGGGATCCAGCCCGCCCTCGTCGGAGATCAGCTGTTTGAGGTCCGTCGACTCGACGTACCGCATCGCGATGAAGAGCAGGTCGTCGTCCTCGCCGGCCTCATAGATCGGGATGATGTTCGGGTGGTCGACCGCCGCGAGCCGCTCGGACTCGGCGACGAACCGCTGGCGGAACGTGTCATCGGCCGCGATCTCGGGCGAGAGCACCTTGAGCGCGACCTTGCGTTTGAGCCGGTCGTGCTCGGCCACGTACACGACGGCCATGCCGCCACGCCCCAGGATCGACTCGATCCGGTACCCCGAGACGGTATCGCCGACGGAGACGGTTCGGCTCACCGAGGCAGGCTACGCGAGGCGCCTGGACCGCGCCATGCCGCTAGGGACGCGGGTCCAGGATGACCGGCGCCAGCGGGTCCTGCGTGAAATCGAACTCGCGCAGGAGGTTCCCGAGCACGTCCACCTCTTCGCGTACGGTGGGTCGCGAGTCCGGCCGGGACATCGTGTCCGGGTCCAGGCGGGCGCCGCCGAGGAACAGATCCTCGATCAGCCGGAGGTAGGCGTCGAACGAGAGCGTCTGCGAGTCGATCGTGCCGGCCCGCGCCCATGGGCTGATCATCATCGCCGGAACGCGGATCCCGTAACCGTTGCGGTCCACGCGCGGTGGCTGGAGGTGGTCGTAGAAGCCGCCCCAGTCGTCCCAGGTGAGGAAGATCGCCGTCTCCTCCCAGTCGGGCCCGCGCATCAAGGCGTTGATCACGTTCGTCACGTGACGCTGGCCCTTCCAGATCGGCTCGCCGGCGCCCGGGTGCTCGCCGACGCCCGAATACGGCATCACCCACGACACCGAGGGAAGGGTCCCGTTCGCGGCTGCCTCATAGAGCTCCGTGTGTCCCTGGATCCGCCTCATCTGGTGCGTCTCGCGGATCGTCGCGAACCAAGGGAGCGGGTTCTGCTGGCTGACGGTGCGTTCGCCGGTGCGGTCGTCCGGGCACGGGTCGAAGAAGCAGGTGTCGTCCCCGACGTAGTAGGACCAGCTCACCCCCGCTTCGTGGAGCAGGTACGTGATGTCCGTCCACGCCCAGATCGGCACGTCCTCGTGGGAGCGCTGGATCTGCGCCTCGTCGCTCAGCTCGAGGTCCGAGACGCAGCTCATCGGATCCCTCGGGTCCTCGCAGTGCGCCGCCCACGCGGAGATGAGGAACAGGTGCGCCGGCAACGTCCACGAGTCCGCCGGCGCGAACATGTGGTCCTGCAGGACGAACTCCTTCGCGTACCTCCAGTAGTTCGGGATCGTCCGGGCGGTGTGGTAGCTCATCACGTCCGGCTGCCCCTGCGGACCCAGGTACGGCCGGCACGCCGGATCCTGGCGATGGTCGGCGCAGTGGATCGGGCTGTCGATCACCGACCGGATGAACCCGTCCATCCGGCCGCCGTTCACGTCGACGCGCGAGTGCCGCTGCGCGTGCGGTCCCCCGTCCTGCAGCTGTTGCGTCGTCCGGTACGGCGGGACGCAGCGGCCGAGGATCGGGTCGGGAACGCACACGCTGGGTCGACCATCGCGCATCGGGATGCCCTCGGCGCCGGGGAACGTGCCGAAGTAGTGATCGAACGAGCGGTTCTCCTGCACGATGAACACGAGGTGCTTCAAGTGGTCCTTCGCTCGCTCGAGCCTCGTGGGCTGCGCCGTCGGTGAAGGGGCCGCGCTCGGACTCGGTCCCGAGGTCGGTCCCCCGGTCCCGGCGGCCGTGGGTTCGGCCGACCTCTGGCAGGCGGCCGCGACGAGGGCGGCGACGACGATCAGCGGGAGGAGGAGTTTGGTGACGGGCGAGCTCCGCATCTCGCGGAGACTATCAACGGCCCTAGGGCTTGCCGGCGCCCGGGTCCAGGATCAACGGCGGCAGCGGATCCTGCGTGAAATCGAACTCGCGCAGGAGGTTGCCGAGGATGCCGATCTCCTCGCGCACCGTCGGCCGCGAGTCCGGGCGGCTCATGGTCTCGGGATCCAGACGTTGTCCATCGAGGAACAGGTCCTCGATCAGCCGCAGGTACGCGTCGAAGGAGAGCGTCTGCGAGTCGATCGTCCCCGCACGCGCCCAGGGGCTCATCATCATCGCCGGCACGCGGATGCCGTATCCGTTCAGGTCCACCCGCGGTGGCTCGAGGTGGTCGTAGAAACCACCCCAGTCGTCCCACGAGAGGAAGATCGCCGTTTCCTCCCAGTCGGGGCCGTTCATCGCCGCGTTGACGATGCTCGTGACGTGACGCATCCCCTTCCACACCGGCTCGCCGGCGCCCGGGTGCTCGCCGGCCCCCGAATAAGGCATCACCCACGAGACCGACGGCAGGGTGCCGGCCGCCGCGGCCTCGTAGTAGTCGGCATGACCCGTGACGTTGCGGACCTGATGGTTGCGACGGACGGTGGTGAACCACGGCAACGGGTTCTGTGCGACGACCGTGGCCCGCCGCATCGGTACGCGCGAGCACACGCTGAACAAGCAGGTGTCGTCGCCCACGTAGTAGGCCCAGCTCACGCCGGCTTCGTGAAGGAGGTACGTGATGTCCGTGTACGCCCAGATGGGAACGTCCTCGTGCGC